>JAAUXU010098813.1_pt1 | contig 10333 bp, 11 predicted proteins | sample 7278151 | NCBI WGS metagenome assembly JAAUXU01 (sample SAMN14350113, study PRJNA611818) | marine sediment metagenome | isolation source: surface marine sediment (1.8m) | place: French Polynesia: Moorea | collected 2018-08 | reverse complement strand
GGCAGCCTTGACATTGACCCAGTGTACTCAACATTGTGTCCCAGGATCACACTTACATGTCCCACATCAAATTTTCACTCCAACATGCTTCAGAACAGTGTTTCAGGTCTCGTCATGCTTGACGCATTTACTTACGGCAAGGACTGTATTCGTGGTACTAATGAGACACCTTGGATTTTTGCCACCCACTGTTATAGGCCTCTGTAGGCCTTTCTTGTGTCCAGCTGTTTCAAATTCTAGTTGCTGGTAGAGAATTGTTGCAAATTTTGTCCTAGACACACTGAAAAATCTCTCCTGTCTTCTACCGACGTGGTCGTTGTGATCGACTATCACAGAGCCCCGGTCCTGATCACTTGGTTCCGGCCGGGCCGCTTAATAATAATCAACGCGGTAGGTAATATTGCAATCATTAGTTACGTACTTGCAGTACATGCAGTATGTATACGTAGATGTACCAGGTGAAGATGCACGCCATGGCAATGGGAGCGATCACGCTGGCTGAGTTCCTCTTTGCCGCCGCCTCAACAGCATCGTCAGGATTAACGCATGCGACTCTCTCCTCGTCGTTTTCGCCGATAACGTCTACTTCGACAGCTTCGCCGTTAGTCACTTCGTAAACAGACTTCTTCCTCAGGAACTCTCGACAGGCGGAGATCAGGAAGCAGAAGGCGACGACCATGGCGAAGACCCCGACGAAGAGGAAGAGCAGCTGCAGCTCGGTCAGCTCGTGGTCCAGGTTCTCCATCTGCTCCTTGACCATCTCGTCTTTCAAGGCGACCTCGGCTAGGATTGGGGCGAGGACGCCGCCGGCGGCGAAGAAAAAGTGCAAGGCGGTGAAGACGGAGTCGCCATCGGAGTCGCCCCAGAGCTTCAGACAGGTGAAATTGCAACCTGCAGGTCATGAATTGTAGTCTTTCTCAATCTCTCTTTTCGGTATGGATGAAGTATCGTTAACTTTCCGGTGTCGATCATGCCCATGAAGAACTCCGCTGTGGATGAGCAAAACGAGAGAGACCAGAGCGAGGTCGCGAACGCAATCGATGTGTGGAAGGCGGCAAAAAGCGTTGTCAGCATAAACATCAAAAGCATCAATGGCAAGTGTGAGGCCAACACTCCAGCTGGAAGACGAAGGATGTACGTACAGTGTGAGTCAGGGAAAGAGGGGTCGAGAAAGTGGAGAATGTCTCAGTTTTTCCTTGGTCACATTGCACGTGTACATGAAATAGTCTTACCGATGAAGTTTCCCAAGGGAAATGAGATGGTGCCCAACATGAAGACTGTGGTCATGTCCTCAATAGTGACGTTGCTCTGCTTCTGGACATCCATCAAGGCTGGTCCTTGCATGCCCCTGACCAACCCCTGAGTGAGACGAGCTTGAGGTAAGCACGCAATTACGTAATGACCTGAGCTGGCCTGACCCCATCTTGAGGGTGCGGTTTAAGTAGATGAAAATCGTCTTTATGGTTGGGTATTACTCAGCCATAAAGATGATTTTTAACTGAGAGGAAAAAATGACCCACCCTACTGAGAAACCTTTAAGGCCACTTGAATCCAAAAATTTAGATACAAGCTCAAGAGACCCTTGGCTGGGAAATTTGTGATCATGATCTTCAAGATCATCTTGACACACAAGAAGAGGATCCCGGTCTCTCTGTTTGGAATGGATGAGGAGACACTTGTACATCTGTGCTGAGCGGGGGCTTGTTGCAGTAGCCAGAGACAGCTACTGTAATGTGACTCTTCTGCAATTGCCATCTATGCCACAGCAGCAGGATCTCTCTTAGCTGTTATTAGACATTAAATATGTGACATTGCTCTTGCAGGACGAGGAGGCAGATGTCAGCAACACTGACTCCAGTGGAGATGTGGATGAGACTGAGGACGATGAGGATGGGACAGCAGCAGAGGGTTCCTTCTCCAAAGAGGCGAATGAGGAGAACATGCAGCTATGAAATGATCACTAGGGGGTGGTGAAAGAAGTCAGAAAGGTGGTGAAAAGCTTCAAGAACAAACAGGTCAGGAATGATGTCCTCTAGAAGTATGCAAAAGCAGAACCTGGGGAGGAGAAGGGGGTGCAAGTCGTTCTAGACTGTTAGGTATGAGGACATAACAGTAGGAGGCCATAAGAATAGCTCTTACTGAACTACTGGTGGAGGAGACCTCGACCCAGACAGAGACTTAATATGGTCAAGTTTGTGGATTGCCTGACTTCATTTCGGTTGGCAGGATCCCGACCAAGTTTCCCCAACTCAACATGGGGAGAGTACTTAGGTCAGGAAAATGGTGTGCAAGGTAATGTTTGAAGAATACGTCCCCATTGACTCTGAAACACATGATTGTGGAGATGCAACCATTACCTTCCTGCAAGATGATACACCAGCTGACGCTGCTGTCACTGTGCAACAATTCAGCAAAGAGCAGTTTCCTGCCTCAATGTCATGGACTTTGCAATGTGAACCATCCTTCAGGGTTGGTCCCAAATCGCGCGGAAATAAATTCTGCCCTGACCAAAGTCTTGGCAGAATCCCCGAGAACACGGCTCATACAGCCTGTACCTCGGTTCGTGGGGACGTGCAGTATTGTCCGTATCAAAGGCAGCTGGTACGAACAAATTCAAAACAAGAGCTTTGGTAGCGTCATGTAGAAAGATTTCAGCGCTTTGTGTTAACTTGATCCCGAACTATGTTGATTTTTGGTGTCCTTGCACTTCACCAGCACCCCGTAACCCTACCACGTCGAAGAGTGGAAGGTCACAGAAGGTCACAGAAGGTCCATAGGCGTAAAGGAAAAGCAGGGGACTCCTCACATAAGAGCGGCCAGATATTAGGACACCTCGGATCTGTCCGAGGGAGCTATTAAGGGAGTGGTAGTTCACTGTATTTACTCTTATGTCTCAGTGCATTATGCAACGGTAGGGCTACGTGACAGAGAGGGGAAAAGTACCCTCGCTCTACTGTGACACCCAGGGGAGTAAGCGAACCACTCACCCAATACCTCTTCACTCACGAGAAAGAAAGGGTCCCTGGTCCCCCCAACCAAACCAAGGGGGTTGAAAACGTACCCCCTTCCTTATAAAAATTACACTTGAATTCACTGAGGCAGTCGCTATACAAGTCTTGAGGGTGCACACACGTGACTTCATGCATTGTACACTTACCAGGGAAAGAAAGCAATGGAATATAACAAGTGTCTGGAAGTATTTCTCATTTCTGTCGCTGTCGAGCTTCGCTCTGCAGTCGCGGTGTCCTCTCGTCAATCCAGGCATTGCTGGCACCAGACAAAAGGTCAGCACAATAGCAGCTATTGCATCGCAGGCACCCAGATGAAGGTCAACACAGAGCAACCATTGAAGGTCTGACCTTCCTCATCCTGGCGCTTGTACGAGGATGTCGGTTCGACAGAACAAGGACTAAGCAAATCTAGATCGATTTTGTCAGGTAGTTACTGCACTAAGGGGAGACCGAGGCACTGTGCCTTAATGTGGTACAGGGTGATCAGTCTAAAAATGGATAAATTCCTCTCCATTTTGTTATCAATTATTCCTACTACAGTTGTTTTCAGCCTGCCTGAAGTATCTGGCGTTGTCAGGGACAATAACGTGAGAATGTCCAATAGCTGAAAGGAGGATTTGTTGCAGTTTGTCCAACGCACACTTTCGTCAAATAGTTGGGTCTGTTGTTTCTGTGTTTACGCCTAAAACTAATTTGATCGACGCCACAAAAAACGTGATCAGGGAGGTTCACATTCACAATATATATATTACATACAGACGAAACAGAGTTAGCCACTCATGTAATAGACTATGAATTACACCAATAGCAGCATGAGTTTGGCTTTTGTCGTTGCTCAACGTGGCCATCCCTAATGAGGTCACCCTGTATTGATAGGCCTCGCCTGGCTCGTATGCTCTTGCTTCATGTCCCTCGGCCACTGAGGAGGACGCTAACAGAGTTCATGAATATTTTATTTACCGAAAAAGTACGAACGAGCTCTCTTTGAGAGAGGCCAATAAGAGTTATGCTGGCACATAGCATGTTTTATATAAATTGGTTACGTTGTTCCCTGGAGTCGCTGACTTTTTGTGAATTCATAGAGCGATTTACTCATCCTGAGCACATCTCTGTAGATTTCCCTCAGCCACCATTCGTCTCGACAGAGTCTGTTGGAAAGACATAATGAGGGGGGACAAACGTTAAATTGTGGACATGTACAGTTTCCAAAAAAATTCATGTCTGTCAGTTTCTGTTCGGTTTTTAGTATAAGTAGTCGGTTAGTATAAGTAGTAGTATAAGCAGTCGTTTCGGTTCAATATTGGAGGTTTTTGACAGTCAAGGACACATTTGTTTCTACCCCACCCAATGACGGCACTTCAAATGTTGTCCAATTTGGTCACTTCTTTGACAGCGACAGAAGGCACATTGTTGCTGTCAAGACAGGGACGTCTTGCTGTGACCACAATGCCTGATGGACTATTTTTAATTCACAATATTACCGGAAGCACCATTACGAAACATGAAAGTACTCAGTGGTTTTTGAGGGGACGGTGTCTGCGTACAGCACCTGTCCATTAACTCCATCTGCACTGCAAAGTTTCGTAAGGATCGTACAGTGTGAGAGAAAGAAAATTCCAGTGTCCATGAGGATTTATTGTCATTCAAGAAGGGACTTTTCATTCTCCTACTGAGCCCACATGTCTCTACTCAATCCCCATCGGACAATTTCGTGGTACCCAGAAGCAAACTTAGGCCCAAGAAGTCCTGGCCTCATCAAATCAAGGCGTTTCATATCAAATTCGCTACTGTCGGTTTGGCCTATAAAAAATTACAGACTGGTGCAACAACAACTATTTTGTCTCACGCGTCGTGATCCATTTAATAGTGGAAGCAATTTTTCTCGCAGCAAAGTTGATTGATAGAAGGGTAAGAGCGTCGTTGGCCTCGCCACGTTGCGTAGTGGGGCCTTCTGGAGGCAATTTAGGTACATTGCTATACATAATATAGTCGGGGTGTCCCATATATGTTGCAAATTTTGGACCTCTGATGACTTCGGGTCGGGCCAGCAGGAACTTTTGGCCCATCCGTAGCCTGAACAGGCTGAAAATTTGTCCTAGCCCGAGTGAGCCTGAATGTAATGGCTGCGACTGTACTGAGCTCAGTGATAGAAGCCCTACTTGAATTCATATCCACCACTCACCCTACCGTCTCTTTTGTGCCAGGCTACTGAGTAGACCGACAGGCCGGCCCCTCGACCCGAGGGTCTCTGCTGATGCTCCTCTATCACTTCTAGAGTGTCTTTAGTCTCTTCTAGAGCACTGGGCTCTGTTAGAATGCTAGTGATTCCAGTCTCTGCTGCCTTCGATGGGTCAAACCCCTGTGTCATACAGTAGAATCACAGTTCTCTGCTAGAGGTTCTAGGTAGCCTAGAAGAGGTTTCAAACTCCAACAACACAGCCCGACCCGACTCAGAGGCATGTGAGCCCAACCAGATTCAGCCCAGGCTATAGTTTTCAGCCTGAAATACATCCCTACGTTGAACCCCCACTTCTTTCTCTCATGTTGCAGGGACTGCAACAATTCTTTTTTTCCCCTCACTATTTGCAACGCCTGGGTGTCTCATGGTTTGCATACGTGTGATCTAGATAACTAAATCTCTAATTTTGTGGAATGAAATGAGCCTCTCCATCATTATTTTGCCTGTGCCTCGAAGCTGTTGAAAAAGCAACCATTTTAACAACTTTCGTGAATGCCTTTAATTCTCCTCCAAGGACGAACCTAATGAGTCATCTGAATATACACCCAACTGACACCTGGGAAAACATTAGAGCCTGTAGATGGTGTTACTGTCAGGAAAAAGGCATTGTTGATATTCATGCATCAGAAGAGAAATATGTGGGGGTTCGAAAGTTGCAACGCCTCTAGGACTATCTGTATGTACGAGTAGTGTACCTGACTCTCGTCGATCGCTTTATTCTTGTTGATGTGCATGAGGGTCCAGGCTCTCCCTTTGGCCCTGTGGATCCTTTGTGTCCTTTAGGCCCAACAGGACCTTGAAGACCAGGTAGGCCTTGAGGCCCGTGATTTCCTTTGGGACCTATGAGGCCTGGGGGTCCCTATTGCACGATTTTGTAGGACTCCTGTGCAATAATAATTGCGTACAATGACTCGCGAACCATATCTCCCTGAATGCCAGGGCTTCCGTGGTCTCCTCGGGTCCCGCCTGGGCCGCGCTCTCCAACCGCTCCTGGTCTTCCCTGTGGTCCCATCATTCCTGGCCTTCCAGGTGTGCCTTTGGGTCCAGATTTGCCTCTGAGTCCCCTTGGACCTGGGATTGGTTTCATGCATCATACTGTATACATCTCTGAAAAGAATCTGTTACCAAAAAATCCTGGCATTCCTGGCTGACCGACCAATCCAGGAGGTCCAAATTCACCAGGTAACCCCTAAGTGCAAAGTCGAGATTTTAAAAGCATTGCCAACTTGTGTACATAACTTTGTTGGATGATTTGCACTAACGGCAGGTCCTGGGAGTCCCCTTAATCCAATCGGACCAGGCGGTCCTCGAGGACCCTCCGGTCCTGACAAGCCCGTAGGTCCCTTCGGGCCATCTTTGCCTGTGTCACCCTGAAAAGCGCAGTGTTAATCCTCCCGTCACTTCCTCCGCTGCTGCATCATGTCTCTGACGAACCTTCTCCCCTGGGTAGCCCTGATGTCCTTGCTTTCCCGACCTCCCGGGTTGTCCCTTAAAAAGAATTTGTTTTCCTTTATGACTTTAGCATAAGTGATGACGTCGCACTTGTCTCCCTCGAGGTCCCCTTCTTCCTGCTTGGCCCCGTAGTCCCACTGGTCCTGGTTCACCGCTCTTTCCGGGGGTACCTTCCTGACGTGGAGTAAAAAAACAAGTTTGTTTTCCGTGCAACGTTCACAAACATGCACTTGGACGTACCTCGCCTTCTTCGCCAGGTTCTCCCTTTAGTCCTTGCAAGCCGCTCTTCCCTGTTGACATACAGGGTGAGTCACAAAAAAGGTCTATTGGAGATAACGTAAGAAGACGGAAAGGTGCGAAAGGGAGGTGATCAGAGGCAGGAGGAACAACGAGGGAAGGGTCGATCTGCTATCTCTAGGTGGAAAATTATCCTAAATGAGCAAGTCCAGTAAGTCCATGGAATTTTGAAATCCGACACAAAAGTAACAGAAGATCGAGGTGTTACTTAGGGAAACAGTTATTAACTTTGCCAAGTGCAATGACGAACAGGCAAAATGAAATAAGTTTTCCAAAAGATTTAACATCTCACTGCTGACGTAGGCCTCGATGATGGCTCCAGTGCGTCTTCAAAGAATTCTAGCTACTCCGGATGCATCTCACTTAATAGGACGACCCCTGAACGTACAATGGTACATACTCGAGCAAGGAACTGGCACGTAACCGAGAGACCACCAGAGGCTTTGTTGTGAGCTTCGTCGCAACAACGTTGGAGAGCACGGACGTTGGGTGCATCCCAGACAGCAACTTTTTTTCATGTTCTTTTAAAACAAGAGACTTTATATTCTCGACATTGCGCAGACATTCAATGGGCATTCAAACAATGCCTAGTAAAGTAGGACTTTGTCGAGTTGCCCTTAAAGCCTTGTGGATGCAATGGAGCTGTTGTTTATGGGCCAGTGAAACAGTACGAGAGTGCGTGAGCAATGATGCATACCAAGCATGATGGTCATGGTATGACTCAATGTAAGGGGAACTGAGATTACCCGGTGCTCCCGGCAGCCCAGGTCTGCCTTTCTCTCCTTTGGGACCCGGAGGGCCGGATTCTCCTCTCCTCCCGTCCCCACCTGGAGGCCCCGGCTTCCCTGGTGCTCCAAGACTTCCTTGGCGGCCGGGCAAACCCTACGAAGAGCTACGGTATAATTGTGGTCGGATGGATCACTTAAAAAAGCGTGTTTTACCGGCGAACCCTTTCTTCCAATTGGCCCCGCTGGACCTCTGGCTCCTCTTTCTCCAGGCGATCCCATTGGTCCCTCAGTGCCTTTAAAACCTTGTGCACCAGGCTTTCCTCTAGGTCCTGTAGGGCCCTCAGCTCCGGGATAGCCAATTGGACCTGAATATTGACTTATGAGGTTTGGCAACTACCACAGGTCCATCCTCCGCGTGCAGTTCATGGTGAGACAATGAGGTACCTGCATTTCCTGTCCTTCCCACATCTCCTGTAAAACACATGAGAAAGTAAATGACTTAATGCTGCTTGCTGTGCCGCACTAGGAGCAAATATCAGGTAGCACTCGGTACGCATTCACCCACTTCTTAAATCAGCGTGTCAATGATGCCAGTGCCATGTGGCGTCAGCCACGTTCCACATAATTTTGCTTACCCTTATCCCCCTTGGCACCGTGCCTCCCCATGGCTCCTTGACTTCCGTGAGCTCCCGTAGTCCCTTTTGGCCCTTGAAAGCCTCTGTTGCCCTTTTCCCCCTTCTGCCCTTTGTCTCCGGGTGTTCCCTTCAGCCCGGCTTCGCCCTTGAAGCCCGGCGATCCGACGGCGCCTTTGTCTCCACGCGATCCCGGAGGACCCTTGGAGCCCTTGGAGCCAGAAGTACCTTGGCACAACAGGCAATGATAATGCACGGAGCATGCCGTACAGGGTGCATTGGGACGTTCTTGAAGTTTGGGCAGAAACCCACTATACCAATGTGGAACAACGTGTCAACTTCAATTGAATTTTCACTGGGAAAAAAGGGGCTAAAGAAACTTGAAAATACAAAAAAAAAGTACATGAATTATGCAACGCGAATCGAAGAATGTAATGGAGAGGTACTTTCTTCCAAGTCACGACTGTATCGAATGAAATTTAGATTCAAGAAATCCTCTTTAAGAAAAATGCTGAAACTAACTTGTAGCAATGTTTGCTGTTTAACATACCATGCAAACTGCAAACATCCTTATTTGTCGGGGTCCAACGTTGCACTTACTACGAAAGTCATATAGATTAGCTACTCATAATAGGTAGCTTTGGAAACAAGCTGTGCAGCAGCTTTAAATCTGTGACTATCTACAATCAGGGATGTCATCGGGTCAAGCCTGAGTCCCAAAACCTTTTACCCAAACCCCTTTTCGGCCAGCTTTTATTAGCCCACACCAGATTCTACGCTGCCGGATGCCTGACGTGCCAGTGAATGCTGTGAGTCCACCAGCAAAGAGTGCTTCCCTTTCAAGCTGCCCTCGACGATACCAGGGCAGCAACGAAGTCGTGCTACCGGCAGCAGACTCAGCCATATTCCAATGTGCCATCACCATCAAAGAAGTCAGCTCCTGCAGTGCTTCTTGGATGCGTTTGGTCTAGAAATGCAGGAAATGGCCAGGCCACAACTGATGGTGTGGGACACAGCAGAAGTGGAATTTCAGAGCTATCTGGCCCTCCCCCATGAGTCCAATGCACAAGAACTCTAACCTGGTGGCAAGAAAGTCCCTGTTTTGCCTGAGGTGACAAAAACACACGTGCCTGTCTATGCCAGCAACAAGTGCACCATCAACGTGTGTATTCCCCACTGCGGGAGAGGTCTTGAGTTAAAAAAGAAGCAGACGTGGCAATGAGGGTGCTGATATGCTGATCTGCCAGCAAGCAGGGCAACTTGTGCATGCTACCCCACAAATTGTATCTGTGAAACAAAAGCCCCAAAATCACTCATTGTTGCCGTGCAAAAAAGCTATGTACAGTGCAGTGCAAAAGTGAGCGTACACCTGCTTGAAAGACAAAAAAAATCGCATTTTGAGGTCACTTTTTCAGTCGTGAAATGCAATTTTTTTTGCTAGGAGAAGGGCTCGGCTCCCCCTTCTTCCCCTCTGGGGGTAGGGACCCCAGGACTCCTGCTGGGGGTGAGCCCAGAGACCCCCAACATTTTGGGGGGCAGTTCAAAAGTCAGTATGCACCACTTTCAAGTACCATAACTTCCTGAATACATCTTTGAAAAACTTGAAGCCTCAGGGGTTAAACTTATTTACTCCACTTTGGATGACAATCAATGTATATGGCAGTGCTGGACATTTGGTCCATACTCTTTGCTTGTGTTCTGCACTGACATGCATCATTTGTAACTCCCTTAATACTGCAGCTACACAAACTCCCCTTGCATCATTGGAAAGCTTGAGGCCTAAGCATTTTGGCATTAGCTTTACTTTTAGACCATGTTGCGTAGTAAAAGCAGCACTGGCAAATAACTCACCCAAAAAATGCTACATAAACTTTGTTCTTCACTACATAACTGGGCATGAAACACCTCATCCACTTTTCCAGCATAAATAACTCCCTTAAAACTGCAACTCCTAAAAAAACTACTGGCAAAGTT
>JAAUXU010168462.1_pt1 | contig 10334 bp, 8 predicted proteins | sample 7278151 | NCBI WGS metagenome assembly JAAUXU01 (sample SAMN14350113, study PRJNA611818) | marine sediment metagenome | isolation source: surface marine sediment (1.8m) | place: French Polynesia: Moorea | collected 2018-08 | reverse complement strand
TCAGCAGGCCCAGTGCTGATGGTGCCCCTGTGTCACACAGCCAACTTGCAACATCTTTGAGCGGGCCAAGCACATTACTTAAATAGGAGCCCACTCAAATGCTTTCGCATCCAACCTTCCTAATCCCTTGCCTCAACCCCTGGTAAACGTACTCCCAGATCCGCGGGAAAAGAACCACCCTAGTGAAAAAGTCAGGAGAAACCTTGCGAGGTTGCGTGAATACACGAGTCATTTTTCCGCAATATTTACCCCTCGCACGACGCACACGCGAGGTCGCCTCAACGGGCGTTGCAGCAATTTTCCACTTGGACCGTTGACGCGCGCGCGCGTGATTTGGTAGTTATTTGAGACCCACCCACCCACCCACCCACCAAAAAATCTGCTTCATCATCTGTCGTGTCCGTGGTCTTCCGTGACAACCTCATGCATGGGGTGATGTAATGACAAGGCCTAGAAATTTTAGCCCAAAACGTAATTCTGTAGTTTATTCAAAACCTCAGCCAGTGCAATAGACAATGAAGTTTCGAGGAATTCCGAAAACTACAGTACTTTTCGTTAAGCAATGAGGAAACAAGGAAAAGCCGAAAATGTCGATTTTGTCCCCTAAACTGGTAAGAAATGTGCAGCTCCAATTCTGATGACGCAATCAGCTGCAACGCCTTACGAAACGTACGTCACAGCTTGCAAGAGAGAGTTTATTTATTTGATAGTACATTGACATATCAGATTGTTGAACACATTACGATATGTACACGGATAACTCTTGATGTCCATGATAAAGTTTTGTAGTTGGAAGTGCCTACCGCAACTTAACGTTGTATTTATCACTAGTATATTATCATAATAGGAATTTTTCGATACCATTTCCACCCTTTCTCGATGTCACTCCCTGATGTCCTCTCCGGTCAGAGAGTGGAAAAAATCTTTACAACTTTTCCGTATAGTACACTATACATGTATATAGACATACGTTCTCCCCTTCTCCTCGCAACCTCAATATTGACTCACTTAAAAATTAAAATCTAACTCAAGCGCACACCAAGGAAGGACGCCAATGACATGAAAGTGAAACAGTCAGAATTCTTGCTCACTAGCTTCAAAATGTTGGTAACAACTACATCCAGTTTAGTTTGTTTGTGGGTGTACGCAGATCGATCTTTCTTAGATGTCTAATAATATCTCACGAAACTTTCCCCTAAACATCTCCTTCACATAGTTTAGGCAAATTTTTCTCGGTATCAAGCCAATTTTTGTTCAGGGGTCTCTCGTTGAAATGCCTCCCCCCCCCCTTTGGGACCGAACGAGTAACCAAAGCACTGGCGCAATAAATTATGAATGCACTTTTGCCTGTAAAGTACGCGTTGCATTTGGGCGACTTTGGCCGAATTGGACCAGAAGGCTTTTTTTCCCCTCTTGGTGCACTCACAGGTTGTCTCGAGAAAGTTGTAGCTGTTTCTGCTATTTTCATCTCAGATTCCTTGAATTGACTTTTTGTCTGTTAGTATGAAGTTGAACGTTAGGAGATGGCAACCCTGTATGGAATATTTTCCCCAAGAAGCCTCAAGTCAGCAAGGTGTCATTCAAAGCGCAATTTCTACCCCCACGCATACCAAAAATGGCCCCCACGATGAAATGAACGTATTTGCAACCATTTGCGGTAGCCTTTCTTAAAATTTGAAAATTCTCGGTCGTGGCATGAATGAAACTGAGTTGCAGCATTAGTGAGGCTTGGAACACGATGCACTGAGTCCAGGTACGAGATGCTAACCTTTCTGCCTCTCCGGAGGACCAAGGGATAAATGTCGCAAGGTGGTCTCTTTAAAGCAAAAATCTCATTGTTGACAGAACGGGAGGGAAGGGGGGGGGGGACAGAGGGAAGAGGATTCTGATCCCTCCCTTATGACCGTCCAAAATTTTACACACAAAAACCTTCACTGACCTGTAAGATGAGTTCTGCATGCTACAAACCATAAGGGGAAAAGTGTACAAGTTATGCTAGCGCGAGCTTTTGTCCGATAGGGTCAGAGTCCGGACTCTCCGGGAAAGAAAGACTATCTGGAAGCCTCCAGAGTCACTCAAGCACCCAATATGGATCAGGGGGAGAGAATAGCAGAAAGGTCGTCTTATTTAGCTAGCAGACTTTGACATCTGGATCGCCGCACTTGTTTCATCCCTCCACCAATGTTTCAGCTGTTCTTTCCTCCCAAATTATCAAAATTTGCTTGAGAAAGCCAGGCTTTTTTTAACAGTTTAAGGGAGATCCTGTTCAACTTTTCATGAGCCCTTGCAGGGGGACGCAATGCAGTATTTCTTTAACGCAAGCAATTTCGCCAAATAAAAAGTGTCTTGTCAGAAATGAAGCTCCATCAACAGAATGTTTGTTCTTGTTGATGTTGTGTTGTTACTCCGGCTGGACCCTCGACTCGTGCCTGTGCTCCATGTAGTCCGGATGGTGCGTGACCTCCTTGATCATGTCCTTCAACAGGTTGTACCGAGGAAACATCGGGTACAGCTTGCTGTCTTCATACTGATTCTAGAAAGAAAAAATAAAGAGAAAGAGATGAAAATGACTTCACAGAAGGGTTGCTGCAGTTGATCGGAAATATCAAAGCTTCCCCCGCATCCCACACACACACACACTTATTGACCAAGTCCTTGATCAGCTGATCGCTTTAGAATAGACAACTCCTCGGGAGTTGACTCGATCCCCTCATCCGTCTGATCCTACTAAAGTTGACAACGGTACAAATGATAATACTGGAGTCACACAATGGAGTAAAAGATCCTGATCATGGATTTGTGGAGGAATTATTATTTTCCCATCAGATATTCTTGTGATCATTCCCCACTCCTGTCAAAGTTGAGGAAATCCCGATCCCTCCAGATGAATTCTGACATTTCGTCGTCGTTTCTATACCTACACACGAGGAAGAGCAGCAGTTTACTTTGCTGAAAAGCTCAGACGGTGTTTGACTTTTTTTTCTCATACTTTTCAGAATTCTTCTTCTCTGAGCACAGACTTTTCATACCTTCTCACTCTCCCTCATTCGCGAAATTCCCACATATAAGCATCAGGCCATAGGGAAAAGTTTCATAGCAGTTATGGGATTTAGCACATCTGTGATGTGCTCAGATCCGTAGCCTTCCTGGTGGGCGCTTAAAGGAAGATCATTCAATAACCTGAGGAGGCCTTGGGCCCAATGCTTGGCAGAGCTTTCAGGAGGATCACTAAAATAAGAATCCAATTATTCAGCAGACCAGACAATCCTGCAACACTCATCAGACGGGTCGGGAACAACTGAACCACTCAAGACTGTCCCAATGCTGGTTTGTTTTTAAGCTTTGAATCCACCTTTCGAGCATCCTCCTGCACCGGGTGCCTCAGCAGTCTGAGAACAGCGCCTCAAGTAATGTCCACAGGCTTACGACACCCGGTAGGAAGAGAGGCAAGATTTTTCTATCCATGGAAATCTATTGTAAAGGGCTTCGAGCTATTTCACTGAGCACCAACACTTTTTTTTTCACTTGCTCAGTCGGGTGTGAATTTCTTTTAGACGCACGCTGAAGAGATGGAATTGTTGTTTGATAGGGAGAGAGAGGGAGAAAAGGAAAGTGCATCAAAACTTTGCACTCACATCAGCGTTTGTTTCCCTTCCAGCAACTTCGGATCTCCGGGGAGCAAAGCCAAATTTTGCAGAAAAAAATTCTATTAGTGACATGTCAGTGACAGCTTTTTCTTTCTCCCTCTCTCGAGTGAAAAGCACAGAGCTGCAGAGCAGATCTTATTCATAATTTGCAAAAGCAATGCAAGGTACGTTCGTACGCAGAACAATGCACATTCGATTTTCGCAAAGGGTGAGACAGTCAGCAGAGCAATCTCGCCAACACTGAGAGCATCGCGAAAAACTGAAAGTCGGTCCTTCACTAGGTAAAAATTCAGGTGAAAGTAACTCCTTGCGAAAATCGGGATTTTTGCATAAATTGAAGTTGCAAAAATCCAATGTCTTCTGTACAGGGTGTCTCCAAAATCGTCAGGGCATTTGGAGCTTATGGGTGCTAGCACAAGAACTATAATGATCAGACCGATACCAACTTTTATAAAAAAAATGAGAAATATTTCTAAACAGTTCATTTTATGCCACTTTTCCGAAAAACGGTGACTTTTGCTTGGAGATTTGACAAATCCATTGACTTTAGTGGGAGTCATGTTGTTGTACCGCACATGTGAGACATGTTCACCAACGCCGTCCGCTCGTTGCTTCAGTTCTCTTGTTTGTTTACCCTCCTTTTTGCTGCAGTTTGTTTTGCTGTTCTGCTATGATAGTGATTTGGCAGATAGTTTGAATAAAAAATGCCTGTAAATGCTAGAAAATTTGGCCAAAAATTAAGAGTTAAAGAAGGCCAATGAAAAAAAGGAATAGGTAAAGTTGAAGCTCGGCATTCTTCCCTTTCATATGGCGAGTGGCTCATTTCTCATAGTCCTTGTAAGAGACTCATGAAGCTCAAACCCCAGAAGACCTTTCTTGAACACTCTGTACATGTACACTGTAAAATTAGGCGAAGGATGACGTTGGGACCAATGAAATCGATCATAGGCGTCTGTCTCATCCTGGTATCCATGCTAAGTAGCGTGATTTTTCTATTGGTTATTGGGAAAATTATATTTATAAGCGTCTGGCCTTTACAATTCTTGCAGTAGGGTAGAATCGGTCATGTGCACCTCTCTCCCCCAATAAGTGGGTTTGGCATGATTTGTGCGCCAAAGGGTGCCCAGGAATGGGGGGTATGAGAGCAATTAGCCCCCCCCCTCCCCCAATAAAGTTTTCAGCCAATTTCATCAAGTTTAACCCCTTTTAAAAGCTAAAATTCCAGCCTCGCAAGCTTGCCTCCCTCTTCACTTTGTGTCTTTTGAGCACTGTAGAAACAATGTGGGCATTTACAACGTTCAACTGCTGCACTCATTGTTTCTAAGTAGCTGAATTATACACTTCATATGAAAATTCCACCTCACCACACTCTAGTACAGCGTCTGCGGTGAAGTTCCTTTCGCAGGAATTGCTTATGGCAAGATTTATATGCAGTGATCCTGGTAGTCGCTCTATGGTGTATGCACAGAATTCCAAAAATATTTTTGCATCAGCATTATACGTACCTTTTTCACAAACTCTACTAATTCAGCATTTAAAACGTACCTACTTTCTTTATCTTTATGTGTTGTGATTTGCATATACTCACGTTCAAGGTTTTCACTATCTGCCTGACGGCAGTGTATTTCTTCAGCAACCTGTAGGTGACGTTGGCCAGGTTCATGGTCTCATCTTGGAGCTGCTTCGACGTCATTTCTAAAACAAAGACACAAAAAACTCCACCAGATGGGGAAGAAGATTTCGTTGAAACGTTCGGAGAAGATACGAAGTTTATTTCTCCTCCAAGGAAGAGGGTCTGATTAGTTTCAAGTGGATGAGCTGTGAAAACACGTGAGAGAAATTTGTCAAAAACATCCTTTCCACGCGCCACTTTTTCCCCTTCGTCGTATGAAGACCAACATTTTGTCACGTCCTAACAAGGGGGGGTTAAGGGGGCCTGAGTGCAGCGCACGCACACGCACCCACACCTGTGTTCAAGAAAGGGGCAACGCACTCTTGTAGAGACAAAGCTGTTGAGAATCATTGCATACAGGGTGATGCAAAAGTAGCTGGGGAGGCCTAGAGCTCCCCCTGCAACCATTCAGCAACGAGTCTTACGAGGGTGGTAAAAAGTTCCCTAACCTAAACTGAGCGTCAAACATTACTCGCATACGTATTTAGTTGGGGTTATGCTGTACATATATTATTTATGCTATTACGCAGTTCCTTTGGCTGGTTCTCAAGTGATGCCAATAGTGACCCCTCAGGGTTTCGTGGTTGGAACAAGGACACCCCCCCCTCCGTGCCTCATCCCATCCCTTGTAAGTTTGAATTTTCTTACCATCCTACTAAGTTCTGTGCAATGATCTGAGCCTTAGTTTCTCCAATCCTTGCTGAAATTTTGCTTTAAAGTGTAGCTGGATGCTCTAACGTTGAGTCAGGTCAGTGGCTTTCACTAGAGCAAATACCGCAGCTAAAAAAGTTGATGCCAAGAGATAAAAAGGAAGAGCTAATGGTTGAAGGTTAGAGCTATTATTTTTATCATTACACAGTCTGTTTATACCAGAGAAAATCCCTTCAGCAAAGACGTCTTTTGAACTCGAGTTCGCAATCCTCATCAGGTCTCCTGGCAGCTCCACGTATCATTGGTCTGTACATACTGGAGAGAGTTTGTCTGTTAAATAGCACGAATCCAGACTGCTGTTGCAAGACCAAGTGCCGCGCACAAACCATAGAGACATCACGACGTATTACATCAGATCAAGATCTTGAGCAGACTTGAGATCAGATCGCAGATCAGGGATTTCAAAAGAGTTCAGATAACGAGAGGACACTTAAAGCTGTCATCTTAAACTGCATCAATTAAATTATATATGTGATCTTGATTTCGCTCTTCAGTATCATGATATTTTACTGGTTTGTGGCCATTCTCCACAAAGAAAGTATCATTTTCATGTGTTCTCAAATACAAAAAGGCCTTTCCCCAAGGGAGGCGATCTGATCATTGAGAAGCAGAAGCTCATCAGCACTTACATGACGCAGGTCTGCAGGGAGTTCATCACGGAAGTGAACTTGACCAAGAACAATAACAGGACCGGTCAAGGTCATGCAATCGAAATTATTACTGCGATACGTACTTGCAGAAAGTTTCAGGACTGCAGTAAAAGTGTAATATTGTTTTTCTACTGAATAGTCTAATTGAACTTGTAACTAGTTCTCTTTAATATGACGGTAAAATATTGGGTCTCTAGTGAAATGAATATCATTATCCAATGAGCTTTGACATTTGCACACAGACACTCTGGTTAGCTTCGATTTTATACCTTGCAAATTTTGCAAGGTTCAGACTGATTTCTCTTGATTTTGGATCCGATGGCGTTACTGTCCTACACACAGTTGAGGGTCAGTGCTATTCTGAGCCTCGTTTGAGAAGGTTTGGTGAAAATGTTACCTGATCTGCTTGAACTCCCTAAAAAGTGATTTAGATCCTTGAAACGATAATCGACATAGAAGTGATGTGACGATCAGAAAAAGAGATCTAGGTATTGAGACCCTGATTTGAGGTCGTCAATAGTCTGCTACAGGGACAAATTGGCCGAAAAACTGTCGCCCGGCACAACAACGTGTGGAACTGGAAGTCATGGCGCGGACTATACAGTAGAAGTTTATGAAGTAAAGTTTTAGAAGTACTGGTAGTATATCGTTGGAATGTATAACCTTTTCGCTAGCATCCCCCAATCACTTTTTTTGTGCCTGGCACAGGTGGCTCCAAGATAGAGTTGAGTTCAATCAAATGTATCATTTTTCTGGAAAATTTGAATCTCGTGGACATAAAGTGTTCGGCTAAAAATTCACCCCGAGTGGTCTTGCCATTACTAAGTCAGCTGACGCGAAACCCCGGTCTGCTGCTCGCGAGGCCTCGAGCACTTCCCTCCTCTAACTTTTGTATGTCTCTATAACCCAAACAAGCAAAGAGACCTGAGAGGAATGCAAGGTAGAAGGAAGGTTATTAGGGATTACCTTTATTACTTATTGTGCTATGGATCCCTGGATTTTTCCAGTACTCTACTTGTCAACGGCAAGGTCCGTGCAACAAGCCGTGTGAGTATTGATGAAATACACCATCTCGAATGCTTGTTGGTGAATGCTATGAGAAAATTTGTCTACCCCCTATTTACATCTGCATCGCAGGGCAGAAAATTAAAGAACGACTTTTTGGGTTCCCTAACCAATAGACATTATTGCTTAAAGCTTAAGATTCTCTTCTTACACAGGTAACTTCTTCTTGACAGTGCTTATTTTGTTTTCTGTCTTGGGCACGGCGCTACAGGCAGCAACAGCTGCCTCAATGTGTGGTAAGCGGTGAAGCACCTACTAGTGCTAGATTTCTCTATCCAGTATTTACAGATCAGTGGGTCTAGCACACCCACATCCACGCGCACCCACCCAAGCACACGCACACACGGAGAGAGGGAAAGTGAGCGCTCGAGGGGGACGGACAAGTAGGGACAGACTAAGGAAGGTAAAAATCAGTGGGGATTCTTAGATTTAGGATGCCCTACTCAAAATTTTGAAAAGGGGACATTTCCTTCTTTGCTTGTGGAGCAGAGACTTAATGCATGAAAATATTTGGAGGAGGAGGAGAGCAGCATGTTAAGAGGAACGCCCGAGAAGTGTCCGAAGTCCCTCCAGACCCCTTGCTTACAAGTGCACCATGGCTTGTGACGCACTCAGTGTCGACAGTGTCAGAAGCATTGATTGTGTCGATCATGCTGAGACATCACATCAGGTTGCTGCTCCAACGTTCGTGACGAAACTGCTATCTCAGCCGCACCTTTTTGTGACTCCCACGGTATTGAACATCAGCCTCTTGGAGAACGCAACAGATGAAGATCCTTAAGCTTAAGGGAGACGACAGCATAGTGTGCGTGCGTGTGTGGGTGAGTACGTATGTGTGTGGCTCAACCCATCCCCAAAAATACCAAGAGAGGCCTTTTCCTCTGAAGACCAAGCAATAAACGTTATCAAAGTCACCTGGCATTTTTTGTTATTCAAAAAATATGGGGGAAGACGACTTTAATGTTCTAAAACTGTTTCAGACATACCGCGTGAGTCAACAAACGTGTTTCCTCCAGCAGCCCTACCCTTCCACTTGTATTGTGACGCCTTCCCTCGCTCCCTTACTCCACCAGTTGACACTTTTTGTGACTCACACTGTTCACATCTGTACAACTACAGAACGTGGTGCGTCTTATCCACACCCTAACTTTGGTAGTGTGATACCATAGATTGCTTTACGGTGTAAGAATGAAAGCACTTAGATGACAACATCGACCTTTGAAAGCTGCACTTAATACTCTTGCTCGAAAGTGCAATCAAAACGCTCTTGTGTTTACTTTTTCTAGTAAAAGGAAAAGAAATGCACATTTTGCTGTGGCTAGAAGAAAAAAGAAAGATGCGTTACTTGATGAGCATTCCTTGCAACCCAATTGTGAACTACACCTGATTGAGCAGCCCATTGAAATGGAGATTGAGTTAGATATGGAGTTTCTTCTATTAGAGAGGGACAATTGCCAATAAATTATGTCGTTTCACTACAGCTGATAAGAAGACAGAAAATAAAAGAAACGACAAGCAAATTTCATCAAGTGTTTCACTCCTTAATCGACGAGTCAGGTGCCAGTTGTGGTTGCCTCAAGATTCCCTCAGAAAAAAAAGGAAAAGAAAAAACCAAACACTTTGAAGTGACTTAAAAAAAGAGTGATATCAAAGAATTCAACAAGAATGTTGAATAGACAGAGCTAGGTGAGCTTTTTCAAGGCCGATGTTGCCGTGGTTGCAACCATTGACTTTTTCCGCCCTCAGCTCCTTCTCCTCGTTGGTCTCCCTGAAGGCGGTCTCGGCTGCGGGAACGCGGACGCAGTCGACGATGCAGCTGACGCGGAGGACGAAGTCGGAGATGGGCTCGCCTCGATTCTGACGAGGAATCTCGATCACGGCCCACCAACCATTCTCCAAAGTCACGGCTTTCTGTGAGGAGGCAAAGAGGAAAAAAAAATGCTTTGAACCCAATTGGAGACCTCTGTGAAGTGAAGTGATCGTGGCTGAAGAACTAATGCTCGATTTCCTTCTACAGGGTGCACCCAAAGGAGTGAATGGAAAGGTCCAGGACTAAAATATGATCCATATTCCGCTAAGGTATTCAGAAGATTAAGCTTGGCAACTCTGATGGCGTGACGTGAAAGCCTCACGGTATCAGATGCAGAATATGAGAAAAACTAACGTCACCTACATCACGTTGCCCGGAGATGTCTAAAGCTACTGACCTCAACCCCGTTGGCAAAGACATCAAGGCTGGCACCTAGGACAAGAGGTAGCAACCCTGGTCTGATATCTGGCATTGTGGGGATTCACCCCGAGTTGTCTTCTTGTATTATCTAATGTTGGTATGAAATCCCTGCTTCCGATACAAAATATGGAGTCACTACATACATTTTTTTCTTTGACCTCACCTTGATCATTTCCCTTAGCAGCGAGTACCTCTGAAAGACGTTCTTGACCTCCTTTGACCTAAGGTAGTTGTTGTGAAGGACAACCAATGTGGACAAGGAGACGTTGTAGGCCTCGGTCAGGACGTGAGAGGATCGCACCAAGCGATTGTAACGGTCGACGAGGGTGTCTCGAGGCTCTGTCACTGAAAAGAAGAAG
>JAAUXU010089810.1_pt1 | contig 10335 bp, 12 predicted proteins | sample 7278151 | NCBI WGS metagenome assembly JAAUXU01 (sample SAMN14350113, study PRJNA611818) | marine sediment metagenome | isolation source: surface marine sediment (1.8m) | place: French Polynesia: Moorea | collected 2018-08 | reverse complement strand
CTAACAAGCAAAAACTCTTCCTCCTTTGGTTGGGCCACTGGGGAGACCTGGTTGCTGCTACCCTTTTCCTATCTATACGTAGACCGCCTGGGGCAGCAATTCAAAAAGGGGGGGACCGCAACATTATTTTCCTTTTGAACCGTGTCTTTGCTGTCAAGACTCAATAGGACCTTCCTCAGCAATTCAGTAACAATTTCAATTTTCAGCTGAAAAATAGAACTGGAAACATTGATAAAAAAATTTTTATTTTATACTATATCCTTTGTCCACCAGGCGACCTGCAATCAACGTGAAAGTCCTGTATGTACCAAAAACTGCAGGTTGGACGACAAAGAGAGCCCCGATAAAATCGCTTCTTTCTGCGAGAGCCGATCGATCTCCCCCCTCCATCTTCACCATGCAAACAGCGAGAAAAGCAACTCTGCAAGAAGAAAAAGCCGGAAAGCACCGCGGCGCCGCCGTCATCTCTCGCTCCCTTCCTCCGCCATCTCCTTTGTTAGGGCGAGCAACAATGGGTCGTCGTCGTCTGTCAAGGACACGGTGGGGGAAAAAGGTGGGGCTGCCGGAGAAGGAGGGACAATGGGACATCCTTTTCCGCCGTTGACTCTTATAAAGACTCCGCTCTCCGCAAGCCTACGGAAATGCACTACGAAATATCAGCAAAGAGAAGAAGAAGGGCGCGGAAAGAGAGAGGGGCAGACGAAGACAACTCCATTATTTTTTTGCGGCCAAAAGTTTCCTCCTCCGCCTTGCCTTTTCCTTTTCCACCCTACGACGTCAGCCGTGTAGAAAGGAGGGGGGGGGAGCGAGAAAGTCTTCGTGGGTAAACCAAAAAGGCCAATAAGTCACCGTATTATGTTTTCTATCCTTCCCCCGATTCTTGGCTATGGGAGCGACCTTGGCAGCCAGCCGCTTTCCCGCCTTCCTCCTCCTCCATTCTCTCCTTTTCTGATTAACGGTCTCGCTGTTCGTTCGTACGCACATGCATACACACATACTATGCTGTACCGTATACACCACACATAAATGCGCCAGCACGAAAAACAGAGCTGGCATCCACTGATTCCTCTGCCTGTACTACCAATTTGCTTTATATTACATACAGACGCAGGAGTTCCAGAAAATCCGGCGACTTTCTCATCACCCCCCTCCTCCTCCTTGCAGGGCTGGCTGGCTTCGGAGCCTCAGCGCTCAGTCAATCGCAGAAATGGTTGTTACTTCTTCTTCTGGGCTACTAGCTGTCGACGAGACTGTAGAGAATACAAAGAAGGCGGGTCGATGCCAGAACATGAAGGCGTGCTGTCAATTTCGGCGCATCGTCGGTCGAAATGGATGTTTGCTTGTTTTTTCCCCCTAAGAGCAGCAAAGTTATTGTGTGTCTGAGAGAGGAATGGAAAGAGAAACGACGCACGTACGTGAATGATTGAGTGCTTTCAAATCCATCATGTGCAACTCGGAAATATTTGCCATCGCTGCCAGTGTCACGCAATGCAACGCAACCGGCAACCGCCCTCTATCCTACTTCTGATTTTGAGGCGAGACATATTTTGTGATTTTATTGCCAAAAGAAAATATGTATATAACAAAGCAGAAAAAATCCTATTAGGGGTGACCGTGAAAATTTCATCTCCGGTTATTGGAAATTTACTTTTAAAAATATCACTACAGGCAAGATGGTTGATACCATTTTCTGCCTTGTTTCTTGCGGCGGCAGAGGGAGACCAGGGGACGGCGGGAGTACATACGGACAGTGACGACGACTGTTTGCTCTGCAGCTTGTCACCAACCCCTTCTCCCTCCCTTTTCCTCCCCCGGAAAAGGAGAAGAGGGGAAGAAAGAGAGTGCGGAAGGAAACCGTCTTGGCTCAGACTGAGGGTGGGGAGGGAGAAGGGGGAGGGAGGGAGGGAGGCTGGCTGTCCCCCTTTCTTCCTTTGCCACTTTTTCGCTCCCCTCTTCCCCCTTGGGAGAAAAGAGGGAGCTGGGAAAAAGGAAGGGGGGAAGAGGCACGCTCTTGCTACTACGTCCCTCCTTCTTGCGCTATTAAGCGGAGGGGGAGTGGAGGACGCGATTCGACTACTACTGCTCTCATAGGAGGAGACACTGGCTGGAAGGGGGGATAACGGGGTTGTGGAAAAGGAAAAAAGGGGGGAGGGGCGAGAACGGGGGTGTCCCTGTCAAACATCAATTGCGCAGCTCGTTTTTGAGCACATAGTAAGCTTTCCTGGACCTGGCAATATATCTTATAAAAATTCAGGCAGCTATAGAAATATCAAAATCTGAAAAGAGGAAGGGTGGAGGGGAAAGAGGCGGAGGGGAAAGGAGGGAACCCCCTCTTCCTCTCTCCCCTTTCCTCCCTCTCTTTTGCTTCCCTTCAGACTTCGGAACCCTCTCCTTTCTCCCTCCTCCCCCGCTCTCTGCAACCACCGAAGGGACGAGTATAGAAGCCGATCGGTCCTAGCCAGAGAGAGAGAGAGAGAGGAGAGAGAGGAAAGGGAGAGGAACCAAGAAAAAGGGACCGTCGGAGGCGGCATGCACACAAAGTCAGTCAGTGGGACAAGAGACGCCGGAGGGGGAGGAGCGGACGGACAGCCACTGCAAAAGAAACCAAGAAAAACGGTGGCCGAGTGAGAATTGCGCGAGAAAATAAGTGCCTGTCGCTAACTCCAAGGCAAAGACAGAATAAAACTCCCCCTTCCCGCTCCTACAAGCGCATTCGTGTAGTTGAAAAACAGTGCTTGACTTAATTTTTGACGGCACCACGAGCAAAGCCTAAACCTCCCACTTTTGTTCTTGTTTCCTCATTGTGAAATTTACCACCGCCCCTCCACGCCCTTGTGCGAGCATGCGAAGTGGGAGGTGGAATTGACATGTCCTGTGCAGAGGGCGAATGGAAGAGGAAATAAGGAAATAAGGTGAAAGGGGGCAGTTGGCGGAAGGGTAAGGTGAGTGCAAGCGCATCCTCCTCTTCCTCCTCCTTCTCAGAGACACAAAGGCACAATAGAAACAGGAAGAAAGGGCATCCATCCATCCGCCCTGCCCTCCGCCCGATCTTGTCCTATTCCTCCCTCCGTCCGTGGCCCCCTTTTCTTCATTTGTGTGCCTGTGTACGCACAACAGCATTGTAGTCCTACAATGCTCCTCCTCCCTACCACGCCACCAGCCAAGCGAAAAGAAAGAGATTAGGTCCCCCCCTTCCCCTCCCTCTTCCGGAACAGTGTCCGAACGAGGAAGCGAACCCAACCAGCCAAGCCAAGAGACCTGGAAACCGCCCAAAAGGAGGAACAAGGCAATGTGAACGGAGGAAGAGGAGGGGGAAGGATCCTCCGCGTTATTAATGTCTTGCGATTACGCCAAAACGGAGGAGGAGGAGAGAATGAGGGTTTAGGACGGCGGCGGCGCCCGAACTTCCTCCCCCCCTTCCTTCACAGCCGCAAAACCCAAGTAGAGGAGGAGGAAAAGGAGGCCAAAGTTTGTTCCCCCTTTCCTCGATCTTCTCCGTAACAACCACCTTCATCGCCCCTCGCGGAATGGGACCAACTTGAGGGGAAAAGGAGGAGGAGGAGGAGGCAGAATTAGGGGGAGAACGAAGAGGAAGGAGGGCACGTAGCATACCATACAAGGAAAAAGTGAGGAGGGGGAGACCCGACCGATGACGCACCAAAGGAGGAAGAAGTAAAAAGAGGAACTTCTTTTCACATCGACGACATCGAGGGAGAAAGGAGAAGAGTAAGTTGGCACGCACTCACGTTCGCCGAAAAAAGGAGGAAGGAGCTTGGTACTCCCGCCCTCTTCCCTCGAGACGGGAAGCCTCCAACGGTCCAACCTATCTCTCGGAGGCGTCTGCGGAGGAGGACGAAGACGCCTCAATCCCGTGCTGAATTCGAAATCTCCCCCCTCACCTCCATCCCTACGCGGCAAACTCTAAGAGGTGCCAAAGGAAGGCGGAAGCGACAAGCGGGAAACGGAACAGAAAGAAGGAAGAAAAAGAAGAAGAGAAAGACAGGAAACGAGTCTCCCACTTCCCCTTCCTCCCTCCCTTCCTTTCTAGGCAGATCCGCATCTCTCCCTCTCGCGATCAAGCGATACTTTTTATGCGAGCGTCGCGAGGCTGAGGTGGTGGTATAGGAGGAAGAAAGGGAGGGAAGGCCGCAAAAAAAGGAGAGGGAGAGGAGGGAGGATAGGAACGCCAGGAATGCGGCGAGAGGAGGGAGGAAGACGCTTTGGAGGTGGGAGGAGGAGGGTCCCTATAGCTGTAAGAGGTGCCCCCCCTCCTTGCCTCCGCCTCTCCGTCCGCGGTCTCCTCTCTCCGCCCTCCTTCCGGCCCTCTTTATTATGATGGAGGGCCACCATTCTTCCGCTACAACGACGACGCTCCTCCTCCAGCACCAACGCCTCCATTCTTCTACCTCCGCCGAAGCCCAAGACCATCTTCAAGAGGTGCGTAAGAAAGACAAGAGGGAGAAAGAAGTTGAGAAATAAAACGAGGAAAAACAATGGCCATTAGGCGGGGAAAAGAGGTCCAGTTTTTTGGCATCTTTTCAAGCTTTCTAGCCGTTCTATCTCTTTGTACTAAAATGCAATTAAATTCACAAACTTTGTTGTCTTCAATGATGGTATTTTTTCCTCGTCTTTTCAGTCCATCCACCCGCACCACAGCTCCTGCCCCTGGTACCACGGCCCCATCACCCGCATCGCCGCCGAGCTTGGAGTAGAGCGGGAGGGGGACTTCCTGGTGCGGGACTGCATCTCCTCCCCTGGCGACCTCGTCCTCACCTGCCGCTGGGCCGGGCAGCCGCTGCACTTCAGGCTGAACAGGGTGGTGGGCCAGCAGGGGGGAGAGGAGCTCCTCTACCAGTTCGAGGGCGCCTGCTTCGGGAGCGTCTCAGAGCTGCTGCAGCACCACTTGGAGGGCGCGCTGCCCATATCGGAGCTGTCTGGGGCGCTCATCGCCAACCCGGTGAGGAGGGAGGCCACCACCGCGGCCGGGGCGGAGGAGACGACCGTCAGCGACATGGGACAACAGCAGTATGGAAGCCTGGGCTCCGGGGCCAAGGAGGGGGAGGGGGAGACGGCGCCATCCTCGCCCTCCACCGTAGACACATTCGGGCTAAGGGAGGAGTGGGCTTCGACTTCGGCGGAGAAGGGGGCGCTTAAGACCCCCGCCAAGAAGGGGGAAGGAGAGAGAGGTGGTGGTGGTGGTGGTTCGAGGGCCGTGCAGAATACTTATTTCTTCGGGGAGGAGGCGAAAGTGGAAGGAGGGAAAGAGGGAAAGGGGCCATTGAAGGAGGAAGGGGAAGGAGGAGAAGGAGGATCGTGGTCATCATCATCGATAGTACGTCCACCACTCGATGTTTGGGGCACCGCACAAGGTCAGGTGTCCACTTCGGATCCTTCTCAACCACCTCTACCACCACTTCCTACACACCTTCGCCCGCAGAAGCAATCTTCCCCGTCGTCCGCCCGTTCGCGATTCTCCAGCTTCAAGCCTCATCTCGGGAAGAAGGACAAATCGAGTCCTCGACGAGCGCCACTGCCGCCGCCACAATCACAGCCCCGGCAGCCACAACCACCTCCGCCCTCATCCCTTCCTCCCCCATGCCCACCGGTTCCTCCTCCCAAGGCACCACAAGCTCCCCTTCCCACAACAACAACCGCCGCCGCCGCCTCCACCTCCACCTCCACCTTCGACCCCAGGCACCATCGCAGCATGACCTTGCCAAGAAGAGGAGGGGGCGGGACAAGAAGCGGGGAGATCTCCATGTCCTACACTTGCAACAGGAGCACTCCGCCTCCTGCGGCTCTCCAGTGCAATTCCCTCCCAAGGCCGGCCAAAGCGACCTCCTCCTCAGTGGCCGGGTCCTTTTTCCGCAGATTCTCCGTTCACCACCATCACTCCGCTCCCCATAAACCTCCCGCCACCCTAGAGCGGGCACCCAGCGAACCGGCCCTGCCGCTCCCTCTACCCTCAAGAAATCCCCATCAACAGCATCAAGGCCAGCAGCCCCAGCAGCCCCTCTCGTGGTCCTCCTCCAACATCCACTGCGCCCCGAGGCCGCTCCCGCCGCCACCGGTCTCAGCAGCCGTAGCAGGAAAAGCTCAACAACAACAGCAGGCAAAGGGGAAGGGAGGCGGCAGCAACGGAAAGGGACTCTTGTCGAAAAAATCTCGATCAAATCCTCCCCCTCCCCCACTCCCGGCCAGGAAGCACAGCAGCAGCATCAAGCAGGATAGGAACAAGGCAAAGGTGGCGAAACCTCCAGCCGCCGATCCCTTCCCTCAGGACATTGAGCTCCCCTCCACGACTCTTCCCCCACCGCCGGTGGCAGAGGATCCACCTCCCAAACCCAAGAATACGGAGGACGACCCCCACGCGAAGGGAGGGATCGATGCCGTCGGCGGCGCATACTCCGTCCCCAGCTCCACCCCCGAAGGCAAGGCAAGGCCTTGTCTCAGCTCCCAGCAGGTGCAGGGGAGTGCCGCCTACGACCAACCTAGGGTGCTCAGCAGAATAAAGGCGCCCTTCAGAGGAGTCCCGCCTCCTCCTCCATCCAGGTCAGGGGAGACGTCCAGAGTTGGAGCAAACGGGGGGAATGGAGGAGGAGGAGGAGGCCGCAACAACAAAGAGGTGCGACTGTCCTACTCGGCACGGCTCCCCAGCTCACCCGTCACCGTCGTCACCGTTTCGCTGGAACCGACGACAACCACCGCAGCGGCAGCACCTGTGATACCTGCTGCTCCACCACTAGCAGCAGCAACAGCTGTAACAGCAGCAGCAACACCTGCGGCCGATTGCTCGTCGGAGGTGTCCAACACCGACACCTCCTTCCTTGAGCACCGCGAGCTCACTCCGCTCCTGTCCTCCGACAACGACTCTAACGTCTTCGACGCCAACTCCCTCCCTGGAGACCCCTTCCCTGCCGGGCTGCCGCAGCACCATGGAGGGCACTTGCAGGGAAGCAACGGCAACGGAGTCGGTGGCAACAACAACAACGTGGAAGAGGAGCAGCAAGTCGGTAGCAACAACAACGGTACGCTGAAGAGGCCCTCCAGGAAAAAGCAGCAAAATGGGGACAACGGCCTACTTCACCATCAACAGCAGCACCCACAACAACAGTCGCCGTCATCCGCCACCTCCTCGTCCTCGTCCTCCTACTCGCAAAACAGCAGCTTCCTGGACTCTTCTCCTCCCACTGCCGCGGAGGCCAAGGCGCCGGTGGCCGTGAACATAGAGGAGGCAGCCGCCGCCCCCGCCCTCCGCCCCTCCCCCTCCACAACCCCGACCCCCCTGCCGCCCCCCGCCGGAAAAGACGGATCCCGTGCCATGAAGAAGAAAGCGGAAGAGGGAGGAGGAAACGAAGAAGGGAGGGGAGGAGAAACAGTCGAGGGAGAAAGGGGGAGATTGCCCCACTTTCCAGGAGAGGAGGGGGAGGACGGAAAGGGGGCGAGGGGCAGCCAGGGGAAAGAGGGAGAAGGGTTAATAGGGGAGGATGGGGGAAAGAGGAGGGAGAAGAAGGGGGAGGAAATCCTACCCATCCATCTGGGAGGCACAAAGAACGACGACGACGACGCCGGGGGAAGGGGAGGGGGAAGGGATGATCCCCCCACTTCCCCCAACGGAGGAGAAGGCAGCCAAATCGACGAAGAGGAGGAGGAGGAGGAATCAAGCGTGGGGTGCGGGGGGTCCGTGTTCGACATGGAGAAATTCTGTTCCTCCTCTCCCTCCTCCGCTTTCTTTGGAGGGAGACGGGAGAACAAGCCCCTGGAGGCTTCGGCGCTGTCTTCGGCGCAAGAGGCCCTTCTCTGCTCCTCCCCTCGCTCCCTGGCGCTCCACCTGACGGCGGCCGACGTCCGGATGCTGTCCTTAGACCTGGAGGGAGCGGGGAGGTACCCTGGGCTGCCCGCCATTCGGTCTGGGCTGCTGTTGCTCACGCTGGTCGACGGGAGGGCGCTCAGGGAGGACGTCATGGAGAGGTTCCTCTGTCTAAGGCTATTCGTCCTGGTCACCATACTGGGGGCCACCAGGTGAGCAGGATATAGGAGGAAACGTGCTTCATTATTTTGATGCTAAATTAATTATCCCCGTTTTTGTCAGCTTCTCCCGCTCGGTGTCTCTTCTGGCGCAGTGGGTGTCCGTGGGCTCCGAGTGCGCCGCCCTGGGCAGCCACCTGGCGCTCTCCGCCATCGCCGGCGCTTTGGGCAACACCGAGCTGAGAGGGCTCCGAGGGCTGTGGGGGGCGCTGAGGAGGGAGCACCCGAAGGAGGAGAGGGAGCTGAGGGAGAGGCTGTGGCCGGAGATGAAGAGGCTGAACAGGGAGGGGATCATGCACGTGGGGGATAAAGGAGGAGGAAGAGAGAAGGTGTTGTTGGTGCCACACGTTGTGCCCTTCCTCAGCGGATGCAGGGACCTCAAGGAAAGGAGGAACTTTCGAGAGGTGTTTCGGGAAATTTTCCTCGAAGGGAAAGAAGAAGAGGGGAAGGACGTCCTCGACCCAGACACCTGCCCTCTCTTCCAGGTTCACCTGCGCCAGGTGCAGCAGGCGCTGCAGTCTGCTCCTGCGCTCAGAGACGCCTGCTCGACGGCGCTGTCGGATCTAGTCGCGGATCCCGCATTGGAGGAAATCTCCAGGTGCGAGTTCCACCTAAGGCTGCTGTGGGGCAGCAGGGCGGTCTCGGCGGGAGAGTCTGTCGCCTCCACCTCCGACCAGAGGCACGCAAAGTTCGCCAAGGTGGTTCGGGCGCTGGCCATGATCTGCGGGAGGATAGAGACGAGCGTGCTGGGGCTGGAGGGGGGAAAGGCGGAGGAGGAGGAGGAGGACAAGACGCCTCCGCCGGTGGCGGGCGAGGGCAGGGAGTTAGAGTGAGTGGTTGTGATCGATAGGTGCAATTATCCAAATCGAGGGAGGAATATCGGTTTGGTGTGAAAGGAGTGCGTTCGTTCATTATTGTGTTCGACTTTCGGAAGAAACAAGTGGCCGCAGCGAAAGCCACGCTGTTGATTCGTGTGTTCAATTATGTATCGGACCGAGAAAGACTTATTGCCGAAGACAGAGAGAAATGAAACTTATCCGTTCGCAAATAAAGCAAGCGTATAAAGTACGGTACTTGAACTGACGTTGGCTGGACGACATTGATACATTTCATGAATTATGACAATGTGACATGTAGAGACTGCACTTGAACATTGACTTTTTCCCTTATTTTGTCATTGCATTACCACACCGACCGAAAATTTATTGTACGATGGCAAAGCTGTGCGCAATAAATGTCTATCGTTTCGAACAAACATGCTGACGGATTTTGGTACCTTTGTAATACAGTAGATAGATAGAATATCATACTAATTTATACAACAGTTTTTCCTTATTCTTTTTTGATATCTTAGAAATCTTTTACAATATACTGTAGTATCTGGTAGGGCGGCCTCTTGTCCTCAATCCTCTTCTTTCTTCGCCAATCGTTCTTCCTCGATCCCATCCAGTCACCAATCATCGTCTTTCGCTGCTGCTGTCCAAAGCCGATATCGGATATTCGCCAAAAAGCCCTGGAACCCCCCTCTACCTAACCTACCCCCGTGGACCCCCAACCCATTTGAGCCTCTTTTCAGATCCGTCCCCCTCCCCTTTCTACTAGTAGTAGCCCGTCAGAGGAGGCGAGGAGCGGAAAATCGAATCGGGCCACCAACTTCTTCTTTCCTCTCTCCCTCTCTCCCCGATATTGAATTCCGGAACTCGAAAGGAAGGAGAGGGGTTGGTCGGTGCGGGTGGGGCTGAAGATGAAGAGAGGGGCAAGAAAGGGAGGGGGGGGGGGCTCCCTCCCCCGCGGCCCCGACAGCCCATCATGTGTCGCAAGTCAGTCAGGAAGAGGCGGGCGGACAGACAGACAGGTTCCTCTCCTTCAACCACTCGTCCGCCCTCCTCATCTCCCTCGAGGATGATGCGGGGTGGGAAATCGCCCAGTTTGAACTTAAGTCGTCTGTTTCCATGATTTTAGTAATAAACTGTAATTTCATTAAGCAGAAAGCTACAGTATGCTGAGCCCCTCCAAAAAAAAAGTGGAGGCCAGAAGTCAGGATATGAAGGGAGAAAAGGGGGAGCAAGAATACTCTTCCCCCCCCCCCCCCACTTCCACTTCTTCTCGTCGACTGTCAGTCGCAGCTCCCTCCCTCCCCCTCCCCTTCCCCGTACCGTAGTACAGTGAAAGAGAGCTCGCTTGAAAAGGAATGAGATAAAGGCTCAAAGAGAGAGTTGCAAAGGGAGTGCCGTCAAAGTATGACGAAGGGAAAATAGGGCAAAAGGGAGTCAGTATCGATGCAAAGACTGCTGTACTCTCATGCAT
>JAAUXU010002292.1_pt1 | contig 10336 bp, 11 predicted proteins | sample 7278151 | NCBI WGS metagenome assembly JAAUXU01 (sample SAMN14350113, study PRJNA611818) | marine sediment metagenome | isolation source: surface marine sediment (1.8m) | place: French Polynesia: Moorea | collected 2018-08 | reverse complement strand
TTCTCCTCTCGTTTCGAAGATAACTCCACCCAGGGGAGATCAAAGTGCCGCGATTTGGACAGGGGGGGAAATCGCCCAATAAAGTGTTCGAAATGCCGGGAGCTAGGGGAGGAGGAGGAGGAGTGGAATCCCCATCCCACCACCACACCCTCAATAAAACTTTGCGCCCCGCCCCGAGTCGTCCTCGGTGGCCACGGATGTGGCGGTGAAAAGAGATGAGGCGTTTTTACCTCTCCGTTTCGAAAGATAGGGTGGTTTTTTTTCGTCACAGTGACGAAAAGTCAAATTTTCCCTCGACGGTTTTTTTAAAAAAAGGTTTTGACTAAAAAAAAAGTCAAAGAACTTTTCGTTCTTGCAGAATATTCATCCTGGCCCGGCGGGCGGACGAGCGGAATTGTAAATCGCCCGAAAACGCAGACGTATCTCGAGAGAGAGGAGAGAGAGAGAGAGAGAGGAGAGAAGGGAGCATCTTGCCTCCGCACCCAAGGGACACATTTCGCATCGCTCCTCACACGCATCTCTTCGCCCTTCTCACATCGCCCATAAACCGAAGCAACCCGACCGCGGAGGGGAAGCCGGCGAAAAGGCAAAATAATCTCCGTCCGAGCCAGCGCAAAATTCCCGTGGTTCATGCGCGCGTGGATGACAAACTTTGTCATTGGTAGTTCCTCAATTCCGATGCCGATATTATTTCCGACCGTCAAACTTTTCTTTTTAGTTTCCAGTAGCCCTACTGTACTCTCCCGATGCATAAGCGATAGCACAGATAGTCCGTGGCAGACAAAGGAAAAGTTGTTACTCTTATCGGCTCGCAGGTTTTGGTACTGTATTTCCCCCCCGGCTCCTATTGCCCCACTTATCCCTATTGCATCCTCACTGGGAAAGAGGGGGGGGGGACGGTGGAATCCTCCACTTCCTCCTTCCCCTCCTCAGTCATCTTCCCCTCCTCTCCCTCCAACCCCTTCTCCTTATCAGCATAATGGAAATCTGTCGGGAGGAGAGAAGAAACCGCTGGCCCTTCTTACGTACGAACGCGCCCCGCCGGGGAACATAAAATATCGGACCTCAATTTGCGATGACAATCGCACGGGGGACGTTCCGAGAAAGAGCAATAGTGGTAGTAGTAGTATAGTAGTACTTACGTGGAACCGAAGGGATAAATTTCTTTCCCGCGTAGTAGAAGGAGGATTTTTTCTTCCTCTTGCACAGTTTTTTCCTTTTTCGGGGGAAGGCCAAGCGACCCTTTCGCCGCTATCCCTCCCACCCCCTCCCTCCCCTGGCTCGCCCGCGGCGGGGGGAAGATAATAAATCTTGTCGCCTCCTCCCGCGCGAAGAAAGAGGGCTAAGTAAAGTGAGTGGTAGTTGCGAGCTCCCTTCGGACGGAGGAGCTAAAGGAGGAGGAGGAAGTGGATGGATTTTCCTTCCCCTTTTTTGAGGGGGGAGGTCGATCGCAAAAGCCATCCTCGTCTCTCGGAAATGAGCGTCGCAGAAATTGGGGGTGAGTGGGTCGGCTAGTTGGGATGCTTGGGGCGACTGGCCAGTACTTACGCCTTTGAATCTGGCCCAGCAATGATGTCCTGTTCAATGAACGGGATTGAGAGAAGGCGGATGGATACGAGAGAATCGATTCTTCAGGGAAAATGACGTCCCTGAAAGAGAGAAAAGGACGGCTTTTTGCTCTCGTTACGTTGCAGGAATGCCGAGCGAGCAAGCTCCTCCTCTTTACAGTCGCTATCCTCCATCCACAAGGGGCGAAAATGCCAATTAATATCCTTGGCACCCCAAGCCCAAGGGCAATAACACGGGAAAGCACTTCTCTGCCGAGTTGCCTGTCAAGGAGCACAAAAAAATAAGCGGCCTTTTTCCTTGCCCTTTATAAGAGGTACTCGGCCTGGTGTAAAATAGTGAAACAGAACAAATTCTTGACTCTCTCGTACGTACAGTATGCACAATGGTACACATTAATGTTTCGGTTAGGCGAACGGTAATCCATCTATACCACACTAAGAAACCATAGGGGGGGGGAAACTGAATTTTTTTGGGGTCGACCAAAAGTAACGTAGAAAGGGTACAATAATGTCTTTCCCACTACCCCCGCCTACACACAATTTATCGTAGTCAAACTAGCATCAAAGCTGGGAATCGCGCTCTCTCTAGCTTAAGGGAACCAAAACAGGGTTGGGTGAAAGCCACGAGAGGAAAGTCCCGATGGGCGATGGCTTTCATTCATTTTTTGCGATCTGCGCATCTACAGGACCTTTGAGAAATAGAGAGAGCTGCGTTGTTGCAACCGCCGTAGTAAACCACAAAACAGTTTTTTTTAGCAAACGGAGCAAAAACATGGAACAACACCTTCAGGGCAACAGACAAGTTTCTTCACTCAGTGACATTGCCTCCGGTATAGTCTATCAGGTATATTCCATCATCCTATAGTAAGCAGAGCGTATAAACAATAAATAGAATAATTAAATCTTGTCGGTATTGCGAGATCTCGGTTGGAATGAGGGGGGGAAAGACAGGAAGACCATTATTATTGGGCACTGGAGGAGGACGATGCCGCGGATCAACCTCTTCTCTTGGTGCGTCATAGTCTAGCATGAGTCAGTCCAATCTTGTGACGGCGCGGTATTACACTTGAAAGCTTCTTTTCACTCTTGAAAACCCCTTTTTCCGCCCTCGGAGGAGGCAGGAGGGGAGAAACAACCTTCCATTCTTGTTCCCATTTGAGCAGGATTGGAGACCCCGTCGGCCTCCCCCCCGTCTGACCGCTAGTGGTGGTAGCAGTGCGGCGAGTCCGCCGGCCACAGGCACACGGCGCACTTGGGCGCGGGCGGGGGGGACGTCGCCATGGCCGCCGAGAACGAGCCCGGCGCCAGCTGCCCGTTGGCGCCTACACCAGCGCCGGCGCCGGCGCCGTGGTGGAGGTGGTGTTGAGCGTCGCCCTGTCCGTGGTGTTGGAGGAAGGTGTCGCTGTTGTGTAGCTCCGTCCTGGCCCTCTTGGTCTGCTCCCCTCCGCCTCCGCCGTGGTGCATCCCGTTGAGCGCCCCCGTGGGCACCAACAGACGCTTCATCTTGGTCCAACCAGGACGAGGAAGACGAGAGGGACACGGGCAACAACACGGGCCTCCTTGGGCCTCAATTCTCAAACGTCACAAACGATTGATTTTGAGGGCCCCTCTGCCCTCTGCCTCTGGTTAAACTTTTTGGGCCTTTCCCAGAATCCCAATCCCGAGACCCGAGTATGTGTGTGTGTGTGAGTGTGTGCAGTGCTGCCAGATCGTTTTCGTCAAAATGCGCAAGAAAATTGTCAAAATGCGCGAAAAAATGCGCCAGCCTAAAATGTCAAAAATTTTATTGCATTTCTGGGCGTTATAGAGGGGGTACAAAATTCAATTTTATTTTTTGGCTTTTCGCGCAATGCGCGAGGCCACTTTGGAAATGCGCCAGAGGGGGGTCCAGATGCGCCATTTTCGCGCAATTGCGCAAGATCTGGCAGCACTGGAAATTCCTGAGCCTGTAAAATTCCTTTGCCAGAATAGGCAAGAATCCAAATTTGTTTTACCGGTACATATCTCACCATTTTGTACCCCGCATGTCGCAGGTACTACCGTTTTACGTACTTTCAATTATCCGTTCCAAAACCACTTTATCGTCTACAAAGTGATCTCATGGCCGATTTGATTTTTCCCGGTATACGTAGGTAAATAATATTTATTTTGTCGCGTTTACAGACAGGTCTAAATACATTTCAAGTCATATCTCAAACGGCAGCAATGCACCCTTCCCAGAAGCCTCGCTGCTGGTCTTGATGGCATGGCTGGAAATGGTGGGGCTCCGATGCCATGAAGCCCTGATACTCTGCCGCCGCCGCCGCCGTCGCGGGAGGAGCCATAGCTGAAGCGACTACGCCTTGTAAGAGGTCAAATTCCTCTCCCAGCTCGAGCGCTGCCTGCTGCTGCTGCTGCTGCTGTTGCTGTTGTTGCTGCTGACCTATTGGCTGGTCGTTGACCATGATGAGTGGAGGCTTTCCCAGGTGCAGTAGGTGGAACTTGACGTCTTCGTCGTCGTAGAAGGAAGGGGGGTCAGACAGGTCGGCGTCAGGGAATTCAGACTTGGGCTGGACCAATTCATGTTCCTGATGTTGCTGATGCTTATGGCAACGGCAAATGGAAGAATGGGCTGCTAGGGCCTCCGCCAGCATGGACTTCTCTCGCGTTAGCCTGGACATTTCGATCTTCAGGGTTTCGTTCTGGGTGGTGAGCAACTCGTGATCCTTTCAAGAAAGAAAAAAAAAGTGAATTTAGAATCAACTCCCTTTAAAGGTTATTTCCATTTATACCTTCACGAGCATTTGCGCCCTGATCTTCTTCTTCTCCCGGCACTTTGTGGCGGCGATCTTGTTCCTCGCCCTCCTCCTCAGCTTCTTGTCGTCCGCCTCCTCTCCGTTGCCCTCCTCCGACTTTGTTCTACACCTCTTGCTCTGCTTCTTGCAGGTCGCTACATCCGTTGCTGTTGCCGCTGCCGCCGCCCCTTCTCCAGCGCAGTAGCTGTGGCGTCGCTTCCTCGAGTCCGGCTTTGTGTTGGCGACAGTCGACGTGAGCTTCTGCTGCACCTTCAGCTTGAGTCCTTCCTTGATTAGCTGGGACCTGAAGTCGTCCACCTCAGGCTTAGGAGGTTGCGGCCTCCAGTACGACTTGCTCGTGGGCACCGTCAGGAACGGAGACGATGAGGTCTGTTGTTGTTGTTGTTGTTGCTGCTGCTGCTGCATGTTGACGATTGTGTTCAGGATCTCAGGGGTGTCTGGAGCTTCCTCCGCGCTGACAGCGCCGTTTCCTCCGCGGTCGCCGACGGCAGGCACTACCGGTACGTTGATTTGGATCTTGGGAAGCATGCTGGCGGCGAGAATAATAAAAAAAGTCAGCCGGTAATGTGTGGGTGCTGAGGGAAGTATCGCTTTCGAATGAAGGATAAGACTGTTGAACAGGAGCGACGAAACGGTCGTCGGCGGTGCGCCTTAGTACTGAACAACACAGCACGTACGACCCACCGTTCACCTCCCCCTTACGCCCACACACACTTATCCTCTTTCTTCTCCCGTCCGCCGTTTTTCGCACAGGTATCTCCGTTGACGTCACGTTTCAAGACTATCATTGGCCGAGGAATAACATGACTTGTACAGTCGAGAGCTAATTGGTGCATGGATCTCCTTAAGAAAGCTACGGAACTCTCCGGCATAGTAGTGAGCTTCGAGAATTTACGCATGCATAGTGGAAATCTTGGCACACTTCCAGTATGAGAAGCATAGATCTGCTTGCTAAACTATCCCTACACTTTGCGACTGTAAGGTTGTCGACAAGTAAAACACCCTATGACCTATGCAGCAACAATGTAGTAGTAAATGATGACAGAAAAAGATCGGTACTTGTTCACGAAATGCAATGCAGTAATTTTTCCAATTCGGTTTATGACGTACAAAAACTTAGTTCCACTAGTCTAGAAGGTATTTTCTGGCACGAAAAAGATTAAGGCTTCTAAATTGCAAGGAATGACTTCCGACTAGAACCCTCTTCAACAAGCATAAGACTATTTTTTCGCGAAGTAAGATTCGAAAAAAGCACTCCATTTGCTGCTGAAAAAAGAAATTATTTATTTGCCAATGTTCCCCACAGCCAGTAGCGACTGCGACACGTGCACCACGATCTCACATATCTTGTCCTTGTCGGCTGGAGCGAAACGGCTCCGATACCTCTGCTCGAACTTGTCCGGATGCCACGTGAGCAGTGCCCTCTTGATCACAGCCCTGGACCTCGCCTTGTCCTCTCCCAGATCCCGGAAGACGACCTCCGCGATCGCCTCCTGGCTGGTGGAAAGGGAGAAGGGGAGCGAAGATAGAGTCAGCTCCGCCTCCGGGTCCTCCAGCACCTTGGACAAGAAGTCGACGTACTTTTTCTGCAAGACATCAGACGGCGAGGGTCTTTCGACCTGGGTGAGAGCAAGCTTAAGCTTTTTTGGAGGCCACGACGGCCTTGGCTCCTCCTCGGCGGCATGCTGCTTGGGTTTTTCTCTACACCTTTCCTGATGCTCCCTCCACCTCTTCCTTTTAAGGAAGAACTCTGCGTAAATTCTGTCGGCCCACTCATCGTACGTCTCCCTCCCGTCCTCTTCGTCCCTCCTTCGATCGGACACCGAGTTCCCGTACAGGTCCGCAAAGTCGTCCCGGTGCTCCTCCGCCAGCCTCTCCCGCCATTCCCTCTCCTTCTCCTTTCTGGAAATCTCCTTCTCTCGCTCCTCCTCCAGCCTCCCCAGTCTGTCGTCGTCTTTGTCGTCACTGCCTGACTCATCTTCTCCACCCAAGTGGCGCCGTCTGGCCTCTTTGGAGGAGGAAGATGTGTAGTGATCTGCCTGCTTTTTTCTTAGCTCGTCCAACAACTGGCGGCAGGTCCTATTCTTGGAATTTTTCGCGTCGATGTCTGGCGTCCTACATTGGGAAATAAGAAAGAACAAAAGAATGGTCCTGTGAAATGCAATGAAATGTTCCAAGATTATTTCTAAATAAGATGTTCTACTACGTGCCTCATGACCAGTGGCTCCACCAGATCCATCATGAGACCCGGAGAAAAATCCTTCAGGCACGCTTCTGCCGCCAGGTGAAGCGGGAAGCGTCCCTTCTTGTCCCTCTTGTCCGCGGCGGCCGCGACCCCTTCTTTGTCTCCGCATGAGAGGATGACCCCGAGACAGTCGCTGCTGCCTGACTTGGCTGCCACGTGGAGAACGTTCTGGCCGCGGCTGTTCAGTGACGTGCGGAGTAGTTCCTTGACTTCGCTCAAGTGTTTTCTCACTTTCCTGGCGTCGTCCCTCTCCAGATACTTCACCAGCTTCTTTTTGTCCATGTTATACTACCTGGGAGAGGCCTCCTCTTTCAGCTTGGCGAGAAGCTTCCGGTGCCTCTCCTCGTTGGAAGCCAGCTTCTCGTTGGCCAGCGATACCAGGAAGTCAAAGTGCTCCCTGGAGGCGAGCATCCGGCCCTCCCTGTCTGTCAGCGGGGCCTCTAGTCCGTGGGCGCTGCGCACCGCCTGCACCAGCTTCCCGTTCTTGCCCACCGTAAGGCCGGAGTTCTTGAAGCCGCTCTCCAGGCCCAGGGTGTGGAGCCACTTGGCCACAGGGAGAGACCGGCACTGCGCGTGGAGGATGAAGGGCTCGAACTTCAGGACCACCATCCCTTCACGGCTGCAACCGTCGCCATCAGTGATCGCTTTCCAAGCCGACTCCGAATCAACAGGATCGTGGGAAACTAGAATCCACTTGCAGCCCTCTTTCTTCACCTGGGAAAAAGTATAGTAACAATCGAACAAGACTGTTAGCACGCCTTCTATTTTGCTATACACTGTACCTTGCTTTCTGAAGAAGTTTCCTCCTCAAGTATGACTATCCTGCCGCTGCAGGAGCTGAGAGAGAACAGCTCCGGATGATCGTTGATTACAGTGAGCAGCTCCCTGGCGTGCTCGTCGACCGACCCCTTCCGGCTGAAGTCAACCTTGGACGTTGCGTTTCTCTTGGCAAGAGCGAATGCGTCTTCCCGCATCCCACCTCCTCCACCGTTCATGTCACCATCTAAATCACAGCCAGTTCCTGAATGAATGAGAAGGGTTTTTCGGTTAAGCTCAAATATCTAACGAAAAAGGGGCAGAACAGAAATTGAGGTATTCTTTATTGTCATTGTTTTCTGTCATAGGGCATTGGTAACTTGAGTCCGGGCCTAGACTCGAAGAAGGTGTAAGAGAGAGTGATTGTGTCCACGCCCTCCAGGAAGGGATCTTTCGCGTACTCCGGATCCAAGTAAAAGAAGACCGGCATGTCGACCTCCTCGTGCGGGTTGAGGCGCTGCTCCTCGAAACAGAAGCACTGGATCTTGTTGAAGTACTGGCCGGCCTCGAAGGGGATGACGTTGTAGGTGCTGATGCCGTCGATGGGCTTGTCCGTCGGGTTCTTGGCGGTGTAGAAGGCGAGCGCCGTCTCCCCCGGGTGGACCCTCACCACCGGCTGCTGCGGTCGGAAGTTCCACTGCATGGTGGCGGCCGTGTCCGCCGTGAACCGCACCTCCACCACCCGGTCGGGTACCTCCTCCATGGTGGAGACTTTTTCTGCGTCGTGGCCCTCCTGCACGGTACCGCCGAAGCCCGTGGACTGGCAGAACACCCTGTAGAGCGGGACGGCGGCGTAGGAGGCGCCTGCTGTGGCCACGGCCAGGGAAAGGAGGTAGAAGAGAGTGGTCTGGCTTCGCTCCTTCGTGGTGCGGGGAGGCTTTCGCGGCGGGGGCTTCCGGGAGTAAGAGAACTGCGGCTGCGGCGGCTCCGACGTTAAGGGTCGCCGCAGGATCGGGCGGCAGGGATGGAAGGTTGCCGAGGGCGGCGAGGGTAGCGCCAGAAGCCTATTCGCCGCCGTCAGGGAACGGAGGCGGAGGGAGGCAACTCCGCAGAGGAGTATTGAGGTCATGTTGACCGTGGCCAAGATGCCTCAACCCTCCACTCTCAACTGAAATGGAACCTGCAACGGAACAATGCAAAACGAAAACCGTCAATATCTTCATCCTGTTTTTCACTTTTCAGTACTTTCTAACTTCTCTTTCTAGAAACACAACTGTGCACCAGCACTGTTTTTCTATATATTTTCGTTCTCCCACTTTCAATGACATAATGTGCATAACAATACATAGGTATTACGTGCCATAATGTTTTTCTCAATTATCTTCACACTTGGTTCGTTTCCTTTCCGGTTCTTCAACACTGGAGATCAATACAGAGGTCGGCACTTGGAAGGACGCTCTGTACATCCCTTTGTTGGGGGACACATTGCGCACGTATGAAACTTTGATGCCAGGAAGCTTCTCACAGCCCAAGCTCTCCTTGCAGCGCTTTTCCACCTCTTCCTCTGGACTGTCATCCTCCTTGGCGAATGCGTATGCGTGCACAAGGGGCGGCCGCACGTTTTTGGAGTCGCCCCCGAGGGAAACGGCACCTCTGAAGGCATCGAGGAATTCCGTGGCGATGGCCGGCAGGTTCATCGCCACTTGCACGCGGCCGCCGTCTTCCGCCAGCTTTGGGCCGAGGACCGTCCGGATGAAATCCCTCCCGTCCATGTTGTAGCAATTGACGAAGTGCCCCACCTTGTTGGAGTCAACGTTCTCCCGCAGCCACCGAGAGGACTCGGGGTTGAGGTCATTGGCGAAGACGGAATCCTTTCTCCTGAGCATTTTGGCAGCGGGCACGGAGAAAGGGCCTACACCGGCGAAGACATCGAAGAATTCGTCGCTCTTCTCCAGGCCGTCTACGATCCGTTTGTGCTCAGTCCCAAGTCGGGGATTCCAGTAAACTTTGGAGAAGTCTAGTCTGTAACACAAAAAGATAAAAAATAGTTTTAGAGCTTAGCAATTTAAAAGAACATGCGCGCTGCTGCGGTAAAAAACCTTACTTGAAGCTGGTTCCATTCTCTTTGACAGTGACCAGGTAGTCCTCTTCCCCTGCCAGCAGCTCCATTGAGAAATTTCTAAATGTATTGTCTATTCCGGTGGTCTTGTTGACTACCGTCCTGCAGTTCTTGTGCAACAGCAGGATCTCTCCAATGGCCCTCTTTTGAGGCAGCTGGTTGTCCCTCAGATTGACGTGGATGACGTGGCCCACGTTGGCATAAGAGTTGAGGCCGGTGACGCCGGCGGCCTCGTCCTCCAGCACGGCGTCCAGCAGCTCATTGGGCCTCCAGTTGTGAAAGGTGAGGTCGACGTCCTCGAAGTTGACGGCCTCTGTCAGGGGTCGGTCCGCAAGCCTCTCCAGCACCTCCACGTCCTTGTGCCGGATATCCCTGGTGGGATCTCGAATGAGGTCGGGATCCAGGTAGATCTTCTTTCTCTCCTCTGTATCTGAGGGCTGGACTGGCATCAGGTTGGCCATCTTTAGCAGGTAATCCTTGAGCAGCTTCCTGGCGGCCCCGACGTGCTCCTTGGGCACCTCCAGCGCGGGAACTGACAGGGTCTTGTGGAACTGCTCTGGGTCAAATTCCTTGAGTCCCCTAACCCTCTCCGGAGGACTTTTGAGGCTCTTCTTGGCCTTTGATGCCATGGTTTCACTGGTGCGGAGGCACAGGTTGGACACACCCAGGATGCAACTAGCGCCTCTCATGCCCTCCGGGTCTTGTTCATCCAAATACTCATGTGTGAGGGATTAAGAATCTGGGATGAGGGACGAGAGCAAAACGGAGAAGGCCACGTTCAACAAAGACAGGTACAAGGCCAGACTCTTACCTTGACCTTGACACACCTGTGACCTGACGCTGACCTCTGGGT
>JAAUXU010169537.1_pt1 | contig 10337 bp, 8 predicted proteins | sample 7278151 | NCBI WGS metagenome assembly JAAUXU01 (sample SAMN14350113, study PRJNA611818) | marine sediment metagenome | isolation source: surface marine sediment (1.8m) | place: French Polynesia: Moorea | collected 2018-08 | reverse complement strand
GTAACAAACCCCAGCCGCCGTCAGTGACTTTCCAAAGTTGACCCCTTTTCGACCTAGCCTACTATACAGCCACTTTCGGTTCGAAACTAGTCCACACCCCATTTGTGCCGCACATCGGAGTTTATGGCTTGTAATGGCTTAATTACATGAGCAAGACTGTTACTTCCATTGCTTCAAAATCGACTAATTACATGCAACATGTCCCAGGTCGGTATAGTACCTCTGAGAAGTAGGAAATGGAAAGGTAGTCTGGAATTCTGAGCAACCTCTCATGCATCAGTACTACGTGTTACCAGAGTGGGCCCTTTGGGGCCACAAGCCTCAAGTTAGACAATGATGAGATCGCGTTCCGTTCAGATCAGGGCCATGACAATGTGTCACAGTTTGTGACAACATCCAGGCTCATAAATAGCCGTGTCTACGGCAATAGCGTAGGTACCCACCCACCCCTTCGGGTTGGTGCCAAAGGAGAGGCAGTCGCCCCTTAAAAAACTATTTTAAAGAACTAACCCACTTTCTACAACAGCAAGTCTGAACGAATCTACTACCGAATTTGGCACCCACTTGATCCCTTCACTCCGGTTGCGAAGAGACTGGCCAAGAAAAATTGCAAGTCTCTCTAGTAATTCACCAGTCGTACGAGAGGAACTGCCATGCTATGCCATGTCCATAATTTACTGTATGTAGCACACACACCTCTTGACGACCCCTCGAAACAAAAAAGACGACGCCCCTCGGTGTTACTTTCTCCTCCCAGCTGAACAAGAGGTTGGTTGACCTGCTACGTGGAATCCAACCACAATTGCATACGCGTGTATGAGGGACAGCGTCTGGTGTCATGATTAAAAAGCATGCAGTGCCTGCTTTCTCCCTTCGAGAAAGCATTACTGACACTGAAATGGCTTTTCCGGAAAGCCATGGGATCGTTAGATGCTCGGCAGAGATTGTGCGCGGGCCAGAATACGCTAAAAGGGACCGCAAATTACGTCTTGGCCGACGAAGATTTTCCTCATAAATTATCCAGGGACAAAAAGCAGAAGCGAGCGATACAACAAAGGAACGCAGACGCACGATTTATGCCTCCGACAAACAGTACAACCTTGGCCGTACCTACTCTTGTGCCTCATGCACGCACAGGATCGTATAATGCGCTGTTGGCTGCACACTCTTAGCTACGCCGTAATGATAACGCTGTACTAAAGTAGTCAAGTCGAGGGCATGCACCGTTTATGAAAGCGTTCGAAAAACGGCGCTCATATCTGGCATGCATGTTGACCCTAAGCAACGATATACATACGTATTGTGCGCCGGAGCCATTGGAGAGGTCATTGCTAAAAGTAAAAATATTGACGACTTGGTTCCAGCTAATAAGATCCAGATAATTGTCTGAGCCCCTTATCTGTATCGGGTAATCGCGATTACAAATGATGTCTTTACTGTTAGCGTATTTCCAGGCTGGTCCGTCTTGGACAGTGTCTTGGAACGCTGGGAGGCCAAGAAGGCGTGCTCCTGCTGGTGACTGCTGCTAATTGATGTGTGATTATGTCACGAGTGTCGGAGTCTCCGTGCCTGTTCTCTCCCATTCTTCGCGGTTGTCTCAGTTGCGCGCTGGAGAGAGCTGTCAGTTGAGGAGGGGCGGGTCCGCCGAACTCGTGTTCGGGCGTTCGGAGCGCGCCCAGGGGTGGAGTTCTGGAGGAGGTCGAAGGTGGGTGGCACCAAAAACGGTGCTGTTGCTGGCACCGTTTCTCATGCGGTGCCGCCCGTTTAGGGCTCAAGCTCAAACTGAGCAGTCATGATCTTGTCCAAATGTTCATGACCTTATGGCTGAGAGACCCGCTAGCCAATTTCACGGTTCTTATCCTCCATCTTCTTCAGGATGTGGGACAGGGCGAACGTCGGCTTGATCAGCCTATGACCGAACATGTGGGAAAACGGAAATGTGTAAAAGCAGCGAGTGACACCTTAACGTACTGTATCACATCACATTTTCATCACGTAGGGGTGAACGACAGAGAAATGGGATTTCATCAGGACTCATTTCACATTGTCGTTGTAGTGGAAGCAGAGTTGGTGCAAAGTCCGCGTTTTCATAAAAGCAGCTGTGGCCAACTAGTATAGGGTATGTGCTTCTTACTTGTATGCGATGCGTTGTGCAACAGCGATGAGAACCTTCCTCGCCTCCTGAGAGATATTCTCGTCTGCCCAGTGCTTGCTAGAGATGCCCAACATTTCCGCGAAGCGGTTGTGCAAGCGCACAAAGGTTGTGTAAAGGCTCCTCAGACCAGGCCGCTCATTATTGTGGTCGTCGCCTAAAGTTACGAAGAAAAAACGTAGAATCTTTCGCATTGTTCTCCGCTGTCATCACCCAGCAACGAAGAACCGACCACAGCTAAAGCAAGGCTACAGTGAAGTATGACTGACGTCAACCTGTGTGAAAGCAGACTTCTTCGCTGATCTGCGATCCTCGTTGTTCTCTTCTACTCCGTTGGACGTCAGAGGCTTGAAGAACTTGGAGCTTGGATCTTTGGACTCCTAAAGTTGTCCGGACTTTGTCCTGAGTTTAGAAGCGCGACGAGGCTTGGACGTGCAGACGCCGGGGGAAATCCAGGTATGCAGTTCTTTGGTTCAGCTTCTCTTGAGGACTGACTGTACTTTGACCAGGAAGTGTTGAGGACTGCAAAGACCCGTAAAATTGCGCATTTTCAACACAATTATCACCTGGTGAGTGGAATGCACTTATTTTTCAGCGAGTTTCCGACTTCCGTGGTAGGAAAGAGAGGATCTCCGTGGGGACCAGAATAGGATAGCAGCCGTCAAGCATGGCATTGGAGCTGCAGCTCCTGCAATCTGGGACAGAGCCATGAATAACTTGAAACATAGGTGTCAAGGTCAAGCCTTGGTCCTAGAACTTTCCGAACTGCATCAGTGGAAGCTGTATGGCTGTGGAGAGAATCCCGCCTGCACACCTTCCGTCACATGGTAAGTGCATATTCGCTCGCGTAGCATCCCACCGAGTCATCTTTTCCACATGCACCACATGTGACACTGCTCTGATGTCGGGCAGAGGCCGCCCTCTCAGCTGGCCCTCCCCCTGGGGCTGGAGATGCCATTGTCGTACTCAGGGAGCAAGATACTAGTAAGAGTCCGGGGGCTTGCCATTGTTGGGGTGACCGAGGTAGTGGCACAGACCGCTGAGGGTCCTGTAGACGGACTCGGTATGGCATTCGTGCTCCAGGGAATCCTGAGGGCAGGAGGTATACCCGGGTCAGTGCCAATTAGGGATGATACCTAGGAGGGGATGAAGAAGACTCAGCGGACTGTGGCAGAGAACTTGCGGTCTCCAGTGCATTATAAAGTTGAAAGAAATATCGGAGGACATCCCTTTTTGGTGGTGAGCAAAGAGGCCATGGTCCATTCGACGGACGTCTTTAGCTGGAAGCCTTCCGGATAGTTCTCCAAGATATGCGTCGAGGCTCAGCTCGAGGCCATTTTCATCCAGCCCGACCCCACCCCAACTCGAACGTCATCTGCCCGACCCGTCCCTAGCTTTAAAAACAGCTCGCAGAACGCATCACTAATTTCTGCTTTGTTTTCAGGCCTTTCGTTAGCCCAACCCAGCTTAGTATGAACCAAGGTATTACAGGTAGGTATGAACGGCACGAAATTTTTGCTTGATGATCCAGATAAACCCGACACGGTGTCAGTGACACGTGTCACCTGTACTACTGCAGCAGAATCCAAATAGGCTCCTTGGAAGACCCTGAAGGACATGGTATATGTCTCAGGCCAAAACGAAGCCAAGTTTCTGACCTTGTCTGACTTTTAGGCTCGAAGTAACCTCTGCTCAATGCACGGCGGAGTCCCAGTCAGTTAAAGACTGACACCGGAATACTCGTTGATCGCTCTGTGTCAAGGAGAAAGTTCAGAGTTTTCTTTTCTCTCGGAAAGTTCGGTGATGCTAGGCGCCAAGTTCTGTAAGGTTTCTTCTTTTTTCTCTCTTGAAGTAAAGTTTTGGATGAAGGTCAATTAGGTTAATTTTATTCTGGCAAGGACAAAGTTCAAGTTGAGCTTAAAGGCCAGCGCTGAGAAGACTTTGTCGTCACCTAGGAGATGGTAGGGATGAAGAAGAGTTTCATAATGCCATCTACGCCAGTCAAACAAGTGGGCCTGAGAACGATTCAGATGACATCTCAGTGCTTATGAAGGCCAAATGAAAACGCTGTGCGTGCAGTAAATCTCATATTTGACGTCCGCTGGCCTCTAGCCTGGCACGTTTCGCCCCTTGGGACCTGGCAACGCTGATACGAGTGGTAGCCGTATACAGCTCCAGCTCCTGGGCGGGAGTACGATAGCAGCATTACGATAACCTAACAATAACGCCATTGGGGTAACCGTCCTGAAAGTCACCCCATTTCAGATTTTGCTTACATATCTGGAAAGTTCTCAAGCAAGATGGCGACCGAGGGTCCTCCTAGACACAATTCAGCATTCTCGCTTTCTCATCTTCACGACCCTTGGTGTGCTGCACGGAACCTTCAAGCAGACTTTCTCCTCAAATATTCATGATTCTCAGTGCATTAATATACATACATGCAGGCATTTGCCAACAGACCAGGTAATAACTTTTGCTTATCCCACGAACCTCACTAGTACCAGGCCTTTGTACACGGCAGATTTTAACAAGTGGACCATTATCTCCTTATGGGTGTGCGATTTCCAGTAGGTAACGAGGGCTTGTATTTGGTGGACTTTCCTTCGTTCTTTTCCTCGCATGGTCGCATGGGTCGCTCGATAAGAATATCCTTTTTTAGGTAAAAAAAAAAAAAAAAAGCTGCGCGCGTTGCGTCCTAAGAGCCCCATTTACTGTCTGCTGGCTGGCAGGCTTCCACGTCGAGACTAATGCTTCCAGGAATTTGGCTAATGCCTCGGAAAACTGCTCCTAGGCTGTAATTGCTCTCGACGACATTCTCGACTAATAATATCTCCTGCAAGTATTACGATGAGGGTGAGTCATTGTGTCTGTGAGTGCGTCATTGGCTTTCGCTACAAGTTTTGAATGGACTTCAAGTCCACACTTCATTGAGGGCATCCAAGGCTGTCAAAGTCATGCGCGGGGGTGTCCAGATAAATACAGACTGGCTTCGAAAAATGATTGCAGTGTTGTCGGTGGCAAGGTTTCATTCATGTCTGAGTCGGAGACTCTCTTGAAACCGTAGATTGAGTTTGTCAATAGACTCTGTCCAGGCGATAATGATCAGGCTCTGGACGGAGGAGGAGGCGAGAGGCATTTGCATCGTCGGCAGCTTCAACCGTCTCTTTGTCTTTGGACTCGGCGGAGGTGTCGTCGCCCGTCAGGTGCCAGTGGAGCCTGACCAGGTTCTTCTACAGTGTCCACAACATTCACCCTCACTGTGTGATTCGAAGCTCGGTATGGATTTATCTCCATCACCCTGTACGATACCGCGAGGAGGGCGAAGAAGTAGCATAAGGTGCCTTCGTTTGTCTGTAATTTTTTCCTCGTCCTCCTGGCCAAACCATGTAGTTTACTAATGGTGCGCTTGCAATAAGGGCAGACGGGAGTTATGCGAGGTGAGGCTGATAAATGGACCGGAAATGAGTAGAAACCCCCGAAGAGAAAGTGCGCTTTTCTACACTATGCTTCACCAATCCGCCCATCCCACTGCTATGAAGCATTTCAGCTGCTCAGTGCGTGCAGTATGAAAGATACCCTCGAAAGAGGTCCCCTCGTGCCCCCGTCACTGCTGACTGAGTTTGTGATGAAGTGTGGAGACCTCAGAAGTTCATATTTCTCAATCGCCTCTCAGGTCACTAAAGATTGTCACTTACATTGTTTTTTATTAGCACGAATACTGAAAAGAAGCACCTCAGAAGAACTCAAGCAAGAAAGTTATAATGACCTTTCGGATTTAATTTCTTCAACTGTCACTATCAGATAGATTAATTAGGGAATTTTTAAAGCTTTAAAAGTTTTAAGCTGCGCATTTCTCAGAGATTTAATAGGTGCCAAAAACTTAATGACTGCCCTAAGGATTTCTGGGAAATCTTTTCAAGGCATTTCTTTGTCGAGCAACACTCGCTACTTTGCAGTTTGGTTTACCATCAATCTTGCTTCCAGAAAGAAAACGACGAAATCTCTAAATGAAAGGATGTCATTTTTTTCTACTTCCGAGTGCCTTTTTTGCACACGTAGCTGGCTCATTCGCCCATGCTGTTGCTTGTGCTGCCCTTTCTTCCGCATTTGCCTCGCCTAATACATCCTACCAAATGTGTCGAGGTGTGGGCTTAAGACTGGGTCCCATCAGCTTTCTCGTAGTGGACCAGCAAGAGCTTTCCGGGATAGACGGACCCATCGATAAATCTGTCAGAGTGCGTCCACACACTCGGTGAGGCACTTAGGCATGATGACCTTTGTCATAAGGGGCACACTGGCATCGTGCTCTTGACAAGGCTGTTCAGAGCAGGGCCAGGATTATTGCAACAACTCAGTGTTTACAGTATTATGGGGAGGGGGTGATGACGACACTGCTGTAAATGCATTTCAAACAGGTCTGCTTGCTCTTCTTGACATTGGATTCCGAAGTTGAGAAGCAGGGCAAGTGCTCCACGACCCTTTACGTGATGTCTCTTACGACGCTACTTAGGCACAGCAACACTCTCATTCAGGCCTTATTTTTAAATAAAAAAGGTTGAAGTTTCTAATCTGCAAAATGCAAGCTTCCAATCAACTTAACTCAACAGCTTCATTATGTAAATCAACTTGCAGAAACAGAGTATATGTAGGCTATTGAACAATAATTGTCTGATCCCTGCCCAGTCTGGGAGAGGAGGGCCAGTGCAACCCCAGTGCCTGCTATTCTCCGTTTCTTTTAAAGTCTAGTCCAATCCAGAAGTCAGGGGGAGACTGGTTTCAACAGCTTCTATACTGAGGCCTCAAGTTATTGTCTCCCACTTCAGCAAAATACAGTAATCACACGAAGAAGCTCGGCATAATTAACTCAGAAGTTGAAAATTTCACAACTTCGGCGAGGAAACAGAAAAATCGAGAACATGCAATTGTCTCTTTGGTAAAAGGTGCATTTCCATGATACGCAAAATGTCTCCACCAAACGTACAGAAACAGAGTCAAGTCAAAGAGCACATGCGCACGACCGTGATGCCCCAGGACATTGCAGCCATTATGGTTCCTTCCCCATGAACAACATAAGGGGCGATACTGCATCAGGAGGAAATGGCAGGAACACAAGCCCAAAGTCATGAAATTTGACCAAATTTGGAAATTTGGCTGTGGGCATGAATTGCCCACAGAGACCAGATCTCACCCCGTTGGACTATGGGATCTGGGGCATCATGCAGCGGGAAGCCCGTTCCGTGCTTTATACCAGTGTGAAGTCTCTAAACGATTGAGACACTGTACAATCATGGTTCGGGCTTGACAGCACCCTGGTGAAGAACGTGTGCTCCAAGTACAGGGCATATGGGAGGCTGTAGAGTAGTAGACAGAGACCATGTTGAGACATAAGACTGTTCATCTTAGTTGTTCCAATGGTGCAATGAACGTTGCCACGTTCATTTCCATCGAGGAATGTATGATATTTTTGTTCAACCAGCCCAAAGTTCAAACTAATTTAGCGCATCACTTCTTAAACAATCATCGACCATCAGCATTCGATATCGAGTAGTGGTTTGTGACATCGAGGCAGGAAATTTCTATCAATGTTTCTGAAACATTAGGAGGTCCTCATAGTCAGTGTGGAAGTTGAACGAAGTTCCTAAAGAAAACGTCCACAGCTCTACTTATTCACTTCTGCATCATCTGCAAATCCATCAGGCGTGTACGTTCGTAGAGCCACCCACAGCTATAGGTAGCGGAGTCCCTATGACACTCGCGTGCGAGGTTTCTTGGGTGAAGCAATAGCTACAGAGGATTCTCTTCGAACTTAAGCACTGCTTCACAGAGAACGTTCACAAAAAAGCTGAGAAGGCATTGACAACTATTGCCATAGTGAAAATCTGGCAGGGTTGTGAGGGACATGTTTCTTCGATATTCTCCATGTACTTTGCCTGTGCAGGAATAATCCAGATACCGAGCAAAGTTGTCACAGATTAACAAATATCAACCATTTTTTAAAATATGGCGGTGCTCAACCTAAGCAGCGTTGCATTTTCAAGAGACTTGGTTACCACATGAAGACATGAGAAAAGCCAGAAAACTGCTTTTCCATTCACTCTGCATATCTGAAGTTGAGGGACTTTCACATCCTCAGCAGTGGCTCTTTCTTGTAGACAGAGCAGTTTTCATTCTAGCTTAACATATGCGTACCTTAAGGTACCACCAAAGTCCGGATTTGAATGTGGTTTCTCGCGCAAAAATGTTATTTAATTTTAATGCAACTCAAGACCATCTCAATAAATGGCAGAAGAGACATATATTTTGATCATTTTAAAATCCTTCAATGGTAAAAGACATTAAGGGATGGGTGCTTGGAGGAGATTTTCTTCACAGATTTTTGCCTTCTATCAGACAAAATTCAGCTTCGCCATTCAAAAGAAGGCAGTCCTTGAGGAGGTGAACAGTTCAACCCATCAGGAACTGATCCAAACCCTCTCAAAGGCGAGGTAGTGAGTGCAATATTTCCTTATCTGGATTTCCAGACCAAAACCGTCCCAAAGTTGTCTTCTTCTCTCTCCCGGGACCCCCGATCTTCACCTCATCCAAGATGACGAGAGATTTTTCCATCTCCAGCCAGCCACTTCAGGGGGCAAAAATGTACTCTTAGCCTAAAATTGTCAAAAAAAATCTGAGATCACAATGCCAACGTGATTCACATTTAAATCCGGACTCTAGGTACAATACAGGGAGGGGGACGTATAGCGATGAGGACTACTGTAGATGTGCCAAGAAAGGTGGAACAGATTTATGAAGCGTGAGACTTAAGCCTCTCCCTATCTGGTATGTATGTTCCTGCATTTCTGTGATCTGTATACTTCTGTGTGCACGTGTGTATACGCATACCGTTTATACAAGATCTAATTTTGTATACAGGGTGCTCCTGAATGTGTCTCACTTGGAATGCCTCATATTTGGTTGCTGGAAAACGACGAAATATCTAAGTTTCTGTGGGTCGAACGTAAAAAGGAATGTCTCACGATGCCGGCAACATTTTTGTATGCACTGATCTCCGGTTATTTTCCATACACGGAGAGGAAACAATGTCCTGGCTAAAATCGCCAAAAACAGACTTTCTTTCACCACATGACCGAGACAACATTGATGAGCCTGATTATGCTTCGAATTTGTCACTTCTTCATGTTCTATGCAACAACGCAGGTGCTCTTTTTCGAGACAAAAATGGTCAGCACTTGAACCAACCGAAAAAAGCGCCACTCTACTTCAGTGCTAAGTTAATGCCTCTGACCTCTGCAAAATGTTCTGTAAAAAATAGAAATTTTTTAAAGAATGCTTGATAAAATCTATACTGAGAAAGGAAAGACGTCTTTGGTTGTAACAAGTTGACAGCGCAATGACTGGCCTGATCAAAGTCTAACTTGCTGTGATGACTGTCAATGACCCAAAGAGTGTCTGGTGGAAACACTCTTTGAAGAGGACTTGAATATTTTTTGGTTCTTTCAATTGGTTCAGCCAATTTTTGCCTTGTCTGCCGTGCCTGCTTTTCGGCCCTTCGGCAGGTAGTTGGGATAAAGAGCAGATTTGGCAGGCAGTGGAGGTGGTGGAGGGAAGAGTAGGCAGTCAGCTAGCTGAGCTCAGATCCACACAAACTCAGTAAGTCAAGCTGTGGCTCCGCTTGGCCCGACCTGTGAGCAGAGGACTCACTGCCATCACCACAGTGAGAGGTTGGTAGGGAGCTTCTGGATCATCCAGTTCCAGCGCTCCACTGTTGCGCAAGGAAATATCCGGACTTCTGTCAATTGAATGGCATGCTCAGCAATTTTGGAACAGCATGTATACCTGATAAATTAACCACACATAAATAAATATTTCTGTGTAGAGCCACAAGACCCTTTCGTGATATCGTGAACCACCAAAAATGGCAACTCTAAGTATAGTGAACTTCAGCTGATTTCCAGTACACCTAACCACAGACTTAGTAGTTACACCCAGACCTCCAGCCTGGCAGAGCCATCTATTGCATCACTGATAGGCAGCTTGGAGGCAGAATGACAGCTTGAGGGGAGGAAGGAGAAGGAGATGCATGCAAGTAGTCTGTGGTAGAGATGAGCAGTCCTCCGTTATTGATGGTGGAATATCCTAAAGTACCTGGATTTGAAAACTCTGACCCCCAACATCACTACTTAAG
>JAAUXU010127146.1_pt1 | contig 10338 bp, 14 predicted proteins | sample 7278151 | NCBI WGS metagenome assembly JAAUXU01 (sample SAMN14350113, study PRJNA611818) | marine sediment metagenome | isolation source: surface marine sediment (1.8m) | place: French Polynesia: Moorea | collected 2018-08 | reverse complement strand
GGGAAGGGGGGTGCGGTTTCAGGAGCCAACAGAGAGTCAGCAGCAGCAGGTGAGTTAGTATCAAAAGGAATGTCCTTTTGTCATCACTTTTCTTCTCCCTGCCGCCGCCCTCGGAATGTCTCAAAATCGGTTTCGGGGAAAAGAAGGGAGCACTGTAGCACCGGGTGGAACGGAAATATTTTTGCACACACCTGCTGAATAGGAGAGGGTCACTATTATAAAACTTCCTGTTTCCCACACGCGCCGCTGCCCAAAAAAAAGCACACTTCCCTTGAAATCCAAATATCCCCCACCTCGTCATTTCCCGGAAAGGGGACACCCTAGTTGGCCGAGCAAGAGAATAAAACTTTTTTCTTTCTATCTCACCGCCTTTCTCTCTCTCTCTCTTCTCTCTTTGCACCACTCTTCATTCCACTACGATGCCCCGAATCAAGGACGAGGACGATGCCTCCTCCGCGCTGGACCATCTGCGGCTCTCCTCCGTGGAACGGGAGTTCAGGAGGAGGGTGGAAGAGTACAAACGGGAGACGACTGGAGAAGCCGTAAGTCAAGGTTTAAATCTGGTAGCATGCGCTTCTTTATGAGATTTTGTGCTTCTCTGCAGGGGATAGCGGCCATTGGTTTGATATTTGTTTTGTATTTGAACTTTGGAATATTTCTGCTTGCAACCCTAGTAAATTCAATATATTTTGCACCCGCTTCAGGACCACGGCGGCGGCCAGCACCTGCTGGAGAAGAAGCGCAAGGAGCTTGAGGACCAGCGCCGTGCGGAGCAGAGCCTGCTGCAGGAGGCGGAGAGGAGGAGGCAGATGGCCAGCAGCGGCAGCGGGGACACGCCGCCGCCGCTGCCGTCGGAGCCGCCGCCGATGGACGGAGGGGAGGGGGAGGCACAGGCGCCGCCGCCGCCGCCACCGGGAACACAGAGGTATGTTTGCTATATACCTTTTACCACGTTCATCGTGTTTAATGTTTGTTTCATTCCAGACTTGACATGCTGATCGGCGCTTCCTCGGCCCCTCTCCCTAAGGCGAAGGAGACTCCCAAGCGGGTCTCCTTCAAGACGGACGAGGCGCCCGATCCGGAGGAGCTGGAACAGCATCAGGGGCACCACGGAAATAACGGGGACGGAGGCGCCGAGGAGGAGGATCAGGAGGAGGGCAGAGCAACGCCGGAGAGGAAGGGGAGCCGGAACCAGGACCCAGACGTAAGACTGTTTCTTCCTGTCTTTGCTTGCATTTGTCATTTGGTTTATTATGTTTCGTTTCCAGCAATTCCTCGACGAGGCCGAGACGCTTCTCAACTCCTCCACCTTGGCGCTAGAAAAGTTCGACTTCAACAAGAGCACGGGGCACACGCCCAGCGTCATCGGCGCGCAGGAGGTCTACAGGTACACTTTTTGAAAGTTTGAATTCTCCTCTTTCAAAAGGGAAATCTGTGGACGAACTTTGATTGAATATTATTATTGCCTTTTTAAAAAGTATAATTAATGAAATGACGTTCTCGCTTTCGTGTACAACTCAGGGACCCGCGTCAGAAGCGCCTGCAGAAGGCTCAGGAGGAGAAGGCTACGGCGAAGCAGCAGCCGGACGGTGCCAAGCTGTCCTTCAAGGAGAAGATGAAGCTCTTCGCGGTGGAGGCGGGGGAGTCCTCCGCGCCAAGGGAGAAGGCAAAGACCTCCAGGGTCCAGAGGGACATCGAGGATCAATGAGACAAGAAAAACAAAATGCAGCTAGAGTTAGTACACAAATACAAAATACTTATACATTTGTACGGCTCTTGGAAGACTTTTGCAGCAGAATGAATGTTGAGAGAGAGGGAGTGGGAGAGTAGATTGTCTTCCGTCCGTCTATATACCTTCCAGAACCCAAGTGCGTTCCAAAAAAAAAGGAAAAACTGCGCTATTTTGATAAGTGACAGCTACTGTACTGTACTAGACGCACAGATTTATATACCGTTGTTGGATTTTTTTTACGCTGGCTGATGTGCAACTATATCTCTCTCTTCCACAACTGCTACACTGATGCCGTTTGTACTGTACCTCCAACAAGAAAAAAGTCTCCCGTCGACAAAATTGAAATATACTGAAACACGTGACAAAATGAGAACAGCAAGGACCTCGGAACTCATTGAAACCGCGACCTATTGTCTGTACTTGTCTGGCTGTTTGACCTGTAGAAAATACGTTCCCTTGGATCTTTGAGAACAATCTTAAGTCCTCGCTCTTGTTCATAGCACAATTTCATTTTTATTACACTTCTGAGGGAGGGGCACTGAACACTCTAAGGGGGATGAGAACACTACCGAGACATCTTTTGCACTACGCTTTATCACTGTTTCTTTCCCCGAGTCCCTACTCCCTCTTGATGTCCCCCTGGTAGGGCACCCTGGGCGCCCGCAGGTCCTTGTAGTAGTAGGAGTATGCCGCGAGTGCCGCTCCGATGGCGATCCCTGGGACGACGGCGCGCAGGAGGAGGGCGCGGGCGCGGTATCCGGGGGTGCCGAAGACGCGCACGTCGTTGCGCCACACCTCGTTGCGGATCCAGGGGTCCTTGAGGCCCTTGGCGGCCAGCCGCTGCTCAAGATGCTGGAGGGCGGGCTGAAACACACGGGCAAGATTAAGGATCAGGTTTGCTTATTTTTTCTACCGCCAAAGGGAGATCCCATCCGAGGCGCCAACAAAGGTCTAAATGCGCCACTTTGGCGCAAAATGGCCTAGTCAGGTAGTCAGTAGTCAGGCAGGGTTTCTGGGAAAGTACAGCAAGGGCCGCGGAAAATGCTCAAAGGGAACCTCACCGTGTGTTCTCCAACCGTGTACATCTTCCAGTCAGGGACTGGAGGGGGCACGGGGGCGCCGCCCATACTCAAAGGGAGGCTGGACAAGAACGGCAAGGAGGAGATCAGGGACACTTCGACCAAGAGACACTTGGACGACAGCAGAGCAGAGCAGAGCAGCAGACGAAAAATGGAGTGGCAGCGTTGCCAGGGAGGAGGTTGAGTGACAAGAAAGGAAACTCACTTTCAACGTGTGATGAGGCTCAATAAAGGCTTTTTTCATGTAATTTTAACACACTTTTTATAAATGACGTATCGGTAAGCCTAGAAAAAAGCTGTGTGCCCTCATCCGAAGTGTCCACCAAGCTTGATTGTTGGCCTTGTTTGGCTTTTCCTGTCGTGTTTCCCCCTGTGTTCCCGCTGAAAGTCAGATGGAAAAAGGAAAACAAAACACTGCAGACGAAAAAGTTTCCGTGCACGCCGCCGCCGCTGCTGCACATGTGGAACGTGAACGTGAACATCTTGTAGGTGTAGGAGATCCTCGTCGTCGCGTTCATCATGGGCAAGAACAAGGGGAAGAGGGGGAAGGAGAAGGGGGCGAAGAAGGCGGAAGAGGAGGAAGCGACTCCTGTCATGAGGGAGGAGGAAGAGGAGGCGGATCCCATGGAGGCTGGACACGAGGAGGAGGAGGAGGACGTCGGGGAGGATCCAAACTACGGGAACTTCCTCAAGGATGTGGCGGCGTTGGAGGGGGCGCCAAGGTGAGAGAGAAAAAAATGGTTTTCCTTCTCTTTGGGAAATAGTCGCACTTATTCTTGTCTTTGAATTCAGGTTTGTGCACTACAACGACGACCGCAACCTGGACGTGGCCTTCGCTCAGGCCATCAAGGAGGCGAAGGACAAGGAAGGGGGCAACAAGGATAAGTCTGACTTTGTGCCGATCGACTCCCTGCTGAGCGACCTTCCTTCAACCGGGGCCGGGCAGGCAGTCAAGAAAGCCGTGCGCAAGAGCGCTGCGGTGGATCAGGACAGCGACGACGACGACGAGGACGAGGATGGCAAGAAGAAGAGGAAGAAGAAGCGCAAGAAGGATGCCGAGTCCAAGTCCTCCCTCCGTCTGCCCGCCCCGCTGTCTGGCCCTGAGCAGGAGCGGACGGCCAGGGCAGCCATATACCAGAGGACAAAGGAGGACGTAAAGGTGTGGGACGCAGTCGTGCATTCATCCAGGTAATCGAATATTCGAACATTGCATTAATGATTTGTTCGACTATTACTCGATTAACCATTCTCCGTTCCTCCCTAGGGCTGCCGAGACTAAGAAGTTCCCGCTGGTGAAGCCGGACCTGCGCGTGTCGACCCACTCCGAGTGCTCCGTCTCCTTCCGGCCGAGGAACCCGCTGGAGGAGCAAGTGATGGCGCTGCTAAGGAAGTCCAACACGGCGGAGGAGAGCACCAGGCTCAGCAAGAAGGAGGAAGACATGCTGGCTCAGATGACGGTTGGAAATGTAGCTAAATTTACAAAGAGTTCGTCAAATCAAAGTTGTTCATTCCTGTTAGGTTCGCGAGGCTGAGGAGAAGCGCAAGGAGATGATCCGGCTCAAGCTGCTGCAGCAGTACCAGGAGGCCAAGCTCAAGCGGCAGAACAAGATCAAGAGCCGGAAGTACCGCAAGCTGGCCAGGAAGCAGAAGGAGAAGGAGAGGGAGAAGGAGATAGAGGAACTTCGCCGGACCGATCCGGAGGCCGCCCTACAGATGGCCAAAGATGACGAGAAGACAAGGATCCTGGAGAGGGCCACATTGAGGCACAGGAACAACTCAAAGTACATGCAGCTGCAGGCCAGGAGGGCAAAGAACGACAAGGAGGTAAGCCTTGTAGAAAATGATTTGGGGATTTAACTCTTGAATTCCGCATTTTCAGAGCCAAGAAAAGTTCCACGACGGCCTGGCGCTCCACCGCAGCCTCAAGGCAAAAAACGCGGCTGGAGAGGATGAAGGCGAAAGCGAGGATGATATCCTGCCCGAAATGGAAGATAAAGACAAGGAGGGAGAGGGGGAGAGCGTCCAGCAGTTCAACTCCAACTTCAAGGAGTTTTACGAGAAGCAAAACGAGGCCAAGAGGGCGGCCAGGGAGAGGTCTGAGGCTGTGCGGGCGCAGAGGGAGAGGGAGCGGCTGGAGATGGCATCGGGCTCCATCGACGACCTCTTCACGGAGGCCGGGAGGGTCGCAAAGAGAAGGGGAGAGGGGAAGGTGTCCGAAGAGGAAGAGGAAGAGAGTGACGACGAGGAGGAGGAGATCGTTGATTTGAAGACGGACGCAGATCACAAGGAGAGGCAGAAGGAGGCAGAGGCAAAGGAGCAGGCTTCCAAGAATAAGAAGAAGAAAGAAGCCATCCTTGATCCGGACGACTTTGTCCAGACGGTGGACCTGACCAAGAAGAGGAGGCTTCCCGACGTCGGACTAGGTGACGGCGAAGAAGAGGATGGCGCCGAGGACTTTGACGCTCAGGCTCAGGCAGTCTCTGAGGCCTTCGCAGGAGACGATGTGACCTCGGAGTTCAAGTCCGAAAAGGCTGCCGAGGTGGAGAAGGGGAGGCCAAAGGACTTAGACCTGACTCTGCCAGGGTGGGGGTCATGGGGCGGGGAGGGGCTGAAGGTGTCAAAGAGGAAGCGGAGGCGGTTCACGGTTCGCGCGCCTCCGCCGCCAAAGAGGAGGGACGAGAACAGGGGACACCTCATTCTCAGCGAAAAGGAGGACGAAAAGATGAAGAAGCACCAGGTGAGAACATATTTTAAAATAATGTCTCCCAAAAAGAAGAGTTGTTACCGTTTTCAGCACATACGTTGCAGCTTGAACGTAGCGACGAAAACTGATTAGACTAAATAGTTTTTTGTCACGAGAAAACAAGAGCAACAGTAGAAATTGTCGTCGTTTTTGCAAACGTCCCCATTGCTACATTGCTATTGAGTCGAGCAGCATTAACTACGAGAACTGCTGCAACGATTCACAAATTCATCTCTATGCCCTTGTAGCTGCTGCAATATTCACCGCTGCATTCCTCTTTTTGCAGCAATCATTTGCACCCAGCTTTGTTTTTTTCGCGATTATCTAAAAGTGGAATAATTTCTCAACTTCAGGTTACCAGTGTGCCCTTCCCCTTCACCACCGTTTCTGACTTTGAGGCCAGCCTGAGGACGCCCATAGGAGACACATTTGTACCAAGGACGGCCTTCAAAAAGTTCATCAAGCCTAAGGTATTAAACTGCAGTTTTCCCATAGGTTATTCTCCAAATATGTTTTTAATAGGTTGAGACAAAGCTTGGCGCCGTCATCGACCCAATGGACGAGGAGGAGTTGGTCAAGAGGAAGATCGTCTGAGGAAAAGAGTTTCGACGGCGGTCTATGAATTATGTTGCGTTGTTTCTTTTTATTTTTTCATTTCCGCTTTGATACCGATTAAAGAAATGTAAACTGTGAAAGTATCTCCATCAAGGCCCCACAGCATAATCGAGTTGTGAGGTTGCGACCCTCTGAGAAAACGGTGTACTGTACGTTGACCTGCCACGGCGGAAAGCGGCCAACAAAGCAGCTTTGGCGAATATTTTTTCATAGTTTTATTAGGCTGATGTACCTTCTCTACATTTCGGTGCTTTTTGCTACAATATAAGTGCAATAATTTTGTTTGATCTTTCACCATGACATCACCTGAAGATTTGGGCATAATTAGGTTTTTCAGATCTTCTTTTTATCCTCCCTGCCTTCTCGTTTTGCCCTGGAGGAGGCGGCGACGAAACGGAAGACGGCCACGAGAGAAAGAAAGAAAGAAAGAAAAGTCTCCTCTTTCCTCTCTCTCTCTCTCTTTCTGCTTCACCTGCCTCCTCTCCTCGTGCGCCTCCCCCCCTTTTCTACCTGTGTGCCTCCGTCCGGGCCGAACCGGCGGACCCGGGCTGCTTCTCTCCCCCGCCCGGACACCCAGCCAGCGCCGCGCTGCCGTTCACCTGCTACTCACCTCATCGCTGATTACTTATAACGGATTGCCAAATGGGACAAAGATCGACCCTTTTTTTCACGGAATATTAGTAATTCTCGTTAGTTTTTCTCGGGGTTTTAATGAAAAGGACGGGAATTAAACTAAGAGGGTTTTTTGCAGATTTTTATTCGCTCTTGGTCTTTTTATCTCCATTGTCTCTCCCCCTGGCAACTCTGCTTCAGTATAAGAAAGAAAGGCGAGGAGCACAGTCAGAGGCGCATTTTGTAGGCATCTCTTGACCTCCGAGGTCGCTTTGAGACCGCGGCCTCCGTCGCACGGGTGTGTGCAGTGAAGGGGGTCGGGCATAGGACCCGGAGGAGTGAGACCCGGACTGGCCACGGGTGCTCTGTGTCCTGGAGACTAAGCCAGCCTGGAAAAAGTAGAGATAAGACAGCTCCTACTGAGTGTGAGGATAGATAGACAGGTGGCGGAGGAGGTGGAGGCCGGGGTCACGAAAGGGGCCTCCCTGTTGTAGGGTATTTGTACGCACACAAATAGTTCCTCCAAACAGCCAAGAAAAGTGTTGTGACGCAGAAACAAAGAAGTGATTAGTGAAAAGCCAAGTCCACTTTCTGTTTTGCAACAAGTGCTCCTCCTCATCAGTCATCAATAATTTGCAGGTGAATTCATTAGTACTACATCCGTGCATTGCGTTACAGCAAGAGCGTTTGAAGTGTGTGTGCAAAAAAAATTCCGGCAAAATCTTCTTCTTTCGCGAGCGGCTTTCCCTGACGTCAGATCAGGTGTGAGCTCACTGCTCGGCAAGAGTGTGGGGAAGGTGGGTGGGTGGGGTGCCTCCCCTGGGGCCGGTGTTTATGCCTCTTTCTCGCAGGAGGAGCAGGAAAAGTGGGAAAGCATCTGATGTGCTGCACCCGCTCCTCCTCCTCACGTACCCGCCGCGGGAAATTCCCTTCCCCCCTCCCGCTCTTTGGGTGGGCGCAAGGCCAAGAATAAACCCCCCTCTTTCCTCCTTCTCTTCCCGGGAGGTGGAGGTGGAAAGTCATGGGGAAAAGTGAAGATATGCCGAAACACTTCTTACTGCTCCTCCTTCTCTTCCTTGCCAGGCCCTCCCTCCTCAGTCTCTTTCTCGCCCTCCTCCTTCTCTCCAAGCATACATAATCACTGTGCATACTTCTCTCCCATCGCCTAAACACAGGACAAGAACTGAGCAGAAGGAGACTGCTTTGAAGTCCTCCATGGCACCTGGCTGCGGCGGCGGCGGCGACCGGCGGCAACATCATCAACAGCAGCTCCGCCGTCGCCAGAATCTGGAGTCCTCGCTGGCAATTACAGTGGCGGTGGCGGGAGCGGCGGCCTGAGGGACATGGGACATCCCAACAACATGTCATCCTCCAACGGTCTGCAGCAACAAAACAATGTGGCGGCGCAGCAGCAGCAGCAACAGCAGGTAAGATTTAACCACATTGACACATATTTTCTCTTTCTGGCTTGTACGTATCTGAAGGAATTGGAAATTTTATAATGTACTTCCGTTGTTTTTTCAGGCCTCTGGCGGCTCCAAGAAGGCCCCCGGAGGAGGGGGTGGAGGCGGCGCCCCCGCCCATCGCTCTGGGTACAACGCCAAGGCCATGGAGAAGATCAGGAACTCGCTCCGGCCCTTTGAGCAGCAGGAACAGCAGCAGCAGCTGTTGCAGCTGCAGCAACAGCAACAGAGGCTGCAGCAGCAACAGCAGCAGCTGGCGGAAAACGGACTCGACGAGGTAGGAAAAAAAAAATCCCGTGATTGCACGTGATCAAAACATGCCTGCTTCGTAGTACACGTTCCAAAGCACGTTATAAGTGGCACAATTTCCCATCAATAGCATAATATTCAGGGGCCTTGGAAATTCTAAAGACAAGCCCGGTTTGAACCTGCAGTGAAAGGGGCGTCGCCCGTGCCATCCTCCCCCTCCTCCTCGTTTTGAATTTTTGCCGATTAGGATTGGTATGCAGGGACGTGGGCGGGTGATCCAATGAACAAGGCTGTATATAGTAGGAGGGGCAATAAGAAGGTGGCGGCCTCCCACACCGCCGCCGCCGCCGGAATGCAACGAAATGCCAATTTTTTTATTCAGCATTCCTTTCGCAAAGAAAAAAGTGCTGCACAGACTGTCTTGATGCCTCTCTCCCCTTTCATTATTGCTTTAGTGGGAGGGCAGACGAAAAATGCGCGCGGTCAACTTTCGGGAGCTGTTCGTCATTTCTTTCCCCTTTTGCAATTATCAATAGCGAGCCATACTGACGCGAGAAATAGCTGTTATCCGTGCTCCTCTTTCGGGAATGTCATAGAGGCACGGCGAGGAGGAGCGCACTTCTCTCCATATGATAGAATGCGATCTTAGCGCGGCCCTCCTCCGCCGGCCGGGCAGATTTTTGAGTAGGATGCGAAGTTTCGCTGCGGCTGCGTTGCGTTCCTTACCTCCCGCAGCAAGCACGCATGCTGTGAAGGAGAAGAAAAAGGAGGTTGGGGAGGGGGAGGAGGGAGAGCCGTTGCCCCTCCTCCTCCTCCTCCCCAGGCAGCATTAGTCTTCTTGTCGGCTTTGAATGAGGCTGAGGAATGTCTGGAATGCGGCGACGGGTAGGGCTGAGAAAGAGCGGACGGTCGGGCGGAGGGAGGGAGGGAGGGCACACCTCCCCTCGCCCACGTTCCCAGATTGCTGCCTCCTCCTCCTCTCTTTTTTTGTGCTCACCTATGCCGCACACACGCACGCACACATCTTTCCCCCCTCAGGCAGAGCAGAAGAAACGGTTGCTTTTTTGTGTCAGGGGCGAAGGAGGAGGAGGGAGAGGACGTCTTACGAATTTGGAATGAGCGGATGGATGGGTATGGACAGTCGAGACGCCCCATCCCCATTCTAATAACCGGCGGAGGGGGAAAGAAATGGGCATGATGATGATGGTCGTTGCCGAATCGCCCCATAAAAAAGAAGAAAAATGCAGAACTGCGGGCAGGGTTTTTACGCATCGGATAGAAGAAAGAAGCGTTGGGGTGGCGGAATTTTTGCCCCTCACTGGAAATATTTGGGAAGGTAGGTAGAGGGTGACGGCAGGAGGAGGAGGAGGAGGAGAGCAGTTTTTGTCGGTTGGCTCTTTCTTTCCTCCCTCCTCTCGATTACACTCAGGTATGCAGGGGGGATTTTAAGCTCAGTTGAATTCCGTTTGATGTGCTTCTTCTCTCCCAAGGTCGGGCGGGAGCGCTTGCGTTTCGTTCAAGACGACAAGAAAAAAGAAAAATCTTTCGAATATTTTCAGTTGATTTGGGTCGGAAGGTTTTCAAATGCAACTTGATTCGAGTTTTAGATTTTGCACCTCTCCAGGAATGAGAAAAAGGTACAACATAGCAGACATGCTACTCGCCCCTAGAATCTGCCCTTGAAGTAAAATTTCCTCCGTCGCATCTCCCTTCGCAAATGATTTTTCCCCATTTTCTCCTCCTCCTCCTCCTCCTCCTCCTCCTCCTCCTCCTCCACCTCCTCCTCAATGTTTTCCATCTCAATGGTATTTAGCCCACCAAAGTTATTCTAAAAGATGTAGATCT
>JAAUXU010100243.1_pt1 | contig 10338 bp, 9 predicted proteins | sample 7278151 | NCBI WGS metagenome assembly JAAUXU01 (sample SAMN14350113, study PRJNA611818) | marine sediment metagenome | isolation source: surface marine sediment (1.8m) | place: French Polynesia: Moorea | collected 2018-08 | reverse complement strand
TTTAAAAGTGTTTTTTTGAGTCAACCATTTGAGTCAAGTTTTTGAACCACTTTGCATCCCACATCTGCCTCAGACAGTCCAGAGTGCATTAATGTTCTTTAAGACAGCATAAAAATAAGTACTTTGCAGACTTTGTATTACTTATTGCCCAGTTGGCAGGAATTTTTGTTACACTACATATGTAAGATTGTGAATGTTCTTCTTATCCACTCCAGTGCTCATGGGTGAAGTAGCTGCTGGGGTTCACGCTGAATGCTCATCTACCAACTTAAATTAGCATACAATCACCACTGCGTTCAAGTGTTTCCTTCACAGGATACCTGTTCTTCTCGTGTCAGACATCCCTACAGTCGTTGAATGTAGTAAGATTGTGAATGTTTTTCTTATCCACTCCAGTGCTCATGGTTGAAGAAGCTGCCGGGGTTCACACTGAACACATCCACACCATTGGAGGCATCGCAAAAGTAGCACCATCAATGGGAAAGCAGAGCTCCAGAAGGCTCCATTGGGACGCAGAATCAGCAGGAGGAGGAGGAAAAAATAAATAAAGCGATAGCTGAGGACGAGCACAAACAAAAGAGATTCGTGGAAAGTACAGATCTTTTCTTTCACCAAGCAATGTTAGGATTGTGAGAAAGTTGATTCGGACTTGATGTCTCCACCAGCGCCGGTACACACATTGGCCTCTGCAGCTTGACCGAGGTTGCTTCTCCCTGCAGAAGCCAATTTTTCAGAGGACAGCAAAGTCTGACTTTTGAAGAGTTTTCACCCAGTTTTTAATACGTCCCTGAGATGGCGCAAAAACTTTGGGACCCAAATCCTCCACAGCTTCTTCATCTGTTGACAAACTTTGTGTGTCTTATAGCAGAATGACAATGACTTCACGTCCCAGGGGACTAAAGGTTTTATTAAGCAAACAGCCTCGTTTTAACGTTGCACGACCTTTACGCGGACAAATTTCCAGGCGAGGTAGCAAAAACTTGCCGGTATTTTTGCAAAATACCGCAAGCCTCATTTGCTGAGACATTTTTTAAAAGCTGAATCGACGAGGGGTCAGTTGATGTTGCCCGCTGATGACCCCAAAAGCGACTCCGCATTTAAGGGCTGTGCGATGTCCTGCACTGACACCAAGCACTGTGATGCTCGAACCAAACTCTGTCGGTGACGCAGTTTGCTCTGTAGATGTTTTTCTGCGGATGGAAAACAGGTTACCTTTGATTACTAAGTGGCTGCTTGAGAAATTCAGGCATTGACCCCAGAATGTGACGTCGCATAAAACAATGCGAAAGGATTTTGACGCAACAGTTTGTGCTTGAAAGCCCAAGTTGAGGTAGTCAAGATGATTCTTTTGGCACATTTCAAAGTCGTTTTGGCGAATCCACAGGCCCACCCAGGGGCCCACCTGTCTGCAAGCCAACGATTGAGACTCAAAGAAGTTGGTGCGTGTGAGGTGAGGTCAAGTCTGGTTGGATGGGGTCACTCATCAAGTATCTGGCAATCCTGAGCAACTGGTGCAGGGGTGACGTTAAACGTTTGAGCCACCAAGATCAATGTGTTTGTCAGCCGAAAGATGTTGGCCACGTTCATTGAAACTGCTCGTCAGGTGGTCCCTCTTTATCAAACTCGGCTTATCCGGGGTCCACTGTCCGCAATCTCGACATCGATCTCGTACGTTGTCGAGTTCACGGACAAGGACGACAAGAGCGAGGCAGCTTTTGAGCTACTTCCTTAGTCGACGTCAAGTGAATTCTTGGCAGGCTGCAGCAACTTGAGCGAGTTTCTTTTGACAGTTACAGTTTATCTCTCGTCCAGCAACTGCGTCGGGTCCGGTTCTGCGGTGCGCAGGCCAACAGCTTGGTGAGGCATCAGCGAGGTCTGACCAGAGAGCAGCGTGTGCATGCATGCGTCAAATCGACCATAACAGAGCTAAACCGTGATCCACCGTCAGCTGTTGTAGTGATGTGGTCGGGTTGAGCCCGAGCAGGAAAACCCTGTTCTGTGACAGCCCAAAGGGGATTTCTGAGCTCCAGTCTGAAGCCTTTCTTCCGTCAGACTTGAACTCAGCCTATTCTTGATGGCGGCCAGAGGAGAGACTTCCTGACTCGACTCGAGTGAAAATGTCTTTTTGCATTTCCAACTCAACTTGACAGTCGTCATCTTGTCATCCCATTTAACCCGAAAGGTTCCCTGTTGAGCTCGACCAGACATAAACTGGATTCTCCGGAGTCCGAAATAACCCGACTTTTCTTTTTTCGAATCCCACTACATCCCTACAAAATATGTAGTTCGATTGAGGTCGCTCCTAAAAAACTGATCCTGACTCTATCATGGCAGATTAATGAATTAAGTAATTTGAGAATTTTCGAACTAACTAGGCAATCCAAGATCAATCAGAACAGTTTGATGACTGAGGTGACAAAACGTGATGCATTGACAATGCAAAGCAGAGCGCAGATGTGCAGCACTGCGCAATGCAGCGTGGTCGATCAAGAGTGACGTCGTGGCTAAAAATTGGAACGTCAAATGCGACTCGGTGATCGGGGCCGACGTGACCAGCCAAGGCTTGGGTCCCATGATCTCCGTGCATTCGACTGCCAGCATCTTTGCAGTCACTTTCGACTGCATGGAGAAACTGGATATGTGACATTCAGCAGCTACATGTCTGTCTCGTTATTTGGTTTCCAGACAATAGGCTTTTTTTTCCTCCTTACCTTCCCAGCTAATATCCAAGGAAGTGGAAAACAGTGCACTCCGCGTATGCTGATGCAGGATTGTGCAAGACTGCATTAGGTAACCTCTACTGTACATTGGATAAATCTGGTGCTCCGTAGCAAACTGTTTGGCGTCTGGGGACAGCTGCTCTGGACATGCAAACGCATTCACTCCAGCACATCAGTGTCACTGTGCGCTGAGTGCAGTGCATCCAGTCGAGGCAGCCCTGTCTGCTGTGGCCTGTTCCACAGGCATTGGCAAGAAAGTGGAAAGTGTGGTGAAGTTAAGGAATTTTTCATCAGGAGAGCTGGACAGTTGAACTCCAGGATGAAATTCTCACCCAACCACCTTGAAGGACAGAGTTGTTGGGAAAAGGTCCACCAGTCTCTCGTCCCTTGATGAGACGACCGAATAGCCTGAATCTGTCAACGTTGGAAACAAAGTGTGTTGAACGCTCACTTGCGTTGCCCTTGGCGATCATATATTCATGAGTCGTCATGATGCACCGAACACTGAAATTTTCATCTTCGTACAGGAAGTCTTATCTCCCCAGATGTACAGTGGGTAGCTGTTGACGTCACACACCGGAGGGAGGACAAAAAGACTGACTCCAACAAGCAGATGTTGCTATGCTGCTAATGCAATGCAGTCCGGGCCATAAGTAATTTCGGCAGGGATGACTTCACTGCAGTCGCTGTAGAGGAATCATGTGACGAGCATGGTTCAGATGGAGTGCTGAAGTTCAACATTGTAACTGCACATTTTGATGTTGCAGTGCTCTTCGAGACAGTGAGGTGGAAAGGAAGGCTGGAAATGTAGTCATCTGCGAGCGTGTGTGAAATTGGCTGACATTCTCCAGGGGAGCTCAAGACCCCCAGACCCCCTCCCCCCCTTTTCCAGGGGGATACTGGAAGGCCCCCCTCTGGCCTTCCCCAGGCACGCAAGCGTGCCAAATGCCCATGCCTGGTGAAGTTTTGTGAAGCACAAGAAAGGAATGAAACTGCCCTTGGGCTCTGCACCAAAGCCTGCTGAATGGCCGCCGGATGCTGGAAACTTGAGTGTGTCGTCGCCATGTTAGTGTCTGTGGACATCTGCGCAGTGTTGTCGACCTAGTTTGGTCCTTTCTCATGCTTCACCGAACCTCTGCAATGACTCACTGCCAGGGTCTTAGACAATACTTTTTTTTTGGTATTTTAATACAATACTCAATACCTTCCCCAAAAAGTATTTAAAAAAAGACTTAATACTTTCGGCCAAATGTATTGCAATGCAATGCTCAATACTCTTCCGAAAAAGTATTTAATGCAATTTCAGTATTTTCTGCCCAAAGTATTGCAGAATGCATACGATACACTGTACTTTCATAATACTTTTATTTCCAGGCATGGTTGACATTCATCAACAGTTGCATCTCAAAGTTTTTTGAGCTCATTTGGTGCCAATTTTTCCTAGAGACAAACTTTCCATGTGAGAATAGATGTTTTCAGCTCACTGATGAGGAAAATGCAGTACTAAGTTGTCTGAATACTTCTTTAAGAAGTGGATAATAGTGCAACGACTCCTTTTCATTTGATGGATCACTGAGAAATCTGCCAAGCTCTTCTTCATCAGATTCTGTTATTTTCTTCCTTTGGGGGAAGAAACTCTCTTCATCACGTGCATCATCCTCTTCTGGGATGACAGGCTCTTCCAACCTTTGCATCTCTTGCAATACCATAAGCTTGACCTCCTCTTGCTTTGCAACATTGCTTTAGCCATGCAATTTAGGAGAAGTAACAGCAGCAAGTACAACTTGCTTCTCATTGAACAGATGACCAAATCTTTTGTCAATGCCAAAGCAAAGTTTCTCACCCAAAGTTTTGCAGTAGGTTGATACAACCACTTTCTGAGAGAGCTTCTCCTTCAATCGCACCAGAGTTGGGAGAAGGAAGCCCATGTACATATTTTTGTCTCCCTGGAGGATGTCCAATGCTTGAGCAACAGGTTTCATCATTCCACAGAAGTCTCGAATAAAGGCAACTTCAGGTCCAGAGCATCTAGTCAAGTTTGCTCCTGCCAAGAGGTAGTTCATTTTCTCCTCACTGACATCTATCATCCTGAGGACTCTTTCCATGCTGTCAAACACAGAATTCCAATGAGTTGTGTTTGGGGTATTACTCTGAGACCCTGTTCACTGCAGACACTGGTCTTGGACATGCCTGGGGTGTCTGGCAGTTGGGGCGACCCCCAGGAATGGTGGGCCCAGTGGTGGGCCCATGGTGGGGGAGCCACAGTCACTGTGGCTCCCCCTCAAATAATAGATCAACTTTCACTCCGGGAAAAAGCCCCAAATCCGGCCTCTCCGGCTCGTCTCCCTCTCTGCGCTGCAGCCTCAAAATGGGCAGTCGCAACACGAGGCTGCTGTACTCGATCTGGTGTCCAAGACTCTCCACCAACCGTCTGAGGGGCCCATTGTGCTCCAGAAGCTGTGTACGTAGCCGCGGAAATGACTTACGGCAAGAGCTGTATTGCATACACAAGTGACAGCACCCTTTGGGCCAGGTGGGCTTCAGGTTGCATCACGCTAGATTTGACAGTCGAGAAAAATGAGAGTCTGACTTCACAGCCCCCGCGCTCGTTCTGCCAGAGCTGCCAGAGCTGCCGGAGCTGCACGGTCATAGTGCGATATTTGTTTGAGGACGCCGCTTGTTTCACCAGTCGAGGCCCACGCACCTGCGCAAGTGCGCTGAAAAAGTCGAGCCTTTTCCTCTTCCAGCTGCCGGCATAGTATAATATTTAAAAGCGACGCTTGCTCTATTCAAAGAATCCCCAATGCAACACTTAAAGCACTTTTGGTGTGCGAAAATCTCTGTCTATAAGTGCGAGTGCTGCCATCGCCAAAGTTTTCAGACTTTCATAGCTATCCGAAAAGGTGCCTTTCGACGACCTCTCGACCATTCTGGCTTTACAGAAAAGTATTCATACTTTTGTTTCTGCTCATTAGGCCATGCTGAAAAAAAAATAAAGGGACTTTTTCGTCCTCCTTCATTTGTCTGGATAGAAGCGCAGCAACGAAGCCTTTAAGTTAGTTTCAGGCCATGGGGAAAAACAAGCAGGATAACAAAATACTTTACTTTTTTTTTTTGGAAAGCATCAATGACCGGAGATTTTCGGGGTTTTGCCTGAAGCTTTTGACATTTCGTAAAACTTCAGCGGTGTTTCAATTTCCTGAATACGGTGGAACACACTTCTATGAATCAAGTTGGGACTGAGACGCTTGATTCATTTATCTGTCTGGTTAACATGTGCGTTTTACACGGAGAAACATTGACAGTGATAAAAAGGAGGTTTTTTGCAGGTCATTTATGAATCATGGGGTGGGCAAACAGACTGCAGACTTCAGCTCTTTGTATGATGACGTTGGACAGACTTTTTGGTGTGATCCGCACAGCAACTTTGAGTGAGGTAAAGTCAAGTAAAAGCTCACGAGGCTAGACCCAAAAAATTTCGAATCCTGCTCCTTGCATCTTAGGCGTGTGACCTCACGGTGAAGAAGTCAAATGGCTTTCAGCACATAAGTTTTTTCCTTGCCCTCCCTCCTTGTCTTGTAGGTTTATTACAAAAGTTTATTATATAAAATAAAGTGTTCAGACTTGGATGGCAGAGGTAACCACACTTTTGCTTTTAATCTCATTTGACAACAGTTTAGCCTCTAGAAAGCAACTAACTTGAAATGTGATGCAACAAAACGGTGTAACTTGGAAGACTTTAAAAGTCGAGACCACCAGGGATTAACCCTTTCTTTAATAACTGGCAAGGTTGGTTCTTGGAGGAGTAGGAATCTTACAACAAGAGAGCTTTTTCGATATGGGGATCCCAAGTTTGATTTTTGCGGTCGCTGTATTCATATATGTGGCTTCCACTGTGCCTGATTTTCTGCTGCTGGCAGAAAAAACATTTTTTTTTCACTTTTCTTTAACAAACTTTCTTAGCTGAAACGCATCTTGAAGATGCCAGTACTGTTGTCAGAGAAGAGAAGCTTAAATAAAGAAATGGAGTATTTAAGAAGATCTTGTGTCAAGTCACAAATTGCAGTGCTGTCAGTGGGATTTGTTTCCCCTGTCAAGTCTGGCCCTCGCACTGACTAAGGACTCATTTTGCTCTGCTCCATTCGTCTTCGGTCGGTGAAAGCATCACATTTGACTAGGAAAATAGAGTCCTGCTTTACAGTGCTGTAATATAGAGCTATTTCTTTCAGACATAGCTTTTTCGCCTCGCAAAATTTGCAAAGGTGCCAAAATTTGCGAACTTGCATTTCTGTTCCGCCTGAAATTTTGCTTCCTCCCAGGCGCTCTTTCTTTTTCTTTCGTAACTGCAAATTACGTAAACAATACGCAAAAAATGAGGACGAAAAGAAGTAAAATGAATGGAAATGGAATGGGAACATTGAATGGAAGCATTTTTCTTTCTGCACCGAGTGCAAGAGCTCGTGCGCAGCAGAGGAGAACGCGGTCGTCGTCATGGACGTGAATCCTCTTGATTGCAAATCTGTGGAATCAGGGCAGAATCCTCATTCCAGCATTGAAGTTGGAAAAATGTCCTCCTGGAAGCTGAACTTACTTTGCCAATCCTCACCAGGCCTTGGGGTTGGGACTTGAGTGAGTCATTGAATCTCATGGCAGAGCTTGATTTTATCACTTCTCTTGTTTGACTCATGCATAATTGAGTCATTCATCAAATCAAACTGCTAAGTAAGTGACACCGCTCTATTGGCTCAAAGGCTCCACTGAACAGGGCCAAAAAGTTCTTTTCGATATTTTGTTGGACCAAAGCCTGTAGATGACTCCTCTCCCATAGTTTCGTGTGATGTCAGTTGCAACAACTGACCTTTACAAACAGACATTTAGTAACAAGAGGTCACTTGTTCATTCATCTGCCCAAAAACTTAGACTTGAGTAACTCTTCATCAGCATCACAGGTTCTTCTGCTATTTCATGTCAGGGCAGCTGATGCCAGAATGCTGGACATGTCTGGTCCACCGGTCATCTGATGGACTCATGCATAAACATCAATCGAGGCCCAAAATCATTGGCAAATATACCTAAAGCCACAGAAGAGTCTGCTGCTAACACTGAATTGCAGATACTTGGCAGATGCCAACTTCAACCACTGCTCAAGATGCAAAATGTGCCACCTACAGAATTTGGGCCAAAAGTGCACATCTACACAGTCCTTTTTTGGACACTGAACCTTGTATCCTGGGGCCATGTTGATCCCGTAAGCACCAGCGGACAAAGCTGGACTGCAGCCTTGCCAGCTTCTGCATGGAACAAGGCCTCAATGGCACAGCCTGCTGGAGTTGCCAGTGCTGATCCGTAGAATCCGAGGGCAGATGAGGCTGTTGTCGAGGAGGTCATGGTCGAGGTCACGCAATCTCCGGATGAATAAGGGATGTGCGAGTGCTGAAGAAATGTCTGGAATCCGTCCAAGACTCAGACTTTGATTTATTTCAAAAAGAATTGAGAGATGCTTTTGAGAGAGTGGCACAAAAGCTCACTCACCCAAACTGTCCAGGATGAAATGAAGTGATTTGGACGCTAAACTGTCTGAAAATTGCCCGTGACATCAACGTGACACAACTAACGGGAGTCAACTGTAATGGACTGAGTGAATGAGTCTTTTTGGCAACCCTGAGTGAGTCTGGTTCAAATTTCTCTTCCTGTGTGACAAAGTGAGACATCATTCCTTCCTACTTCTAGTCTCAGAATACAATGAAGGGGAAGTTGGATAATGCAGGCGCAGCATAACTTTAAACATGTGAGCTTATGTCATCCAAGTGGCAGCTCATTCAGTCTCCTGGACAGGTGCTCAAAAATTGCTTTCTTGTAGCATCAAGTATGTGTAGCCAAGTACGGTCAGGCTCGCAACACTCTGCATATTTGTGGCATTTAGTCCTACTGCACTTATGACGATTCTAGTGCTTGCGGTGTGACATTATTGCGTGCACTTATAATTTGGGCAAAATAAGCAAAAAGAACAGGTTGAAAAGTATTAAAGGGTGTAACAGCAAAAATGCCCCTGAGTCTCTCAATCTCTGGTCACGCCTTGGTGATGGAGTCTCTGAAACCAAGAGTCAAATTGTTCGAGTCATTTTCTTCCTTGAACCCTTTGACTCTCGGGCCGAGTTTGGGAGACTCCATCACCAAGGTGTGGTCAGAGATTGACAGACTCAGTCACATTTTTGCTGTCACACACACCCTTTAGCAGCAATGAGATACCTCATAAGCTCATAAAACAGACTTTGTAGAGGACTTTCACAGCTTTCCAACGCTGTGTTGCAAGCTGAATTCGAAGAACCCTGTGAGGCGTTGTGAATGGTTGGTGTCACCCTAAATATCCTGCACAGTTTGTGAGCAATCATCGTTCATGAGCAACGGACTTTCACGAGCCTTTCCAACACTTTTCAGTCGGACTCTATGGCCAGCAATTTATAAACTGTCAACTGCGTGGAGTGACTTCTTTATGGAAGGTGGATTGAGCTTTTGGCTGGGCTCCAAGAAGCAGGTGATCCAGCTGGAGAAGCGAGGACAACCAGGATGTCATTTTGGCCGCAACTTCTGACTCAGTACATGAGGGTGGCTCAGGGGGTATAGTGGACATGAAGAACTGCGGCTGCTGACTTAAGGACGGTTTGGGGGGCCAAACATTGAGGAGTCTTTTCTGTTGTGTATGAAGAGGCCAGGGAGAAGGCCAAATATTGCTAGGAGCGTCAGTCAAATCACACTTTCGAGGAGGAAATTTGTTGCGTCTGCCTCATGCGCTCGTTGTCATGTGGAATGCCCAAATTCTCAAAAATTTCAAAAGCATCATGTTATTTTTGGCAAAGTTTTGATCAGTCTTCCCTGCAGTGAAACCTCAGCAACACAACCTTCCCCCTCTTGTATGTATGAGATGGACTTGCTTGCTCAACGTTGGGTTTGGCATTTTTGCACTCTTCCGGTCCACCTTCATAGAAAGTCATCGACAAAGCAGAAACATGGATCGACCACCAATGTCCTGATTAACACTGGAGTTATTTCCACGTTTCGAGATCTGGAAATTGCCTTTAATGGTCCCGCAATTAGTCCGTTGCATTAATTAGACGCGTTCTAACATCGAATCAAGCAACAGCATCGATGTGAAGAACGTGGTCTTGACTCTAGGCAATTCAAGAATACCCCTTTTGATGATTCAAGAGAGGTTATTAGGAGCTGTCAAATCCGAAATGTGCTACAACCACAGTGGTTTTGGGTCTAAATAACCACTTGGATGACGCTAGTAATCAATTCTCGGGCACCGTCGTGAAAAGAAGAAAAAACTAGTGCTTTGGTCGCGCGACCAGAATTTAGGTCTCAGCAACGTCAGGATTGCTTAAGCTTCATCCATCTAAGTTCTTGAGCTCTTTGGGTCTCTCTGGGTTGCTGCCACTGTACACGAACACTGTAGTTGTTCGTCAGGTCCTTCTACGTTGCATGAACCCAAAGGGATGCTGATCTGCTGCACAACGAGGTTCAATGTGCAACGAGGTTCAATGTGCAACGAGGTTCAATGTGCAACGAGGTTCAATGTGCAACGAGGTTCAATGTGCAACGAGGTTCAATGTGCAAC
>JAAUXU010081732.1_pt1 | contig 10341 bp, 10 predicted proteins | sample 7278151 | NCBI WGS metagenome assembly JAAUXU01 (sample SAMN14350113, study PRJNA611818) | marine sediment metagenome | isolation source: surface marine sediment (1.8m) | place: French Polynesia: Moorea | collected 2018-08 | reverse complement strand
GCTGGAAAAAGAAAAGGGGGAGAGGAGGGAAATCAGTAGCGGCGGTGGTTGGTACAAAAGCAAGCGGGATCCCATATGTTGCAGAAAATGAAAAAAATATCCCCTCCTTGTCCAAGGGAAGAGAAGAGGGCAAGACTAGTATATATACGAGAAGAGGGGAGGATGGATTCCTTTTCTTCCTCTGAGAAAAAAATAGACTCTTCTTCTTTGCCTCTTTCTCAAACCGTCATCCGTCTTCGTTTCCCCACAAAATGCCGCTCGAATAAATCACAGTCAAAAAATCTCCACAAAGACACTTCTTTTCCGGGGTATCAAACAATGGACAGTGCAAGCGAGCACAGCTATTTCCCAACCTTTTCATTTAGCGTCCAAAAAAGCAAAAAAATTATTTTTCTTTACTTTTTTGGTGGCGAATTCTTGTGGGAAAAGCATGTGTGCTGTCTTCTTATTCGATCACTTGCTCGAAAGGGGACGACGGTTCTTGCTATTTGATCAGTGTCTTTGCTAGATATCTCCTTGGACAAATTTCAAGGAAACAAAAATTTTTGGAAGAGGAGGAGGGGGGGGCGATTTGTACCGGTCATTATACCGGTAGTAGAGATTTTTTCGTTTGTGGGGTAAACCGAAGTGTGTCAATTGTTGTTGCTGTCGGGGGGAAAAGGCCTCGCATGACATGCCTTCCTCAAATACTTTTCAGGGCGTCGGCCTAGAGTTTTCCGACACTTTTGGTTTAATGCGGGAATGCGGGAAAGCAAGGCCTTATGCGTGTTTCGGAAATTTTAGTCCGAAAAAAATGTCGGGCGAATTCGGTTGCCAGGCTTCGTGACAGAGCGACCGAACGACGTAATCGGGTAATTCTTCTTTTCATCGCTTCTTTTTACGGGAAACCGTAAAATTCACCCCTCGGCTTCGGCAAAAGGAGGGAGGGCACCTTTTTCAAGGGCGAATAGAATTGTTACGTCGTCGTCCGAAAGTGGCGATCAATTGAAACATTTCGTATTGTGGCAAATAAGGGGGATTCGACTTTTTTTATTCGGTCTGGCTGGGATTCTTCCATGCCTGGGTGCGTGAGACAGGATTGTCCAATGTCCATCCACTCGCTGTCAAGCTATGGGCGTGGCGGAGAAGGAGAGAGACCAATAAAACGAAAATTTGCTCATCGCAACGACGACTTCCCGGAAAAGAGGCGTATAAAAGTACAACCAAATGTGCCCACCCAACTCTTTCGCGAATTAGGCCAATCTATGTTGTCCAGGAAATCCGGCACAGACAAATTTGAATTCAAATATATATACAGTACTTCGTTTTCTGTGTGTGTGGGAAATTAGCTAATGCCCAATTGTATTAAATGATTATCGTTTCTTCCCTTGCAGTCCACGACGAGGCTACGGTCCCCAAGCTGAACTCTCTGCTTCCGCCCGCCATCCGCGTCCACGCCGTGCGCAGAGTCACCAAGAACTTCAACTCCAAGAACAGCTGCGATGCTAGGACATACCTCTACCTCACCCCCACGTTCGCCTTCGCCCCGCTGGAGGGGGGACCCACCACGGAGGAGTACAGGATAGACGGGGAGACGAGGGAGAGGGTCAACGAGGTGCTCAAGAAGTACGTCGGATCGCACTTCTACCACAACTACACCTCGGGAAAGTGAGTTTTCATTTTTTGTGGAAATTGGAAAAACGAAAACAATATCCCTTATACCGTGGTTTTAAATTCAACTGCAATATTATTATTTATTATTATTTTTTTTTATCGCCGTATATTTGGGAAAGGTATCGCACTCGAATATTTTTTTTCGGTTTTAAAAGCAGACTTTTCTTTCTCTTAATCCAGGGTCCCCCTGGAGCCCTCGTCTCGTCGCGTGATCCACCACTTCACGATGGGCGAGCCCTTTCTGCTGGACGGCTTGGAATTCGCTGTTCTGACTGTGAAGGGCCAGAGCTTCATGCTGCACCAGATCCGCAAGATGGTTGGGATGGCTGTGTGCGTGGTGCGGGGCCACGCCGGGGAGGACGTCCTCGACCGGGCCTGGAGGGAGGAGAGGGTGCACCTGCCGAGGGCGCCGGGGCTAGGGCTCATGCTGGAGGAGGTCCACTACGAGAACTACAACAGGCGGTTCGGCTCCGACGGGATGCACGAGTCGCTGGACTGGTCATCGGTGGCAGAATCGGTGGAGGAATTCAAGATGAAGAGCGTGTTCGCCGACATTGCCCGGACGGAGAAGGAAGAGCGGAGCATGCTGGAGTGGCTGGGGGTGCTGCCTCTCCACGGCTTCGAGGGGAGGCATTTCGAGGACGAGGAGGAGGGGCAAGACAGGACTCCGCTCAAGCAGGCATTGGGGCAGATCGGGAGGGCAAAGAGGGAAGAGAAAGAAGAGGCCAAAGTGGAGGAAGAGGACGAAGTGTCAAAGTGATTCGATTCTCGAATATGGTTATTCCCCTGTCTTCAGAGCACGGGATTGGAACTACCGACCCAGAACATTTAAGTATTTCTACAACAAAGAGACGCTGCTGTTTTCCTTGTTTGTGTGCCTTTCTAACGCCTCCCGCCGTGTGCGAATTAAACGGAAATCATTGAAACTCTTGTATTGGATCCCTGTTTCGTCGTGCTGAAAGCTTGGACACAAAATACCGAATCAGGTAGAAACATTTAAGTTCACGTGTATCGGTGTTGGATCAAAAGCCAAGCCAGTCTCAAATGTCAGTGGGGGGATCATAGCATTTGCAATCGGATCAACAACAACTGTGTAGAAACATTTTGTCACAAACAATCGCACATTTGTTCAAAATTACAAGGAAAAAAACCAATCGATCATTATTCAAAGCTGGGACTCATTGGTGTCGTGGGTGGTGGCATCCTTCGCCTCTGATCCCAGACTCTCATCTTCTTTGTCAACGTCTGAAGAAGCTTGAAGCTCCTTTTCTTGGACCTTATTTGCCGTTGGTTCAGAAGGAACTTCCCTTGGTCCCTTGTCCTTGTCTTCCGTCTTCGTCACAGCCTCTTCGATTGCAGTCCCAACAGCGTCCACCACCGCGGCTTCTTCCTTCTCGTCCTCTGTCGTCGAATCGTAGTCCTGCCCTACCAATCCTGCTGCCTTTTTGTCCTCCTTTTGCTTCTCCTGTTCTACGTCGACGTGGTCCTCCAACTTATCCTGCTTGCCATCCCCCTCTGCCACCTCCTCTCCCCTCCCGCCGCTGGAACCGCCGACAATCTAATGAAATGAAATGCGAGACTTGGTTTTTTCTTGCAGGAAAGGAATGATGATTTTTAATGTAACAATACAATTCCACGCACGATTGAATTTCCAACAAATTTGACCAGATTAATATGTACGAGTAGGATTTGTTCTCTTTCACACTCAAGAGTAACACATGTGTATGATCGACTAAAAAGGAGGCCTTCTTAGTGGTGTTGGTAGTGTCACAAAATGCTTCGTTGATACAGAAATATGCTTTTAATGCTGACGATAAATTGAGGCTGCTGTACAATTTCACAAGAAAAACTTCGAAAGACTTTTCACAATCACACACTTTCGGGGCAGAGCACAAGCTTCGAATTTTTTTCTATTTGTGCAAGATGACTATGACGACAGTGACTTTTGTATGTACACCTAATATATGCCTTTTTTCATCCACCATGGAGAAGAGAAAACCCAAAATCAAGAAAAAGTAAAACCTCTAAAAACGTGTTTTCTATCATTCATTCCCCGGGCGGCGGCGGCTCCGACTCGTCCCCGTCTTCCTCCCCGTCCTCATCCACCTTGCCGCCAAAGTCCTGGTCCTCCTTGCTGGCGCCGGACTCGAGCTCGATGCCGAGGTCGTCGTCGTCCATGGTGCCATTGGTCTCCGCCTTGTTCTCCTCCTTCTTCTCCTCCTTCTTTTCCACCGCCTCCTCCTTATGATCCGCTGCCATGTGTGCCGCCAGCTCCTCCTCGTCGTCAAACTCCTTGTCCTCCGGCCCGCACATCCTGCAGCTCCACTCTAAGAATCCGCTGTGGAGCTCCTCGCTTGGGTGGGCGGACTCAAAGTGCTTCCTCAGCTCTGACATCCCAGCGGCGTGGAAGGACAGGGTGCACAGCTGGCACTTGACGGAGCGCAGGTCGGACGGGATCCTGAAAAGGAAACGTTGAAAAAATCAAATATTTTTGTAATGGTTTGCTATGTTTTTGTGGCAATTGTACTGTCTTAAAAATCGACATTGTAACTGCCAAAACTCTCACCTTGCGAATGTCTTGGGCTCTCCCTTCCCGCCTCCGTCCTCCCCGTGTATGGACTCTGCGTGCTTCCTGATCGAAGCGAGGTCCGGCAACAGCGTGGCCTTGTCCGAGGGGCACAGTCTGCAGGCGAAGGCGGCGTCGGAATGGCTCTCCCTCACGTGCTCCTCCTCCGCCTCCGCCGTGGCCACATCCTCGCAGCAGTACACGCACGTCTTCTTCTTGGCCTCCGCCTCCGCCTCCTCTTTCCTCAGCTGTTTCTCGGCCTCCTCCTCCAGCGGGTCCTTCTTCTTCTCCGCATCCCTGTTGTCCCTGCTGCGGGACCTGGATCGGCTCCTGCTCCTGGAGCGGGATCTGCTCCTGCTCCTTGACCTGCTCCTCCCCCTCCTGCTCCTCGACCTCGACCTCGACCTTGAGCTGCTTCTTGACCTTGACCTTGAGCTGTCGTCCCCTCCTCCTCCCCTGTTCCACGCCCTCGGGTAGGAGCTCCTCCCCCTTCCCCTCCCTCCACCTCCGCCTCCTCCGCCACCTCCTCCTCCCGCTATGCTCCCGCTAGAGTGCCTTGAGTTCTCCCTGGCCCTCCCTCCTGGCTCCCCTTCGCCTCCCCCTCCGACCCCATCTGGCCCCGGCCTCCCGCCCGACGCCCTGTGAGCGAACTTTACGTGCTCGTTCCACTCCTCCCTCTGCTTGCGAACGTCGAAGGCGAAGTACTCGTCGCAGGCGCGGCATCCGAGGCGGATCACGTCGCCCACAGTCTGGGTCTTGTGGAACCTAAAGGGGGGGGAACACAAGAGATTGATAATTGCGGAGAATGTTTTTGAGTGCAATTCATGACTCAAAAGTTTAAAACCGAGTGAGCTTGTTTGCTCTAACTTGATTGGCTTTCCGTATAAAAGAAATCTGATGAGCAGACTTTTGACTCACGTGTTCCTGTGCTCCACGAGGTCGTCCTCAATCTCCCTGAGCTTTTGGCAGCACCACTCCACCACCTTGCCCTCCTCCTTGTGGCATGCGTGGCAGTAGACCCTCCTTGTGTCGTAGGGCACGTGAACCAGGTTTCCCCTCCGCATGAGGTCCTCGTCGCTCTCCCCTCCCCCGCCTTTGCCATGCGCCTCCCTCAGGTGGCGGAGCAGCTCGAATCGGTCGGCAGAGGTGAACTCCCCGTGACAGGCGCGGCAACGGAACAGGATGGAGCCGTGGTTGCTCTTGTAGTGGCTCAGCTTGTCTTCCTCAAAGTCCTCGGTGACGCACGGGCAGAACTTGCAGGGAACGTAGTCGCGGTTCTTTCTCCGCCTGGGGACGAGCGGCGGAGGGGGGTTGGACGGAGGGTGGTGGTGGTGCTGCTGAGGATGCGGAGATCTGGGCCGGAAGGAGGACCTGCTACGGCTTCTAGACCTGCTCCTGGACCTGGAGCGGCTGGAGGAGCGGCTAGATCTTCTGGAACGGGACCGAGACCTGGAGCGGCTGTAGCTGCTGGAGTGGTGGCGGCGCCGGTAGCTATCCCTGGAGAAGAAAGGAAGTGTTGGCAAAAAAAGAAGAAAGAATCGAATAATTTTTCTTACCTGGATCTTGATCTTGACCTGCTTGACTTTGTGTGGTATCCGTGCCCCCTGATGTGCTCCTGCAGCTCCACGTCATCGTTAAAGGCCCTCTTGGTTCCGCAGATCCTGCAGAAGAATATGACGTCTCTCTCTCTCGGCTCCTTGACGTTGTCCTCCCAGCGCTGGTGCTTCAGCACGGCGCTCAGGCTTTGGCCCACAAAGTTGCGGTTGCACAGCCTGCACTTGTAGCTGCTTAGGTTGCACGGGATGGTGATCATGCCTCGGCGGATGAGGTCGTCGGCGCTGCCGTCCGAGCCCATTTCGGTCGGGTGCTTGTCCCAGATGTGGTTCAGGATCTTGATCAGCTCCAGGAACTTTGGCTGGCTGCAATTGTGCCCTCTGCACTGGAACACGTCCCGAACGTGGCTGTGCTCCAGGTGGTCCTTCGGGTTCTGCACGTAGCGCGAGCAGAGGTAGCATCTTATCTTGTACCTCGTCCTCTCGCGGTGGTTCCTGCTGGAAAAGTGCTCGTATGCGTTGTCGTCGTTGAAGGGGACCTTGCAGTCGTGGCAGAAGTGCTGCTCCCTGGGAGGGAAGGAGCTCTGGTAGTCTCCGCGGTAGGGGGAGCGAGGTGAGCGGCTGCGAGAGCGAGGGGAGCGATAGCGGGAGTGAGAGTGGCTGTGGTGGCTGTGACGGTGGTACGGAGAGCCAGATCGGGATCGGGACCTGGACCTGGTGCGAGACCTGGACCTGGACCTGGACCTGGACCTGTCGCTCCTCGAGTCTCCCCTTGCTCCCCTGCCGTTGTTGTCCTTGTTCAGTATGACAATCCTGCCCCTCTTGTCATGGCTGGCTGCTCGCGAGTGAGGGTGTGGGAGCTCGGTCGGGGGGGCGCCGGGGGGCTTGACCACCACCTGGCGGGTCACCTCGGGGCTGTCGTCACGGTCGTTCTTCATCGGAGGAGGGGCCTGCTGATGCTGGATCTGCTGCTGTCGGTGCAACGGGTAGGCCGTGGATGGCGGCGGAACGTGCGGAGGGGGAGCGGAGGAGAGCGGCGCCGCCGCATTGTTGACGCCTGGGCCGGAGCTCTTGGAGCGGGATCGGGCCAGCCTCTTCCCGCTTCCTCCGCCGACCTCCTTCTTCAGCATGGCGTTGGATGCCGCCTGTGCCGCGGCTTGGACGGCGGCAGCAGCCTTCTCCTCAGAGGGGCCGCGCAGGGAGGAAGGAGGGTAGTGGATGGCGGTGGCGGCCCGGGCCTGCTGTTGCTGCTGTTGTAGCAGTTGTTGCTGCTGCAAGAGGAGGGCCTGATGCTGCTGCTGCTGCTTCTGGTAAATTTGCGCGATATTTGGTTTCTTGTCCTGGACAGCGGATTCGGGTAACAATAGCTTGGACCTGGCCCGAGCCAAGTTGATCTTGATGCTCTGCTTACTCACCGCGCCGGACGGGCCGGGACTGTCCCTGGAATGGAGGAAAACAATAATTAAGCCAAGTGCGATCCTTGAGTTTCCCAGACTGAGCCCTCACCTGATCTCCCCGTCCTCGCTGAGGCTGTCCACGTTGTCTCCTCTCTGCCCCCTCAGCTTGTTTATGAGCGAGATGTCCTTGTGTGAGACCGCCGCCTGCTGCGCCATGATGGCCCTCCTCCTTCTCTCGGCCTCTTCAGCCTCTGCCGATCCGTGGCCCATCCCCATCTCGTGCTCCGCCTCCGTCGTCTCCTCAGTTTCCTCCTCCTCCACGCTCTTGGACCGCTTCTTCTTGCTTTTCTTCTTCCTCTTCTTCTTCCTCTTTTTGCGTTTCTTCTTGGACCTCCTGCGCTCCTCCTCGCTGCTGGAGGAAGACGACGAAGAGGACTCTTCCTCCTCTTCCTCCTCAGAAGAGCTCTCTGAGGAGGCGTCCCTCTTGGCCTTCCTCTTCTTGGGCTGCTTCTGCGAAGGAGGTGCAGGGGCTGGGGGCTCAGGTGGAGCATGAGCCGGGGGCGCCATGGCCCGCTTGGTGGCGGCGTAGGCTTGCTGGATTGAGGGCATGGGCAGCTTGAGCTGGGCATGGGTGGTGATGGTTGAGGATGCCGATTCTGATCCCATGGGGACAAAGCCGCCCCCGGATGACGCCGGTAGGGCGACGGAGGAGCTGCTACTGCTGCCCATCAGGTGAGGGTACGCCGACTGGGTGAAGCTGTTGGTCTGCATCTGTTGCTGCTGTTGCTGCTGCTGCTGGAGGTGTTGTTGTTGCTGCTGCTTTTGAGACTGCAGCGTGTTCGCGACGGTCGCGGCGGCCGTTGCGGCGATGGCGGCGGCCTTCCTCTGCGCCGGCGGGGCGCTGAGCAGAGCGGGGGCGCTCTCCTGGGACTCTTCCTCGTCTTCATCTTCGTCGCCGCTTCCTCCGAAGATGACCTCGTCGTCGTCGCTGTCGTCCTCTGCGAACTGGTCGCTCGGGTGCTCCGCGTTGATGTGGGCAACCAGGTCTTTGTCGGTCTTAGCCCGGTCGAACCCGCACACCCTACAGGCGCGCTTCAACTGGCTCGCCTTCACCTTCTTGGTGTTGTGGGCAGTCAGGAAGTGGGCGCGGACCTCCTTGTCCGTCGCGCCTGGACGAGAATGATAACATTTCAACTCTGTATTCAGTATTTTCGCCGACAAAAGGTTGCCTTACCTGGGAAGAACTCCGAGCAAAGTATGCATCTGTAGCTCTTGAGCCCCTCCGGCCCGGGTGCCTTAATGACAGAGTTGACTGCCTCGGCCGAGACCTTGTGGACCTCCCTCACGTGGCCGGTGACGTCGCCGTAGCTCTCAAACTGGGCCTCGGCGCCGTCGCACAGCGTGCAGACGAAGTGGAGGGAGCCATCGCTCTTTCCATTTCGAGCGCCGGTCATGGTGTTCTCTCAATTTTCCTTGACAATCTAGCCACCAATCTGAAAATATTTTGTAAGACTTATCATTTGGCAAAATTTATTGCTATAAAATAATTTTTAATTAATTTTTTTATTAATTGAAATTTACTACAAACCTTTCAGGGTATTAACATCATGTGTATATTCTTCAATGGCTGAAAACGAACACGTGGCATATGTCATCCTTTGGACATTTGTTACTCTACCTTGGAGACACAAATAGCCCTGCTCCATGTCCGAAAGGCGGCGGCGGCGTATATAATTTATGTCAGTGGTAGTGCAAATGGTATTTGATCGGAGGAGAAGAGTATCATTGACTCTTCCCGCCTGCCGTGGTGGATATGGTGGATCATGTGAACGAAATTTCGAAGACGGGAAAGAAAGAAATCTGACGGCATCTTCGGCACCCGCGGCAGCGAGGGCGGCAGGCCCCGCCTGGCTGGACCCCAATAATTCCATGTTATCTATCCCGGGCTCCTTGGCTGCTATTATTGTTATCATGGTGTGGCCTTCAAGGAAGGGGACTGGGGCGGAACGATTTGGAGGAAAGGACGATAAATAATTCACGCGCGCCTCTCTCTCTCTCTCTTTGTCCATACGAAATTTGTGCGCATTGCCTGCAGCCACGCTGGCACCCTGCGGTGCGTTATACGTCCCTTTCTCTGAGGGGTACGTGGCATGATATGCTAGAAAGCAGCACAATTTTTTCTGTTCCATTCTGAAAAGGGAAATTGACACCGCCCAGTTGAAAAGGAAATTAACGAAACTAAAATAAAGGTGGGGGATTAGGGGAAAAAAGATGTCCCTCGGCACTCGGAAAAAGCCCAGGTTTGGTGCGGGAAAAAGGCGCTTGGGTCAATGCTTCCACCGTCGAGGGAAACTACACCAGGTTAAGCAAAAGTATTCAAGAAATCTAAACTCACCTGACAGGCTGGAGAACGAAGAAGATTCATCGGCGGATGAAGAGATATCACTTCCTCAAAGAGAGAGCCTTGATGTCGTTCTTTTCCTCCAAATTAGCGGAGGGGATTTGGGAAGTTCGTTGAGTAGCTAGAAATGGACAAAGTCACACTTCCAGCGCCAGCCCAAGCTCTTTGTCGCGACCGGCAAAGTTCAAACAATGATCGGGATTTTTTAAGTGCTCGCGTCCAGCAATCCGGTCTGTCTGTCAGCGAGCGACTGAAGCAATTTAAAGCAATGCCGCCGCGGCCGCCGTCGGGGGAGGCCGCCGTGTCGTCGTCGTCTAGGTGACGTGTCACCTCAACGCCGCGCTCTTCTCTTGTCTTATCGGCGGCGTCGGGCGGGGCGGGTCCGTCCGAATATTACCCCTCCTCTCTCTCTCCGTACCGGCAATGCTCCTCTCTTGTCCGTATGTGCAAAGCCTCCTTTCTCTCTCCCTCACCGCATCACCTTACCGACGTTGATGCACAAGTGTTCTCGCTGAGCTTCTTTTCGCCCCCAAGCCATATTTTACATTCCCCCCCCCCGCTCTACCGACTACCCTACCTTGCAAGCGCCGACAAAAAGCTGGGAGAGCTTCGGCGGAGAAAAAGATTGCTTTTCACATGTGACACAAGATCAATCTCCAACAAAAGGCCACGAAACTTCATGGAAACTTGAATCAGTATTGATTCTCCCATCTGATGGCCTTTGGCCTTAAACGCGCCGACTGAAGCGGCTTCGCTTGTTGCTTCATTTTT
>JAAUXU010009291.1_pt1 | contig 10343 bp, 10 predicted proteins | sample 7278151 | NCBI WGS metagenome assembly JAAUXU01 (sample SAMN14350113, study PRJNA611818) | marine sediment metagenome | isolation source: surface marine sediment (1.8m) | place: French Polynesia: Moorea | collected 2018-08 | reverse complement strand
GTGGAGCTAATGAAATGGGCACACAAAGCCTCTGTTGATCGGAGGAGGAAAAAATTTGCCAATGACTGGCGAGGGCTGGGCCAATGATTATTGCCAGACGAGTTGCGTTTTCTGTTTACAAATTCGTTTTTTGTGTCCCTGAAAAGAATAACCCCTCCCAAAATATGCCCAAGCACGCGACGTCCGTGTGCCCAACTATGGAGAGAAAAAAAAACTCACGTTTGACATTGGCTGCGTGAGAAGGAGGCACCTTCGACGCAGTTTATTAGGAGAGTATCTTTCGTCCTCCTCTTTCATGAACCGGTCTTTTTGCCTCCTCCGATCCGATCGCCGCCGGATTTTTCTTTCCCCCCGCTTCCAAGAGCATCGAAAACCACGGTCGGGGTCTATATTTCTGTTTCGGGCCGATGGGCCGACGCCGCTTTATCGGACGCCTGAAGAAGAGCAAAACTGGAACTTTTTTCTCGTTGCGTCACAGCAACGCTCGCTGCCAGTCGAAAAACATAGCAGGGGGAGAGGAATTCCGTCCGTCCTTAGTGGGGCGAGCTTCTGTTTGGGGCGGGGTGCGTTGCGCAATTACTCTGCGGTCATTGGCACTCGTGAACGTTTGATGTGACTTTTTGAATTCCGTTTCAGGTCTTCCTTGACCACCGCCCCAAGGATGAGGTCCACCAGCTGGTCTCCGCCAAGACAAACGGGGCCACCCCGCTGGTGCTCGCCTGCAGGAACGGGCACAGGGAGGTCGTGGAGTACCTCGTGGAGAAGTGCAGCGCCAACGTGGAGCAGCCAGGTAAAAATAGAAAAGATGTTTTAGTTCAAACATTGCAAGGGTTTTTTTAACCAAACGCAGGTTAATATGCGTTTCTGTAGCGCAACAGGACTTTTGTTCAAAGGACATGGTGCATATTTTTCAAAAGGATAATTAATTATTTTTTGCGAATGCGGAGACAATAATTAGCGTAAAAGAGGAGGAAGCGGGATGTCAGCTCAAAAGTACAAAGGAAAACGACGCTTCTGCTCCTCTGACTGTTACATGCGAAGCAATTAGAGGGAGTCGCTTATTGAAAGTTTTTTCTCCTGTGCCCCTCGTCACGAGGAGGGAGGGAGGCCACTGCTCTTTCTCTCTCTTTTATTACGTTTGCGTTCATTCGGCCGTTCACGAGAGTCAGACAAAGCAAGGGCCTGCCAACCCCTTTTCCTGAAACTCTTGTTCCGTCGGGTATTTGTTTGCAAGAGAGGAAGACGCCCACCTTGTATCGGGTTTCGCGTTGGCAAAAAAAAGTTGCTTTTCGTTCCAGACGGGGGGCGGGTTGAAAACAAAAACGTATTTTAGCACTTTTCCGGCTTTCATTTCCCCACAAAATAGTTCCAACTCAATGGAAAGCATTTTAATATCGCTCCCTGTAAGCACTTGCAAAAAATGAGAACTCTGTAATAAACTGGGCTCGTCGGTTCCATACTTGGTCACAATGGCCAGGTACCGTCGCCGCCGTACCAGGCACAAAGAGAGATAGAGATGGCGACCGATGCGATAAGCCTATTTAAGGCCTCGCCAAACTACTTGCATGTATTGCAATGAGGAGGAGAAGAAGTAGGCTCATTAGGGGCAGTTACGCCTGCGAAGAAACAACGTCAACAAAAACAGAAAGAGAATGGGAGCCTCACCCATCGCACCACACCAGAGATGCCCAGATAGCGAGAGAGACGAGAAAAAAAACATAAAGACACGAAGTGCTATTAGGGAAAATGGAGGAGCAGATAGAATTTTTATATATTTCCCCTCTTTTCAGGCTCCGTGACATTCGACGGCGAGACGATCGAGGGGGCGCCGCCGCTGTGGTGCGCCGCCGCTGCCGGGCACAGCTCCATCGTGCAGTTGCTCACAGAGAGGTAAAGGATAGTCAACTTTAATCTTTAAATGGGAACGTGTACGGACGTTGAAATGAACATGTTTTTCTCTCTCCTCAGGGGCGCCGACGTCAACTCGACGACCAAGACCAACTCCACCCCGCTCCGTGCGGCCTGCTTCGACGGCCACTTCGAGATCGTGCAGTACCTCGTAGAGCGGGGGGCAGGTGAGGAGATGTCTCTCCCTCCGAAACTAAATCACATTGGGACTAATTGCCGCCGCAAAACGTGTTTTCCTCCCATTTTCGTCTTCCCCCCCCCCCTCTATCTCCAACCCCGCCCTCCTTGAGAAATGTGAATGGGGCGTCGGGCCTTGGCGGCGGGTTTGGGGTGTCGTTGTTGTGGCCATCACTCGTCGCTCCCCTCCCCCTCAAAGAGACACGGAAGAAAGGGGGAAAAGCATCTCTTGCGTCCGTCGTCCCGCCTCCTCCTCTCCGTTTTCGAAGGCAGCTCTCCCGCTTGACCTTTTTCGAGGTCGGTTCCCTCCTCCTCCTCCTCCTCCTCAGCGGTCCAGACTTTTGAGAGAGTCTCAGCCTCGAATTCAGGCCCGCGCAGTGTAGCCTTCGACTCCCGACTTCCCCTTTTCCCTGTACTCCGCCCGTGTCAACCCACTCCAGCCCTTGTGCCCACCTGCTCAATGCGTGTCCGTATCCTCACCGAAAAATGAATCTGATTCGGCCTGAGCCCTGATGTACTCTGCCACAAATTCCTTTCCCCCATTTTTGTAAAAAAACATTTAGAAAGTCAAAGTGTGTCTGTTCAAATTACGTCCTCTTTTGGGTGACTAATTGCACAGCAAACGTATGTACGTCTCCCTACCGTTCCGTTCCGCTGAGTTGGGCATCGAGTACGTAAAAGCGAAGCATGGGGCAGATATTCGACTTGTCCCCTTCCTCCTCCGCCTTAAGAAGATGCTTCTTGGCAAGGATTCTTGCTAGGAGCAGTTTCCCCCTCAACGGAGCTTTTTTGTCCTGCTTTCTTCCTCCTACTCTGTACTTCGCATATCTTCCGATCTTTCCACGGGGCGGGGGGAAGAGGATAACGATGCCCAGCATGGCCCTACGTAGAAGAGAGAAAATAGGCCCACTTCTGTCCCTCCGAAAATTCTCAAACTGGATCGGCGTTTTAATATTCTGGTGCAAAAGCCGTTCGGGGAAATGCCTCCCCACCACCCCATCTTTGTTCTTCCATCAAACACGCCATTTGTGGAGGAGCGACAAAGGAAAAAGGCGACGACGCGGTTGCCGCGTTCAAATAGACGTCCACCCTTTTCTTTCTTGTTCGAGCGGGGAACATTGACTGAGCGGTTTTCCATACGGAGAAGGAAAGAAAGAAAGAGCAACAAAATTGCATTTCTGCCCCCTCAAAACGCGTCACTAAAATTCATCTTTTCTTTCTTTCCAGACATCGAAGTGGCCAACAGACATGGGCACACTTGCCTCATGATAGCCTGCTACAAGGGGCACTTCAGAATCGCAAGGTTTGTCAACTGTGCAAGAAGATTTTTTTATTTCTTAGTTTTATGCGTGTTTGTATTTTCTTCCTGCAGATATTTGATAGACATCGGCGCCGACGTGAACCGCAAGTCGGTGAAGGGCAACACCGCCCTCCACGACTGCGCAGAGTCTGGGTCCCTGGAGATCATGAAGCTGCTGCTCAGGAGCGGGGCCGGGATGGACGTGGACGCATACGGTGAGCGAGATGAAAAAATAATGATTGCGCAGAGATGCGTTGCTTTTTCCTATCCTACATACAACAACGTTATTCTTGCTCCAAGGAAGTCCCTCAGCGAAATTCGCGTGCCCTATTTGAATACTCTTTCTCGCGTGTCTCTTGGCACGGAACTACTTCCTTGATTACCTGTCCCCCTATCCCACCCCTTCCGGAAATTGAAAATCACGCCAAAGTGCCATCAATCTTTCCCTCCTTCCAGGCATGACCCCCCTCTTGGCGGCGGCCGTGACCGGCCACATGCACATCGTGGAGTTCCTCATCTCTCGCCCCGACCTGGTGAGTCGGCGCGAGCGCATCGACGCCCTGGAGCTGCTCGGCGCCACCTTTGTGGACAAGAAGCGGGACATGCTGGGCTCCTTCAAGCTGTGGAAGCGCGCCATGGAGGAGCGTTACGACGAGGGAGGGGTGCTGGCGGTGCCCAAGGCCGCCGTCGCCTCGCAGATCTCAGCCTACGAGAACACGGCAGAGGTGGAGACGCTGGAGCAGCTGGAGGACATCATCTCAGACCCCGATCAGATGAGGATGCAGGTACTGTCTGCATTCAGTTCGGATAGCGTTTTTAAGAAATCAAATTTAATTAAATTCATTTTTAAATATTTTTAAGGGGAACCAGCATGGCAGGTTTTTATTTTTTTCTAATTAATTTGTTTCCAGGCGTTGTTGGTACGCGAGCGCATCCTCGGCCCCGCCCACCCCGACACTTCTTACTACATCCGCTACCGCGGCGCCGTTTACGCCGACATGGGCCACTTCGAGCGCTGCATCACCCTGTGGATGTACGCGCTGGACATGCAACAAAAGATGCTGGAGCCGCTCTCCCCAATGACGCAGAGCAGCCTACTCAGCTTCGCCGAGCTCTTCAGCTTCATGATGAGCGAGGGGCGGGCGCGGAACCAGCAGCAGCACGGAGGAGGAGGAGGCGTCGCCCCCGTCGCCGCTCCTGCCAACGTGCCCAACATCAACATCAACAACGACGACGACAACAGCGGCTACAACAACCGTAACAACAACAACGACAACGAGCGCCAGCAGCCTCTGTCCGGACGGCCGCAGCAGCCCCCAGTCAACTTCTGTGATATCATGACCGTCTTCGAGAAGGCCGTGCGGGAGGTGGAGACGGGTCAGGCCTCCATGCGGGCCAAGGCCAAGGCGGCTGCCGCCAACCCTGCCGCCGCCACCCAGCAGGCGAGGGGGTCGGCAGACAGGGACCTCACCTACTTCAACCGCACCCTCATCATCATCCTGCACCTGGTGTGCCTGCTCACGCGGCTCCTGCCGCACCTGTCCGAGCAGGAGCGTCACAGGGTCAAGCGCGCCGTCTTCCTCTTCCTCAAGCTGGACCCCCGCGGCCGCAACGGGGCCACCCCGCTCCACCTCGCCTGCGCGAAGGACTCATCATCGGTCGGGCGGTATCCAATCTGTCAGGTATTTATTGTTACAAGATAGTATACTCTCCAGATGCTAATTATTCCATTATATCTTTCTTCAGTTCCCCTCTTTGGACGCCATCCGCGTCCTGATCGAGTGCGGCGCGGACCCGAACGCGCGCGACTCCGACCACAACACGGCCCTCCACGTGGCGGCCACCTCCGCCGCGTCAGCCTCTTCCTCATCCTCCGGATCAAGCCGGTCAAACAACAACAACAACAACTCTGCCGTGCTGAAGCCGCTAGTGGTGCGGGCTCTGCTGGAGGCGGGGGCACATCTGGACGCAGTCAACGGAGAGGGGAAGGCATTCCAGCAGCTGCTCAGGGGACATGTCATACACGAGGTCAGCCAGTAGTTCCTCCCTCAACTTTAAATGTGTTGTCCTACTGTTGTTACATTTTGCATCTTTCTTATTCTCATTTTTCTTTCCAGGTGGTGAACCCTCTTCGCCACACGAGCCTCCAGTGCCTGGCTGCGCAGGCCGTGCGGCGGGCGGGGCTGGCCTACGGCGCGGGGGAGCTCTCGCCGGCGCTCACAGAGTTCGTCGACATGCACTGAGTGGCGAACAAGAACACGGCTTCGGACCGCGACTCTCGCGCGAAACAAAAGCCTGACTCAGCAGAACAAGAGAAGAAAAAGAAGGCTTTCTGTCTCCCCTCAAGAACGAGGGGGGGACTGGTGGGCATTAGCCATACAGGAAGAAGAACAAAAAGCAACAAGGGCTCAACAACAAGATAGAAGAAAGCTAGGCTATATGGCATACATACACTCATATGATCTATGCAAGGATTAAAAAAAGCAAGAATCGCTCCTCTGTATCAACATTATCTGGGCATTGGTGTAGAAAGAACTCGTGATATTATTAGTTTCCCCTTTCCTTCCCCCTCCTCTGTGCTTTTCTCCTTCACTCTTTGCGTCACACTCAAAGTGATATTACACTTTATTTTACCTTCCCCCTTCCCTTCGCCTTTTGTTGAATAGGTAGCTTTTTTTCGTAGGAACTAATGAACCTGCTCAAGGAAAGGGATCGAAAGAAGAAGACATCTTTCCGAATTCTCTTTCAAGAGGAACACAAGAAAATTCCTAGTCAGACAAAACACACTACTTGGGCATCATCAAAGCGAAAAGTAAGACAATTCTCTTTTATTACCACAAGCAAGGTACCTAAAGTTCTGTATACCTTGTTGACTTCTTTTTACTTCAAGTCCTGATTGCTCTCCCCTACCCCCCGGGAGTCAGGCCAGAAAACCACGACTCATTTTGACACCTTTTTCTGTCTCCGCTTAATGGAACCAAGGGCATAAACTCAAGAAGAATCTGACCTAACCCGCAGGTTAATTTATCCGAACTATTTTTGCCCCGAACTCCGCCCGCAACGGAAGATGTGAACGTCGTGGAAAACGAAACCGCACGAAATCAATGGAAAGCAAAAACCCCTTCCTTCCCTACCCTGTGTTGATGGAAGCCTGTTCCCCATCCAGAATCGTACCGCGTAGGTATGCATATGACTACTACGTACTACTACTACTCGTGTCGTCAGCTCAGAAAAATAATAAAAAGCGCAACGTTATAAACATGATTCTAGCGCACATCTATATATTTTTTTCGCTTTTCAAACGGTTAAGCATCATTTTGCGTCTTCAGGGGCGACAGAAATGGAGGGGGCGCAATCTTCCAACTCTTCCGAGCCTGGTTGCTGTTTGGCGGAGTAAGAAGAGAGCGGCGGCGCCATCTCTTGCGTCCCTATGACCTGCAGACGAATAATATAATTTTAAAAAAGGGAACCAGAAGCACATCACCGACGATAAAAAACAATTACCAAAGAAATAGCAGGTAAGACCCTCCCCCAAAAAATGGAATCCGAGTTTCATATAGCGATATCAGCGGGTGACTTCGCCAAAATCTCACCTGAATGGAAATAATTCACTACTAGCCGACGACGTTTTTTAGGGCTGAGGGGAATGGGGGTCGAGAGATCTCGTCTTCCTTCTACTTCTTGTACTCCTGCAGGTGGCAGAGCACCCAGGTGGGGAAGGAGATCCCGGCGATGGTGATGACGACGCCGTGGGCCACCTTCTCGGCGAAAGGGATCCTGAGGAAACAAAGAGGGAAAGTGAGGCGAGTGGCTAATTTGTGTGCTATATGCTGGAGGGGAACAAAACACGACCACCGAAGAAGTGCGGGAAATGTCGAGTCTAACCCCCCCAAAATGAGAAAAAACAAGCACCTGACTGACACGAGCTTTACGGCAAATCTGACAGCACTGCATAGCTAGGAAAAATTCTACACTGAGGCTAGTCCATATCCAGGCTTGTGCGCGTTCGTAAAAATTTCCCGTTCAGTTCAATGTTGCGTTCAAAAAAAATTTGCGGTCAGTTCGCGTTCACGTTCAAATATTTAGCGGTAAATGTTCAAAAATAGCGATCTAATTGTTCCGGGCATCTGTACGGATAGGCGGTGGAAAGGTTCTTTTTTTCCCTTTATTTTTTCACAGAAAAGGTATTGCTTAAATGTTTACAAAAAGGTAATGCCAACTATCGTTTTTAAACAATTTTTAACTTGAATTATGAAGGTAAAAATGAACGCCAATATCTAAAAAATAGCGATCAGTTCGCGTTCATTTTCCAATTTTTGCGGTCAAAGTTCAAAGTTCGAAATTTGAACGCCGTTTACTTTCAACGCAAAAGCCTGTCCATATCTAGTCAACACTTGGACAAGACAGGCCGCAGTCATGTGTCTGTACCTATCATAACTATTAGTAACGTACGAATTTTTCCACCTTCTCATTTCTCTTTGTTTCAATACCAATCAATGCTTGCCAAGATACTGCAGCTAAAAGCAGGCAAAAGTGCACAGTCCATCACAGACCAACACGGCCAAGTCCTTGCCCACGAGGGACAAGGGGCTTTTGCGAAACAAACACCACCGACCTGGTGCGCGGGAATCCCGAGATCCAGGTTGAGTGGGCGAACCCCCTGGTGGCCAAGGCGGTGGGGGACACTCGCGAGGCCGCGGAGGTCACAGCGCGGGAGGCCAGGGCGCCAAGCATGGTGACGGTGGAGGCGGAGGAGGACTCCAGGCACGCGCACAAGATCGACGAGGAGGTGAGGAGGAGGGGACTCTTTTCAGCTGTCGATTCTTTTTTTCTGTCTTCGTTGCCCTGGCGCTCACCGCTCAGGAGAAGATGGAGGCTTCAACTCAAAGCGAGGTTGCGTGATTAAGCAGAGAGGTTGAAGTTGTTCCGAAGGAGAAAAAAGACACTTCGCCAAAAGAGGAGAAAAGAAACAAACGGGAAAAACACATAATCAAAGGCCGAAAAAAGCGAAGGAAGGCCAACATCTGTCACCATATTTATCTTATATCTCTGTCAGCCTTGGTTTTCTTTTTATTGCGGAGAAGTCACTGAAGGGATCCCTGGGGTTTGGCGGATCTGCTCCAAAAACCGTCGACCTTTCCAATCCCTCCCGCCAAGGGATCTACTGTCCACGACAAGGTTCGCACAAACTGTCAGCATATTTTACTTACACCCACACCTTTTCCGGGCAATTGACACCTTCGAATTGTCTCCTTCCAGGTGAGGACGACAAGTCCATTCTCCCCTCCTCCCCATAACTCCGAATTCGGATCCGGTCGCCCATCCAGATCTTCCCCGTCGATAAGGCCGGACCGGTTGACGACGACCAGAGAAGTCGCCATTTGCAAAAAGGGCCTCAGCAGGGCTGGACAAGATGCTGCTCTCCTCCTTCGCCAGGATCGCCGCTCAGAGGGCCTCGTCCCTTCCTCAGCTCTCCTGCTGCTACAGGCAGATTTCACTGGTAATAGGTTTTGTTTCTATGTTATTGTATTGGGTCAATGTTTTCTCCAATTTGGCGCAGTCGTTTCATAGAACGTCGAGATACAAAAAGGATTTCAAACCATTAAAAATAGAATTTTTTCTAACATACGTCAAATTTTCCAGAGCCCCCGATTTTTGTTTTCTAGTACTTTCAATCTATGGGGAAACCTTCCAATTGTAGTTTGGTTTCTTTCTTTCCTCAGGCCTCCTGCACCCTCCGCTCCCCTTCCAAGCTCCTCTTCACCAAGGAGCACGAGTGGCTGCGGCTGGAGGAGGGCGGAGGGGGCGTGGGGACGGTGGGGATCTCCAACTACGCGCAGGTTCGAACAAAAATCAAATGCATTTGAAGAAATTGAAATTACTTAAGATATTTTTTTCCTTTATATTAATAGGACTCCCTTGGCGACGTGGTTTATGCCCAGCTACCAGAGGCGGAGGACAGGGTGGAGGCGGGGGAGGAGTGCGGGTAAATAATCATTTTTAAAAGCACACCATTTCATATTATTTCCAATATTTTTTCAAAAATAAAAAGTGCCCTGGAGTCAGTAAAGGCTGCTTCCGAGATCGTCTCCCCTGTCACGGGCGTCGTCACGCAGAAGAACGAGGAGGTCGAGAAGGCGCCGGCGCTGGTAAAATTAGAGATTTCCCATTCAAATTTCGGCGGACCAAATTTGACTATTTGTTCTTTCAGATAAATTCCTCTCCCATGGATGATGGCTGGCTGTTCAAGGTCCGCCTGGAGAAGGAGGCTGAGGAGACCGCCAAGCTCATGACTGAGGAGGAGTACAAGAAGTACCTGGCGGCGCAGGAGGAGGAAGAAAACAAGTGATTTTCGCAGTTGAAATCTCCTCCAGAAATATACATGCAGCTCATGTACCCAAAGATTTATTAGAGTGCATTGCGGCGGGTATATTCAAATTATTTGGACGATTCTTTGGCACTGTAGGACAACTTGGCGTATCGTGGAATACTGTTTGACTGTAGGTAAATCTTTAGTGGCACTTTCCGTATCCCTTTGATCCGTATCCGTGCTTGCACTTGCAGTAGTCGCAGTGGCAGTATTCTCCCTCCATGCTGCCGTAGCAGTACTTCTTGCCTGGAAAAGAAAATCGAGATTGGAACAAAAGCTATGAAAAGAGACGGTAGAAAAGCTTCTCGAGGATGATATTTTTGTACACGGGTTGCAACATGGGCTATAATATATTTTTTGCACTTATTTTGAGACAAAAATCGTGAAAATTAAAAAAAAACCCGTCAAGATATGTCAAAAGTGTGCCGTGGAATATATTTTCCTCACCGTGTCCATGCTTGTGATAGCCGCAGTGCACCCATCCCTTCTCGCACTTGCAGTAGTGGCACTTGCAGTAGGAGCCCTTGACGATGCAGGCGGTGCCGCCAGCAGACTTGTGGCCGTGACCGTGGCCGGCGGAGACCTGGG
>JAAUXU010161892.1_pt1 | contig 10344 bp, 8 predicted proteins | sample 7278151 | NCBI WGS metagenome assembly JAAUXU01 (sample SAMN14350113, study PRJNA611818) | marine sediment metagenome | isolation source: surface marine sediment (1.8m) | place: French Polynesia: Moorea | collected 2018-08 | reverse complement strand
TGGAGCGTAGAAGGCAAGTTTAACACTACCTTGCCCACTTCAACCTGTGTGAAGAGGCTTTTTTTCTTCTGCGAGAGAACAATTCCACCCGGAGCAACAAAAACTTTATGGTGGCAATTTTAAACACAAGTTGCTTCTCCGAGTGACCAAAGCTTTGTGGTAAAGTAATTGCAATCGAACATGTGGCTGACTAGAATGTACGTCAAAGAATTAGTGTGAAAGTGAATTATTTATTTGGCTGTCTTAAGTAAAGTTCAAAAGTAGTGTACAAAACAGTAGAAAATGCTCAACATTTTCGACTAGAGCCATTTTCAGCAGTAGCTGAAATGTTTTTTGACTGACCAGTGGTAGCAGAAACAGCAGTGGTTTTAAAAAACTATTGACTCCCCTTGTATGTGTTTGCACCGCGCACAAGCTGCAGCGAGGGCCTAAATTGTGCAAATAAAGTAATCATTCATCAGGATGGGCGCTCAGTATATTTCTTTTTTAGATACCAAGAAATACTAGCCCGGCCTCAACTTTGTTCGAAAGTCTGTCATTTTGCATTGGAATTACTTGGCGAATTAGATGGAATGCTCATGGGCTAGAGTGTTTTAACACACCATGTGGCAGCTCTGGCCAACCAGTTCTTTGTGCTGGGTAATGGGTACGAGTGAAAAAAAAAACTTTCCTGTGAGTCGAGCTGAGTCAGCGACGAATTAGACTTGACTCATTTGACTCGAGTTTAAACACTGCTAAAGTTCAGTCATCCAAAGGCTTTTGGCTTAGCAAATTAGGCTCACTTACGAATAAAAAGTTCCCTCTCTCCAAAAGTCAGCGTATGAGGGTAGAAATGCAGAGAAGAAATGTTGTCACGTGCTCGAGTCGATGCGTCCTTCAGACTTTGCTCGAATAATTTGATTTTAACTGGTGTCTATCACGAGTCCAAGCTGAGCTCTGTAGCCTGAGGAGAGCAACTCATAGCAAAAAAAAGCGCAGCTCGCTCCCCACGCCCCTTATGGCTTTATTTAACCTTCTCCTGACGTGATCTCTTTTCTCTGCCTGTCCAATTTTGTGGCTTAGTTCAAGTGAAAGCTTCTGACGGATTTGATGACTTCCCCGCAAAAAAGGGGCTTCTTGGGTTGGGTGCATGGAAGATGATGGAAGAGGTGCGACGCCCTGTGAGAATTTTTCAATGTGTTGGAAGTACAGTCGTGATGTAGCTAAATAGACGCACTTGTCGAGCCCTGACACGAGTCTTGTTCGCCATTTTGCAGCAGAACAGGTTTGTTGTGTGCATGTACAGGGACGCGCAGAAGTGCGCGCACCCCAGCCCCAGGAAAGTCGAGTTTCTGTTGGAACTTGTTATCCTGCAACCATCAGAGCCGCCTGTAATACACAATTTCGAGGCAAAAGTGAAAAAAAATACCTTAAAATACAACAGAAAAAAGGGCCCGCGCAGCTGATGGAGATAGAAACTTACATCTCCAATGGGTTTTTTCCTTTTTTGTCACTTTTTTCAAGTTTTTCCCCTTACACCGCATAGATGTATCCATGAATAACTGTTTTATTCACCAGACTTTTATGCGCGAAACATCGTTTATACTTCTGTCCATCGATCTCTACTAATCTGCTCACTTCTGCACGGCAGCGTACGTACTGGGTACACGGACTCTCTTTCATGTCAAGTGTATGTTGGCCCTACGCTTTACTTGCACTCTGCGGGGTCTCTCCACTCGGCATTGATGAGGATGCGCGACAGTGTTGCCAGGGAACGAGTGGTGCCACTGCCCAGGAACGTGGACCAGGCAGCTGCTCTGCCCACGCAGCCACTGGGCATTGGCATGACTCTGCACCGTGCTCCATTCTCGACCAGGTGTGCATACTTGCGTTCACTCACCAGCCTCATTCCAGGTACGCACCGATGCATACCCATGACTTTATGAACCTACCATCACATTACAGAGCGAAAGATTTTTGCTGGGACATAGGACTAGGACTCTCTATGATGTCCAGGTCATGTGATCATACTGCCTGTACTGGAATTCGTGGTGGAGAGCAAAAACAAGATGCTGTAGCCTCAAAACAAACTATTTGACTGGAAACTGAACCAAAAAAGTGTTGTTCAGAAGGCTTTGTGGCAACAATTTTTTTAAGATCAGTCTTAATTACGATGATTAGCTATTAAGACCGCAAGAGATGTTCAGGTACTTTCTGTCCATACATATATTACGTACTACGTTTATATTGGCTGACTTCCAACATGCATTTTCTCAAATACAGTGGCCTCCCGTTAATTGGATCTCAATGGGACAAGGAGTTTTGAGTCAGAATAGAAGGCCCCTGCAAGCCTTGCTGGCCACTTAATCCCAGGTGCTATAGTCCAATGGTGATAGATCTGTATATGACGATGGCCGACACTCCTTTGCCCATCCAAGCTGGCGCAGGTATTCCTGAGCTGTCTTCGATGTGTGGGCATTTACGCCATCTTGTTGCCGCACTAATGTGCCTGGCACAAATTTGGCATCTATCCAGGGCTTAATTTTGGTCCCCAGCAGCTTGTCATACTCCTCAGCAAGATTTTGACGCCCCTCCCTGCAAAGACCGGAGGTGCCACCTTTCCACAACCTCTCACTGTGCCAAAGAACATGATGCCAGTGGCATGCTGAGCAGTGCAAGGTTTTGCTCACCTTGTTGCAATATGATCAAGTCATTTTGGCAATTGCTGTATTGTGCCAGGGTGAGGCACTCTTCATGAGAGAAGATGATCGATTTCCCAGTATCCACATTCTTTTGCTTCTTGAGGTGGGCACAATGGACACATGTGCTTTTGGCAAGTTTGTAGTAAGGCTGGGTGATATTCCAAATTTCTTGACGAGTTGATGCACAAGCCGATACAGCAAGAGTAAGAGTATACACGAGTCGACACACGATATAAAAATACATATTGTGTATCGCATTTGGTCAAAAAACCTGTCCACAATGATACTTGCGGAGAAGTCAAAATGAAGAAGAGAAGCAAAGCAGGCTAGTGTTGGTTACGAGTTGGACTGGACTCATACAAGTATGAGTCGAGCCAGCTCGAGCCAGATTTTTTTAGCTTGGCTCAGCTCGAGCCTTCAAAAACCGGCTCGTAAGCATCACTAACGCAGGCCTGGTTTTCCCAGTTTCTTCCAGACTTTAGTTTTGTTTTGATTGAGGCCAGCAAGCGTGAGTTGATGGCAGTTGCCGATACACGATCCGATATTCAACTTACCGAGTCGATACACGATGTAGGGTGAGTATCGCCCAGCCGTACATTGTAGGTAGTGTAGCTTTGCACCAGGTGCTATCCTGGGGCATCTGGACCTCACGTAACCAACCATGTTCAAGTCCTCCCTCAATTAGTGCGTCTCGGTGCTCCTAGCAATGCCGAAGTCCCATGCGAGCTTCCTCGATATGCTCCTGGTGGTCTTCTCCACTGTCTTACACACCTGGCACACCAATGCTGGAGTTTGAACAGTGTTATCGCTTTGATCGTGGGTCCTCCCTGCCCTTTGGTGCTGTTTGACACACCGGATTGTGGAGTAACAGATGTCCAGGAGGTCCTTGATTTGTGCCGGCTTCTTTCCTTTGTGCAAAAAACAAGTACTAGCCTACGGCTCCTGGCATGGAACATGGCACAGTGACATATAGAATGGTTTCTCAACTGCGCCATGTGAAAAAGAAATGTTCTTTGAATGTAGCTGATCGTTTCCTTTTTTTGCAGTCAATCTCAAAATATCTTATTTACTTTCAAAATTTACTGCAAAAGTTAGTGATCAAAATTCGCTGCCTTCCCTGTACGTATTGCAAAGCTTAGCTGTGCAGTAGAGCATAGAACCGAGAACATCAAGAACAAACAGCGTAAAGAAGTTGATCACGGTTGTGGGCAGGTCGAGGCAGACATGCCTAAGTGGGTGTGTCCCTTGGCTGACATTATTGTCTGGTATAGACACAACTGAGGTCATTTGCTTCAGCTTCCATTTTCCAAAGAATTGACACATTTGCCTAAGTAGGTCGGTAAGTGACGGGTGTTGCAAAAGTGTCCGCCACCCATTGACATGGATGAATATTTCAAGACATGAAAGATCAATGGAAGAAGTTATTGACAATCCACAATCACGGAATTTTGCAGTCGCGGATATTGATGAGTTCTTTGGGAGCCGCAATGCGTTAAAATAGTACACAAGTTTATTGGAATAAATATTTCCCGCTTTTTTCATAATTGCTGTAGTCTAACAATATTGCTTGCGCCATTTTGCTTCTTATGACAATGCTCTCCAAACGACTGTAGGAGATTGTGTTACACCAGAAGTGCTATCTTTTTGTTGCTTTGCACTGCTTCAAATAAGTTGTCTTTTTGGCACGACTGCGCTGTTATGAACAGGTTGTCTCAGTCATACCGCAACGTTTGTCTAAAATCTCCTAAAGTAGGTTGAATAAATAAGCGTGCTTGGGGGGACGTTAAAGCTTCAAGTATGACAACACTTTGTAAAGTGCCTTGAAGAAGCTGCCAGAGGTGACGGTCAAAGACGGCGGGATAGACGAAGAAGATGTGCGTGTCCCTGTTGCTCAGGCTCTCAAGTCTCGACACAACGTGAAAATGTAGAAAAGATAATGACAAAGGATGAATTGCAGTATCTTATCATCATCGTCGGACGCTCTACATCATGCTTTAAGTGAGTAAGTCTACATGTTGACTCCATTGAGACAACCTGCAGTGTGCATGAGGCATTGGCATGAAATGAATAATACATTTCGGCCATGATTGGTTATGTTTGCCGGTGAACGTAATGTCATAACTAAAAAAGTCTGGAGAAACTGAGCCAACCTGTATTTGCTTTACACACAGAGGGAGACACACATATACATGTATATATTCCCTTTGCACCGCCTAAATGTACGTAGAACAACATTTTACAGCCAGATACGTTTGCATTCCCTGTCGTACGCACGTAATAAGAGCCGAGCAGTTGCAGTGCAAGGCAAAGTGTGTGCTGTTCAGTGCACGTTCATGTGTAGGCGAGTTCGTAGGTAGGAGGCACAATAAAGGAATGTTCAAACACGCAGAGGACTTGTGCTGTTTTCATGTTTGTGTGTGTGTGGATGTGTGCTCTGTCCCCTCCCCTATAGTAGACATCGTCACTTTCTTTGTGCTAGCTACCAGCGAGTACTGAGGAGAGGTTGAAAAGCAAACTTTCCCGTTCGAAAGTTTCGCTCTATTAATTTCCTTGCGCAGTCTCTCCTACGTGATAGGAAGGGCCTCGCCCGACCTTTGAATCGCTATCGAAGTGACGACAGACTTTTGTCTTGCCTAGACAAAGTGGCTGAGATCACCTGGGCTGACTTTCCAGAAGACGCACTGTGAATTCTGACAGTCCTTACAAATACGCCCAAAAGCAGACGGAAATGAGGAGTTCGGACGAGGCCTCCAGCCTGGAGAAGACGTGGTCGGCCTTTGAAGGTCAATGGCTTTGACTTGACATATTATGACATGACTCATTTCCAAAGTGCCCCGACAAAGTGGCTGGTGAGTGAACAACGACGAGGTTGTTAGAAGCACAACGTGACCTTTCAGTGGCCTTAAAGGCCGAGTCTGACCCCCTCTCCTGCAGGACAGACTTTTTTCTTTCTCCCTGGACGCTCTATAAGTTTGATGTAGTGACCATACAAAATAGAGGATACCAGCACTGCAAAAAGTTTATTTACGATGACTGATACAGTATTTTGGCGCTTTTACTAGGGATTCTTAAGAAAAATCCTTCGAGTCCAAGGTATCGAAGGAAGAAGCCCTCGGTTTCCAACCAAAATAGTGGCTTAGGCCTGAACTGTATTGGCGATTGTGTATTGGGAAAACTATAATCAATAAAAATGGATAACACTTTAAAGAAGCGCTTTTACGTTTTATATCGACACGCTCTTAGGTGCTACCCACTTCGCTGGTCAGAAGAGTGGCAAAAATGTAAATTTTTGTTTATCTACTAGCTGAACCTGCACCCGGTTTTGCTCGGGAGAAGTCTATAAATAGCTATTTCCATCTGTCTCTCTCCTCATCCACCACGTACTTCACGCTGTCCACGCACCTCGACCTCACCAAGCACTTCACACTCACTATTTTTGTTGTTACTTTTGGAACTGGCTGATCCGGACACTCTCCTTCTCTCCCCAGCTCTCAGCAGTGATGGCAGTGGGCCATCAGGTTGATGGGTCAAGCCCCAGTTGGACTTGCCGGGTGTGTCCAGCTCACTGTCCACTTCAAGTGACTCCTTCTCTTCCCTGCTCCAGCTATGGGAAGCTACTGATAAGTACTGGTACCACACAGCCAAGTCATGCAGGATTAGCTATACCTATTGGCATAGCTGTCTATGACCTATGTAGTAAATGCAACATTCAACCTCAATTGTGACCTCAAAACAGCCTCATTATGCAACTTTGCATAGCCTATGTCCTTCTTGTTGACCCAAAGGTCTCGCATGCCAAAAATGAGCCAGACCCGTGAAGAACTGAGGGCGCCAGAGGAGCACAAATATACATAATCGAACAGCTTTATATATAGAGAGAGAGATTTCTGTCTGTCTTACACCTCGTACACGCACTTACTTAGAGCTTGGTTGAGCATGTGACAGACAGACAGCATCCACTGTCAAAATTGTTGTCCACTCATGAGTCCCCTCCCCCTTCCGTGACGTCCTGTTCCCTCGAACTGTCAAGCTTCTCATCCCGGCAAGAAGGAGAGCAAGGACAACTTCGACAGGTGAAGGGAGGACACCAGCCATGGCCAAGGTTAATTTCAATAACATTTTCCACATCAGTGGCCTTTTTTCCCATTTGGCATTTCTCTCTCTCTTCTTTCTCTCTCTTTGTGCGTGCGTGCGTGCGTGCGAGAGTGCGTGCGTGTGTGAATAGTGTAGAGAGGCTGTTCGAGCACTCATTCTCTCCCTTTCTGTCAGTCAGTTGACAGTGAGAAGGCAAGGAAGGCACCCCCTCTCAGTAGGGTAGGGGAGGGGACACAGAAAAAACCCCACCCCCCACCCCCACCCCACCCACCTACCCACCCACGCGACTTATCCCGGTTTCACACCTCGTGCGATATCCCTTCCCACCTTTTCCGCTGTCGCATTGAAAAATGCGGTGAAGAAGAAGAAGAAAGTTTGGTAATGGCCGGGATCGAGTGATCAGCGGGGTGGGGTCGAAAAGCTTTCCGAGGTCCTGACAAATGAACCGTCGCCACCGGGTTGATTTATGTGTGACTGAGGAGAAAAGTTGCGTAAAAAGAAGGGGGTGAGGGAACCCCTGACAATAAGGCAGCAGTGTGAAGTGACAGGGGGCAAGCAAGGAAGACAAGAACAAAAAGGTCTCCCGGCTGTCCCCCCGGCTTTTTTGTGGAAGTGACGTCGTGCCGGATGTCTCAACGATCGCCGGGCAGTCTCCAGCCTCCTCGCGGTAAGTTCACTCGTCCGTATAGAAGTAGCCAGTCAGCCTGCCACTGCATGGAGATGTCTCATTGCCTGCGTTGAACCGACGTCACCGGAGGAGAGACTTTTTCGAAGTCGAATGGAGTTTTGGAGGTTCTAGGAAGTCTAGAGAAAAAGTCCTGCTGCTCCAGGTGGCGAATATCTGCAAACTGCTTTTTTTGCCTCGCATTTCCCTGACAATAAGTGAATGCTTTCTCCTCCCCTGTTCTTCTACTGTACACTTGCGTCTGCCTCTATGCTCTCCTTCTACTTCGTCATCTCCATGCATAAGGCACTTTCGATACCGATATATTTGCACGTCAAACTGCATCAAATTCCTCACTCAATCCAATTGGAAAAAAGTTTACTCCACCATCCTTAGGCTCCGTACAGAATAATCACCACTAATAAGAGTAGATGGTCTTTCAATGAGGTGGAGAGTTTTGCTGCAGATTCCCCTACGGCAGATAACTTCTTTCATCAATGTATGTAGAGAGAGGAGATGAAGTCTGCTTAGGAATCACGGAAATGCTCTGGTGAAACAAAAACCTGGTCGAGAGAATCCTTCGCAGGAAAGAAAGTCTTGCCCTCACAGATCAGTGAGGAAACAAAACTATTATCATGGTTTGAGAAAATAAGTCCACTCTCTCTCTATTTACGTATACATGGATCTATGACGCGTGCGTCAAAATACAATTTGCAAACTTCTGCATGCACCACGTGGTTGTTTAACCTGAACCTGGTGTATGAATTTGCCAAAGAACAGAGTCTGACACCGTTGGAATTGTGTGACATTTTTTTGCGGTATGCCAACTGCTGCTGGTGAAGGTTTTCTTCAGGTAGAGAGCTGAATGTGCAGTTCTCAGACTGGTCCGAAAAGAAGCCTCTGACATGTTGCACCATGAGTTTTACTTTTGTTGTAGTATCTTCCTGACCATGCACTGTTTCAAAAGTTTCTGTAGTCGTTTAGATCCTCTTCAGTCCCAAGTTGGCCATAGCATTAATATTGACAGAATGCAACCAGCTTGAAGAATTTTGACCCAGCCTTTATGTTTTACGCAGATGCCACATTCACCATTTTTGTACATATGCAAAAATGCAAAAACTCAGTGTAGGGGTATTCGGCAGTAGTGACACTGACTTTTAAGTCGACCGATCTAAAAGCGATCTAAAACGTCCTCCCTTTTGGGGGGGGACCAAAAATTGGATAATGTAAGTTGGTAAAAATTGAAAACTCTGGGAAAACGTTCAACAGGCTGTAAAATTTGAGGGGGGTTGTGTTTAATAACGATAAATTTACAATTGAAGATGCAAAAGATAGAGCCGAACGCTGATATCTCAAGGACCTGAGGGATATAAAAGTGACCCAAGGGCTGTTAAGTCCAAGAAGGGTGCATTTGAAAACAACGTGCGTCGTTACTTTGTAATTCAATACACAATTTCTGGAATACCGGTACCTGTGGAGAGGGAAATACAGAGAAAGAATATTTTCCTCTAGACATTAAATAACCAGGGAAATAATCCGAAAATCGTGCGTTACAGACGTTACATGGAGATTCCACTGTACCCCTGTGAGAAGCAAGAAAGGAGGAGAAATAAACTTTTCCTTGGTCACAAGACCAGTCTCACTTCCATCGGACATCCCTGTAGGGCACTGTACACAAATATACAAAAACAGCGCAGAAAAGGAAGAAATCTACCTATCTACATGCAGGGTGGCTTCAAACACCCTTTACACTTACAGCAAACCCTTGCATGCAGTCTGAAGGATGGTTGAAGACTCGCTCTACTACACGGGGTGGCTAAAAAAGAACTTAAGAGGATCCTAATGTGTTATCTCATGCGTGTTTCCCCTCAGGATCCAGTGTGACTCCAAAGTGTCTCTAGATTACATGCAAAGATACTTGTTAATGAAAAAGGTGTTTTGGGAGGCACCCTTTACAGTGCACTGTGACTCCAAACGTGACCGGACATTTTGTCTCAACTTATGTTCATGCCAAATTTTTGGTCTCATGTGTACCTTGTCTTATTGCACAATGTTTAGGGATGAGATTAAACATGTTGAACTCGAAGTAAACTGAGATTTCTATTGTCAAGGATGGAGTCAGTGTCATAAGAGGCATTGAAACTGTTTCAAATCCAATCTTCATCCACCTCCTTTTGAGTGAAGCAAAAGCGAGAGTGAGTGAGTCCAGATATGTCCAGTCTATCAGTCGAACGTGCTGGGGCAGTGAACTGGGGATTTCCATTCTATCTGCAAGTATTTTTTGCAGTGCTACGTACCTCATACAGAAAGGGTCTCTCACCTCTGCCGGAGGCAAGTGCACGATAAAGCTTGAGATGAAACCCAATGTTAATAGATTGGCCATGGTGTGTCACCCACCACTTTTAAAGCACGGCACTAGATCGTGTTCACTTTAAAAAGTGGTGTCTACTATGTATTTGATGTCAGAACAACAGTCAATATTGCTTTCTATGGTTACTAGCTGGAGTACCCAGCATTGCTCGGGTTGTTATGAGACTCGCCGCAATCCCACCCACCAGTGCGGACTTGACCCTTGCCGAACATGCGCTTCACGCTCAACACTTGCTTCGCGCTCACCATGCACTTCACACTCAACACGGAGCTGGTCTTGCCTCAACTCGAAGCGTGTTCTCGACTCAAAGTCGGCAGACGTTACCCACTTTGCTGGGTCACGAGCTTTGTGCTGACCAGTGACCATGCACTTGGCGCCGTCAAATTTGGTTGCTTCCTTGGCCCCCAACTTGCAGTGGGGTGAGGAAGTTCACCCTCAGAAATGTCGAGGAACAGTCAGTTTGTGCTTGCTTTTTTGTGATGAAAACTTCCTTGACCCACCGGTTGACGAACCTGTTCCTGCACCCGACCCGA
>JAAUXU010089343.1_pt1 | contig 10344 bp, 6 predicted proteins | sample 7278151 | NCBI WGS metagenome assembly JAAUXU01 (sample SAMN14350113, study PRJNA611818) | marine sediment metagenome | isolation source: surface marine sediment (1.8m) | place: French Polynesia: Moorea | collected 2018-08 | reverse complement strand
GAAGATATCCCGGAAGAAAGTGCTTTCGGCACTACCTCTCTTAGGCCGGAACCCATCCCGCTGGATGTGAAAATCATTCTGCTGGGCAGCTATGACATCTTCGAAATTATTCAGAGCGAAGACCCCCGGTTTAATAAAATATTTAAGGTGCGGGCCGATTTTGACTCGGAAGTCGATCGCACTCCGCGCACCATCCAACAATATGCCCGTTTTATTGCCCGGGTTTGCCGGGAGGAAAACCTGCTGCCGTTTACCCCCAGAGGAGTGGCCCTTATGGTGGAGTATGGCGAAAAATATGTTTCCAACAAGCATAAGCTGTCCATTCGATTCGGTCCCATCCTCGGTATTCTCAAGGAAGCGGATTACTGGGCACGCAAGAACAACGCCCGCCAGGTAACGGATAAACATGTGATTAAAGCCTTCAATGATCATCGCTTCCGTCACAATCTGTATGAACACAAAATGCATGAATCCTATTTGGACAACACCATTATGATCGATGTCAAAGGCGCTGTGATCGGCCAGGTCAATGCTCTGGCGGTTTACCAGATCGGCGAGTTCGCATTCGGCCGGCCGGCGCGCATCACTGCTGAAACCTATATGGGCAAGCAGGGCGTTGTGAATATCGAACGCGAAGCCGAGCTCAGCGGCGCCACCCATGACAAAGGGGTATTGATTCTATCCGGGTATCTGGGGCGAACCTTTGCCCAGCAGCACCCGTTGAGCCTGTCGATCAGCATCACCTTCGAACAAAGCTATTACGGAATCGACGGTGACAGCGCATCATCCACCGAGCTGTATGCCATTATCTCCAGTCTGGCCGATATGCCCATCAAGCAGGGTATTGCGGTCACCGGCTCGGTCAACCAGAAAGGAAAAATTCAGGCCATCGGTGATGTCAACCAGAAAATCGAAGGCTTTTATGAGGTGTGCAAGGAAAAAGGCATCACCGGTGAGCAAGGGGTGATCATTCCGGAGGCCAACGTCAAAAACCTGATGCTCAAAAAAGAAGTGGTTGATGCCGTCAAGCAGAAGAAGTTTCATATCTACAAAGTTTCCAGGGTTGAAGAGGGCATCGAGATCCTGACCGGCGTTCCGGCCGGCAAACCCAATAAAAAGAGAATGTATCCTGTAGGAAGCGTGTACGGCGCAGTCCAACAAAAACTAAGGGGCTATATTAAGCAAACCGAAAAACTCAAAAAGGAACTTGAAGACGAAGCAGAGTAATTAGCACTCAACTTCAGAATCAATTTTAAAACCTTACTACATTAGATCCCCCATCTCCGTAAAATAAGATTTTCATCTCACCGGTTATCTGGTCTGATATCTTCAAGAGATCAATAATTGCGTGTGCATTTAATTATGATTGACGGGAACCCGTCGATTTGACTATAAACGCATACATACTGCCTGATTTTCCTACTCCATCAAATATGAAGCACGGCTTCTCACTCTGAATCGAATGTTGTCGCTCATCTGATAGTTGTGATCCTTTGACGCATCAATTTCTGCAGCGCCATTAACTCACAAAAGCATGATACGGCAGTTAGGAGATCAGACGGGAGATGAGAGCCCAAAATCCATCAGATCCGAAAAATCACCGAATGCAATTTCGTGTAGGAGTTGTGATTGCGGATGAAGCCTGAATTTACTGGTAACAGTCAACTGACGCCGTTACGAACAAAACTGTGCGTTCCTCCACTGAGGCCAAACTGGATTTCGCGACCGCGCCTGGTCAAGCGGATGGATGAGGGGTTTGAACGTAAGCTTGCCCTCATATCTGCTCCAGCCGGTTTCGGCAAAACCACCCTCTTGGTCGACTGGATCCACTCCCACAAAATACCGGCCGCATGGTTCTCAGTGGACAAAGCTGATAATGAACCCTTGCATTTTCTGACCTATGTCATCCTTGGGCTTCAGAGCCTGGAGGCCGCTGCCGGCAAGGCGGCCCTGACGATGATCAACTCACCGCAGCCACCGCCGATCGAATCCATTTTGATAAGTCTGCTCAATGATTTAAGCCAAATTTCGCTAGACCTTGCGCTGGTTCTGGATGATTATCATCTGGTCGACGCCAAACCAATTCATGATTTAATTGCGTTTTTGCTCGAAAACCTGCCCGAGCAGATGCATCTGATCATCGCCACCCGATCGGACCCACCTTTGCCACTGGCGCGGGTGCGTGGTCAAAACCTGCTGACCGAGCTGCGTGCCGTTGATCTGAGTTTCACTGTCGATGAAACCGCCAGCCTTTTGAATCAAAGTTTAAATGTACAGCTTTCCGCCCAGGATATCCAATTGCTGGAAACCCGTACCGAAGGATGGGCTGCCGGTCTGCAGCTGGCTGCGCTTTCGCTGCAGGGTCGCAAAAATCCATCCGAATTCATCAATGGCTTTAAAGGCGATAATCGCTATATTGCAGACTATCTCACCGAAGAGGTGTTGAGCCGTCAGCCCCAGCATCTCCGTAATTTCCTGCTGCAGACGTCGATCTTAGGGCGTCTGTGCGGCCCGCTCTGCGATGCCGTTACCGATCAGGAAAACAGCACACAGGTATTGAACACCCTGGAAAAAGCCAATCTGTTTGTTATACCACTCGACGATGAACGCAGCTGGTATCGCTACCATCATTTGTTTGGTGATTTACTCGAACAGCGATTGCCCATGAAGCAGGAGGATCGGGTCCCTGAACTCCATCGCCGGGCAAGCCAGTGGTATGCAGAAAATGGTTTTAAGAACGAAGCGGTGGATCACGCGTTTTTGGCTCAAGATTATACAAGCGCAGCGCTTTTGATAGAAGAAATTGCAGAAATCGATTGGGATCGTGCCCGCGAAAGCCAACTCTTAAGATGGTTTAAAAAGCTGCCGGATGAACAAATCGACGCGCATCCAAAGCTTTGTATCTTTTATGCCCGGGAATTGTTTAAAAGTGGATACATGGATGATGCTGAAAAGAGACTGCAAGCAGCCGAACAAACGATAGAGTCCATTTCGGACAGCGATTCAGAAAGGGAGGGATTGTTGGGAAGGATTGCGGTGATTCGCGCATACATGTTAACGCGAACAGGTGATCTCTTGAGAGCCGTCACTTTCTCAAAGCAGGCATTGAAGCTGCTCCCCCCAGAAGATTTAAACTGGCGAAGTGTGGCCGCCACGACATTGGGAATGGGCAATATAACAGGCACGTTGGCCGAACAGCAGCAGGCTTTTGTCGAGGCGATGAAGATTAGCAAAACCGCCGGCAATGTCTACTATCATATCTTCGCCGGCAGTTGTCTGGGATCAATCATGTTTAGACGCTGCCAATTAAAAGAGGCCGAAGCTCTTAACCGCCAGTTGCTGGATCTGGCGATAGAGAATGGCATCGAACAAACCGGAATTGCTGGCTCCCTGTATGGAAGTTTGGGCAGCATTTTATGTGAATGGAACGATTTTGAAGAAGGCATGCGTCTGATCAGCAAAGGCATCGAACTGAGTGAACTGGGACGCGATCCGGTCATTCTGGCAAGCTGCCAGATTGGTTTAGTGCGAGCATTAATGTATCGGATGGATATTGCCGGTGCGTTAAAACTGATGGATGAAATAACTGCGCGTGCGGGTAATTTTGCACTGCCCCCCTGGATTACCAGCCCCCTTGGTGCTTTCAAGGTGTTTGTCTGGTTGGCGACCGGCGACCTGAATGCGGCTATAAACTGGGCTCAGGAAAAAGGATTGAGCATTGATGATAAGATAAGCAACCTGTATCAGCTGGAATATCTGACCTTGGCTCATATTCTGATCGCTCAAAATAGGCTGGATGAGGCGGATCACTTGCTTCAGCGTTTAATTGAAACGGCCAAGGCCGGTGATCACGTGTATATGATGATCGAGATGCGGTTGTGCAGGTTAACGATCTTTCTACTAAAGGCTGAAACCGCCTCGGCAATGGCTGAGCTGCAATCCGCATTAGCGCTGGCTGAACCCGGTGGATTAACAATGATCTTTGTCAGCAAAGGAAAGCCCGTAGCTGATTTGCTGGAAAAACTGGTTGCAGTCAAAAAGCGGAATCATGAACTTCGCCAGGCCGGTTTTTCTTTATCCTACGCCAAAAAAATCCTCACAGCCTTTAAAACAGCCACCCCACCGAAAATCGAAGGTCTGATGGACCCGATCAGCGAACGTGAAATGGAAGTTTTACAGCTTATTGCAGCCGGCTTATCAAACCGCGAAATCGCAAACAAACTTTTCATTTCTTTAAACACCGTAAAGACCCACACCAAGAGCATCAACAGCAAATTAGATGTTAACAGCCGTATCAAAGCCGTCACCCGCGCCAAAGAGCTGGGACTTATATAGCGCCCGGCGCGCAATAATTTAAATCAATCCCACACGCTGACAACTTCCCCGCCCTATTTAAAACCTGAACTTACATAAAAATAATGAAAACCTGATTCTATTAAAAAACTATCTCAAAAATTGTAGATAACGTTCGAGGGCAAGGCGAAAACCGATTCATAAACCGAGTATGCAAAACCTGATATAGCTCTCGGCGCGTATAGATCATCTTCAATCCTGCACCTGATCCTTCAATTTGCATTTCTGACTAATTTAGAACCTATATTAAAAATAGTGGATCAGCGTTCAGGGCAAGGCTTTCCGTGAATTGAAAACAGAGCGTACACAGAGTACGTGAGTATTTCAATTCGCGGTACAACGCAGCCCTGGGCGCTTAGACACATTTTTAAGATAGGTTCAAAATCACCCCTAAATATCACCCCTTAGTGTGATGACCGCACCCCTCTGATTTCCTATATTTCTACCGGACGACCTCAGAAATTTCTGAACCGTTCACTCAATTTTACCGGATCTGAGTCCAAAACGCAGGCCAACAGGAGGAATTTTCATGACAAATCCACATAAATTTCATGGCCCAACAAATTACCGGATCAGATTGAAAGGCCACCTCGACCCCAAATGGTCAGATTGGTTTGAGCAGATGGTCATTTCCACGGAGGCAGACGACACGATTCTGATCGGTTCGGTGGCGGATCAGGCCGCATTACATGGGCTGCTAAACCGCATACACGACCTGAATATAGCGCTGCTGTCGATCGAATGCATCGAACCGGTTCAACTGGAAAAGGGATAGATTCCAAAAACTTTCATCAATCAAGGAGGCAAAATGAAATTATTCAAAACAACATCAGGGGGGTTAAAAATGTTTACGATCAAACGTTTCATCAATTTAATGTCGGTCAAATTACTGCTTATCCTAATAATTTGTGTATTGATCGGTTTTGCAATGGGCTGCTCGGCAGATAGTGAAATTAAAGGTGAAGTTAATGGTGGCACAGTTAATCTGCCCGCAAAAGATCCGGCCCTGGAATGGATTGCACCGGAAGACGCAGGCTGGTCTTCTGCCGAATTGCAGGACGCACATGAATTTGCCATTCAGACGAGATGTCAGGCCGCCATGGCACTGCATGACGGTAAAATCTTTTTTTCCCGGGGCAATATTCACAAAAATTATGCGGTCGATTCGATCGGAGAAGCATTTTTAAATGCGATCTATGGCATTCACGATGCCCGGGGCAATATCAACCTTAATGCCACCCTGGCGGATTTGCATATCGCCGACATCCCGCCGGGTCTGACCCATGCTGAAAAACAAGCCAGAGTGGAGCATCTATTGATGTCGCGCTCGGGAGTTTACCATAAAGCCGCAGATGAAGACCCGGCGATGGTCGATTATAGACCTGATAGAGGAAGCCATGCCCCGAATTCGTTCTTTTATCATAACCAATGGGACGTTAATACGCTGGGAACCATTTTTGAGCAGGAGACCGGTGAAGCTATATGTATGGCTTTTAAAACGGAAATCGCCAATGGCGTGGAAATGGTGGATTATGACTTCAACAACTGTTCTTACCAATATCAATGGAATAAATCCTTGCATCCGGCATATCATTTCAAGATGAGTCCCAGAGACCTGGCCAAATTCGGTGTGCTATACCAGAAAAATGGTCGTTGGAATGGCTCGCGGATCATTCAAGAATATTGGATAGATGATAGCACCATGGCGTATTCGACGATTCCGGATACAGACGGTCTGGGCTATGGGTATTTGTGGAAGATTATTCCAAAGGATTCGGATCTAGGGCAGATGATCGGCTATTCGGGTTACTATCATATCGGAGCGGATGACTATGTCTTGGTGGTTATACCGGATTTAAAACTCGTCATCGTGCAGCGTTACAATAAGAATCACAACTGGGAAGATCCCGAAGATGATTCATTTGAGATGACAATGCGGATTATTGAAGCCAAGATATAACAATGGGGATAGCCGGTCGGCCCGGCCGTTCATTGTTATTGATATCACTCAAGCACGGAACTGTATCAGATTGATATTGACTTTTCTGCTTGTAAGTTGGTTTTGTCAGGAAAACAATTCAGCATGGTTAAGATTTGTTCGATCGCAACCAGAGGATATGAAATGACAGCATACCACCCTTTTCGATCAAAGGCCGCTAAAAAAGAGTATCTTGCGTTATATGATGAGAGGGTTAAGAAGTGGCCGGTCGATTCGCGGACCCAGTTCGTGGATACGGCTTACGGCCAGACATTTGTGCGCCTGAGCGGACCAGCCGGCGCCTCACCACTGGTGCTCTTGCATGGCGCCGGTGGCGATTCGTTACAATGGATTCCCAACATTGAGGCGCTATCCAGACGGTATAGCGTCTTTGCGGTAGATAATATTTATGACTACAGTCGCAGTATATACACCCAAGTCATAAAGAACCCGGATGACTATGTGCAATGGCTTGATGAGTTGTTCAGTGCGCTGGGGCTGGGAAACCATATCAAACTTATGGGCCTGTCTTACGGTGGCTGGTTGACGAGCCAGTACGCACTCCGCTTTCCCGGGCGACTCGCTAAAATGGTGTTGGTGGCGCCGGCCGGCACTGTGTTACCCATACGGTTAGAGTGGATCTTGCGGGCTGTACTTTGCTTTTTGCCCCATCGCTACTTCACCAAACGTTTTTTATTCTGGCTGCTGGAAGATTTAGTGAAAAAAGATGAAGATAGCCGCATCATGTTAGAAGAAGAGGTGGACGCAATAGTTGTGCGTATGCGGTGCTTTAAAACCATCCGGTTGATTCGTCCGACGGTTTTAGACGATGCGGATCTAATGAACATCAACGTACCCACACTTTATTTGGTCGGTGAGCACGAAAAAATCTATTCTGCCGGCAAAGCCATCCAGCGCCTTCATAAGATGGCACCCCAGATAAAAACAGAGGTTATTCCCGATGCCGGTCACGACCTCACATTTGTGCATCCGGAAATGGTGAATAAAAAAATTCTCGAGTTCTTGAGAGAACGGTGACACATAATAACCAACCGTTTCTGCTTTTCCAAAAAAAGAACCACATGCAATTGCACGTCTCGTAGAGGCTGAAGATGGTTTTTATGTCGGCCGGACGTGAGGTAAACCAGGCTTTATATACGGAGGTCAGAGTGAAACTAAAAAAAGCGTTAATGCCATTGCCAGCTAGCGGAACTGTTTTTTCCGCCGATGGTTTATCGATCAAACAATTTCAAGCGGAAGTATCGACCGCTAGAAAACGAATTTTAGAAGAAAGCCAGGTGGTTGAGACCGCGCGAGGACGCATCGAATATTCAACCACCGGGGAGGGTCTGCCGGTGCTATTTGTCCATGGTGCCGGCGGCGGGCATGATATGGGCCTTTTATTTGCGCGACTGATCGGGGAAGATTTTTTCTGGATTTGTCCATCACGTTTTGGATATCTACGAACGCCGATACCGCCGGATGCATCCTTTGAAGCCCAGGCAGATGCTTATGCAGCCCTGCTGGATTATCTGCAGATTGAAAAAGCCGCCATTATTGGGTTATCTATCGGGGGCCCTTCAGCGCTGTTGTTTACTTTGCGCCACCCAGACCGCTGCGCCGCGTTGGTACTCCAGTCGGCCATAAGTAAAACAACACCAAAACGTCCCATATCGGATTGGTTTTATAATAGCCTTTTTCGGTTCGATTTCATTTATTGGGCTGTATCTCATACCGTTAAAAATTTTCTCATTAAAAAATTTGGGGTCGATCCAGCTGTTCTCAAAACCTTAAACCATGATGAAAAGAAATGGGTAGAAGAAGTGCTGCAGATATTTCATCCCGCCAGCCACAGATCCCCGGGAATAAGAAATGATCAAAAAGCAACGATTTCGAACAAGCAATATGATCTTGATAGAATCAATCTTCCAACATTGATTTTACATGCATTGGATGACCGCCTGAATGATTATGATTTTGCAACATACGCGCATGCGCGCATACACGATTCCGAGCTGATCACATTCCCAAGCGGCGGGCATTTTGTAATTGGAATTCAGCAACAATGTCGAGACGCTATTGCCGGCTTTTTAAAAAAACATTTATGAAAAGGATTCGGTGCGACGATGAAAAGGAAACTACCTATTTTTTCAACTGTGGAGGGTCGCGAACAATATCTGGCGGCCTACGAGGCCATGTTTTCGCTGTGGAAAGTGCCCCATGATGCCATTGACGTCAAAACAAGCTATGGCTCGACCCATATCAATGCCAGTGGTTCTGAGGATGGGTATCCGCTGGTGCTGTTGCATGCCGCCGGTTTGAGCTCAACCGTCTGGTTCGCCAACATTGCTCAGTTAAGCGCCCATCATCGGGTTTACGCGGTCGATATGATCGGGGACGCCGGCAAAAGCGTGGCGGAGCGACTGCTGGATAAGCGGGCAGATTATGCAATATGGCTAAAAGAGGTGTTTGACGCGTTAAGCATTGAAAGAGGAGATCTGCTGGGGCATTCCTTTGGGGGGTGGTTAACACTCAATATGGCGCTGGCGTATCCGGAGCGGTTGCGTAAAATCGTCTTACTGGCGCCGGCGGCATCCTTCCGCCCCCTGGGTTTTATAACGAAACTCGTATTTTTTCTGGGTGAGTTCAGAATTCATCCTCCGGCAAGATCGATGTTAAAGGCAGCGGCCGCCAAACAAACTGTGCTGGAAGAGACCTTTGTTCATCTGATGGAGGAAGTCACGCGCTATTGCCGCCCGGCCATGATATATCCGACCGTGTATACAGATCAGGAACTCAAGCAGATCGATCTGCCCGCTCTATTGTTAATCGGTGATGCCGAAAAGATATACAATCCCCGCAAGGCTATCGAACGCGCGCAACGATTAATGCCCGATCTAACATTTGAAATCATTGCAGACGCCGGTCATCTCCTGATCTTGGATCAACCGGAGAGCATTAACGCCCATATTCTGAAATTCTTAAGCAAATAAGCCTTTCAGGTCTTCGATACACCCAACCACCAACCTATTGTTTCAGATCCGCAATGAGTGTCTCGGCGGCCTGGCGGCCGGACACCAGGGCCCACTGAATTGACGGTGTGCTTCGATACTCCCCGCAAACATAAATGCCCCGCTTGATCTGGCCGACAGGTAAAATCGGATTGTGCATCGGCGGCCTTTCAGCTGACAATGCATGCTGGATTCGATACATTTTAATCAAGCGCCAGCCATCAACCGCTGCCCCGTACCAGCCGGAGAGCTGCTTTCTGACCTGCCCTTCTAAAACAGCGTCCGCCACATCTAAATTGCCGAGCACCACAACCGATATTAGCGCCTGCCCCGGCGGCGCATAGGTCGGCGCCACCAAACTGGGCACACTCAGGCTGTGGACCGGACCGGGGCCGTCAGCGTTAAGCACCAGAAAAGGTTCTTTGATCGGCGGTTTGTCGGCAGCATAATACACACAGCTCACCGGGCGGGAGGCAATCGTCTCACCGGCTACTAACAAGCGCGCCGTTTCAGGACCGTCAGTGGCGAGAACCAAAGCGCGTGTCTTCAACTCCTCGCCGGACTCAAGACGGATCCGGTTCTCGCCTACCGATGTCACCCGTTGACCGAATCTGATCGAATCGTCCGGAATTCCCGCGGCTAGCTGCCGGGGGATAGCCGCCATGCCTTCAGCCGGCAAGGTGGCGTCTCCTTTGACAAACATGCGAAAGACAAATTGAAAGAAGTTGCTGGACACGCGAATGTGCGGATCCAGGCACACCCCGCTAAAAAACGGTTTGAAGAATCGTTGGATCATGGTTTCTGTAAAGCCGTTGGTTCGCAGAAAATCGTCCGTTAGCATATCCGGCTGCTGGAAAAGATCCGCCAATGACCCGTGACTGACCCGACGACTTAATTGTACCAGTTTTAGACGATCCATAAAGGTGCCAATCGGCGCCCGCAGGGTCTCCTTTACATATTGCGGCATGCGTCGAGGGTCGGCCAGGCGATAAAATCGGCCGT
>JAAUXU010006028.1_pt1 | contig 10355 bp, 9 predicted proteins | sample 7278151 | NCBI WGS metagenome assembly JAAUXU01 (sample SAMN14350113, study PRJNA611818) | marine sediment metagenome | isolation source: surface marine sediment (1.8m) | place: French Polynesia: Moorea | collected 2018-08 | reverse complement strand
CTCTGCTTGTCGTAGAGACATGTTCTATGTTTTGATGGACCACCACGACAGCTGACATTTCGCCTCAGTTCAACGGCTTCATTCACCTTCTCCCTCCTTTATTTTCTTTGGAAAGACGTGGGACTTCCTTTGGACGGTATAGCAAGCGTGCTCTGAACAATGTCGAGTCCCTGAAGGCAGTTCCTGTAGAGCTCCGTGGCCAATAAGGCCCAATCTTCCCGATTGTGGCTCGAGACCTCGCCTCTGTCTCGTCATTTCGCCCACAAAGGTTTGAGCGGCACTTCACCCAAGATTGCCACGCGAATCTTCTTTCAATGAAGTGCTTCAAACGCAGTAATACTGACATTCTGGCATAAATAACAAATTGAACGACAATGTAGGTCTAACTATTTGAATATGCAGGTTACAACAACTGAGGCGAACGTAAAGTTTTGAAAGTGTCGCCACTTGGTAAGCAGGAAACTTACATTAAACAACAATGGCCGCAATGTGCACTGCATTGTCCTCCTTCTCCTCTCCAATTTGACCGTTTGTTAATTATATTACAAAAATTTGAGCTTAAAGTCCATACCTTCAGTGCTTTTAGTTCCAAAGGGGACCAGAACAAAGGGACTAAAAATTCACTTGGCTGAGGGTAAACTTAAAGGGGTTAGTGTTTCTGGCCTTGAGAGGACTGTAAGTGAGAGAGTCATATTACCCTGAAATAAACTACATTGTATGACAGTCCAAATGTATGTACGCACAAACTGCGGCGACCCACAGATGGAGCATTAGCAGGAATCCCACGTATTAGAGGGATAAGGAGGTTTCCCACAAGCTGTCCCGCCGAAGCGTAGTGCAGGATACCAATTTCAAAAAAGGCAGCACTTTAACAGCCATTTCAGCTCAGAGACTCGTTTTGAGCATTTAGAACCATTCGTATAAATTGCATTTTTTTGACAAAAAACTTCACAGCACAGCTAGTCTAAAGGCTGTATTTTTTGTGCTTGCTGCTTTTTCCATGCTGTATTTCTCGAATGCTTTAAGGCTCAATACAAGGTCTCAGAATTTTAAGTAAAAGCTGAAAAAATAAATAAAAATACAAAAGTGGAAGAAGTACGTCCAAGGCACATTTAAATGCAGACGAGAGTGGACTTTTTTCAAAGCTCTGACGGACAAGATGTTGACTCTCACAGGAGACAAGAAGCAAAGGGAAATAAAACCGGTGCCAGATCATTGACTGTACATTGCAGAAATAGTTGAAAAAGGAACATTTCTTTGAGACGGGGGAGTGAAAGAAACCTCAATTGCGTTAACCAATTCAACTAACTTCCCGTCCATTATGGTGCCAACGATTCCGCTTAGGGAGCGGCTCTGCTCTTCGCTCAAAGGCTGGAGATATGGAACAAAGAACTTGGCACGAAGAAGACGAGCATTTTAGACTACTTCTCGTAGGAGCCATAGCCCTCAAACTTCCAGTTGCATTAATTCACATTTACCCTGAAATTTTTCCTACCTATATACTTCGGCCTCAGAGGTGAAGAACGCCGTGGAGACAGTCGAGAAATAGTTCTTGGCACAAGACTTCGACTTCGAAGTGCCCTGTCAGCTCGGGAAATGAATCAACAGGCCTTGAAACATCCATGTTCACGTCCATGTTGCCCAAGTTCTTTGCAAAACCAACAACAGTTCTAAAGAAAGTCGTCTTTTGAGCGACTCTCGACTTCTTCAACTTGGGGTCCTCCAGGTCAGAGGTCAAATTGTTCTGCCCCAACCACGACCTCACCAGCAGAGAGAACTGTAGCAACGAACGTGAGGACAATAACACACCCTCAACTTACTCTCACCCGTCACATCTGATCGACTCAAGTTCCTTTCTGTCGCATCCAGATCAGAGCGGTTTGTGCAGTTATCAATTTGAACTATGGACGTGACGATATAACAAACTTGTAGACACGGAAGTCGACACCTCCACAGTGTCCGAAGCTGTCAAAAGCTGTGTGGAGGGACCGTCTCAACGACCAAGAATCCGACCTCCCTCATGTACCGCTTCGAACGTCGGTGCACGAGTGATCGGGGCAGAACACGGAACATGGAACAAAGATTCTCGCTCCAAGGCACGAGCCGAAAGTACATGAGCTCACTATCCGAATGGAGATGCTGATGCAGTTGTCACATGGGCGAAAAAGACAGAGTCGTAACATATGAAAGAGGTACTGTCTCAGTAAAAGTGTTGAAAGGTGGCCTCTCTCAACTTACAGGTAGTACATAAAACCTTCGGTAGGTGTTGTCACCAGCAGAAGATTGCACTTCTTCACCTAGATCAAAGGCCTTCTTGCATAGCATGTTGATGGCCAGATGAGCCTCCTCATCACTAAGGAAGCCTTATGTGCCAGGGATAGACGAGAGTTGCAAGGGCAAGAGGCTCCACCTCTTTGACAAAACCAAATTGCGTTTTCGGCCCACCTACATACTCTGGAGAAGCTTGAAGGCCATGCCTTAGGGATCTGAACGCACCAGCTCTCTATCCAACCCCATCATGGCCCTAGTGAGGAGCTTGACCATGGGGATGCCCGTAGAGGAGGTGTCGTACTTCTCCCCACTCATCTGGACTGTAACCTCATAGAAAGGGTGTCTTTGATGACCTCACTGACTCCTAATTGTGCCAGCTGAACTTGACCTCATAGCTGTCATTGGTTAGGTAAAGAACAACTGCTGCTTCGAGTTTATAGATACGCCGGAACATCAACAGGGAGCTGTTCCATCTTGTGCGCACATCCTACGCCAGGGTTGAGGGCCTGTCACGTCTTGCTGTGACCTCACATGCCTCACACTTTCTCTTGCCTGAATAGCTCTGCCTCATGGTGGTAATGAAGCTAGTGAGCTTCTCCTTGAACTCCTTTAGGTGTGCGGTGAGCTTGTCCTTGCCGTCAATCACCCTAGACACACACAAGTTCAGGAGGTGATTGAAGCAAAATATATGGATGATGCCCATTTCCTTTGCACCCTTGGCCGTGTTGGATCCCCTATCTGTGACACAGGCCCCTCTTCTCCTTGACGCCAAAGCTCTCTGAGATAGAGGTCAGCTCCTCTGACATATTTACCTGCGCAGAACTTTCTCACCTTGAGGTACCCCAGTAGGATGGAGGTCAGGGTGATGTTTGCATCCTTCTCCTCTTCAAAGGAGCGGGCTGTCACGATCATGCATGGTGTGCTGGTGATGGAAGACCAAGCATATGGTTGGCCTAGGAGAGCTTCTTTTTCAGGGCTTCTTGGTTAGAGCACATCTTTGGCAAGATCTTTGTCAGGGTTCCTCAAGCGGCCAGAATGTATTTGGGGTCCAAGGTGCGGATAACTTCCCTGAAACCCACACTCTCCACAATGCTCCAAGACCGGTAGTCACATGCAGTCGTCCTGGCAACAGCCTTTATCACCTTGTTGATGACTTCAGGGCTTATGGCTGCGTGTTGTTGCTGAACATCTCAGCCACAGAATGTACTGTCCAAACAGATATTTCACGTGAGCAACCTGGACAATTTTACTCAAGTCTTAGAGCTAAGTACGTTCACGCTGGAGAGCAAAGTACACCCGGTCTTACAGTATTAATAGAAGTATAATTGGCATCTGGAAATGAATCAGAGTAATCTTACATGGTAACTTAAACGATATAGCAATGGCGATAGCGACTGGTCTACAGCAGACGAACTATGGAACTTGAGCTCAGTTAAACGTTACTTTGGAATACCATGCCTGCCCCGTCACCTTACTCCCCGTCCCGTCCATCGTATAGATGTAGTTTGGCCTCCGCTTCTCCCCGTCCACACAAACGTCGATGATGGTCCCGCGAAGCTTCTCCAACGAGATCTCCGCCTGTCGGTTAGCGTCCGTGCCTCCCAGTGGGTCCCTCTGGTTCGTCCACAAAGGTAGAGGAGTCGGTAATGTAGTCCAAATAATAGTTGCTACCGCCTCAGATGCCGGTGCATGAGTGAACGAGGTACACGGCATGATCCCGGGAACAATTTCACTCGTTCCATCAAAGTACATGAGCTCACGATCCGATCCAACCGTATTGACCAGCCCTTATCACACAAAGAATCATAGTATGATCCAAAGAACGCTGTGCAGTAGAACACACGTTTAACAGTATACAGTAAGAACGCACTTTAACTTAAATCTACCCATGGTAGTGCGCATGCGCGTACCCACATGTACCTTAGATACCCCTTCCTTCAGCATGACCTTTGAGTGCTTGTCCTTGAAGTGTTGGTTGAGCAAGCTGGTCCGGCTACCAGAGGTCTTGAAAATCTTCAGGCAGATAGTGCGGCAGGTGGAGGAGGTGCTGCTTCAAGTGAATGCATCTCACATGGAAGGCGGCTTGGTCTTTTCCATACAGGAGGGGTGCTGGCTGTTCCCCTCATCACTGTGACCAGCACTGGTGACTCTTCATCTCTGACATTCTCAACCTGGTCCCTAATCAGGCCAGGGTTGGTAGACTTGTCCTGCTTACTGTCGTAGATGGAACTGGCCCCTTCAATCATGACCACCACGGATTACTCATAGTGCATGTTCTGCATGCTCAGTGTACTTACCGGATACACTGCGCATCTGTTTAGCATGCTGCTCATGCCATCAGACGATTTGCTATTGCAGAAGGGCAGGTGCAACAATTCTCTGAGCAGGATAGGTGGCTGGGGACAGGGCAGATGAAGGTGAAGAAAGGGCCCAGAGCGACACTAAAAAAAAGCTTTAATAACAGCTGGAAAATAGCGCAAAAGGCATCAAGGTTTGAGAAAAGTGCTCGATGCATTTCGAGCTAGGAAATTCTCAAAGTAAAAGCTCTAAGCATCCCTAGCTTTGCCTCTCAAAACCAGATGCCAGTGAAAAGGATGGAATAGACGGTGAGGGTGAGATGGGCCGGAAAAAAAGCCGTATTGACATTTCTATTATCGATGTTGTCGTAACTGGAACACAGTCAAGGGAGTCTAATGGTGAGAGAAAAACAGTGGACGACGACGGATTTGATGAAATTTTTTGGCTACACAAACACTTTTGTTTATCACCTGTCAACGGCACCTCTGCTCTTGAATGCTCTTAAAGTGCTCTTTAAATGAAAGATTCCTCGTCAACTGTGGTGTTCCTCTACAATCTTTCATTGAACCCTTTATTTCAGAAGCCAAAAAAAAGTTTTGTTGAAATTTGGCTTTCTGATGGGTTTGAAAGTTGCTAATTGCTGAAATTGGCACAAGGACGTCGAAATACCGGGCTTTGCAACTGTTTGAGACTCTTTGACATCGGATACTGAAACACGCAGAACTCATGTTTTAGGTATTTTACAGCCATTAAGTATTAAATGAAGTTGTTTTTATATGTCCTACAGTTTATCATTTGTGAATGTGCCCACCATCCGCCTTGAGGACATAGTCCCCTGGCATGTTGGCCCACTGCTGGTTGACGGAGGCCTTGAGGGCATTCAGATTTGGGGGGCTGGTAGCACAAGCTCTAGACTCAACATGCCACCAAATACTGTGGTCCAGGGGATTCAAGTCCGGGCTCTGCGTTGGCCAGATATCCTTGTGCCAGAATGGTATGTTGTCCTGCACCTGTCCTGGACGATTTCGGCTGTGTGCACCGACGCTCTGTCTCGTTGGAATACAAATGTGGCATGCCTGGAGATCTCCAAGGCCTATTACAGAATTCTGTCCTTCAAGATCTCCAGATATGCTGCTGCTGTTAGTCTGTAGCCTGTCGGAAACCAGACCGGATCCATTTTTGCACCATTCGAGACTACGACACCAAGCATCATGAGAGAGGTCGGATTCTTGGTCGTTGAGACGGTCCCTCCACACAGCTTTTGACAGCTTCGGACACTGTGGAGGTGTTGACGTCCCTTTCCTTCGCAAACTCGATCATCTTGAGCCCGAGATTGGCCTTGAAAGCATCTGTGACATCTCCGAGGTCCAATTTTGCCGGTCTTCCTGTTCTTGGCTTCTCTGTCATCTCTTTGCCGTCCTTCAGCCTCTTTTTGACCCTGAACATGGTTGCCCTGGATGCCTTTGTCACCTCCATGATGTCACAGGTTGAGGTTCCGGCACGGAGCAAGATTGCAATCTCCTTTCTGGTTGCCTCGGATGGCATCGTAGCCATCACTCTTTTGATCTAACCTTATATCCAGAACCTGATAATTGTTTCAGCTGCTCAAATATAAGAAGCTATCGTCGTTTGAAGAGTAGGGGGTGAATACTTTTGCAAAGCCCGGTTTTTCATTCGTCAGAAACTTCATCAACTTTCACCCCCTCAAAGTTTAAATTCAAGTCTCTTCGGTGTGCCTCCCTCTCCCTCCTTTTGAGCACTGTAACATGAAATGACTGTCCCTACGAGACTAGATATGAGTGAATGTCCAAACGGAATTTCTATTACGCGAGCGACTTGGACAAATAACTCAGTCTAGAGTGAAGTACACTCGCGCATGTTCCTTAGGTTACGTGCCACTGGACTCGAGTCTATGACTAGGAGTAATCATTGCCAAATTTCTTAGCTCAGAGCACACGATAGAGAGCTTACGCCAGACCTTAGATAAATAATAAGGGTATAATTTACAGAAATCTGGAAATGGAGAGAGTGTGAGTGAATCTTACACTTAACAGTAATTGTATAGCAACTGATCAAACGAACTGGTGAACCACGCAATTTGAGCTCGGAATTGCATTTACTTGTGCTGAAGTTACAATGCCTGCCCCGTCACCTTACTCTCCGTTGAGTTCACCGGATTCGAATCATGGAAGGTCTTCATCGCCCTAGGATTCGTCCTGTCGTCCCAAGCAGTCCCCTGGAGGTCGTCGATGCAGGTTCTCCAGCTGTCGGAAGGTTTCCGTACCTTCCAGCGGGCCTCGAAGGAGTAGTCCAAGACGGTTGAGGTGCCGGTGAAGTTGATGTAGTTGCTACCGCTTCGAATGTCGGTGCACGAGTGATCGGGGCAGAACACGGAACATGGAACAAAGATACTCGCTCCAAGGCACGAGCCGAAAGTTCATGAGCTCACTATCCGGTTCACCAGCTCTGACCAGATCTTATCACTATAGCTATCACGCTGAGCCGAAGCCCAGTACAATACGATACAGTACAGTACAGTACCGAGAACTTTCGCGAAGTACAGCAACAAAATTTGAACTTAGGATTAAACACACGGTGTAACACAATACAATATGTCAACGCGAACAAATATCAAGTCTCTTTCCATGTTTCCTTTTCTGCGCATGCGCGCACACAGTGAAAACGAAAGCGACCGGGACAAATTTGCTCTAAGACTCAAGCTGAGTACACTTTCGTAGCCGGACAGTTCGAGCCACTGAGCTCGAGAGTAGAGTGAGAGCGCCTTAGAATTAAGCTTAAAACTAAGTACTGAGTGAGAGAGAGTAACAGCGTGAGCTGAATACTGGATATGAGCTGTAATCTGGAGATGAGGATGAGAGCGAACGCTAAAAATTAAGGTTAATGGTACAGAGAACACAAAGAACTGTAAGAATGCGGAGAACTTACAATTAGAACATGGAAACGAGTACACGGTGTAACAAAATGTCAACAAACGAACATACAAAAGAACACACAAATGATCATTAGCTCACTCTCTCTCTCTCTCTCTGTCTCTCTCTCTGTGCGCATGCGTGTACACACAATGAAAACATGAAATTTCTTTGCTTTTTTTATTTGTGAGTGTCTGAATTACACATTTCACCGCAAAATCCAACACTGGCTAGGGCAACTATCGAAAAAATCATCATACCAATATGGGTGAAGCTTTTTTCCACATTTCCAATATTACCCCCAGCGTGCTAGCCTTGCAGGGATGCTTCCCGGTGCTTACATACAGTCCTGGCCGTAAGTAATTGCGTCAGTCATGACGGCATCTCCTACGCTGTACTGAAACATGTTGAAGTGGAATGCATTGTGATTCGTTCATGTGGAACGTGTATTTGGTTCACTGGAAACAAACAGAATTTTTCTTCTTTTTTTTTTTTCATACATAAGGCACACTGGATTGAAAGACACCTTGCCCATTTTTGAGAACATTAGGTCGACCATATGGTATGAAAATACAGTAGCAATTTCTGTGGGCTTAACGCCGGCAGCTCCATCACTTTTTTTGTGGAGGTCAGACATTTTGCTCTTGTTCCGCCCAAACTGATGTGATTGATTTAGTTTTAGCGCCAAGTTGCAACTGATTTGCATGTGCAGACTCTCACGCAAAAAAGAAACAATGATATTTAAACTTCAATGGGTCTAATGTTGCCATATAAAAAGTGCCCTCAGGCCATAGGCGCACACAGTCTTATAAAAACATAAATTATGTAAAGGGCAAGGACAATATCGTCACAGATTAGGCTGATTCCCAAGAGGTTGCGGGCTAAATTTGATAAGGATGGCTGGCTGATCACGAAAGAGGATTATGACGGACTAGCAGAACAGAGTCCATAGGGCTATTTTCACTGCAGTTTCTCCGCGATATCTTGCAACTTTTGGAAAAAATCGTCTTGTGAGTCCATTTCTCGTCCGATTTTCCATGTTTAAACTCCAGATGAAAGCTCTCATCTTCCTGAAACTGCACTGAACGTTCTTGCAGCCCTGAATCGTCTCCTTCAAAGTGTAGACACAGGAAGAAGAATATTCAGCCACACGACCTCGGATCAAAAAGTGAGTGAAATGGAGCGAGCGATGATCATCACCTTGAAGAAGAAGGGGTTCAGTGATGTCAACATTGCCACCCAGCTGGGCCTCAAGGCTTGGGATGTCTCGAGAGCCATCAAGAGGTATCATGAAGTCAGACATCTGGGTGATCGATTTCATCGCCGGACGGCCACATTCCGGACTCCAGAGGCAATTACGAACATGCATGAGCGTGTCAAGCACCAGGCAGACAAGTCCGTGCGCGACAGTGCAGCGGAGCAGACGGAGACAGAGCAAAAGTCCAAGCCTTGACAAGAAGAAATCAAGAAGAAGTGAAGTTGACATACCGGCTCCTCCTCTCAGCAGCCTCCAAGCTGAAGCAGAACAAGTGGAGCAAGCTGCTGCTCCCGGCCGTGTGAGGTGGTCTGGTAGTGACGAGACGGCCTTTACGGCGGAGCCAAAGCTGAACAAGAAGACAGATGGCGTCTATGCCAAGGACCATGAGAAGGTCACAAATCGCTTCACGCAAGTGAACCACTGCCAGAAGCCAGCCAGTGTCATAGTGTGGGCGCCTGTTGCAACGTCCAGATGAAGTCCCCGTTGGTGTTTGTGGAGCAGGCGGTGAAGACCAACGCAGACTAATATCTCGAAATATTGGAGCCTGTGTGTGGTCCCTATGCCTGTTCATATAGGATGGTGCCCTAGCGCACCCCAGCAACCGGACACAAACCTGGTGCAAAAATCAGCTGCACAATTTCCTGGAGAAGACCTCTATTCTCCATCGTCACCAGACTTGAATCCAATGGTTTATTCCATTTATGATATCATGTCTGGTGAGGTTGAGGACGTACACCAGACCAGCACCAATGACTTCAAGACCTCCGCCATCTAGACGTGGGACAACTCGGACAAGGAGATCATCCATGCCGCAGTTGCCAAAGTTCCGAGGCTTTTAGCCTTTGTGCACAAGAATGACGGAGCTTATGCAGATTGTGTCAAACAGGAAAGTTTGGCGATGGCTTGATCCTATTAGGGTGAAATTTTTGGATTTGTGAATTAAAAATTACCTGCTCCAGTACAGAGAAACCGAGTTGCGAGATATCGTGGACAGGCAATAGATTTGATCTCCATCAATGTCAATCTCGCCTCATATGAAGTTTGCATAATGAAGCTCCCATTTCATTCCAAATATAAAGCTGCTTGAGACTCGCCATGCACACAGGATGTACGGAAATTGATGTTCCCCCGTAAAACCATGCATCATGCATATTTGTTATCAATGAGCATAGCACAAATTAAGACACAGATAATCATGTCTGCACGCTGTGGAACAGATATGACGAACAGCAGTGAAGATTATAATACAGGTGGGACAACAGTGGAGACATCTGTTAAGTATGAAAAGTGACATTTCTGGTCAATAAGAAGAAAATGCACTTTTGCTTCATACAAGAACATTACTTCTTGGCACCCTGCCCTTCAGCTTAAAGTCCGGGTTGTCCGTACGATAACGATTTAGCGTAAGCGACCCCGGACAAAGTGCTTAAGACCCAAGCAAAGTACACTTACACTAGGACTTAGAGTTACGTGCCACGGAGCTCGAGTGATGGCTGGACTTAAGTTTAAAGAATCCACACATTCTTACGATACTAGAGATATGATATAATTGGCATCATTCTGAAACGAATCAACGTAATCTTAAGGATAACTTAGAT
>JAAUXU010046636.1_pt1 | contig 10356 bp, 9 predicted proteins | sample 7278151 | NCBI WGS metagenome assembly JAAUXU01 (sample SAMN14350113, study PRJNA611818) | marine sediment metagenome | isolation source: surface marine sediment (1.8m) | place: French Polynesia: Moorea | collected 2018-08 | reverse complement strand
GAACGGCTTCTCCTTGTTGTGGATGTTCCTCACGTGGCGCTGCAGGTTGGACGAGATGGAGAAGGAGCGCTCGCAGTACTTGCACTTGTACGGCTGCTCCCCGGTGTGGGTACGGAGGTGTCGGGTCAGGTTGGCTGAGCGGGGAAACACCTTGCCGCAGAACTTGCACGAGTAGCGGTCCTTGTTCTTGGCCACCATCTCGGGGAAGCAGCTGCGACCGAAGGAGGGAAACACTCCTGCAGCCGCCGCCGCCGCGGCTGCCCTTCCATACTCTGGATGTCCGGGCATGAAGTGCGATGAGAAGTAGCTGGTGGCTGGCGGTGGAGGCGGCAAGGTGGGCCTTGGAGCACCTAGGGGACTTCCCTGAGGGTGATGCATGAATGGAAAGTGGGGACGTTGCTGCTGCTGATGCATTCTGTACATGGCCTCCAGGAGCAGAGGGTGGATTGGTCTGGGGTACGAGGGGACTGACTGTGACGGTGACGAAGACCCATTGGCCAAAGAGGGCGAGTTGGTGGTAGTCGTGGAGGCTGAATCCTGGAAGATCCCAACCCTGTCCTTGACCGGCACGAACGACTGACCCTCCTTCAGCGGCTTGAAGCCCTTGGGCTCATCCTTCTCCTCCTCCTCTTCCTCCTCTTCTTCCATCTCGTCAACGTTGCTCGTCTTCTCTTCTTTGGGAGGGGGCTGCGACTCCTCCATGGGGTCGTCCTTCTCTTCGGCCATGTCCTCATCGTCGCCTCCGCCTTTGACCTCCTCTGCTTTGGGATCCTCTTCTTCCTCCATCTTCTGATCGGTCTTGTTGTCCAGGGCATCTTTCTCGGCTTTGATATCCTCCTCATTGATCATGTCTTGCTCGTCTTGCTCCCCCTCCTTCTTGGCCAAGGACAGGTCCAGGGGATTCGTGGACGAAGTCTGGGGCTTCTCGTCGTCGCCGCTGCTGGCGGCGCCCTCTTTAGCTGCGTGGCCGCTGGCGGCTCCTTCAGCGGCGCTCTCGTCAGAGATGTTGCGATTGAAATCCACCGATTCCACCTTGTCCTCGTCCTCCTTCTTGGGCGTCTTTTCTTGCCATGGTCTCTCGATCGTCACTTCCTTGGGCCGCTTCTCGATCTCTGAAGACGCCGCTGCCGAGGAGAACGTGGCCGCCGCAGCCGCCGCAGCCGCGGGAGAGAAGGGTGCCCTGGGGGCGGCCGGCGGCGAGTTGAACAGATGTTGATTGGCCGCCAACTTGCGCAAGACGTTGGGAAAGAGCAAGTGATGATTCTGCAGAAGATTCAGGGCAGCAGGAGAAGTGGACCCGCCGTTGGCAACCGCCGCGGCTGCGGCGGCAGCGGCGGCTGCGGCTGCGGCTTGAAATGGGTTTGGATGAGGTCCTGCCGATGCGGCTGCGGCCAATCCTCCCGAGGAGGCCTGCAGAAAGTGCGCGAACGGCGATAGCGGTGGAAAGAACGACGAGGAGGAAGGTGCTGCGGTCCCGGCTGCCACCGCAGCCGCCGCAGCCGCTGCCGGGCTGGGCTCTCTGTTCCTCGGCAGCGGCGGGTGCTGTTGCGAGCCGTTCATCTCCAGCTTCCGCGGCGGAGTCGGCGGCCGGGCTGCGGCTGCGGCGGCCACCGCATGTTGCGCCAACGGCGGGGGCGCCTTGAGGGGCGATCCACCGCCGCCGCCGCCGCTACCCATGATTCCGTTGTTGTTGCTCGACTTGGGCGTCTGTGCGGCCGCCGCGGCCGCTGCTACGGCCGCTGCTTGCTGCATCGCCAAAAACGGACTCTGCGGGGTGCTGTCGCAGAATCTCCTGTGCTTGCTGAGACTGGTGACTGTGGAGAAGGGCTGACCGCATTTATGGCACTTGATCTGGGTGCGGCAGTTGGCGTGCATTCTCTTGTGCCTGCACAGATTGGAGAATTGCGTGTAGCTCTTGAGGCAGACTTCGCATCTGAAGGGCTTGACGGAGCTGTGGATGTGTGTGTGCTGCTTCAGCCCCGAGCTGGTGGCGAAGGTCTTGCCGCACTCGGGACACGCGTGGCTGCGGGCGCCCACATGCGCGGACCGGATGTGGCGCTGCAGGTTCGACGGGTCTGTGAAGACCTTTTCGCAGTTTTCACAAGGGAACCGGCGGAATTCGCCGTGAACCATCTTGTGGCGCAGGAGATTGGGGCGCCACGCGAAGCTCTTGGTGCAGTGGTCGCACGTGTACGCGCCCGGCTTGTAGCTGTGCGAGTCGACCATATGGTCGTCCAAGCTGAAGAAGAGACAAAGACATGTGTAAGAGCATGATCGGAAAGGACGAGGGGAGACCAGAATTGCACGCGGAAGAGTCGACTTACGCAAAGATGTCGGGGAAGAGCTTTTCGCACTTGAGACACTTGACTCCGTCGTCCTCTCCCTCCTCCTCCTCGTCTTCGTTCTCCTCCTCGTCGTTGCTGCTCTTGGTGACCGACGGAGGCGCGGCCGGCGAGGCCGATGCGGCCGCCGGACCCACCGCGGCTTCCCCCAACTGGATGGGTCTCTTGGGCGGCAGCGTGAGCTCCTCTCCTCTGCCAATGGCTCTCGTGGTCTCGTAATAGATCTGTGAATGCAAATTCGGGCGTCACAATGGGTCGATTCTTCCTCGACTTCATCCTCACCTGTCCATTCAACAAGACGTGCTTGACGTTGGTCTTGTTCCCCGACGTGCTCTGGATGTACTTGAGCCAGTGGCCGTACTCGCTGGCGTCCAAGTAGCCCCTGATCCCGGCCGCCGGAACGATCACCTGGAAGGAGGAGAAACTGTTCAATGTGAAAAACTACGAGAAACGTGCATCTCTTCTTCTTCTTCTTCCTCCTGCATTCCAGAAGTCATTGTGGGCTCTTCTCTGCTTCCCCACACAAAAAAAAATCGACGACCCCTGCTACCCTCGTTTTTTTACGGGAAAAAACGTTATTTTTCAGTGGCAGTTTTCTTTTTTTCCTCTTTTTTTTCGACCATAGAGATTTCCTGCCTGCTCTCCTCACCTCCCGACTACCGCGTGTGCCGCAAAGAAGACGTCTGAGACAGGTTGAAAAGGCTTTCGGCCTCTCCTGCTCACGCCGTGTGAGCCGCCAAGAAAGAGGACTCGTCTTTGTTCACGCCTCACACGACCCCGGTGAATCAAATGCTCATCCCCCGAAACCAGGTGTGAAGAAGATTTCCATCTCTTTGTGCGCATGCGCGCGTGACATCTGCGGAGATTTGTAGCGATATTTTTCTCACGAAACCGGTAGCGGTGACACAAGGAGGGAATTCCCGCCTCCTCCGGGCCAGTTTCGTGTCAAAGAAGAAGTCATCACGAGCGGGAATCGATGACTTTTGTACACACAAACAAACAGACCAGAGTTATGAAAAGCCCAGATTGTTGTCGGTAATTCCCGACTGCTTCTCCATCTTAGTGGAGTCCCCCACTTGTCACCAGGGAACACCTTTTTTTCCCCCTGCCTCTTTCAATGGGATCTCTCAATTGCGGGGAATGACAGGCTTCAGGAGAGAAGAACCTATAACGAGCTTCACCGTAGGAGCCACAAAGAGCGCGACGACGCGCTCGTTGCTCCTGGCGCCGTCCGCGAGCAGCGCGCGCCTGTGGCACCCCAGCAACAAGCAGCTGTGTGGGGGAAAGATGGCTTTTGTGGGGGGGGGGACCCGAAGTGATCAGAAAAACCTTGTGGCGATTCCGACCGGAGATAGCGAACGGAATCCTTTGACGTCACAGACTCACAAATTTTCGGCGGGGGCAGCCCGAAAATTGGCTTAGTTTGTCGGACAATCAAACGCCCATTGAGGAATATACGCACCCCCCTCCGGGCGGGCGACCCGGAGGACTGACCCGGACCAGGCCACATTTATTGCCTCTTTCCAGAAGCTTTTCTTTGCTTCATTCTTTTGCTTGGCCACACACATTAGTTGAGCTCAGGAGCCCCCGCAGTCATTAAAGATTATGATGTGTTTGCTCAGCGATCTCTTGGTCGTATTTAGCGTGCGCGCGCGCACAAAGAGAAATTACTCGATTGACTGGACGCGTTTTCTCTCTTTGTGCGCGCGTGCAAATGTCGGCCACTTACGTGGGTGTGTGCGCGTGCGCACCAAAATGTGCGTGCCCAGCACAAACATGGTAATAATCACTATCTTTCATCTTCTTTCTTATTTTTACACAAAAAGCCCCAGTTGCTCTGTCACATTGTGTCAATATAGGCGTCGTCTTGTCCTCTACAGTGAACTCCAAATAGGATAAGGCAGTGTGACCAAATTTAAGGTAATCGTTCATATGTAAATAATATCCCCCCCCCAATAAGTGAGCGCACAAGCTACTTTCCCTAATTGCTGAGGAGGGGGAAAAGAAAGTCTGCGGTCGCAGAGTATCTGTCAAAAAAGCCTCGTTTCAATTCTGCCTTATATTTTTTTTCATTTTTAAGGCCTCCCCCCAACGTGTGCGTGTGCGTCAGGGCGTGCCAGGGCTATCAGTTTGCCTTGGAGGTGTCGGATGAAAGTGGCCTATAAACGCACAGGTGAGAAACACAAACTCGAATTTCGGCAACGTCAGCTGAAAAACTTTTGACTTGACAGAAACTGATAAGATCGTTCTGACTTTTAAAGCCCCTCATGCGCGCTAACCCTCTCAGGTGACAACTTCGAGGAGGGCGTTTGTCATACCCGCCATGCGTGCCGGCAAGGGGGGGAGGGGGAGGAGGGGGTAATGAGAGAAAAGCCTTCTTCTTTTCATACACACACAACGAATATCAAAAGGTCTGTGCTACGAAATGTGTTTACAAGTCGGCGGCGGCGTTGGCGGCTGCTGCGAAATAAAGGACAGACGTTTTTGAGCCACCCTGTAGTGTGTGTCAAAGAGCCATGTGAAGCCCCCAAAGCGGTCTCGAAGTTTTCAGAGCTTTGTAACTCTGTTGTCAGAACTTTGAGAAGAGAAACATCAAAGTTGAACCCACACACACACAGTAAAAGGTCGTGCGCGCGCGCACACATTGTCTGTCCTCCCCCCTTCTTCTCCTCTCCTCTGTCTTTTGATCTATGTATGGATTAATACTGAAAAGGACTTCATTATAACTTTTAAGAGAGAACAAATCCAGTAAAAAAAGCTACTGTTCTCACTCCTTTTCTGCAGCTGACGACCATTTTTTTGCTGATTGATTCAATTTTCCATCATTAGCGTGGTCCGATATATCGGACAGCCACGCGTGACTTTCCCATATTTCATCGTATCTGACAAATTCGTAGCCAGACCCCTAACGGCCTTAACCTCCCCCCCCCTTTTCCCCCTCCTCCCCCCGTGCACGTGCCTGCAACATATGGGAAATGGGGAGAAATCCCAACCTAAGGGGGGTAAGAGAACATAAACTTTGGTCATGCGTGAGGACAGGAGTAATTCACAGAATAAAATCATATGGGAAATGCTTTCGTTTTATATCCGCTGATCTCTCTGTTGGGTCGATTAAGCGCTTTCCGACGTGTGTGCATTATCTGTTGTGGTTGCCACATTCAGTCAGGAATTGCACGCGTATTTGTGCTGTGAATGCGCTTCTTTCCTCTCTTTATGTGCGAGTTAGAGTTCATATTCGTGTCAGGACTGCAGGGGGTAACAGTGGCTTCCCTCCCTGTGTGTGTGTGTGTGTATGGGAGGGGGGGGAGAGAAAATACCTACACTTTACTTTCCGTCGAAGTCGTGTGTGTGTGTGCAAAATTCCGGGAAACGAGTGAGAAAATGTGTCAAATGTCTTGTCTGACTTAATTAACACACACACGTGGAGGAGGATTACGCGACCGCAGAGAGCGAGACAGAGATAGAAAGCAATAACATCCACCTGCGGAACAGTCACAAACTTCTCTCTCTTTGAACGCACGCACGCACGCGCACGCACAGAGAGCTCGTCAGTCATCTGCCTGCCATTCTGCAGTCGTCTTCAGATAAAAAGAAGCCTCTCTTTCTCTCATATCTGAATAGAAAAAAGAAATCTCTCATTCGTGCGCACAGGAGAGGGAGACAGACCCTGCTTCCAGAAGCGTTAGTCCCCCCCACACTCAGGGTGGACCCCCCTTTCACCTTTACCCATAGTTCTCTCTTTACCTTCCTCTCTTGAATAGCTTTTCAGAATGTTCACTCCTTTGAGCTACTGACTTTTTAAGGGAGCGCTCACACTGTCACACTTTTCGACCAGATAACCCGGCTTTTGGCCCCAAAAAGCTGCCTCTTTTCCCTCATCTGCTCTCCTTGTGTGTGGCATTTTGTAGCCCACACCAGTTTCGGCCATGCCCGGCACAGAGAGATAGGTTATTCGGCCGTGGTGAAATGTGTGACAAAGAAGAGTGTGAATGCGGCCGCGGCCGTCGTCGCCGCCGCCGCTACCGCCGCCGCCGCCCCTGCTGCCGCCGCTGCCGCCAAGCCGCCGTAAATGGCGGCGGCCATTGAGGATTATGCTGCTGTAGCTGCACACAATAGAGTGTAAACAGGAGAGCTGTGAAACGTTGACAGAATAGAGACATCAGCTCTTTTCCCCGTCTTTTTTAACGGCGCGACTCCACACACGCACGCACGCACGCCTTATGAGTCCCTAACCCCCTCAATCAATATTTTTATGGGAAAGCATATCCAACAACTTAGGATATTTAAGCTTATCTTTTCTACAACGCATAAATACATAAATACCTGCGTCGGAACTCGCATCGACGCACCCGGAGAGGAGAAGGGGGGGGGGCAATTAAACGGCAGAAAAATCTGGGAAAAGGTTATCAATTTCACTTTTGGGTGTGCACGCGCGCACGCACGCGCGCACGCTATTCAATTGCGGTATGGTGATAAGCGTTTGGGTCAATGTGTAACAGCTCTATTATGTAGCTGCTACCGAATTTTTTTGGGGGGGGGGTTGAGCTGAGGCTGATCCCTCCCATAGAGAGGGTGTGAGGGGGGGACTCATATGGGCGCAATTGTGCACTGTGAGGCGTAAAAAAAGCTGACTTCCAGCTCGGACGGCGGATAAAGGGACTCCTGATAAAAGTCTGTCCCCTTTTTTCTCGGCTCACATTGTCCATTTCACAGCTATCAGCGTCGGTGTCAGTGCGGATGAGAATGGCCTTATTCCACGGATGGTAACTACAAATGTATGTAGTAATCGCGGTGACTTTTGGCCGGTTTTTAAGGCGCGGTTACACTTTTTTGTCTGTCCTCACTATGGATGAAAAGTGCGGCGAGGCTGGCGTCGGGCAGGAGGTCGGATCTCCTGGTCGACGCCGACGACGCCAAGGAGACCGCGGCTGGCAGAGACGCCAAGTGTGAGCGCGCCTTAAGCCGGACCCAAAAAGGCAGATGCGACAACCACCCCAAAAAAAAAGAGAGGAGAATTTCTGGTCGGTGATAAATGAACAGGGACTCGGTGGTGGAAGCGTTCAAAGAGGAGGAAAAAGCCTCTTTGGATGCGTTTAAACTTGGGGAAATGACTTTTCTGGCAAATTGGCCTCGAGCCCTGGGGGCTGGAGCGAAATTGAGCAGTGTTAAACGCGCCCAAAAAGCGTCGTCCATCAGGGAGAAACTTAGATCATTATTAAAGCTCTCGTGGTTGTGGGGTAATTGGGCAGAAGACAATTTAGTCACGGATTTGCCTCCAAGCTGGCAAAGGACAGACATGGATGGAGGCGTGCAGATTTGCAGCGGAAAACGAAGAAGCAAAGACTCTCTCACCTCCCACGCAAATGCTTTGTCCGCAGGCTCCAGCGTCCACTTGCCCAAGAAGGGCCCGTAGCGCGTGGCCGCCGGGATCTCCTCCACGGCCCAGACCCCGAACGCTTGAAGCCCGGGTCCTCCTCCGCCAGGTTCGCCCAGGCTTCCTCCTCCAGTCCGGAGCTCCACTTGCGGCGGGGGATTCAGCGCGTGACTCGAGTTGAGCTTGTCCAGGAGACTCTTGGTGGCGGCGATCATGGCCGCCGCGGCCGCCGGAGATCCTGCCGCGGCTGCAGCCGCGGCCGCAGGCGGCGGCGGCGAGTGAAACAGCGGCTGGTTCGACTCGCTCATGTCTTTGGCGGCTGGAAAGTGAGGAAAACAACGACGTCTTAGAGGTGAAGAGAGAGAGAGAGAGAGAGAAAACCTTATCTATGACAGATTTACCAGGCGTTTTGTCACCGCGTGTCTGTGGGTGTCTGCGCATGTCTGCGCGTGTGCGCGCGCGAATGCGTGTGTGAGAGGTAGAGAATTGTTTGCATAAATCGGTCTCTTTTGGGGTCATAAAGTAATAAAAGTCACTTCATCTGCAGATAGTACTTGAGCAGTAGCAGAGGCAGTCAGTATCTTATCATCATCCCCACAGGGATTTGGCGGCTTCTGCGCGGCGGCGGTGGCGGTGGCGGCGACGGCGGCCGCCGCCGCCGCCGCCGCGGCCGCGGCGAGACACGAGTACATACATACAGACGGTTGGTGGAGTCTGACCTCTGAGGAATCCTGGAGATTCCTTCAAACAGATGTTTTTCGACTGCTTTCAGTCTTGACACCTTCAGCTTCTTGTGCTAAAATGACGCAAAATTTGCTTTGTCTGAGGACAGAACTTTGACTCATCCCAGCTGAGACATTGAGGAAGCTCTCATCAAAGTCGATCGGCTTCTTTCTTTGATTTTTACCCCTGCTACTTGGCGGAAAAAAGAGACTACTAAATTCGTGAATCATCGGATTGAGAGAGGGCCTATAGAGGCTTAAGGCGGTCGGGAGACTTCAGAAACAACAACAGGGTTCCTAAAAAGTTTTTGAAATCACCTTGTTTTTGCGGTTTTTTTTTCTGGCACCGTCAACATCTCATTATGGCAAACTGACATGACAGAAATTATATCTTCCATGTGGGAAAAAAGCCCTTGCATTCCCCCTTCTTTCCCTCTCTCACTCCGCAGGCAATTTTCCCTTGGGGAAACACAGGTAGATTTGCTGGAGAAGAGGGAGAAAAATGCTTCCCATAAAATGATAGCGGCGAGCACGCGCGCACTCGACGAGACAAAAAAATTCCCCAGGTAATGGCGGAAACTGCCTGCGATGATCTTGTCTCACGTAGTCAGCAGCACTGGATCGCCTTGTCTGGCGGAGAAGGGGTTATATGAGCAAAGATAATGATCATTTACTTATGTGGGAGAGCTCACGCGCACGCACAGATTGCGTGTGTGCGTGCGATGGAGTCGCAGAGACAACCGTTCCACCGAGGAGAAGAGGAGGAGGAGATAATGGACCCAGACAATGGTTTCCCTCATGCACAAGAACCATCACGGAGAAATCCAGCGGCTTAATTGCAACATGTCTCTGGTCCGCCCGCACTGCAGCGCCACCAGCGGGTTCAGGCTCACGATGTCTGCAGGAAGCTTTTTCCTTCTTTCTGTTCCAAGCCGGGACCAAGTCGCAATGCGTGCACAGCTCCAGACTGCACTGATCAAGAACTGCGCGGCTCAGGTGTGCGGGCTGTGCAAATCTCCAGCCTTACCTTGCTCTAGTCCTGGTGGCGCCCAGTGTTCTTGGTCATGTCCTGGTGAAGATTTTCTTCGCCAATAAAAAGCAGCTCTTGAGGTCTGGCCAATGAAGACAACTGAGACAACCGCAAACAAGAAGAAGATCGCTATCTTGTTCTTCTTTGCCGCCGCCGCCAGCGCCGCCACCCTCGCCGGCGCCGCCGCCGCCGGCGCACTTTGCGCCAGCCAATGAGCTCACGCCGGCCGAAATCTTCGCGTGCCATCTTCACCGGCTGGCGCAGGCGGCGCTAGCGCCGCCAGCGCCGCCGCCAGCACAGAGAGAGAGAGAGAGAGAAGATATCGAGCGCGCTCTTTCTCTCTCTCTTTCTGTGTGTGTGCTTGATTGGGGCGGGAGGTTTGTGAGCGCCTCTCCGGGGTCTTCCCGGGGTCTTCCCGAGATCTTCCCGGGATCTTCTCCCCCCTCCTCTCTCTCTGCGCACGCACGCACACGCAGTCACGCATGCGCGCGTGGAAAGTCGCGCCAACGGCGCTCTCCTCGTCGGAGCGCCGTTGGCCGGGTGCTTTGACGGCAGTGGCGGCGCCGCCGGCCTCGGCGCCGACGCAATAGACAAGATATTGGCGCATCTCCATTGTCTCCGCCCTCCTCGGCGCGCGTGCGCACTGGCCAATGGACCAGGAGCGACTGCAAATTGCCAAAATTTCGGCCACAATCGTGTGTGCAGTTCCAACTTTCCGCTCTCTCGGTGTGTGCACAAGTGGCACGCACGCGCACGGGGCAGTGCAAAACCGCACGCACTCACGCGCACGCTGGTGTGGAACTCACATGTTGGTGTGGCTGCTGCCTCTTTTTTTTTTCTTAGGCGCACGCTCACAAAGTCCCCAGTGGGCGCTTTTCACATTAGCTG
>JAAUXU010170594.1_pt1 | contig 10357 bp, 8 predicted proteins | sample 7278151 | NCBI WGS metagenome assembly JAAUXU01 (sample SAMN14350113, study PRJNA611818) | marine sediment metagenome | isolation source: surface marine sediment (1.8m) | place: French Polynesia: Moorea | collected 2018-08 | reverse complement strand
GAGACACGAGACATTCGAGTACTCAGACCATTTCAACAAAGTACGCGAGCACAGTCCAGTCCAGATCACCTTATCACCATAGTACGATCCATCAAATTTTACAGTAAAGCATACATTCAACGAACTGTACAGTAAGAACACAAAATAACCCCACACTGCGCATGCGCGTGCGCACATATAGTATAGTAAATGTCTCTGACATTGTCCCAGGCAGGGAAGTTCACCAATGTTCATGCAGCACAACACAGATGTTCAAGATGGACAAGGTGAGGTTCAATAAGCTGCATTTACAGCAGTTTAAAAGTGCAATTCAAGAGGCGCTTGTTTTGCACAACTCTGTACAGAGTCGGACCACCTACGAAGCACAGTGTCCGCCCCAAGTCGTACCTGCTCTACAAAAAAGTAAAGAATGTTCAAACACAACTGAATTTCATCTGTCACAGGTGTATATTTCATTGCTTAAAATCTGCAACCTGGTCGGGAAACGTGACATTGAACTACAAATGTCCAACTGGGCAAACATTCGTGTGGCTTTGGCAGGATCTCGGAGGTCATTGACGACTCTCTGACCCGCTCTTTTAGACATTTTGGCACTTCGGGTTCATTTTCCCTAAATCCCTGATGCAGTCCTGACGCGTCTTTTGGGTCGTGTGCCACTTTCTGCGCGCGCGCGCGTGTGTTTTCTCTCAATTCCAGCGTAGGAAGTTATGTAGCAAAAGACCCAACAATGGCACCCGCGCGCTATCAGTCTGTCCGCCTTTGTCACGCAAATTAAGCATGAAATTCCACACCAGATTATTTCCCATTGTCTCTAATTATTTATCGCTCCCGTCCATCTCAGCCCGGACTTTAATGAGCGCCCCGCAGGGAGGAGGCGGATTATTTTTCTTAAGAGCAAAAAATAAAGGTTTTATTCGGTGTCGAAGAAGGTTTTTGTTGTCACAACTTCAGTCATGAACGAATCATCGCTTCATAAGTAACGGACGGACAGATCGGGAAGTGAAGAAAAACACTTACTGAGACTTAAGTTTTATTGTTCACTTTTTTGGTGGGCATCACTCATCTCTTGGCCTCCTTGAACTTTGCCTTCTTCTCCCTGAGGTCGTCGTCCTCCTTGGCCCTGACTTGGTTGGGCGACTGCAGCCAAAGGCAGCTCCTGATGCCTCTCCGCACCTGCAAGGGGGAAGACGATCATCACCTGCTCGACTGCACCGAGAACATGATGTCAGGGGCAGGAGGAAGACATAAGGCTGGTACCTGCACGAAGTCGGTGTGAGGCGGGAGCAGCAACTCGCTGAGAAGCGTCCCCCACCTGGAGAAGGACCCCCTGGCCTTCTCAAGTCCGGAGTCCTTCCGGAATCCCCCCTCCGTGCACGGATCCTCTTGTGCGAGCGCCTTCTTGATGTCCACCCTGATCCTTTCCACGTCCTTTTGCAGCTCTTTGCGGTTGCATCTTCGATATCGAAAGTGTCGCCCGGGCAGTTTGAGATATTCACGCGGGAGGCGCTGGAACTGAGGCCAGTGGTGGGTGCACGCGGGGCAGCCGCAGTCGAACCAGTGAGAGCGCTGGAAAAGAAGGCCGAAGGCTCAAGGCTGTGGAGACTCTGCAAAAAGGTCTTGACGCAGTCAACGGAGAAGTTTCTGTCATCATATGATTGCGCACAACTCGGCAAGGACGAGTGTGCCAAATCGGGCATTTGGTCATTTTCTAGTCAGATTTGGTCATTTTCCGGTCAAATTTGGCCATTTTCTCACCAATGGCTCTACAAGAGCCGTGGTTCAATGACTGGGCCTCACCTGGAGAAATTCCCTCCTGTCTTTCCGGTCCATCTGGTAGAAAACGGCGCCGTACGTGTCGCAAACTTGTTCGCCCTCACCGATGCACCTGGTGGCAACGACGACGGCGGCCTTGCCGAAGTTGGTGACGCACACGTTCGGGTCGCACGAGTGGTTGACGGCACACGCTAGGGTGGGAAAAACGCCGGCGCCGAGACGCGTCGTCTCCACGAACTCGCGCGCCGGGTCCAACTGGTGCGCTTTGTTGCGCCACACACGAGTCTCGGCGTCCGCCGACGCAACCACGCGGTTGGAGAAGATGCACTCCACCATGTGCGTGTTGAACTGGAAGCACTGCAGGAAGTGCAGCAACAGGCGAGCGATCAGGGGCTCCGCGGCTTCGCCGACGCTGATGGAGGAGAGACTTTTTCATTTGGCTCACCTGGACGACTGTTTAACTTTGTCGCTTTAGCTTACTAGTCCTTAAAGTACCCGGCTGACTTGATGCAGCACATGAGAAAGACGGCAAAGATGGCCTTGGTGGTGAGGTCGATGGGCTCTCTCTTCTCCTCGTGGGTGACCAGATTGAATAAGTTCTCGTAGTCCTCGCTTAAGTACACTTTTCCGTCGTGGAGCTCCTCCTCTACTCCACCCGTGCGGACGTTGTGACTCTCGAACTTGGTCCTGTTGTCCATGAAGAATTTCGGCGTCTTCTGCGTCACTGCTCTCAAGGCCAACAACGCCAGCGGCATGTGGACCAAGCCAGAGGCCTTCAAGATGGGAAAGGCAGAGCATTCTACCTTGTGGTGGCTCTGGAAGGCTCGATTCCTGCACGTGACGGAGCAGAAGGCGACCCCTGCGCACGAGGCGCAGGGCACAAAGGCGGAAGCTGCGTCGAGAAGTACGAAACACTCGGCGCAGGCGTCGACGTCGGCGTCCTCGTCTTGGTCAAGGCAAGCCACAGCCGGCTCCTCCACGAAGAGGATCTCGCCTGCATCGACTGCACGAGCCGCAACTGCGTGACGGCCGATGGAGTCGTCGTAACGCACGGTGATGGCGGACGAGGCCGACGGGTACGCCGGATGAGGATGCCTCAGCCGAAGCCAGGGGGGCACCGAAGGACATGGAGCAGACGCTGTGGATGCAAAAGCTCACCAGTCATCAAGGGTCGATCATTACAATTGAATCATCGTTAACGGATGAAAGGTAGTTGGCGATGGCCAAAACCTAAAAGATCCACTTGACCTCACTCACCCCGGCCCTCCTCCCTTGGCTCTTCTTTGACAACTGCTGCCTTTTCCTCCTCGGTGTTGATCAGGTTGATGAACGCTTCCTGCAGCTCCGCGACCATTCCCTTGCGGAGGTCCCTGTTCAGCCCCGACCGGTCGATGGCGTCGACGGCGCTGTCGAAGGACGCCTGCGCCGCCCTCACGCGCCCCAGCAGCAACAGGCACTTGCACTGACGGATGTACAACTTGTACGCGCAGGAGCTCGGGTACCCGGCAGACAAGGCCAGCTCGATGTCCTGCAGGCACTCCTCGTATCTGTTAAGCTTAGGGCAGGAAGGATAGGTCAGGACCAAAGAGTAATCCGGCACAAGTCATCAAAGAGACCCATAGTGAAAGTCCACAAGAAGAGACATTCTTTAAAGGCCTAAGGCCTGTCCACATCTCTAATTTCAGAAGTTACCAACAAATGTTATTCACTTGCAGCTCCCACTACTCTTACTAGAAAAAGATAAGTTCGTGCGATGTTTCAGAAGCGTCGATATCGATATCCACTCTCGTTTCAGACACTGACTCGATATAATTTTTATTTTAAACAAAAATATTTTTATATAAAGTTAAGATCTTTGCACAGACGCTGTCTCCCGTTGACTTCTGGACTGGATTTGGCTGAAAGAGGAACTGTTCGAAGGAGGAGGCGCAAAACCTAGCAACTCCTGGCCTAGTTTAGTTTAGCTTAGAGATTAGAATTGGTTGTGTTGGTTTAATCGGTTTACAAGAAGGAGAAAAAAGAGGAAAACTTCGGTATCGTCCTGATATCTTTAACTGACGCAATTTCGATGCGATATTCGGAATTGACGAGATGTCCAAGTCGGAGTTGATCTATTGCCTATATCAGTTAATAATAAGACTTTGTCGATAAACTAATCCAATGAAAATAACACCTACATAGTACCTACATGATAGAGTGTGGCTGATCGGTTGGCCGCTGCAGCAGCAAACTCGTTCTCCGGCGCTGCTTGAGCGTGATCGGCGTGATCCTCCTGCGCCGGCGCATATCTCAGCGCCTCTGAGTAGAGCAAGAGCGCCAGGTCGTGATTCCCGGCGCAGAAGGCGGCGTTTCCATCCTCGCGGTTGCGTCGCGACAACTCCAGGTTCTTCCGCGGGAATGACTCGGAGGCGGCGACCAGGAACTCCTCCAGGGCTGCAAAGTTCACCGGCATCTTGACACTGGACTGAAACTTCTATTCTGGGCATTGCATTTTGGACAAGTTAGAGCCAAAAGCTGAGTGGTCTAAGAAAAGAAAAGCTTCAAAATGATCTAGCAGGAAGAGGCGCAAACAACTAACTCACTTTGCTCTAACTCGAGTGTCTCTGGCTGAGAGAGCACGAAGCCGATCTTCTCCTGGGGGTCCTTGAGCTGCAGCAACTTGGGCATGAGCCTCTTCGACACCGTCTGCACGTACTGCCTGAGCGTGTTCTCCATGGTCACGTCGTCCATGTGCTTTCTAGACGCGTTTTTCAGCTGCTCTTTCACTGATAGAAATAGACACTTTTTGTCAACCTCTGTTCACTGCTGAAAAGGTTGGCGAGTCTCCAAACGCTGCCTTAACAGATGAACGAAAGAAAGAGCGTGTTAAAGCTGCAACAACAGGTCTGGCCGAGTTGGACGCTGCCGACCTCACTGAGTAAGACCAGGTGCACTTGGAGCGGAAAAAAGTCTGGCCGAGTGTATTTATAGACAAAGTGGTGGACGACGACAGCACCTCCGCATTAGCATTGTTTACACACATGCATACATTATTAGTGTTTAACAGTCAAGGGGACGATTTTGCCCCACTCACACTGTAGACAATCAATGTGTTTGTTTCAGTGCTTCCCACGTCCTCCCCCGTGTCTTCTCCGGACTGGAACGAGATTACAAGAAGAAAAGTTTTAATTTTAACCGTTGAGAATTGTCCAATGACTGATAAATGTGAGTTCGCTACTTAAGTTGCTACTTAGGTTTCATCCATCTGCTGAGCAGCGCGCCCAACTGTTACTATGCAGGAAACCTCAACGTCGGTAGGAAGTCAAATTTCAGCTTCTCCTATGGAGCTACGAACCGTTTGACGAGTAGTGATGTCGGGAAAGTTGACGTCAACTCGAATACATGCACATCCCTAACACGGGTACAGAACCCAAAATGAATGGTTGGAAAGCACTCATGACTCTAACAATTGCACAGTTCAAGGCGAGTCAGACAAGGACCGAATTCGAGTCGGGCCTGGACTCAAGTCTGACTCATCGACATCACTAGCTGCGATTTCTTCCCAAACAAAAAATCCTGAAATTTAGAAATCTACCACTCGGTGTCATCTGGGCCCAATTTCTATTCTATAAGCCCGCTACTTTCAGCACTTGCCTTGAAATTCGTTAAAGAATCTCCACACCTGTCTCAAAGTGTCTTCAATCGAGAGATTTAGAAGCCTTTAAGAGGCGAAACAAGAAACATAACGGGTTGAGGGATGAGCAGAGCAAGAAACACATTTGGCAGCCAAAGTGGGAGTTTCATACGTGAGCACCAGGGGGTGGTGGGCAAATCGCTGATCGCAGCACATAAAGATCTGCTCGGTTCCACGAGTCCAGGACGCAAAAAGATAAAAAAAAATACTTCCAAAAAAGGCCACTCTTTAAGGGCGTTAAGTGGATTTTATGCTGTAATTATCGGGTGTTCTCGCCAAATTCTTTTTTATTCGGAGGGAGCTTTAGGTAGGCAATTTTCGCTCGGGCGCTTGCCAAAAAATCGTCTTTATCTGGCGCGCACGCGCAGAAAGAGGCTTCTCAACAGTTTTACCGCGAGGATAAATCTTTTTACGCTTTGTAAACACAAAGACTTTGGAGGCTCCGGGCCTATCTGGGTCCTAAATCGGCGCGATCCGTCTTTGGGCACGGGCGAATTCGAATGTTTCTGTGTCCGGTTACTCATTGACATTTTTTTTATTGGCACGCCAAATATTCTAAAAATGAGGGTCGAAACAAAAAATGCCTGTTTGCACGGTTCTTTTTTCCCCCTCTCCCCACCTTTCACACACATTATTTTGTTCTCTTTTGTCGGTGGCTTTTGACAAAAGGGGGTGACGGAACGGACGTGTTTGACGTTCCACGTCTGGCCGAGGTTTTCAACGGGGGCCGAAGAAAAAAACAACTCCTGTTCAGTTATGATTTTCAAGTCGTTCTGAGTGAGATGGAGCGAGAGCACCTTTTCCAGTCCATTCTTGATGGATGAGGGAATCATTCGCTGGTGGTGGTGGTGGCGAAAAAAAAGGTCTTCTGCTAGGCCTGTTAAGGCCTGCAGCTCATTGAAAATGCGCCGAGTGCGGCCGAACACAAAAGGAAGAAGAGTTGTCACCTGCATCTCAAGGCCCAGTCAGGCCTGGTCCGACCACGACCCAAGCTGACCTGTGCAATTGGTCATGACTTAAGGAGGGTTAATTTGGACACCCTGTACAAAGGGCGCGACTTGCTTGACCTCAGCGCCATGAAATGAGAGGAGTGAACTTTTTTTCTCTGCTCCTTCTGCTGACAGCCAAAGCTTCCTTTGATCGTTGCAGACTCTTTTTTTTCCTGCTCAAAGTATTTTTGTGAATTCACGACTCTTTCGCGTAGTCGCAGGAATGACATCAAAGGGGTGAGGCCCCAGAGGGCCCTCAGAGACGGGGGAAGGCCCACCAGGCCTGCTCTTTGTCAGCGATTTTTTATGGAATCGAACGTATTTCCTACGAAATCGAACCTACATCATCTGGGAGGGCGTGGGGGGAAAAGGTGGAGAGAGTCAAGGTGCTTGCGACGGCGAAGACGACGCCAGTGTCGCTGTGCAGTGCGGAGCAGAGGCGATTTTTCTTTCTTCTGTCAAAGGAACATATTTGACGATGGATCCACTCTGGAGGTCTGAATAGAGAGGCCATTTGTAGGCCTCGACACTCCCCTATTTTACACGACTTGAGATGAAAGAATCTCTCCTAAACACTTGAGTTCTCTCAAGCAACAACGTCTACAGAACGAGAGAATTTATCTCGGGAGGGTGGAAAAGCAGCCAGTCCAACACGGCCGACGAGAACGAGGTGGACAAGATCTCCTACAGTGCCCGATTTTGCATCATTTCGCGTTGCGCATCCATGACTTCCTGTTGGCCAGGCCCATGACAGTCGTGACCATCGTGTGCGTGTTGTACACACGTCCACAAGATGTTCGGCGTCACCAACGTCAACGTCTCCTCGACCAGACGCCAGCGCTGGGCCCGTTACTCGATATCATCTCGTGTCAAGCAAGCATCGAGGGACAACTTTAAGTGGCCTTTGGCAATTTCTTTTCTCGTCCCTCCTTTCTCGCTCTGCCGAGGCCTCGATAGGCCCAGACTTTGTTTATTTTAACTCCCCCCGATAATGCCTCCTTGTCACGGATGTCGAAGGTCGTGTGATCCGCAAAGAACGAGCGAAATGAGCACATTTCGATGTCGTGCACGAGGCTACATGAGAGAGTAAATATTGCATCTTGAGATGGGCCGGTCGAGTGTAAAAAGGCCCGGGAAGATAAAACAAAGAGTCATTTAGAAACCCGACCTTCAGTCATTGGTTGGAAGTGCCAAAATCTGGAGATTTTGATCTGAGAAATGAAGTGGCCAAGTGCAAAAGTGGCCACAGGATTTATGTCCCACAATTGTTCTTCCCCTACTTCTTCTGCAATGATTTTGGCAATTTTGCCCCCACTTTCCGGTCAGATCAGCTTTGCAAATCCTGCTCCTGGCTAATTTCCTGCCCACTCCATTTTTCACCATATTAGGGAGCTTAACAGATAAGAGGAGAAAGGTTGATAAAGCCCCCCCCCCCTCCCAAACATGACCACAGAGGAGTGCTGGAGCCCCCTCACTTGCCCCCCCCCTGATCTCCCACTGACTGGGATTTATCTGGCAAACTTAGTGTTGTTTGCACTTTCAATTAGCACCTGTGACACGGACCGGGCACGCCCAGTGGCGCAGACTTCTGTGCTTCCTTAAATGCAGACTTAAACAAATGTCCTACAAGCGTTTGTCCGAATAGAAGATTGTGACGCTTTTTCTTCGCTGCCACCCACACAGTGCAGTCAGACCTGGGCGTGCTGGTTGCAGTCGACCGTCCCCAACCCCTGCACGGCCTCAACCTGACTGAAAACCAGACTCGGCTGCACTAATCACCACTGCACTTGCTGGGACGAGGATTTTTCTTTGTCATCAGCTCCATGTGCGCGACAGCACGCAGATAAGGGTCTTCTTCTGCCTGGCTGCTGAAGAGTCAGCCATATGTTTCATGATATATACATTCAGATGTATAGATAGTGAATGCAATAGGCAGATTTAGCAGTGCAGTCGTCCCGTGTGCGGTGCGCGAGGCGTCCTTCCAAGCTGCACTGCCCTCCCACCGCAGGCACTGCGCTGCACGGTACTGAAGAGCCAGAATGAGAATCTGTCTGGAATCTTGACATCTTACAAGAGCACAACAGACCTTCCTTCACTGAATAATGTTCCTCCCTCTTAAATAAGGCTCCCCCCGAGCTATTGAATTTCTTCTTGGGACCAGACTCATGGACTTCTACGGACCCTGGACTGGACGAGCAAAGGTTCTGGAAGTTTCCCCAATGAAGAAGCCCCCCCAAAAAAGAGAAACTCTGCCTCATTTCATTTTTGAGCAGTGCCCATTCAAGTCCTTCCCCACCACAAATGCCACTGACGGTGCGACAAATAAGGGGGCTCTTCTTAAATGAGCTCCTTCTCCTATCCCCAAAATTTGATGCAGGACGAATGGCAAAAGTCCAGAGGTTAAGTGAAACATGAGCACTTTAGGGAAGAAAAAGTCTGCGCTTTTGGCGAATATTGCGGGGTTATTTTTTTGCAAAGGCTTTGCTTAACCGAGGTCTAACCCCTATTTCCGGCGGGAAGAGAGAAAAGGGCCGATGATTTTCTTTCAAATGCAAATTCCACAAAAGGAGAGTTTTTGCCCAAATGACTCCGTCTTTTTATGACGGATTTTCTTCTCTGAGTGTGGATTTTTTCCCGCTTCTCTGACCCGCCGCGGGCCGCCCGGGCCGCCTGGGCCGGCTTCAACTCAAGGCCTTCAGAGTCCTCGGCGGTTATTTCTTTCTTTTTTTTTTTTTTTTTCAAGAATATTCAACAGCGTGTGGGAAACGACACGAGACGCTCTTTTTTTGGGAGTGACGCCCACTGCTAATGAAGGTGTCAGTTGTGGAGAGGAGAGATACAAAGGCTGATTAGAAAGAAGAGAAACCTTTTAGAAGTGGAGGAAGAAGAAAACAACTTTTGCAGGTTCCAGGGTTGTTATGCAGTCAACACTGGTGCAGAGCAAAGAGTTGTGACACTTGTAGCTTGAGTCAGCGTCAGCACCTAAAATTCTTGGTCCTTAATAACTGCGTTGACAGCTGAGTCAGAAGAAATGGCTCCATCAATCTTTTACAAACATCATCTCTCTGCTCGGTTTTTTTTTCTTCCTCTTCTAAATGAAGAACAAAGATTTCACGCAGGTTTCATTAACGTGTCAAGTCTGCCTGTGAAGAGTGAAGATGTCTGAGTGAGTGCAGATAACCCTTTTAGAAGGGGTCAAGAGATTTGGCCAAAGATTCTCCACCTTTTCTGTCACGACCTCAGAATAGAGGAATTTCCACTGATGGAAAGTGGTGCTCAGAGCTGACGAGACGCTGCTGGCATCAAAATGCTAATCAAGTATTCTTTTTTCTCTCTGCCTCCGTCGAGATGAATGAGACAACACGATTTGGCACATGTTTTCTATGACTCAGGCCCCCCAAACCGAGAGGCACGACCCTCGGTGGGCCTTCGGAGGCCTGGGAGGGCCTTGAGGCAGTGGTGAAAACGACGGAATATTAGGGCAATTAACAGACTGCTACTTTCCGCATAATGACAACAGCAGGAAAGAGCTCATGACGATGATGAGTCGGCGTCCTCCAAATAATGGCTTTATTTGCCACATAATAGCAGTCATCATTGCACAGTAAAGTCAGGTCTTGAACTCGCAGCCACTAAATAAAGAGACTGACGGCAACGAATCCATCTGTGCACAAGTGCAATTTTCTTTTTTTTTGCCGCGCAAATTTGCATGCTATTGACTCTGCCTGGGCTGCGCTGCGTGCACGGCATGCTTGTCGGGCCCCCGGGGGGGGGCCCCCCCCGGCGGCGGGGGGGGGGGGGGGGGGGGCGGGGGGGGGGGGGGGGGGGGGGGGGGGGGGGGGGGGGGGGGGGGGGGGGGGTGGGGGGGGGGGGGGGGGGGGGGGGGGGGGGGGGGGGGGGGGGGGGGGGGGGGGGGGGGGGG
>JAAUXU010037213.1_pt1 | contig 10361 bp, 11 predicted proteins | sample 7278151 | NCBI WGS metagenome assembly JAAUXU01 (sample SAMN14350113, study PRJNA611818) | marine sediment metagenome | isolation source: surface marine sediment (1.8m) | place: French Polynesia: Moorea | collected 2018-08 | reverse complement strand
TTATCATCATAGTACGATCCATCGAACTTACAGTAGAACATGCATTCAACAGAACTGTACAGTAAGAACGAATTTAACTCACACTGCGCATGCGCGAGCGCGTGTGCACATTGGCAGTTTAGCCGAATAGGTTAAGTCAGGGCGGTCGAGCATCCACTCGAATGAACGTTCGAAGCTTAGTTCGGGATTATTCATTCGATATTCGAAAGGCTTTTTGTTCGCTTTCACTTCGAATAAACGGTTCAGCAGAGCTTGCAAGACTCACGATTCAAAGAGTTGGCGAGACAACTCATTTCAACTTTCAGCCTCTGAGAAAAAGAGTAACAACGAGTCGACTCATCCCTACTTTTCTCCGCCGCAGGCGGTGGCATGGCAGAACCAGGGATGGATCGGGCCGCCATTTAGCGGGTTTCGGGCTACGCGGGCTGGGAAGCTGGGGGCTTCGGGCTAGCCCGCGGGCGAGATCTCAAATTCCAAATCTCCCCACTAATCCAGAGTTGGCAAAGTGTCAAACCAACTTGTGCGCAGATTATTGCAAATCTTTACCAACTCAACTGTTTTCTTCATACTGTTTGTTTTCCTGTTCCGTTGTCATTTCTCAGAAACCACAGCAATTCGGGCCAGTCTTGCGGGTTTAGGGCTGTGCGGCTTGGCCACAAGCAGGTTTCGGACTGCGGGCTGGCGGGCTCGGGCCCGACCCCAATCCATCCCTGCACTCCACCACAGCATTGTCAGAATTGGAGCTCTTGCTCGTGTATAATGCAGTTAATACTTCACAGATGTAGCAACATTTCCATGCACTACTGACATTTCCCGAGATGTCTTGGGTGGCCGACGTAGCTCAAAACTGAGGTCGACTCAATGAATCGCGGTTCGTCTTTCTGTTAGTGAAACCAATTGAGTCGACGAGTCCTGAAAATCGGCGAATCGTGCAAGCTCTGCTGTTCAGCCAGTTTGTCTAACAAAACAAAGCCACTAAACGGAGCAGTCAGGGTTGCCAGATGGCCGTTTGTAGGGCCAGGTTTAGGTTTCACTGGCAAAATCAAGAAGAGAGGGGGCGATATTTTTTCTTTGATTTTTGAATTGGCTCGCCGTTGGTTCCGGCCGTTTTGATTGAGATTAATATAACCCTTTAGTAAACGATATTAAGATGGCAATATATCTGTGTCCAGTAACAGAAAACTGAAATGTGCAGTAAAATGGCAGGACTTGCAGTAAAGTAGCAGAATGTGCAGTAAGATAGCAGAATGTACCAGAAAAGGATTCATTGCTGACTTAAAACTTGAATGGTTTGCACCTGCAGCAAAGACAGAACTCTGGGACCCAACCAGAAAGAGCGTGTTTGGAAGTATGCTTGACAACAGCACTGTGGACAAAGGCCTTCTCTTGGACTGCTCAGCAGCAACGTCTTCTCCGGAGCCTTGTTCCTGATGGGATATGCGATATTTACACTCAGGCCTCCGAGGGCCTCACTGCCCTCAATGCAGACAACCTTTAGGCCTGGAAGGCAAGGAGAGCACAGCAGGCATGGGGAAGCTGAGAAGAGTTTACCCAAGACCAGCAAACCCTGATTCCAGCTGACCACTGGCGTGCAGTAACGTGCTCATGCCCTATGTTTGCAAAGAGCAACCACTGCAAACATTCCATTAGCCGTTGCATTCGTCTGAAAGTTCCTGGCTGCGAGGTTCCATTGGAAGCTAAGCATGTGGCTCTTGGTGTCAAAAAAACCCCAGAGGCAGGCCAAAGAGGGCACAGGAGGCACTTGTCATTCAGTAGTGTGGCAACAGTTGCACTGCATGTGGCAGGTAAATCTTGTTGCACGTTATGAATAACTGCATCTTCTAAAATATTACCAAAGTAAACTGAAAAGTATGAGAATTTACTGCAGTGTCCTACTGTACTGTACATTCTGGCATTTTACTGCACATTCACCCAATGTCCTGCAAAATCCCTCAAAACTTACTTAACACCTGCATTTATCTACTGAACACTATTTTCGGTCCCCTTTGACTTCCGGCTGGCCCCGGCAGGAAGCACCGAGAAACAACTCGAGTTGAAAACGGACGAAACAGCATGAGGTAGTGAGTAAGTCGGGTTGTTTTCGAACCGCGCCAAATTCGAACCTAGCAAGTTTGAGCGAGGGTCAAAATCGTATCGGGCCTTGTGAAAAACTGAAAATCAAATTGCGAAGATAGCACAAAAGAGTGGATCAGAACTGAGAATCAGCACTTGTTCGTGTTCTCTCTGGAGCATTCTTTGCTGTTTTCACTCGCTAAAGCGAAAGACTCTGCTCAATTCTTTGCATCTACTGGAGCCTATGAAAATGCCCACTTCTCGAGCTTCAAACCTAGCTGAGCCAGGCTCGATTCGCCCACTAGCAGCAATAGGGATGCGTCGAGCCGAGCAGAAGCAAAAAGTATCGAGCTGGCTCGAAGTCTGTGTAACAGTTCGAAAGTACAACCCCCCCCCCCCACCTGCAATTTTAGTCTTGTTGCATGTGTTCAAATGAAGCAACACGTAAAAAACAATCCGACGAGTTTACATTGCAAGTTGGCATTACGAAGACTTGGAAACTTTCAAAATTTTGGGGACAAAAAGCTAGAAAGGTCTCGTCGAGCTCGGCTAAAAATAAAATCTCAGGACAGTTCAATTTCTTGAGATAGATTCGGTAAGACTCGACTCGAGGTGTCCCCAGGTGAAAACTGTTGACATGAAATTTCAAGTCCTCCTTTAAGCATGTCACTTTTTTCGGTCAGTCACAAAAAGCTTTTTGAGCAATATTTAATATACGCGTTGCACTAAAGCCTGTTTTAGCCCTAATGCACAGTAATCGTTCGTCTGAATGGACGCTCTAGACGAGAAAAGCGATGACGAAGACGGCAATGATGAACTTTCCAGAGTTTTATCCGACCGATGAAGTCTGTTATCCTCTGAACTTTACAACCAACAGTTATCAGGGTCTCCCCCTATCAACAGTTGGCGCGAGTTGTGCATCCGGGTCTTGAAGCAGACCCGGGGTTTTGAGCCAAATGCAAGGCTGCGGGCGCTCAGAGAAATCCGGTCGACATCCGGGACCAAGAAGTCATCCAGGGAGTGCTCTCTTTAATCCTCTCAACAACGTTGATGAAGATGCTGGCCAAGAAAAGCCTTCCCACCTTCTCCAGTCAGATTAACTTTTTTTCTCACTACTGTGCCCAGCTTGAGAAAACTCGCACATCCCAAAGGAAGACGAGCAGATTCCTCTATTTTTTCCTCTTCCGGACATTTCCCAGTACGTCCACATAAGTCTTTTCTCTACTTCTCCTCCTGGAGGGTGGAAAAAGATTTGTAGCCAATAATTCACATCGTGGGATATCGAAGAAGCTCGAAACTACGAGGAGGCCACGCTGAAAACGACTGCAACAATTTGGGCCCCTCAGCTTTTGGGGGTTCGGATTTGAAAAACTTGGCAAATCGAATCCGAACTTTGAGAGAGACACGAACCGGTTTTCCACGGTGACTCCAGGCAAGTCGGCTACAATTATGGTGCACTCAGTACTCGTGGTCCTTCCCGCGAGTCAGACCCCAGAAGAGTCAGGACAAGACAAATTCAGGTCGACGTAAATACATAGGATTGGAAAGTTGAAACTGCAAAAAAAAAGTGCAAATACGAAAAAGATAATGAAAGAAACAGCTTTACTCTTGAGCATAAAAGTCCGTGAGTGTTTGTTTTGATGAACGTGAGTACGTAACCAGAAGGGAGGGGGGGGGAGAGAAAACTTTTTCCCCTGGCAGATCCTGGCTTTGCCAAATTTGTTGTTTCGAAATTTCCTACAATTTTCCAACATTCACCAAAAACTATGAGACTGGTGTGACAAAAATGCCCTCCCCTTTTGCCCTACACGGCACGCAACAGAAACACTGCCTCTTCCTACGGGAATACGAAAGTACAACATCAAATGACATCCCTAAAATCCCTACAACATTAAGTTATGAACGAGACCCAGAGCTCCAACCCCTGATCTTGTTAACAACAGACATTCGCGGAATCCCCTCGCGCGCGCGCGTGCGCGCCTCGTGCGAAAATGGCAGCTCCGGTGGCATCTCCGACTCCTTCACCTGGCAGATAGTGAGCGAGCTGTTATCGAAGGACATCTCCGAGTCCGTCCTCCCGATGAACTTGTCGCAACTCTGTTTGACACAATACTTGGGAAAATCTCGACGTGTGTAAAGAAGGTTTGCATTGTCATGCCCCACCAACTTCCCTATGCGTGGAACGAGGCTACCGGAGAGCGCAATCTTGGAAAAGTGGGCAAAGCGTGCAAGTGAAATATTCGCGGTTGGCTCCAGTGTCACCGGAGCAGCGGGCGGAGCAGCAACTGATCCTTGGTTTTGCATAAATATCGCATTAAGTCAGAGCGCGGGATTGCGTATGATAGGCAAGAGAGACCCTTGCTCACATTCTTGGCAGGCGACTTGGGCAGGAAGCAAAAAAACTCTGACAATTGGGTAAGTTCAGGGGAAGGTTGGTGTCGTTGTGGATGGCGCAAAGCCAATCAATGGGTCCATATTCATAAAAAAAAAGGATTATAAGGCGCATGAAGAGAAGCAAAATCACTCACAACTCGATGTTGCTCAGTTGTGACACATTTAAAATACAGAAAATACTCACTCTTTCAATCATTCCTCTCACACAAATCCATCATCTTCGTTGTCTGAGTTTGACAGTTGGGCGGCTTTTTGGGTTCAAGGTCCGCAAGCACAATCGGAATTCAAACGTCGAGCTCACTGCCAATTTTTGAGAGACTTTAAGGTTTTGGAGTGCTCAAGTTAGTCCCAAAAATATGGTGTGGGCAAGGTTGGCCGGAGTTGGTGTCACTCGCGTGAAATGAGGATTCCCTCAAAGACTCCTGAAATGTTGGAATACCAGCCCCTTGATACGGCAGTGGACAACTTTGTCGGGTACCCGGAGTTGCACTCGGACTCGACGTAAGCGGACTCCACTGGAACGGCGAGTTCACGGTCAGAGAGGGCACTATTTAAAACAGTCGGCTGGTACAAAGAGATTGCTGCTGCCTGGCGATGGTGGCCATGGTGCAGCATCTCTTGTTGTAAGTGAGACTAGCCGAAGCCGAGGTACTCGGCTCTAGTCCAACTGCTAAAATCCTAATTTATAAGCGCTATGTCTGTGTGCGGGAGTGGATGTCCGTGTCTCTCGCGGGGTTGGCGCTCCCACCGCGGAACCCACCGTCCCCGAACTTGCCGTCCACATTCTCCGTGCCGTCCACACGGTCCATGCTGTCCTCCTACCTGATCCTCTCCGTTTTGCCCAAGTCCTTACAAGGCGGGTTTTTTTTTACTATCGGGAGTGGATGATCAAGAAGCACTAGGGATGGATCGAGTCTAGACTCGTACTCGAAATACTAGTAGTCAAGGACTCGCGAGTATAGTAGGGGTGGATCGAGTCCAGACTTGTACTTGACCCATCATACTTGACTTGTACTCAAAAGACTTGCAAGTCAACTTCCTCAAGACTATCTCAAGTCTAGTGGAAGTGGCAAGATTTAGAATCCTAGTTTGTCTGAAATCCAACTTGGAGTGAAATGTTGCTTTGTAGAAGAGATTCGAGAGCTCACACCTCTCATGCAGCTTCATATATTCAGTAGGCTCAAAATTTGGCTGAACTAGACTCAACCCTCTCAAAAACTCTATCCTTATACTTGACTCGTCCTCGAAACTCGACTCGTACTCGAAAAAATGGACTCAATCCACCCCTAAGCAGCATCTCACCTACTTCTTCTCAATTCCTCCTCTCCTCCCCAGTGTTGCCAAGTTGCACCGATGAAGAGGTTGTCTGTCTTTCCTTCTTTCTCTCTCCTCTCTGTTTCAGAGCCTGGCAACACTGCTTCTGCCTCTCCTCTTCTCCGTCTGCCCCTGCGAATTTACTATGCAGTAAACTACATATCTTCTAAAATATAGTAGTGTTATAAGTGTAGTAAATGCAACTTTGGCCCTCGATTTCGGGCCTGAAGCAGCCTTGGAATGGACCTGTAACCCACCCATCCCCATTTCACGGCCCGTAAAAAGTAGCATCTGCCGACCAAGTTTGTGGGCGATCGGTCCAGCGGTGGGAGCGACAGAGTCACTGGTGAACAGACGGGCAGACAGACAAACCCTTTAAAGATATAGGCTGGTTGGAAAGGTACGTTAGTTGGAAAATGATTCTTAACCATGGAATTTCTTCTTTAAATAGCGGTGTCATGTCGTTTTATCTCGAAAAAAAAGTAGAAGTAAGGACGCACAATACAACTAAGTTCTTAAAGCTATTTGGGCAATATGAGAGCAATGTATTCCAAGAAAGGAGGACAGAAATAAATGACGTCACGACATCAATGTAGGTTTCTATGATGTTGCTGCGTCTCTTCACCTCTGTCGTCGTCGTCATGGGAGCGAACGCGTACTACACGCGTCCCTACCCAATGGCGTTCGACGACAACGGGCGCTATGCATCGCAAGGAGGAGGCGCTAGAGGTCCAGAAGGCGGCGGTGGACGAGGAGGAGGGGACCCCGTGTCTTACTCCTTCAGGTACAGCGTGCTGGGTCCACAGGCTGAGCTGAACTTCGGCCACGAGGAGTCGAGGGATGGCCCCACTGCCCAAGGCTCCTACTACGTGACTTTGCCGGACGGAAGGCTACAGAGGGTCGTCTACAGAGTGGGAGGGCCTCACGGTGGATACCATGCCCAGGTGAGTACTCTATTTCACGGCACCCACGTCCTGTGAGGCTCCCTTCAAAGAGGCAACATCGTCGTCGGTAGGGTGAGAGTGTCTAACAACACTGAATTGCACCGTTTGCGCTAACGGATAAATAAATGATCATCCTGGCAGCCTCTAACACTGGAAAAACACCTGCTTTGGCGCTCATATTTCTTCACTATCACATCTTTTCTGGTCAACTTAGGTCACTTACGAGGGAAAGGCCATTTACGCCAAGAGCAGAGAGGCTCCTCTGACCGTAAGGAGACCCAACTACGTCTTCAGGCCTCCCCCAAGCCTCACGTTCGACGACGACAACGTTGGCGGGGGGAGAAGTCACCGCACCCAGGGCAGAGCGAGGGCGAGATACGCCCGGAAGTCCACGGGCAGAAACGTCGACCACGGCGAAAAGGCAAACAAGGTGGACAAACTCATCATCTTGAGGTCGAAGCCGCCACGGAGACTGGGAGAGCATGAGACAAGAGAGGGGACACAAACCGTGGCAGCCCCCGCAGCAATGACGACGGCGACGACAGCGACGACGGCGACGACGACGACGACGGTAACAACAATGACGACGATGACGACAACGACGAAAATGAGGAAGAAGAAGAAGAAGAAACGCACGTTTGGAGATAGAATTGTGAGCAAGGAAGTTGAGGTGAAGAAGCGTCGTAGAGAGCCTAAAAAGAAATGGCCTCCGCGGCCACGCGTCATTATAAAGAGGCCGCGAAAAGTGTTGCGAAAAAGGCGACTGTCGTCCTCGTCCCTGCCCGTGACTTCGTCCTCTTCCGCCGGCCAAAAGATCAAGAGAGGAAGAACCGCTCTCGATGGCGGCGTGGAGAACGACGGGTGGATCAGGTGGAAGCTCTACGAGATCCCTCTCCCTATTTCTAACGGCAACAAGGACCTGAAGGTGGTGTTCAGGACGACGACGAAGAAGAAGACGCGAAATGCAGATGCGTCGTAGGCCAAAGTAGCGACAACGACGAAGAATTGACGTCATCGTTGTTCTACGTGGTCGTTCGTGTAAGGCTTTCCACCCCAGGTTCTACCGAAATGCGAAACCCGGTTTCTTTAGAGTGAGGACCCTTTTCATGTCACAATCTGGCGTCATCAGCACTAAGGTGACCTACAAAACTAAATACGTCGAAATGTTTTACTTGGGAAATGTTTGGGGAAAATATGCAATCATCCTAAGTTTAAATTGAAAGTAGCTGCACATAATCCGGGCCAAAAATGCAAAAACCTAAAAATAAGTGGATCTGATTTACTCTCGTTCGTGTCGTTAGTCTTGGTAAGATTCACTGATAGCTAGTACAGAAGTCGGAATCAAAATGTGGCGTGTTCTGCCCTCAGGTACTTACGTACCTAACGTGACGTACGTATTTCTGTACATACAGAACAGTGGACGCCAGTGACAGTCATGCTCGCAGTGTCCGAAGCTTAAGTCCTCACGTTCTGGTTATAGAAGTCGACGTATCTATAGGAGTCTTCTTTACAAGAGACATAAAGAAAATCGACCACAACGGAAAGTTGCACAGGATCACGATTATGTTTGAACTCATTCGCAGATGAGGTCAGAGTTGCTCATTCTGTACTAAGGTAGCTCCGGTCAGAGAAGGTCTTCCGGCTATCGGGCTGCTGACCTCAATAAGCTGCGTCCACTGCATTGACCCTCAGTGTGAATCAACCTTTTCCGATTTGCTCTTGTGGAAACCCTGGTTCCTCCTGCGAAAGCCTAAAAGCCCAACAAAAATGTCTGTTTTTTTGTGCCTTTCTCCGTCCAAGCTCTGGCGAATGCAGCGAAATTGAACTTGTTCGACACTTCCGAGTTGTCCAAACACGTCTGACTGCACTCCTCTGGCAGCGCCAGGTGCAGTCAAGGATTGGATCCAAGTTGGTGTTTCAACGTAAACACAATTGCTGCACTTGACACTTGTAGCTGAAAAGTTTTCGCAAGTGTCGTTCAAAGTTAACGCAATTTCCGCCGCCCAAGGTAAACTTTTATTTCTTCATAAAACAATCGAGCTCCCTCAAAGGTGTCATAGAACGATGAAACAATAACTCCTTGTTAAGAACACAACCATGCACGCTAACTAAGCTATTGCTACAACAATCGCGTGGATACATAGTGTACAAAGTGTGCATAATGGAGCAATGTTTGTGCTGACGTAAGTTGCAGTTCGTTGGTCCACTGAAAGAGCTTCTTTTCCTACTTCTCTTCTTCGGCGGCATGAACAAGGGCCCTGCGTGCTCGGAGGACGACGTCGACGTGCTCAGGACCACCGAAGAGCACTTTAAGGCTGTCATTCACACGATAGTGGCGCCAGCCGCTGCAGCCGCCGCGGACGACGATGACGATGACGGTGACGGTGACGGTGACGGTGACGGTGACGGTGACGGTGACGGTGACGGCGACAACGACGACGACGCGGGAGGAGGGGCAGCAGCTGGTGGAATCTTCCTGCTGCCTCCTCGACTTCCTCCCCGCTTCAACGAGCCTCTTATTCGCTCTATGAGACTTTGCTTATTGTTTGTTGCCGCTACCTCTTGAAAGATTCGCTCTTCATCAGTGTCATCTTTCTTGGGCCCATTGTTATTTCTGCTCGGTTCTTCGTCCTCCGGAGCCAAGACACTAGTCGTGGTCAAGTTGCGGTCGTGCATCTCAGGCTCCACCGTAATCTCAGTCGTAGAAACTTCACCGTTGCTGGCTACTGTAAAAAAAAGAGAGAGAGAGAATAAGAGCCTTTTTTGTCATCCGATTGTGCCACAGACGAGATGATATCAAAAAAGAAATACTTTGATGGCCAGTGGATGGGATGAAGACTTCGTAAGATCCTCAACTGGTGGATCTAGACGACCTTTTTGTACGAATGTGTGCGCTGCACCCTCTTGTACACTTTTTTTATCATCCGATTCTTGCAGATTTTGTGGTACAGCACACAAAAAAAGAAGCAGAGCTATTCTACGTACACTCCAAAATTAGCTTCAGTACCCAGAAATGCTTTCAGCTGCATGAACAACAATATGGATTTGAAAACTGAATATCCATACAAAGTGCAATGCACAGAGCCAGATACAGCGCTCATGTTCTCAGACACACGCTTTTTTTCTAGAAAAACCCTTAATCTTTTTCTTGTTCTTATAGGTTCTTCTTATAGCATTTCTGGGTACTGAATCACTTTTCGCAAAAAGGAGTATAAGTGTTAGTACCTATTTTCGAGAGGAAAGAACCTAAAGTTTAAGTTAAGTACTCGAAATGCCCATGGTAGGACCAAATCTCTCATTGCAACAATTGAAAAAAGCAATAAAAAGTCCTGCAGGCAGAGAAATTTGGAAAAAAGAAGGAACAGTGCAGTTTGGTTGATTGCAAATGTGCCTATAGCGGGATTTCTCCCGCAAATGACCCCCGCAAATTTGAATTCAGTTAGAATTCGATTGTATTGGGATGCACCTATAATTGGTTTGGGCCTTTTATGAAGGGATAAAGTAGCCAATGTCACTACGTATGGCCCAGGTGGTGACTGTCATAAGTGTGTTCCACCATATGACTTCATTTGCCTGTTTTACATAGATGAGGCAGTACATGGATTTGAATATTGATTCCTCTTTGCCTGAACACAT
>JAAUXU010037704.1_pt1 | contig 10362 bp, 7 predicted proteins | sample 7278151 | NCBI WGS metagenome assembly JAAUXU01 (sample SAMN14350113, study PRJNA611818) | marine sediment metagenome | isolation source: surface marine sediment (1.8m) | place: French Polynesia: Moorea | collected 2018-08 | reverse complement strand
GCAACGGATCGATCGGCAGTGGTTCAGTCCATACTATCGACTGATTTCTTTAGATACTCCCGGTCATTCCACGTGCAACCTCTACGTGACTAGAAAATTCCAAACAAAGCCGACTTGGGGACGCGGATAGGGACTCTCCGGAAGCTGACGAATCTCGAAACCTCGACGTTGGGGTAAATTCTGATTCTATTCATCAGACTGTACCGTGTGCTAGATTTTCAGTTCTGTTTGTACTTAGCAGACCATGTTCTGTTCGTACATGGTCCGCTAAGTGCTTGCAGTGAGCCGCAAGAGACAGCATTTCATTGGCTGGAGGACTCTTTTTACGGAATGACATCGGTCTTCCAGGAACATGACTTCCACTCCAGTTTTTAGGACCAGGCGAGCTTCTTGAATGGCAAATACTATTTAGCTATGCACTGAAAACACACAATCTACAGTTCTCAAAAAGTGGTGAGAAAATTATCCAATCACTCGGGGTTTTCCTTCCTTGTGACAAAGAGACCCGTCAGAGTAGCTACACTTCTTCGTAGAAGTGCTTGTGACCTAACCACAAATTTTAATCAAAGGCTAGGGCAAAACTCGCACTGGGCGTAGAAAAGAAAGTAATACTGAGTGATGGAGATAAATCTAGGCTGGTACTACTGCAGTGGCCGTAACATCCCATGCACAGTGAAGTCGAGACTTCTGCACCGTACACCCGGATCAGATTGAGATACTCCCACAGCTCGTTCAGTAAGAAGAACAAGTGGAGATTCATCTTCCAGCTGGAAATCATGAGGTGCATGAAATTGAGTAAATGAGATAACGTCACTTCTTTATCGAGCCAGAGATTAGGCTCAGTACGCTTACCTGATAACAATGCTGTGGGGTTAATTGTCCATCTTCTCCAACGAGATTTGGTCGATCTTGTTGAAGACGCATACTCACGGCGTGTATGGTACATGTGCACGTACATCCTCTTGCCTACAATTACATCAATCAGTTGGTCAGGTGTGCTGTCCCCTCTAAACAGCACCTTGAGCTGAGAAATTTGTCATGCATAAATATACCAGCGGGCTCTTTTTGTCTTTGCATTAGAACCTCAGCGTACAAGATCTTATATTCATGCAGAATCATTTGAACAGCTGCTCATCACATTTGGAGAGAGGGACGGTCGAGTTAAAGAAGGTCCCACCAGCCTTCATCTGATGGAAGTCAAAAGAAAGTAGTAGAAAAAAGAAGGGATATTGGGCAGTTTCTCTGTCAGTCTGATCCCGATGCTCTCCATGACCAGCATATCCCTAAGGAGACAGCGAAGCTCGGTGCTGAATTACCGCATTTCTGCAAATAGTAGCCGCCCTTAAATAGTGGCCGCACCTCTAGACCCTCATCTCTTAGAACAAGCCGTCCATGAATTAAAGCTGAGGCTACTGCATAAGTAATGAAGCTACTGAAAGTACCGCGAAAAAACTTGCTAATTTAGTATGGTGCTGTGTTAACTTTGGCATTTTGGTCTCGCCAGAAGTGTCTTAAAAAGCTACAGGTACTATAAGTCTGAGGGCATGTGGATTAAAGCCGCCCTTGAATAGAAGTCCGACCTAAAAGTCACAAATTGAATACAAGTCTCGGTTTGTCATTACAGAATTAGGGTTTAAGTAAAAACATTGAGAGAAGCTTTACTGTATCCTATTTGTACCGGTGTGTGTCTTTCTTGGTCATGTCAAGGATCACGAGAAGGACATCCGCAGTCCTGGCCGCAGTATTGAATTGGATATCTCAGTCCTTTGCTTTAAGCTGTCGCCTCTATGATGCAGGGGAAGTCGAGCAGCTGAATGTTGTTGCCCTTTAAGCTCGATCACGTCAGAGATGTACGTCAGTGTTATAAATTCGTAAGAGGGATGTTCGCTCTCGGTCTTCATTATGGACCAGCGTGGACTGCGTGAATGGAACACAATCGCTAGCACAAATCTGAAGATAGCACTATTGACCTGGGAGTCTCACCTTCCGTGCAGATGGAAGTCGAATCATGACAACTTTGGCGTATTCGGATTGCGCACATCGAATCCTTCCTCCTGTTCTCTTCCCATATCGCTATGCTCGAGTTGGGAGCGGTACTTGGACAACCGGGCCTTGAACGTGCCAATATGATACTCAATGGCTGTGAGAACAATGGTTTTCTGTACATCAGAGATCTCAGTTGTCCCTTCGTCGTCGTCTTCGGTGCTCACTTTTTTTTTTAGTCCTGCCCATTTCCAAGATACCCATGTTGACAAAGAGAATTTAATTACTTCTCACTTACAGTACGTTTCAAAGTTATTGTATAACAGCTGACTGCGGAACTTGTTACAGGAAACCCATGCAACCTACAGTTGAGTTGAGAAGTTATGGCCCCCTCAGCCTTGCCGTGTAGTGATGGTTTCGAACATAGAAATGTCGATCTCGAGTATCTATCGATCATAAGGCATCGATCTCGAACAGTTCACGAACGTGTTCGAAAATCCCCCTGAGCTAAAGAACAACAGTGCAGAGTATATGTGCAAGACGTATGGTTTAGAAAGTCTTTGAAAATGTGAGAATGCCAAAGGAACACCACTTACAGCAGGTTATTGAATAGCCCGACCAGCATTCTTTAATTTTGTGATTGCGCTTCTTGGTCATGTCTCCAGCGCTGCCCTCTTTTGTAGGAATGGGCAAATTTTCGAACATGATTTGAGCCTCACAAAAGCCGCGAACTCCAGCCGTTCACGAACATGTTCAAAGATCGAAACGATGACTACTGCAGTGGCGAATCAAGCGTACGTTCAGAGATCTAAGCTCGAGTGGTCAATAGTTCGAAGACGTTTCCAGAGCTCTGACGTCAAGGGTGCTGAAAAAATCCGCTTGCACACGCATCCATCTATGGACCTTTGCACGTCCATGATCTTTTCCGAGTTAGCTGGACCGATCTCGCCCAAACTTGGTTGGCCAGACCCTTTTTTGTCAAATGTCAACAGTCTTTATAGTTTTTGTATTTATTTTATAGGTGCCTAGGATGACCAGGACGCCAGGGTTTCAGTTTGGGACAGAAAGTGGATACCAATAACAAGTACAGGATAGGAAGACGGTGTCAAATTCTGAGGAATCTCTCACGGAAGGTCACACTAGTTGCCAGAAACCTCACATTTAGCTCTTGAGGCAGAAGAATTCTTGGGTTTAAGTTTTAGTAAGCCTTACTATATAGTAATTGGCCAATTCTGATTACTCTCATTTAGCAATTTGGTCATTTTTGATAGTGAACTTGGGTATTTTCGTCATCAGCTAGTTATGAAACGCTGTGTCATCGACCTCATACCTTTTATGGCCTTCTCAGATTCCATCATGCATAAAGCAGAAACTAAAGAACAAGTGGTCTACGCGACCTCCGAGGTCATCTCTGGGGTTAAGGCTCTTGGCTCCACCGTGTACGGTACAAGAAAGCTCATCAGACACCACATTAAACTGCTTCATGTATTTTGCTCTTTAAGCACATAGTCACAAAAGACTTGGTGTAATCAGAGGCTACTGCAAGTTGTGTACACCTTATTGTACATGACGTAGTAATAATGAATCTTAAGGAACAGGGACATAGTACACGTCTTCTCGTAGTTGTAAGCACCGGCCTCGTCATTGACATCGAGGTTTTCGATTATCGAAGTAGCGAGCTCTTCTGTTTTATATTTTTTTATTTTTAAGACTCTCGCGCTTTAGTTAGAAAGCCTCGTAGTAGATATGTGACTGTAGTTTTCTCGTCATTTCTTTTTATGCCGCTGAAAAGAAGGAATCGAACGTCCTTTCTACGCTTCACATCATCTTGATGCTATCCTAGCCTTTGCCCTGAGGTCCCTGGTCAGTGAGTTGACGGAGGAGTCGTCCTGGTTGGCCTCCTCCTTCCTTTCGTCTTTCTTCTTCTCAGAGCATGAGAAGATTTCTTCTCCGTATTTCGCGATCAACTCCGCCTGGTTGAAGACCATCCTGCTGGCGGGGCTCTTGGTGACTGGGGGGGCTTTCTTGCTGCCAGCTTTCGGGGTGCCCTGGGGGGTGCCGACGGGAGTGCTGCACCCAGAGGAGGAGGCCGAGGACGAGGTCTGCAAGAGCGAGTCGTTCTCTGACTCGGAGCCCCTCGTCGTCCTTGTGATCGTTCTCCCAGTGATGCATCCAGTGTCCTCGTCCTTAAAGAGGTGGTAGAACTGAGACAAGTACGTGACCACCGAGAACTTGTCAGGCTCGGCCATGTCTTCGGGATCGAGGAGAGCGGGAATGTCCAAGTTCTCCTCGGCCACCTTGAAGGCTAGGGCACAGTTCGCTGCCGCGGTTTTTGGGGAGGACGATCTGTCCAGTGAGTAGAAGTCCAATAATTCTGGGCGAAAGTGGTGGATGATGGCGCAGAACGCGAGGCCATCAGAAAACGAGGTGGAGAGGTCGGTGATCTCCACTCCTGCATATGAGGCCGTGGCCCTGGAGCACCAGATCTGCAAGGCGTGCATACCGCGGCGCTGGACAGGCATCTTCAGGCAGTTCTCCCTGAACCTCGTGCGGACGAAATGTTGACGAACGATCTGGAATGACAAGTGTGCAAACACAGTTGAGACATCAATAAATACGCACGAATAATCAATTATCGAGTGCACCACTTTGACCGACGGGAGTGAGATTTCCTCTGGCCCTGCACATGGAGTGCACGTGCACCCAAAAAATGCGCTTCCATTCCACTCCACTCGTTTGATAAATGGTTGCTCTCTGTCTCTCTTTTTCCATTGTTCCTACGGGGCGGCAAATCAGACGTGTAACATGTTCAATTGGTTTTATTTGACAACAGCACCGTTTTACAAAATGTTCAATCAATCTGTTGCCATCACGCAACAGTCTGGTAATCAGGCTGATTCAAAGTGACGGTCTGTGGCCTCCATGACACGATCCATACGCCAATGGAAGACCTTGCAACAATCCCATACAATTTCTAATTCCCACTCCACTACCACGTTGCACTTAAGGGCCTCCAAGCTGCAGTGTGACCTTGCATGTCTGACACAACGATGTGTGTAACATTTATGTATCTCAAAGAAAAGTGTCCCCAAAGTCCAACTGAACATGTAACAGAACTTACTGGCTACCCTGCCGGAACTACGCGCAGGCAGCGCATACCTATTTTCGAAGGAGATGTTTCCTGCCCCTTCTGGATGGTAGACAAACAAAAAAAAACAACTCTCAGGAAGTTTTTGCAGGAGAAAGAACGGTTTGCGAGGAAATAATGACCATTGTACACACACTCACCCCTTCACACATCCCCACGCACGCACACACGCAGTGCAGCATGTCCAAAACGCTGCACTGCACAAAGAAGGAGGTCAAGACCCCTAAAATGAAACCCCCTTCCTGTGCTGGCCCCGTCTGGAAATTTTCCGGAGGAAATCAGCAGTTACTTTTATCGTTCTCACGAGCAAACTCACCTCAAACAGGAAGGAGAGAATTCTCGTTCCCAGCACAACCCTTCTTCAGAGCTCCGTACTAAGAGTTGAAGCGGAACGAGGGAGGGAAATGGTTAGTTTAGTTTAGTTTAGTTCTTCTTCTTCTTCTTCTCCTCCTCCTCCTCCTCCTCCTCCGCGGCAAGCAGATCGTGTTCCACTCCTGCAAATTTAGCACGGGCATTTATGTGGTTGAAGTTGCACTTAAGACACCAACGCCGAGATGTGAGATGAGGGAGAGAAAGGAAGATCTTTCCAAATATTGCGAACTGAAGTCATGGCATTTGTGAACAGCACTGAGGATTCATGAAAAGCTCACAGCTCAGCCAAAATTATCACGGTATCGTTTATCGTCGGCAAGGTTAGAAAGTGGAGGACAATGAATGCTTTTATTCATGCACTGCGCGCGTGGACTGCATAAAAGAGCCCGAAGCCGCTCTGGCAGTACGCAAGTCGCGGACCACAGCAAAGTCATCATTCAACAATTTCTTCCCCCCCTTGGAGAAATTTGAAGACCCACATTCTGTGCTCTAATCAAAGAAGGAGGCAAGAAATGGACAAAAACCAACAAACGAACGTTTCGCCCCAGGCTGAAAAAATGCCGAAGTCAAACAATGTTTTTGTCCTCATCTTAGGCTTTGCGTCAAGATCGTGTGAAGGACGAGTCTCATTTATACCGGCTCACACTGTGTGCAAGAGTGTTGCATTAAGAAGTCGCCACGCCCCAGAGCCACGGTGACAGCGACCAAAGGGCGTGTGCGTAAGCACAAGGAGAAGAAAACAAATCTTGGCGAGAAATTAACATAATTTTTGACTACTTTCCCTCTATGCACTCATTACTTCCTGTCTTACCTCCGTGCACCTACGGAGTCGGGTCTCATTGAGCAGAACAATACGTCAGAGAAAAAAAAATTCAATGAGTCCATTCTCATTCGCAAAAGTAAGGAACAAAAATTTGCCAAATTCAATCAAGATTCTTTTTGGCAGAAACGAGAAGCCATGACCCCTCCAACCCCCCTTCCCGCTGCATCGTACCCCGCTCCTGGTATTGCTGATCCACATGTGGCGAGCGGGTAATACGTCATGCATGCTACGCAGGCAGTTCAAAGGCCACCTGGAGAGTAATATTTCTGTCGGGACATTGTGGCAAGTGTGCGACATCCACTTCCACTCGCAATATCCTCAGAATTTACGGTACTGCGCGTGCACCTCGGGGCGACGGCGACCATGGCAGCGGCGGCGGTGGCCTCGAACCACACCATTATTATTCGCCAAGTCAATGCAGAGACAAAAGCTTTGAGGCATAACATTTATGGCATGGACGAATTGTCCCCTCCCTACTAAAAAATGACTTGCGCAACGCTTTCGCGGCAGGGGGGGGGGGATGGTGGTCGGGGTAGAAAAACTCGTAATTACGCCCGCCTGAAGGACCCGGTGCCCCCGCGGAGGCCCCTTCAGACATCGATGAATGAAAGACGTTCTAGACAGATCTGGAGCTCTTGGCGCTAATGAAATCGCTGCTTTTTTGCTCCCCTCCTCCATCAGAGGCGCTCCAAGAGACCTCGAAGAAGCGCTCAAAAAGCCGCCCATGATGCAATGCCTCAAAATAACGCCCAAACTCATACAGGATACGAATTTTGAAAGAGAGAGAGACGCATTTTGGCATACTGCGATCAGACGAACTCCGGCAAGAATATGCACTTCAAAGCCTATCGAGGCACTCAAAAGTGGGCAGCCCATTCTGGCTCTGTGACCGCTCAAAAGATAATGATCTCATGAGAGAGTCAGAGAGAGGGAGGAAAAAAGTGTGTCGCAACCGCTGTCTGTCTTAGGCCCATGTAGTGAGGTGATTTCTTCTTCTACTACCAAGAACAATTAGGCTCGGCCATGAGGTCTTCACACACGCACGCACAGGAAATATGGGCGGGTGGTAATGAACGGTGCAGCTAAACTGTCTACCTGAGATGATATGACATAAAGCAGTTTTTACATCGAGAGACAAAAAAAGGGAGAGGATAAACTGAGCATTCGTGCTCAGAGATCGCAAAGTGAGCTGTGTAGTAAATAAATGGGCCCCATTTGCTTCCAGAGCAACTGCTAAGTGGCGACTGTGTTGAAAAAAATAGGCTGCCATTAATCAGTGTGACCCCAAGTGTGTGGTTCAGCAACCAACAGTAATGCAGCGAAACTGACATTTAGGGACAATTTCACTTTGAAAGAATATATTACCTTTGCCGCCATTCGTCGTCAATGAGCCAAGTATTTGCAACGAAAAGTTTCCTTGCCTTAAACTGAACACGACTGCACCTTGATGTAATAGTACCATTTCGACATGCAGTCCTTCAATGGACAGTCAAAGTGCTTTACACACGAACAATTTCCTTTAAGTTTTAATCCAAGTCAACTCCCTCACGTCCACACGAAGCTACATGAATAAGAATTCCTTCTTCCAGTTCATCGGGTTAGTTTTTTGCGCCTCACAAAAACAGGGGGTAAAACATGGGTAGCGTTTTGCCATGGGGAAAGTGAAAAAAAAAAGAAAAAAAACCAATGGCCTAAGGCTGTGACTCAGCCTCAGCTAGGGCAGGAAACGAAGCTAACGTGATGTTATCCCAATGATGAGAAGTTGGCAGGCCATTTTTTCTCTCGCCTTCCTCCAAGTGGCGTGGATAAAATCCATCCATTTGGACACAGGTGAGACGTTCTGGCAGCTCTTGACTCTGTCGAACCGACGCATGTTCTTTACCTTTTTATTCTTCTTCTCCTGAGCCAAGATGAGAGTTAATTACGTTATTGCTGCACTCAACACACGTCTCTGAAGTGGGCGCGCGAGATGTTCACTCCACCACTGCCAGACGGTGACTGAAGCGACTGAGTCAGCGCTCAGCTGCGCGTCCACCGCGGCAGCGGTGGCGGCGGCGGCGGCGGCGGCGGCGGCGGCGGCGGCGGCGGCGGCGGCGGCGGCGGCGACGTTCGCGTTGGGATCGTACGTAAGGAAGCAGACGTCAACAGTTCGCGCGCCTTTTGTACGTAGGCTTGGACACGAAGGGGTCAATTTACCTTGTGTGTTCATATGAAAAAAAAAAAATTGGCTCTGTGCATCAGCGAGCGAAGCACATTCATATTCCACAATGAATGTAAATCTAACCTTGTAGGCCATTAGAAGTTACACTTACTGCGTTACGCTCTGGAATGCCACATTTTGCGTTTTTTTCACTATGTCAGTTCGATCTTGTTCGGTCAGTCAGTGCAGAGTGAGTAAGTAAAAATGCCTGTCAAGAGGACCGGAGGAGTGAAAGTGAAGCATTTTTTTTGACTCACACAGTAACATCCCTGGCGAACCGTTAGTCAAATGTTGCGCACGTGCTTGACGAATGGGCAATAATGGGGTGGGCCAATTCATATATGCACTGCCAGCATGAGCCTTTAGCACGCATGTGTTTGTGCACAATTTTGCAAGTCGTGGCAGCATCCGCAGCTCAGTGCAAATGACCAATGTGCAGTGGCAGTCAAGTCATCTAGTCTCTTTTACATCAGTCGGTGAAACCGCACACACACGCACACACACACACACACACACACACACGCACATAGAGAGAGAGATACCGTCCCCAAAAGTGCAAACAGTCACTCTTTCCAGTCCACGAGCTTACTGTGCTGTCTCTATCTATCTGTCTACCTATCTATCTAACTATCTATCTATCTATCTGCCTGTCCATCTAACTATCTATATATCTATCCTACGCTTAGTGCATTTTCGGGGAAAGAAAAGAAGCAAATAGACGACGACGTCACTTTCCCCCCACAGCGTTGGAATCGCCGCCCATTGTTTGCCCTAAAAACCAAGCTACTTCATGAAATGTATCCAGTGGGCTCTGAACAATCAGGTTGGCTGTCCGATGTCTGTGAGAGATGCAATAAAGCCATAGCAACACATTCTTGAGTAGAAAAAGACTCAGCAGCAACAGCAGCGGCAGAAGCAGCAGAAGCAGCTGGCAACTTTACAGGTATCGATACTGTTTTGGGCACACATCATGGGGCTGGCGGGGAGGGAGGGCGGGAGCTGGAACCAAGCCGACAGTCCTGATGCTGTCGAGTCCTCTCCAAAGGTCATTCTGCCGTGGCTGCTGTCGTGCAGCGGCTGCTGCTGCTGCTGCGGGGTTTTTTTTTTTTTGGCAGCCTACGTCCGTCTTTACGTACCTTGAACACACACACACTTCCTGCTTGGAGAAGCTGTTGGGCTCACGGCTGCTCCTGGTAGGGAGGAAGAAGAAGAGGCCAGGGAGGTAGCGGCGACTGCATGACCAAGACACGCACAAAGTTTTTTTCTCTCCCCTCTTTCTTTTGAGTCATTAGGGATTGCGTTGTGGTTAGTACTTGGGCAAAAGAGCCCATCACTCTCACTCACTGCATGCTGCCACTTCCTCTTCCATGAGGTGACTAACGATTGTGGACCTGACTGATCAGGTGGGGGTGAAAAAAAAAGAGGAGCAAAGAGAGACTCACACTGGGCGGGACGAAAGCGCGTCTCTTGTTAATGGGCGGCAGCGGCAGCAGCAGCAGCAACAACAACCACAGCAGCAGTTGCGTGCATGACTCTGACCACTGTCTAGGGAGAGAGAGCGTTCAGGTAGTTCGGGTTGTGGCAGTAGCAGCAGCTGCAGCCCATGCAATGAGCTTTGGTTGGCAAGAGAGAAACAAAAGGATCCCTTGTTTCTATCCTGCTCTGCTGCTGCTGCTGTTGTTGTTGTTTTCGACAGCCTTCTAAAAACTGCACTAATTTCAAAATTTCAGCAGAGCTTGCCGGGGGCGGGGGCGGGCGGGGGGGCGGGGGGGGGGGGGGGTGTGGGGGGGGGGGGGGGGGGGGGGGGGGGGGGGGGGGGGGGGGGGGGGGGGGGGG
>JAAUXU010026867.1_pt1 | contig 10369 bp, 11 predicted proteins | sample 7278151 | NCBI WGS metagenome assembly JAAUXU01 (sample SAMN14350113, study PRJNA611818) | marine sediment metagenome | isolation source: surface marine sediment (1.8m) | place: French Polynesia: Moorea | collected 2018-08 | reverse complement strand
GGAGTAGCTCTCCTCGCCGTACTGGATGGCGTAGCGGGTCGAGGAGATGCCGCCGAAGAGCAACAGCACCATGTAGAAGAAAAGAAAGAGGACGGTGATGGCGTCGACGATGGCCTTTGTGCGGTCCGACCAGCGGCTATAGAGCAGGTCCATCCGGACGTGATCGCCCGTCTGCATCGAATAGCCGCCACCCAGCAGGTAGTAGGTGACCATCGCGAACTGGGCCATCTCGAGGGTCCAGAGCGAGGGGTCGAAGAAGTTCTTGCTGATCGTCGAATAGAACAGGATGCCGATCATCGCGTAGACCAGGTACATCGCGATCAGGCCGACGACACGGTTCACGGCGTCGACATACTTCACGAAGAGCTTGATCGGCTTCGGCATCGTCTCAACCGAGCTCGTCGAGGGCTTCGGTCAGCCAGCCCGCCAAGCGGTCCGCCATGTCGTCCTGGCTCTGGCGATCGGCGATGAGGTCGCTGCGAATCTCGATCATCACGTTGAGCAGCCCGCGCGAGATCCCGTGCACTTTCAGGGTGTGCGTGACCCCGTCCTCCGGACCGTAGGGCTCGTTGCGCCGCGCGTCGAGTTCGCTCGCCGCCGCCAGTTCCAGCATTGCCTCCGCGAGGCGCGGGTCGCTGTCGTGCAGGATGCCCAGCTCCACCTTTCGCGGCTTCCCATGATAGCGCGGCACGAAGGAATGAACCGTGACCAGGACCGGGGGCCGACTTGCGTCTTGGCGCCGGTCGAGGCGTGCGCTCACGGTCGCGTGGAAGGGTTCGTAGACGGCCTTGCTGCGCGCCCGTCGTGCCGCCTCTGTGAGGTTCCGGTTGCCCGGGATGTCGAAGGCCTCGCTGCGGGCTGGCATGGCATCTTCGGAGCCAGCCGGCCGGTTGCAGTCGTGGACCAAGCGGGAGAAGCGCTGCAGGACCGCCGGCGCATCCAGCCGCTGCGCGAGCCCGCGCGCGACTTGGGCGGCGCCGGGATCCCAGGCGATGTGGCTTTCCAGGACCGCTGCGTCCAGACCGAGATTGCCGAGCGCCCTAGGCACATGGTTGGTGGCATGCTCGCAGACAATCAGGATTTCCGAGACCCCCTGCGAGTTCACGACCTCGAACGGCGGACCCTCGGCGGCGCTCAGGAGGCCCTTGGCTTCGTCAAACCTCTCAGGTCCTGGTTCCGCATCGTCGCGGACCGAAAATACCATGACAAAGCGCGTCCCGCCGCCATCCCGCTGCTTGTAACGAGTATTCCAGATGTGACAATCGTGTCAATTATGGAATACTGAATACAGCGCGGAAACAGGAGTGAGCGATTGGCCGTGACAGTTGCGCAGCAGATCCACGACGTCCTGCCTGGCATGACCGCGGCGGAGAAGAAGGCGGCGCGCGTCTTGCTGGCGAGGTATCCGATCGCCGGGCTGTCGTCGGTGGCCGAGTTCGCCGATCTCGCAGGGACCAGCGGTCCGACGGTACTGCGCTTCGTCGCCAAGCTGGGCTATCCGAGCTATCCGGAATTCCAGCGGGCCCTGCGCAGCGAAATTCACCAGAGCCTGATGTCGCCGCTCGACAAGGACCCGCGCGACCGCGGTGATACGGCGGCCGTTCCCTCCGCCTTGACCGAGATCTTCGAGCGGGTGCGCGCCAACCTGGCCGAGACCGCGCGCGAGCTGTCGGGGTCCGAACTCGACGCGGCCTGCACTCTGCTGGGCGACCCGAAGCACCAATGCTACTGCCTGGGCGGCCGCTTCTCCGACTCCGTCGCCGCCTACATGACCTCGCACCTGCGGATCGTGCGCCCGGGCGTCCGGCGTTTCGAGGGGCAGGTCTCCACTTGGCGGGATCAGATCCTCGACGTGCGGCCCGGCGACGTCGCCGTGATCTTCGACATCCGGCGCTATCAGGAGGATCTATTCGAGGTCGCCGGGCTGCTGAGCGAACGCAAGGCCCGGATCGTGCTGGTCACCGACCAGTGGCTCTCGCCGATCGCTCGCTACGCGCAGGTCGTCCTACCCTGCCGGATCGACATCGGCCGGACCTGGGATTCCAGCGCGGCGCTGTTGGTCGTCGCCGAGGTGCTGATCAACCGCGTGACCCAGGAGGGCTGGGGTACCTCGAAGGACAGGATCAGGAAGCTGGAGACGCTTGCGAGGGTCTCCGGCGAATCGAGGATCGGAAAGGACGTCGAAGCTTCCTGACTGCAGACTCTGGGATCAGGGCAGGGCGGGCTGGTGCACCCAGAAGCCGTCGACGTAGGCATGGGCTTCCAGGGGCAGATGGTGCGGCTCCAGGGACAGCAGCGGCCGCGCGGTCAGGGTCGCCAGAAGGTGGGTCACCGAACCCTGTGCTTCGCCAAAGGGAAGCATCAGGGTGCGAAAGCGCGCCCGCTGGCCGTCGTTGCGCCGGAAGCCGCCGCCGAGGGTGATCGGCCGGCGCGTCTGGAACGCGAGGTCGAACCAGCGCAGGAGCCGGCTCTGAAGGGCCGATGCCTGGCTCGGGCTCAGGCCCGCGCGCGGCTCGAAGCCAGTCTCCACGAAGGCGTCGCCGAGGTACTCGAAGGTCCAGCTCTCCGGCAGCGCCTCGCGCCGGACCAGCAGGCAGTTTCGCCAGGCCACAGGCAGGGCCTCTGGGTCGAGGGCGCCGATGCTGGGCAACGCTCCGTCCCCGCTCAAGCTCGCCCAGTGGCAGAGCACCCCGACCACCAGGCTGCGCTCGCGAGGCAGCGGGATCACCCGCCAGGATTCCTTGAACGAGACAGGCGGCCGCTCGAGGGTCTCCAGAGCGAAATCCGGATGATCGAGGTCGAGGATTTGGGCGGGAACTGCGCTTGGACTCATCTTCTTGATATCTCCTCGGCGCGGCAGTGGCCGTTCTCTTGTGTGCAGGCTTGATCGGACTGAAGCTCCGCTGGGGTGCGAATGGAGCCAGGCCGCTCTGCGCTCTGCGCGGCGGCTTTGCCGTCCTGGCCTCGGCCGCCCTTGCTGCAGGGTTAGCGCCAGCCGGACCGGCGCTACACCTCGCGAGCAGAAGCTAGGCGAAACAGGGTTAACGTTGCGTTAACCAAGGGCGGGAAACGCCCCGATCAGCTAGCTTTCAGGGCTTCGTCCAGGAAGTCGAGCCGGTCCTGGCCCCAGAAGGGCTCGCCTTCATAGATATAGGTCGGAGCGCCGAAAACGCCGCGTGACAGGGCCTCTCGAGTCAAGGCCTCGTAGGCGGCGGTCGTCTCTTGCCGTTCGGCCAGGGCCAGCAGGGCGGCGCCGTCGTGGCCGCTTTCCTCGGCGATTGCCTTCAAGGTCGCGGGATCGTCGATGCTGCGCTCCTCGGTCCAGACCGCGCGCAGGATGGCGTGGGCCAGACGCAAGGGATCGCCGCCGCTCTCGCCGGCGGCGATGACCAGACGCGCGGCCGGCGCCTCGTCGACCGCGAAACCCTTGGGCTCGAGGTTTAGCGGTAGGCCAAGGCGGCGGCGCCAACGCCGTAGCTCGACCAGGCGGTAGGCCTGGCGCGCCGGCGACCGCTTAGGCAGCGGCAGGCCACCGGTCTGCGGGAAGATGGTGCCGTAGTCGACCGGCTTGACTGCGATTTCCGCTCCGTGTCGCGCCGCGATTTCCTCCAGCCGGGCGCTGCCCAGGAAGGCCCAGGGCGACCGCAGCGAAAGGTAGTAGTCGATCGATTTGGACATGGTCCGAGAACTCCGGCAGCTTCGCGGCGATGGTGCGAAATGCGAAGGGCGCTTCTTGCGGCCTCGCCTAGACTTTCACTCGGCCGCCGGCGCCGAGCCTTCCGCCTTCACCTTCGGGAACTCGGAAATGTCCAGCTGGCCGGCGAACTCCCAGATCTCGTCGCGGGCCGTGTCGAGGCTCTTGTAGGACAGCTTGCGCATGTGCTCGTAGGGCAGGTCAAGCACCGTAAGGCCGTAGAGGAAGGCGTCGCGATAGATCACCCGGTCGGAAAGACCCGGAATGATCCGATAGCCGAGCGGTTCGGCCAACTCCTCGAGGAGAGCCGAGGTCTGCCGGTGGTTGCGGCTGTTCGTCCTGGAGACCCGATTGCGCGAGACGCACCACTCGATCGGTTTGCCGCCTGCCCGCATCCGGTGGCCCCAGCGGCTCAGGACCGAGAGGGTGTAGGAACTCGGGCCGAATACGGTTTGCGCGTCGGTGTCGATCCGAGCGAAGACGTCCAGGTCCAGGAAACTATCGTTGATCGGGGTGATCAGCGTGTCAGCCACGATATGCCCCAGGCGCGAGGCATTGCTCTCGTTCCCGGGAGTGTCGACCACCACCACGTCCAGGTCGGAGAACTCCTCTAGCGCCTCGAAGAAGCAAAGGGCCTCCTCCTTGTCGGCCTTGTGTCGGCTGGTCTTGGACGAGGGCGCTATCAGATAGTGTCTGGGAAGATCGAGTTCGATGCCGGGAGTCGATCTGTAGCGATGGCGGTTCTCCATGAAATGCGTGAGGGTGGCCTGTGTCCCGTCGAGGTCGAGACTGCCGACCGAATAGCCGCACTTCATCAGGCCAACGCTCAGATGGATCGCGGCCGTCGACTTGCCTGATCCGCCCTTTAGGTTTCCAAGCAGCACCACCCTGGGCCGGTACATCTTGCCAAACCAGCTTCGCAAGAACGAATCGACCGGGCCCGCGCCGTTCAGGCGGAGAGGGAACATGGCGGCTGTGTTGCTCCTATTTGATTTCAAAGAAGTTTCTTCGGGACCTTGACACATGCGAGTCGGCGTGGCAACGAAATGTTGCGATAGTGGATCTTTATTCTACTACATATGGGGTCTCGCGCTTGTTGAACCTGCTCCCCGCTTTGGCCCGTCGATCGCCGTCTACGGCACAAGTCGACCCGGCTCGAGAGCAGCGCATCGATCATGACCCAGATACGCAGTCCTGCAAGACGGTCCACACAACTCATTGCGCTGACTTGGGAAGTCGGTCGGCGGAAGGCGAGGGAGAACGCGCTTTATGAAGATCATGGTGCTTGCCGCTCAGAAGGGCGGTTCCGGCAAGACGACGCTGGCCACCAACATCGCCGTCGAGGCAGAGCGCACGGGCGACGGCCCGGTCGCGCTGATCGATACGGATCCACAGGGAAGCCTGGCCGAATGGTCGGAAGAACGGGAGTCGCCGACCCCGATTCTCGCGCAGTGTTCCACGCATCGGCTTGCGCAAAAAATCGGCGAGATGCGCGATGCGGGCGTCGGATTGGTGGTTATCGACACGCCACCGGCTATCAAGGCGGCAATCGCACAGGTGATCAGCGCCTCGGATCTCGTCGTGATCCCGATGCGCCCCAGCGCTCACGACCTCCGCGCCGTCGGCAAGACCATCGATATCGCTGAGAATCTCGGGAAGCCTTTTGTCTTCGTCGTGAATGCTGCGCACCCGACCGCCCGCATTACGATGCAGGCGGTCTTGGCGCTTTCGGAGCATGGCCCCGTTGCGCCAAGCATCATTCACCAGCGAATGGACTTCGCGGCCAGCGCAATCGACGGCCGCGCGGTGATGGAGGTGGCCGGCCGCTCGCGTTCGCCCGACGAAATCGCCGCCCTGTGGCAGTACCTTAAGGCCACTCTCAGCGGCACCCGGGATCGATCCCGGACCAGGCCGATATTGACCCCGGAGCCGGCGATGGCGCCGATCCAAGAGGCAAGGGCTTGAGCAAGCAGAAATCTTCGCCGTTGAAGCGGGCTGCGTCGCTGTCGAGCGCCCTACTGAGGACAGGCGGGGCGGCGCGTGATACCGGCGCCGGTAAGCCTCGAACGAGAACGGGGCGTCTCGCCGATACGGACCCCCTCGAGGCTCCAGGCCCCTCGGAGAGCCCAGGAGCGCTTGCGAACCCAATGCCTCAGGAGCCGGAGCCTTCGGTCAAGGTGCCGCTGGCCGAACCTGCAAAGCGTCCCAGAGCCGGGGTTGCCGGGCTTCAGACCGATGCGTTCGACGGCATGCTCCCCGGCCTCCTGACATCCGAGTCGAACACGGCCCCCGCCGAGGAGAGCCCCGTTGAGCCGTCTCCCCCGCCGCGGCTGTTGGACCAGTTCGAATGTCTCCAATCGAGGAACCAGGAGCTGGCGCTCAAGGAAGCTGACAGATCCGCTGCCACCCCCTCGAGCTTTCTGCGAAACCTGCGCGGTGGTCGTTTCGCCGAGGCCGAGCATGACTTCGGCCGCATCATGGAGCTCGATCCGAAGCTTGCGAAGAAGATCCTCGACAGTGCCGAACTCGAGGACTTGGCCATCATCTGTCGAGCGATCGGGTTCAAGCCCTTGGAGTTCGCGACCATCATTGCCCTGCTCCGCGGTGCGAAGGCGAAGAAAAGGGGCGTTTCTGCGACCGAACAGCTCAAAGCCTCGCTCGGCATCTTCGAGAGCATTGACCGCGAATGCGCCCTCGGGCTCTTAGAACACATTCCCTGGCTGCCGCGGCGGGACTGGAGTTCCCTGGATCGAGCTTAGTGGCCTGATCCCTCCTCGCGCAGCTTGCGGCGCATGATCTTGCCGGTGGCGGTCATCGGCAGGCTGTCGACGAAAGCCACCTCGCGGGGGTACTCGTGGGCGGCCAGGCGGGTCTTTACGAAATCTTGGATCTCGGCGGCCAGGTCTTCGCCGGGGGCGGCGCCCGGCTTTAGAACCAGGAAGGCCTTGACCCTCTCGCCGCGCAGCGGATCGGGCACGCCGACTGCGGCGGCCATGGCCACGGCCGGATGCTTGATCAGGCAGTCCTCGATTTCCCCCGGACCCATCCGGTAACCGCCCGAAGAAATCACGTCGTCCTCGCGGCCTTGGAACCAAAAGTAACCGGCCTCGTCCAAACGGGCCGTGTCACCGGTCAGGAGCCAGTCGCCGGCGAACTTGGCCGCCGTCGCCTCCGGGTTGCGCCAGTACTCCAGGAACATCACCGGATCGGGCCGGCGGACCGCGACGATGCCGGGTTCCCCGGAGGGTAGCGGTCGGCCCTCGGAGTCGACCACGGCGACCTCGTGGCCCGGCACCACGCGGCCCATCGAGCCTTGGCGGACTGGCGAGATGCCGGCGCAGTTCGAGACGATCAAATTGCACTCGGTCTGGCCGTAGAACTCGTTGATGGTCAGGCCGAAGGCCTCGTGGCCCCAGGCCAAGAGCTCCTCGCCCAGGGTCTCGCCGCCGCTGCCGATCGAGCGCAGGTCGTGGGACCAACGTGCCTGCGGATCGGCCACGCCGCGCATCATTTTCAGGGCTGTCGGGGGCATGAAGGCATTGCGCACGCCGAACTCGGCCAGGATCGCAAAGGCTTCCTCAGGGTCGAACTTTGGGAAGCGGTAAGCCAGCACCGGCACGCCGTGATGCAGAGAGGGCAGTAGCACGTCCAGGAGGCCGCCGATCCAGGCCCAATCGGCCGGGGTCCAGAACAGGTCGCCGGGCTGCGGGAAAAGATCTTGTGGCATCTCGACCCCCGGCAGGTGGCCAAGCAGGACCCGGTGAGCGTGGAGCGCGCCCTTGGGCGGCCCCGTGGTGCCCGAGGTGTAGATGATCAGCGCCGGATCCTCGGCTGCGGTGTCGCAGGGTGCAAAGGTCTCCGAGGCGCGCGCCAGCTCGGTGTGGAAACCCAGGGCCGGGCCGCCGTCGATTGACATCAGGGTTTCGAGCCCCGGCAATCGGTCGCGCAGTGGCACAACCTTCTCCAGTCCATTCTGATCGGTGATCAGAGCTTTCGCGGTGCTGTCGCCCAGCCGATACTCCAGGGCTTCCGGCCCGAAGAGCGTGAACAGCGGTACCGCGATGGCGCCCAGCTTGTAGGTCGCGATGTGGGCGATCGCGGTCTCCGGGGCCTGAGGCAGAAGAATGCCGACCCGGTCGCCGCGGCCGATGCCCTGGTCGGCGAGGGCGTTGGCCAGGCGGTTGCTCAAGCGCTTGAGCTCGATAAAGCCGTAGCGGCGGACCGCGCCGTCCGTCTGCTTGTGGATCAGAGCGGTGCGGTCGGGCTCCACGGCCCATTTGTCGCAGACATCGACGCCGATGTTGTAGCGCGCCGGGACCTGCCACCGGAACCGGGCGCGAAGATCTTCGTAGCTGTCGGCGCTGGGCAGCATGCGTCCGAACCTGTATCCCTCGCAAAGGCTCCGAATTGATCTGCCGGCGACAAATGACGCCTTGCCTCGCCTCGCCGGCTGATGTTTAGAGAAGGCGGGCAGGGCGGTGCAAGCAATGCAAGGACAGTGATGTTCGTTTCCGATCTTCTGAAAGACAAGCGCATCCTGATCACGGGCGGCGGCACCGGGCTCGGCAAGTCCATGGCCCACCGCTTCCTCGAACTGGGGGCCGCAGTGTGCCTCCTGGGTCGCCGCGAAGAGGTTCTGGCCGAGACCAGGGCCGAGTTCGATGGAGACTTCGATGGCCGCACGACGATCGCAGCCTGTGACATCCGGGATCCGGAGGCGGTCGAGGCGGCGGTCGAAAAACTCTGGGCTGACCAGGGCGGGCTCGATGCGCTGGTCAACAATGCTGCCGGCAACATCCTGGCGCCCAGTGAAACCCTCTCGCATCGGGCAGTCGACGCGGTCCTTGGGATCGTGCTCCACGGCAGCGCTTACATGACCCTGGCCTGCGGCCGGCGCTGGCTCAAGAGCGGTATGGCCGGGAACGTGCTGAGCATCGTCACCACCTACGCCTGGACCGGCTCCGGCTATGTCGTGCCTTCGGCCATGGGGAAGGCCGGCGTTCTGGCCCTGACCCGCAGCCTGGCCGTAGAGTGGGGCGGCCGCGGGGTTCGCCTGAACGCCATCGCGCCCGGGCCCTTTCCGACCGAAGGCGCCTGGTCCCGCCTGGTTCCCAACGAGGAGATCGAGAAGACCTGGCTCAACCGCGTGCCTCTGGGGCGGGTCGGCCGGCACGAGGAACTCACCAACCTGGCTGCTTATCTGCTGGCCGATCAGTCCGGCTACATCAACGGCGAGGTCGTGACCATCGATGGTGGCGAATGGCTGAAAGGGGCTGGGCAGTTCTCGGTCATGGACCAGCTCAGCGACGAGGAGTGGGCGGCTTTCCGTCCAAAGAAGGCATAGCCGCCCTTACGATGGCGATCCCGACACGCCGCGCTCTGGCCGCGCTCTTCGCTTGTCTGCTGTCGTTGCTGGCCGCCTGCCAGGCCTCCGAGCAGCGCCGGGAGAGGATTTATCGCTTCGTCGACGAGATCTCCTACGGCGGTCCGATGGATCCGGAAGTGAGGCGCGATAACGGTCTGGTACGCTGGGCGGAGCCGCTCAAGGTCGCGTTCCTGGAGGGCGAGGCGCCCGAGCGGAACCTTTTCGTCGCGGAGCACCTAGAGATCTTCACGCGGCTGACCGGCGTGCCGGTCAGCTTCATCGACGATGAAGAGGAGGCCAACGTCACCGTGGCCTTCAAGGCGGATCCCGACTTTCTGGCCAACCGCGAGTATGTACCCTGCTACGTCGGTCTGCGCTCGAACGGCAGGGAAATGCGGGCGGCCAAGATCGAGATCAGCGTCGCAGATCCCGAGAGAATCCAGCGCTGCGTCGCGCACGAGCTTATGCATACCTTCGGCTTTCGCTTCCATTCTGGAGTCTTACGTTCGATCCTGTCTCCGGCCCACGATCAGGAGACCTTCAGTGAGTGGGATGAACTTGCCCTGCAAATCCTCTATCATCCGTCGGTTGAACCTGGGCTGACCCGGGAGCAGGCTGCACCTGTCTTTCGGCGCCTGATTGCGGAGCTCTTGGAGGCGTCATGATTCCCCTCTGGGCGAGGAAAGCTATCTTGCTACTTGGCCTGCTGCCGGGACTCGCCGCTTGCGCTGAAGACCTGGGACGGGAGTGGAAGGCAGTCGATGCCGGGTCCAGCAAGATCGCCTTTGGAGCGCCCGGCCTGGAGACCCAGAAAGCCAGGTTCCTGACCTCTTACAACAGCGGACAATCGATGCTGATCGAGAGCGGCAGCTGGGTCGGGCCAGAGGCGCGTCATGCCAAGGCGGTGGTGCTCTACCTGCGCGCGAGCCCGGGCTACTACCTCATCTACCGCACCGAAGACCCCCGGGACCTGATGGAGTACTTCAACGATATCAAAGATAAGCCGATCAGCTTCGGCCCCCTGGAAGCTGAGGTGAACGACCTCGGTCCCATCAAGCATCGAAGCTTCGGGTTCGAAGGCGTGAATTGCGTCATCTTCCTCCAGTTGCTGGGCAGCGGAACGAGCGGCGGCGATCGCGGCAGCGCGTCCGCAGGTGACCAACAGGTCATCGGTTACTATTGCGCGGACCCTGGGCAGCCCCTGGAACGGCCGATGATCCGGCAGGTCGTGACATCGATCGACATCAGGTAGCGACCTACATGGCGAGGCTGGTGGGCCCGGGATTCCGCCTTGCCCGTCTTGCGCCGAT
>JAAUXU010007364.1_pt1 | contig 10372 bp, 13 predicted proteins | sample 7278151 | NCBI WGS metagenome assembly JAAUXU01 (sample SAMN14350113, study PRJNA611818) | marine sediment metagenome | isolation source: surface marine sediment (1.8m) | place: French Polynesia: Moorea | collected 2018-08 | reverse complement strand
GCGTTTCGTTCTTTCAAAGAAGGCTCTTCCGAAAAGAAACACAATTTATGGGAAACAGTTTGCCGCTTCTCTAGCATACAATCTATCAAAAAAAATCCGAGGAGAAGTCGCTATTTTGTACATTTCCTGCTTCATACTGCACCATTTGTCCGCACATTTATTCCCCTCTCGCATTTGCGCACCCGACCGTCGCATCTTCTTTGCTCGCTCTCGCACGCTATACCGCCGCCACCAGGAAGAAGAGTAACCGGAGAAGAAGACGACGACGACGACCCACGCCTCCGACATATTGGGGAAGAAGAAAAAGAGATCCTCCTCCTCCTCCTCGTGTTCCCCAGCGGCATTTCTCTCGCCGCGAGCGAAGCCACCATCTCCTCCTCCTCCTCCTCGTGTCATTTGTGGTGGGAGAGGCGGTGATCGAAGGAGGAGGAGGAGGTCTTGGAAGAAGAAAAAGAAAAGTCCCCCCTTTTTCCTTCCCGCTCCTTCCCCTCCTCTGCCCGTGGGAACTGCTCCCACGGGAGGGAAGCGACTTTTCCCGAAGCCAGGTGCTGATCAGTCTGCGGCGGCGGCGGCGGCGGCGGCGGCGGCGGCGGCGGCGGCGGCGGCGAAAGAGAGATTGGAGGGGGGAAACAAGAACCTACTTTGTTTAAAGACCAGCGGCGGGATATGGACGGAGAAAAATTAAAAGATTACCCTCTTACTATTATTTTTACAACGAAAGCACTTCTATAAAAGTTCTCACACCCATCTAACAACTCTAACCGTTGTAAGACCTGCCGGCTCCGCCTCGGCAGAAAAAAGAGGGAGGATGGGCTGGGGCTGCCGCGGCGGCGGGAATTTGTTCCCGAGCGGCAAGGGAGGAGGAGGAGGCGTTCGGCGGCGGCGGCTCAGCTCGACCCTTTTTTGTCCCAATCCTCCTTCGAGAGTGTTATTGCCCGCAGCCGCCAGGAGAGAGAGAGAGAGAGTAAAAAAGTTGGGGCGGACCTAATGACCTGGTTTGCGGAGGAGGCGATGGGAGGAGTCGTACACAGAGTGTTCTTACGTGCGACCTTCTATCTCCGCCAAGGCTTCTTCGGCTCAGGGAAAGAAAAACAATCCTTGGCTTTTCTTTCAAACGAAAAGACTGATGATGCTTAAGGCTCTACGTAGAAGAAATCAGAAATTCAGATAGTTCTTGAAATTACTGCCAGATTTTTTTTCCATTGTGCAATAACAATGTATAAAAACCCTACGTATTGTTGTCCTCATTCGGCTTTTCAGGACAGCAAGCGGATGGATATTCCTTTGTATAATTATAAACAAAAATGTGCCCAACGCGTTCATATGTTTCCCCCGCAGCATGCTGCTGGATTATCTGGCCTAATATATTTTTTTGTTTATCATCTTGGCTCGAAATTCCTCTTGTTCTGCTTCCTCCCTCTCACCTTCTCTTTTCAACTGTGTCCATGCATATTCAGTGGTTTACGACCTCAGTCGGTCTTCTTCTTCCGCTCTCCTTCCCTGCGACCATCTAGAGCTGCCCCATTGACTCTAACCCCTCTCCTCCCTTTCTCCCACCCTCCTCCTCCCATTTGTCCTTTTTTTATTCTGTCCCAACGAAACTCCGAAAATTATGTCGAGGTACGTATATCCCTCCGAGTTTGTAGGACTCTACATATATATATACGTGTAGCGACGGCTCAAAACGTTAGCATATAGTACAAAATGCTAGTTGGTACGCTTCGAATGAATTTAGGAAGACCGAGACTCGCTCGTCCTTGGCCACTTTTATTTTCCTTCGCTGTTGGTCCGGTTGGGAATCCCTTCCACTCGCGAGATCCCCACCCTTTCCGAGTCTTAATTCTTTCCTCACTTCCTCCCTCTTGTCCTCCAGCGGGTGCGTCCCTCCCCTCCCTACCCCCTATCACACCGAGGCCCCTCCGCCGCGGGGCCCCCATAGCAGCAGTGACTCCCACCATCTCCCGTCCGAAGGCTGAGACCCCTCCGCCCAACAACCTCGATCCTAGTAGGGCATGAGTGGGCAAGTACGAATAAAAAACAATGTCGTGTTTCTCAGCTCGAAAACTACTGAATCTTTCTTTCGTGCCTATTTTCTTCTCTACGGTCGTTCTTATGGCGTGACTAGCGACAACAACCATGTATGATTTTTGGGCAAGGGGGGGATCGAGACGAGGGGACCCCCATAGCGGCGGCCGCGGCTATTAATTAACTGCACCGACCGACCGACCGACAGAGGAGAGAGAGTAGGAGAGAGAAGCCCGCAGAGCCAGAGATGGAAAGTTGGAAGAGAAAGAGAAAGGGGGATTGGTGGAAAAGAGAAAAAAACTTGTAGAGCCATCCTCCCCCCCTTTTCCTACTCAGTGTCCGAAATAATTTGCTTCTGTCTTTTTATCCTAATGGCCCGTAACCCCAGTTTAGTTTGCATGACCTGGGCACGTTCAACACTAGCCACTAATGTTTCAGGGCCTGCTGCTAGTTCAGTGAAACAAGATGTAGAACGAAACAACAGGCCTTTTTTGTCAAAAGTCGAGATATATTTCGTAAAAGCATATATCATCATCATCATGTTCATGTTCGCGCGCGCCTCTCTTCTTCTTCTTCTTCTTCGTGCCACTCTCGCAATTATGAACCTTCTTCCTCTTTCTTTTTTCTTCGGATATTCGTCTTCCGAGGGGGACGAACCTTCTTCCTCCTCAGATACAAGCACACCTTGGGTCCTTTTTTTCCTTTATTCCCCCGTCGATCGCATCATGGCACACACCAGACTTCCCCCATCATATGTCGCACACGCATTTTCTTTCCTTTTTTGTCGTCTTGAGAAATAAAAATATGGGAAACACAGACATGCTGAGAATGATGAGTTATTGTCCGCCGTACGTCGTCGGCCCCCCGATTCTCGCTCGGGGGTCGCTGTGGTTGCTTTTTGTTTTGCGGGGGAAGGGGGCGGGTTGGGAAGGAGGGGGAGGGTGGAAGATGAGGAGGCGGGTTCTCACTCCTCCTAGCAGAACTCTCTGTATTGTATCTCTCTCGGTTTGCCTTCTCGGCTACTTTGTCAGGGGAGAGAAAGAGAGAAAGGAGAATTGGAAACAGGAGAAGGATCGATGAATTTCTTCTTTTTTCTCTCCCCTAGTTTTATTGTGTCGTGAGCGATAGGGTGGGGCCGGGGGAAGGTATGGGCAAGTCTTTATCAGATGAAAATAGAATTGTAGAAGCACGCTGTTCCACCGTTCTTTGCCTGCATCAGCGCGCACTACTTGCCAAATTAAGAGAGGGACGGCGGTCGATCACCGATCAGGGTGTGGCTTGTTGCATTTTTTGAAATGGGGATGTGAGAAGGGAGGTCGGAAGGGAGGTGGTGGTTTATGAAGGAATATCTCAAGATGCTTTTTTCCCTCGCTCTTTTTCTTCCTACGTGTGCTCTTGCCACAGGCTCCTCCATCTATGTAGTTGCTTTCTTCATGCAGGTCTTTCCCACCCCAAAATTTTCGTGTTTCCCCCCGTTCCCCTGGCCTCCTTCCGTAACTTTTTAATGATGCTCAATCACAGCTAGATAGCGTAAAAATGTTCAATGAGGCTATATGAGATTTAGACAAAACAGTAAAGTTCATGCAGAAAAATCGCGATTTTGGCACATTCACTTTTTTATCTTTTTCTGTCTGTGTTTGTGTGGTAGTTCCCCGGGAGGAAAGGTAACCAAAAAAGGTCTATTGAGGAAAAATTATTCTTTTTTTTCGGTGGCAGAGGAGATGAGCTGACGTACTTGCTTTTTTTGTCGTGCCAGGGTGTCAATACGGATTATTTCCTCAACCTTAACTGACCTCTCTTTTTATTGAGCTCTCCCCACCCAGGTCCTGAAGTTTATTTGGGAGGCAAGGGAGGAGGAGGAGGTTTCGGATGGGAGGAGGGCAAGCAGTCAACATTTCGTTGCTCCTTTGTTATGATTCCTTTCTTTTCTTTTTCACTCCGTGGTCAGTCAATCCTGTACTCCCCATCTCCTCGTGTTGTGTCGTATAGTTCTTCTTGCTTCTTTTGGCAGTGAATATGTCAAAGATAGAGAGATAGAGAGAGATGGGGGAATATTGTTCTCCACTTGCTTGTGTGTTTTTTTTCGCGCTCACATTATAAAAATTACCCACTATTTTTTTGTCTTCAGTTTTCATCATCTTTCTTGTAGTACAGCATGCAGGCAGGCAAGCAATTTTTTCCTTGTTCTTTGTCTATTCTCCTCCGCGGAGAGCGGCAACAAGTACGAGGGGGATCGACAGGGGGAGCGTCTCATTTTTTGGTGGGGAAATGGCGGCGGGCGCGGCGGCGGGCGGGAGGGCGGCGGGGCTGGAAGGAACCCCCGTCCGAGGAGCGCCACCGAGAGGGGAGGAAAGCCCTTTTTTTTCCGAAACCCTTTTTGACCCTCACACTCCCGTCTCCAGAAAGAGAGGAAGACGAGTTTGTTGTCCCACACACTCCCCATCCAGTACGCAGTGCCCTAGTAGCGGTAGTAGTAGTAGTATTCGTAGTAATTGTAGTGTGTAGCGGTAAGGAGTAGTATTCATAGTGTGTAAGTAGCTGCATGCTGTTGCTGTCATCGATTTGATTGTCCGTGATACAAAAAAAGTTTTTTTTCCTCTTATCGTGTCGCGCCTCCTCCCCGCCCACGGAGTTCAATCCATGTCCCCACACCACCGCCCCCTCGATGTCTCCTTCCCAACACTTTTTTCCACTCTTGCTCTTGTTTTAACCTTTCCCGGATGTTTCATACCTGGCCGCTCCGCCGCTCCCCCCCCCATACAGAGATGCAAAGACCTGAGTCTTCTCACTTCCCCCGCCGCAGCCACGAACGCCATTTGGAGGGAAAGGAGAAATTGTCTCTCTTCTTTCTCCCCTCTCCTGTTCCCAGGTTAAGAAGGGTGTCTCGGTGGGGATTGGGGGAAGGGTGGAAGGAGAAAATTTATCAAATTTCAGCTCAACGACCGCGAAACATCAGCTTTTCTCGCGAGTTGTTCTTCTTTTTCCCCGTTCGCTGCTATAGCTGTCCTTTTTCAGTCAGTCAGTTCCTTTAGTCCTTTCGTTCTTTGGTAAATTACTTTGTTGTAGTGTATTTTGTAGTAGTAGTAATAATGTAGTAGTAGTAGTAAGCATGCAAGGTATTTTTTCGCTTCTAGGATCTTCTGCGTTTATATCTCGTCTTTCTACCGTTGTTTTCTTCTTGGCCGATTTCAGCGTCTCTTTCGCGTCGACTTTTCGTTTTGATTATTTCTTTTTTTCCGACCATTCTCCCCCCCCCTTTTCCTACTATCTTTTGAGCACTCTCTTCGTCTTGGGCACCTTCTTCACCTTCCGTGTTTTCGAGCGTGCGCGCGCGGTATCAGTCGCGTCCGCCCGTTGGGAAACGGGGGGCTCCCCATTATTCTCCCCGGTTGAGCAAAGTAAAAAAGTAGTTGCTGTAGAAGTAGTAGTAGTTTGTTCTTCTACTTCTACTTCCCCCGGTAGATGTCGATGATCTTGTCCTGGTCAACGTACTCGAAGATGTGCGGCGCGTCCATGAGGATGCCGACGGTGCCCACCGTCGTCACGATGAAGAAGACGTACAGCTGCAGCCGATCCACCACCATCGCCACGAACTTCCAATCCTCCCGGATCTGTAAGGCAAGTTGTGTGTAGACTTCGATCACTGTACGGAAAAAACCGCAAGTTTCGAGAGCTGAGAGGCCGGCGGGAAAGAAAAGAAGACTGATTGCGGGTTGGAGGAAGGGGAAACTTTTTATCGGGGTAACTCTTTTCCTCCCAGAGGGGAACAGCTCGCCTTTTCATGCTCTTTTTTTGTGAACCCTCAAGATACCATTCGATTTTTATACAGCACAACGCAAGAGAAAAGCCGATTGGCTTCAGAGCCGCATATTTGTAGCTGAGCTCGCTCACCTGCACGTATTCGTCCTCGTTCCTGAGGTGCTCCGCGATGAACTCCACAGCCTGCGTGGCCCTGTAGGCCTCGGGGGAGAGGAAGGCGTCGGACACGTCCGAGTCCCTCCGGCCGAGGAGGCCCCCGGCGCCGCCGCCCCCTCCGCCGCCCCCGGGGCCTGGGCCGCCGTCGCCGGCGTGGTGGGAGTGGTGGGAGTGGTGAGAGGCGTGGGACATGTCGTGGAGGGGAGACCTAAGAAAGATAGAACCTCTTGGCATGGAACAACAGCACTGGCATCGTAGATGAGTCAATAGCATGCGACACATACATACTGTGCAATTTAAGTTGACAATCTTCAGCATTACAAATTCGACATCCAACAACATTTTTAGTAAAATTTCTGCTGCCCTTACCTGACGTCATCCTCGTCGTCGTCTTCCTCCTCCTCCTCGAAGCTCCCCTGCCTGCTCTGGTTGAGCTTGCAAGACGGGTGGTGGAGGTCCGACAACTCCATCACCTCGATCTTGTTCTTGTAGTCCATGGGGTCCGGAGGAGACCCGGGGACTCCCGGGGGCGGAGGGTAGACCCCCGCTCCGGGCGGCGGCGGCGGGAGTCCGCCCGTGGGAGGTCCGCCTCCGGGAGCGGGCGGAGGGGGACCCAGGTGCTGTTTGGAGCCGCCGTGTATGTGCGCCATGAGTCCGGGCGGAGGAGAGTTAAGCCCGGCGCCCGGAGGCGGAGGAGGCAGACCTCCGCCTGGGGGTCCCACCATACCCGGCGGCATCCCTGGTGGAGGCGGAGGGCAGAAGCCTCCTTCTGCTCCCGGCGGGACCCCTGGCGGCACCCGCCGGTTGTGACCCGGTATCTCCATCATCCACCTGAGCCGCGTCTTCTTGGGCCGCCTCATGAAGAGGAAGACGGGCAGGTACCGGAGGAAGAGCACCCGTATCCAGTTTGGCATGGAGTGCGTGCGGGGGCCCCTGAAGTTCCAGTTGATGATGACGACCGTGACCAGGATGGAGACGGTGTTCATGATGAATGTGAAGAGCAAGTACTTTGCGATGAGCGGCAGCACCAGGGAGGTCGGGGGCAGGATCTTCGATACCAGCAGGAGGAAGACGACCAGCGAGAGCAGGATGCTGATGCCGAGGGTGACCTTCTCGCCGGCCTCGGCCGGGAGGTAGAAGACGAGGACGCACAGGAAGGAAATGAGCACGGTGGGCAGGATTAAATTCACTGTGTAGAAGAGGGTCTTCCGGCGGATCGTAATGTAAAAGGTGATGTCCGTCTCCGTCGGCTGGGAGTCGTTGAACACGTTCAGGAACGCAGGGACCTGAGGGGAAATACCAAAATCAGGATGTAGCAGTGAGCAGTAACAACAACAACAGCCACAGCAGCAGCAACAACAACAACAGGTTCAGAAGCAGCAGCAGCAACAAAAGCAACATCAGTTCAGATGAATATAGCCGATCTAGTTTTCGGCATACCTCGATGATGTCCCACGTGCCGGACTTCCAGTAGTCGCTGAGATCTACGTAGTCCTTGTTGTTGTAGAGCGTGAGCGAGACTTGGTCCCCGGTGAAGGTCCAAGACCCGAACTTCATAATGCACGTCTGCTGGTCGAACGGGAAGTACGTCACGTCGATCGTGCAAGAGCTCTGAAACAGGGGGAAAAGCAGATCGGAGTTAATGCAAAATCGGTCTCGGCGTACGTGTCAATGTAAATGCAGTAATCTGGGGAAAAAAGTTCCCCCCTGCTTAAGTTGACAGAAGTGCAACTGGCCGCGGGTTTCCTTATAATCTGTTGCAGAAGGGGAATTGGAGGGCTGGCACTTTTTTTCATTCTTTGCGGACCACATACGTTTACAACAACAACCCTCTGCTCGACGTCTGTGCGCAGTTTCTGGCACCCCGCTCGCAAAAAAGTAAGAAAAGGAGGAGGGCAGAGCCATCGAGAAACTTTTCTTGCTTCCTCCCTTATACGAGAGTTCGCCACTGCCTTCTGTGCTTCGCGAAACTCTGCCTCCCACGATCCCTTGGGACAAGAGTGACACGACGACACCACTCGCCTCGGAGGAAAAGGATCGAGGACGGGCGACGTAGATGCGCCCTTTCCTTCTTTAAGAAAGCAAGATTTGACCATGGTCTTTTAGGAACAGTTTGTCCGTGTTGTGCTAGACTAGGCCTAAACGTACTGTGTATAGCGCATTCTTGTCTCCTGTATTAATTGCACCGAGGAATTTCCTTGTTTTTTTCTCTCATGTAATCTCTTGTCTTGAGAGGCGCCTTTTCACCTATGTTGGCGCACGATTTGTATTGCTGCCCAACTAGTAACATTAAAAACGTGTTCAAAAGTTTGTACCTTGCACAACATTGCAGTATTTCTGAGGAGGGTGAACGGGCGAGAGAAAGCGTTAGCCTGCATCTCAGGCGCTTCCATCTTTGGCGAAGCGGAGGAGGAGGAGGGTCAAACCAGGAAGATGGTAAACTTTTTTGCCTTCTCCTTCCTCTCCTTTTTCTGGGGAAGGGGGCGGGGCGAGAGAGAAATGGACTGGAGGAGGAGGGGAGGGAGAAGCAATTCCAACCGCCGCCGCCTCCCCGACCCCCGCCTCTTCCTCCCCCTCTCCGCGCCTGGAGAGAGATAGAAGAAAACGAAAAATGGTGGAGGGGCGCGAGAGTACTACACAGTTCAGTCCTCCTTTCCCCCTTCCTCCTCCACATCCTTTCGCCCTCTTCCCTCGTCTATTACATGCGCTAGGCGCGTGGTCCTGCAATGTTCCCTTTCTTTTTGCAGATCTATTTTTCCAGCAAAAAATATTTCTCAACTTTAGTTACCAAAGTAACTACCCCATTGAGCAAAGTCGAATTTGAACTATACCCGCACTTGTTCACTCTTTCTTTGCACGCCTCTCTCCCTCCCTCTCCAACCGACGCCTCTGCCCGCCCTTCCTCTTCTGTCACTTTTGTGTCAAGTTTTCTTCCCCTTCTCCCCCTTCGCCTTTTTCTCCAATACAGCTTACAGTATTTCCGTCTCTCCTCCTTCCCCATCTGTGTAGAGGGGTCTTTTCCTCTTTTGCCCTTTTCTTTTCTTTGGGAATCTGTCTGCCTACTTCCCTTCTCTCTTCTCTGCATCAGTCGAGAAGGCTGGAAAGGTGCATCAAGGGATTTCGGGATCCAGGGCCGGAATAGATCCGGGGGGAGGTGGGGTCGGAGGAGGAGCCTAAGTGCACCCACTCTTCTTCCAAAAGTTGGGCGAGGGGGAAAGACATATTTTTGGATTTCGCGCAAATTGAGTTCTTTTCTGGAGGCTACTGTCCGCTCGGATTGCAAAAGGTAAGTAGCATACATTTAGGTCCACTATGGACGAGGAGCGCTTTCTTCCCCTCTTTCAAGGTGAGGGACCGGAAAAGTATGAACAAGAATGGGCGCCCGAGCTCTTCCGCCCGAGAGCAGCTCAAAGCCTCGCTTCGATCAAGCCTGGAAGGTAGACGATGCGGTGGTGCCCAAGAACAAAAGGACAGGTTTTTTCTACCGCTTTCGGTGAGGGACAAAGGCACAAGAGACCGTACCTGCCGTGCTGCTTGTGCGCAATGTTCTGCGATTCCACATGCGCGGATTCTGCCAGCTTGGCTTGGAAAAAACTTTCTTCTTAAAGTTTCATACCGTAGCGTACGTGCGAGAAAGTTTTTTTCAATATGAGTTTCCCCTCCAGTCTCTTCATTCTTTTTTCGGAAAAGGGGATCCTCCGCCCCACGGTGCGATCCCCCTTCCCCCTCCTTCCCGCGGTTGCCGACCGATCAATCAAGGCAAGTGTCACTCAAGCCCTTCTCCTCCCTCCTGTCCCGAAGACGAAGGAGTTGCCAGATGCGGAGGGCCACGCTGAGGGGAAGCCCAGAAAACTTACAGTTGGAAAAAGCTTCGTATCTGGCATCCCCTCGTTACCCCGCCGCGCCAGCGATGAGGGAAACGGCGCCGAAAGATGAGGGGGTGTTTCCTTTCTTTTTTTCCCCTCCTCCTTTTTTTGCCGCGGTTTTCCTCGTCTCCGCCCTTCCTCCTCCTCTTCCTCCAGTGGCGCACACAAAATGATATGGGCGGAAGAGGGGAAGGAGTGAGGAGGGGAAGAGCGCCATTCTTAACCGCCAAACTCACTAGTCCTCATTCATTTGGCTTTAGCGAAAATGGGCGGTAAGATTTTTTCTTTCCTTTTTTCCTCCCATGTATTAGTGCCACAAAACCATATACGGTACGTACCAGGCAGCCGTGGTGCTGCTCTCCATGAGAACAATTTTTCGACCCGGGCAGCGTTGAGAACTTGCCCACGTATACTGTGTAAGGGTTTCTTGGGTTATCATTGGGCGTTTGCTCTTCCTCGGCCCTTTTACTTCTCTCCCCCTTTTTTCTGCAATGGCGAAAGGGGGACTTGATAGTGGAAAGGAGGACTCAAGGCTCATTGACTCTCGTTCAGAAATTCCCTTTGTT
>JAAUXU010182777.1_pt1 | contig 10373 bp, 8 predicted proteins | sample 7278151 | NCBI WGS metagenome assembly JAAUXU01 (sample SAMN14350113, study PRJNA611818) | marine sediment metagenome | isolation source: surface marine sediment (1.8m) | place: French Polynesia: Moorea | collected 2018-08 | reverse complement strand
TCCATCCATCCACCCATCCAACCACCCAACAATCCATCATTCAAACCATCAATCCATCCATCGATCCATCTATCTTTAGATTCATCCATCCACACGTTTACCCATCCATCTATCCATCCATCCATCCATCCATCCATCCATCCATCCATCCACCCACCCACCCCCCACACACCCATTCATTCTTTCATTACAACGGAGCAACCATGAAAGTACATAAAAACCTCAGTACACTGATGTAGATTTTGAGACTCATTGAAAAGTCACTCCGAAAGTCCTTACTTTTTGGTAATTTTGATCACATTTTCATGTATATAATTATGCAATTACTATACAATGTAATTCAATTATGCATTGCGCATAATTATATATAACTGTTAACACCCAAAGCTTTCCACTTGCAATTATTTCTTCCTTCTCCAACTTTTTCCTTCAGCTGAGCTGATACTGCTTCATACTGGCCTTTTTTGGAGAGAATTTCCTCTAATCCTACCTAAAGCACTCCATTTATCTCGACGCTGTCTGCATACATAACCTTTTTCACACCCACCAGCCTCAGCCACTTCCTCAATCAACTACACGATGTGCGGATTCCCTCTCTGGGTGTGTATGGACACTCGCTCATTCATTACTTATAATAAGACCGAGTACACACAAAACAGCATTATCAATAACAGTTTTACCAACCGAGGAGTACACGATAATGCTCAGAACGAGGCTCAACAGCCATCTCTCTGCCAGCCAGGAAGGTTTTCGGGCGGCCGCGATCCCTTCCCTCGCAGTGCAGAGATTGCCCCACGAAGAGACGCCCAATCACACCCTGACCTATCTCTGCATTCAGCGGGAGGGGACCCGCCAGAGGCCCCCCTCAGTCGTTCCTCCCTGGCTTCATGTACGGGCAGAGAGATCCCCAGTTTCCATTTGGGAGTAAGGCTACAATGTTTTCGCCAAACAATTCCTTTAATCAGCGAAAAGAAGAAGCGAGCATCAGAGAGCAAGCAAGTGTGTGTGTGGGTGCATCAGTTGTTGGAACGATTCTCTCTGTAAACGTGTGTGTGTGTGTGTGTGTGTGTGTGTGTGTGTGTGGAGTAGCCTGGCACGGTGTTGCTGTGTACTGCACAGTGTGCAAGGTACAACCAACCTACTAGGGAAATGAAAGTGCACTCTCAAAGATCTCAGTGCATCTGCTAAAAGCTATGTGTCATTTGTTTTTTAATGTATCAATATACATACATATATACATAGGTGCTGAAACGATAAATCCTTTTAAATCTACGTCACGCTGTGTGTGTAAGATAATTAACATTCGTCAATCTCCAGTCAGGAGACGTAGAGCTCCATGCCTAAACTACAGTAACTGTATCGAAACGTCACCATATCATCGTTTACTTAAAACTTTCTAAACAGCTCTGATTTTTAGATTTTGCGTGTTTTTAACCAAGCGCGTGTGCGCTTGGTTAGTTGTTAGTTTCTATGTACTTTCTTGCCGTAAACTTGTCACAAACTGACTGCTACAGAATAAGCACAATGTAGTAGTGTACATGTACGTGCACCTTAAAAATATGTAAGTCTTTAAGAGGGAACTTCATAACAAATGTACCGGAATTGAGTGAAAGCGAAATTGGCAAAGCGAATATTTTCTGCCAATTGAGACCTTAGAGGCTAGTGATCTTCTAGGACTTTTTTATGCTCCTCATGCTCCATGTACGTCTTAACATGTACTGACAACCTAACACAAATCTTTGCAGCTCGACTTAGCGTTAAAGGATGAAAATGGTGGGGACATTAGTAGTTTTATCACGAATGGAGAGTGGGATCTCATAGGTAAATACAAAGTGATTTCATTATCTACTTTCCGTTACCACCTTGCGATATTCCCTCCATGTCTCCCTTGTTTTCTCGCTCACACACTCACACACACACGCTGAGGCAAAATGAAGAGCAACAGATAGATCTCATCTTTTCCCATTGCAATAACGTACGAATTGCGCAGGGCGGAACACCCGCATCGCCCCAAAAAGTGCCTACTTTGCACTCAAGCTGCTTTAACCTAATGCTCACAGGCATACAAATTCCGACATAAGCACTCTACATGCCTGAAAGTTTACTGCATCTCCACTGCATTCCACGAAACATACCACAGGTCTATCCACTAAGCCCTTATTACCGGCCTGTTTCTCTCCTCACTCATGCCTGCTATGCTCTTCACTTATACAGTACTTCTACATTCCATGTCGAAATTATAGCTATGCCTGCATAATATCCATGCTCCGCCATGAACAACCTTTATTAACAGATTAATGCGGCTTTTTTACGTGTGTCTCCAACAAGGTGTGCCTGGTGACAGGTCAGAGCTGTACTACGACTGCTGTCCCGAGCCGTACGTGGACATCACGTTCAAGATCCACATCCGTCGACGCACGCTCTACTACTTCTTCAACCTCATTGTGCCCTGCGTCCTCATCTCGTCCATGGCATTGCTGGGATTCACGCTGCCTCCGGACTCGGGAGAAAAGCTCACGTTAGGTAAACAGCGAAATATGGGGGGGGGGTTGAGGGGACAGAGAGAAGAGGGCAAATAGACCATGTTGGTCAAGCTTTAGAGGGACGTTCTGGGCTCATCTCAATGACAAATGCAGTGGGGCCCAATTTATTAAGTACGGTCTACTCCCAAAAGTAAATGGATCCGATAACAAAGTCTAAATGAGCATTTCTTCATAAAATGGCACAATCAGCACATGCTCCTGTGCAAAGTTGATTTGCTCTCAGGGCAAGGAAAATAAGTGTTAAGTTTGTGTTGCGAAAGTTAAGTATGATTCTCAAATAACACAAAAATAGCTGCCCCTTGATGGCTACGCGACTGGAGCGAAACTCGACATTCGTGAAAACTGTGGTAAAAAATCGTCCATCGCTCTGAAGCTCGCTCAGAATTGTCACTGGGTACCTAACAAAAGTTGCAATCGTATTTAAAAAATTGGGCCCACTGAATGAGCAGAGCCATCGTTTATCCTCGTGTCTATTTTCATATGTCAGGTTCTACAATACCTTCAGAAATGTGTAGCCTTTTTATGCATATGATATGATTGCACATTTTCAGCTCTATTAAGTCGTGTTTGATGCCATTGCCTGCACCCAGGGTCTTCAACAGTTGAATTCAGTGTGCACACGATCGAGAGAACTTAGCCATGTGAAGCGTCCTTTGTAGCGTCGATAAAGTGTACACCATTACTCATTTACGACCTACGCAGATGAGCAACTTCAGCACAGTACATGCATTGATGTAAGGCCCCGTAGTTCTGTAGTTTTCATGAGAACGGCGTATAGTAGAAACGTCCATTACTGTATAACTACTAAAGCATTTACTGTACTGCAGCCCAAGCTTTGTCCTTGTACAGTACTGCCTTTATTGCAATTTCTGCCTGACAAAATAACGAAATTAGCCGCCTCTTTGACATTATTCGTGCACTGTCTGTGTGTAGGTGTCGGTGACCTCCCATAAGCAGGACACCACCTCTACTCTGCTCTTTTGCTACGGAGCAATTTGCATAATAGGCAACTAACTGCCTGTGCTCCATGAACGCATAATGGAATGGCCATTTCAAGTCAAGTACTTGTAGATCATCTGCTGCTATCGTGACCTATCAGGAACCGTGTTCTGTGTACGAACATACCTTATAGACGACACGTAGTGTCTGATGTACTGCATATACGCATCAAATACTGCGCTTGCTGTACGTAAGTCACCCAAGGAACACGTTGGCAATTCAGCTAAGACAAGAGCTTTGGCAACCCTGCAATGGCGTATAAAATAGGTACAGGTACGTCTGCAAGTGAGAATTTACCGCCAGTAGCAGAATGATACAACTGTCAAAAATCCGTTTGAACCAGTCAGTTTGCAAACTGTGCCCCATTAGTTTGAACCGTAAAATTCGATAAAGATCATCACTGGTTACTTTGCTTTAACGGCGTGTACGTACGCAGTATCCGTACAAACGCAAATTCACCTGCTCATTCATTTCTCCTTCCAATCTATACCACTGTTCCATACTACAACACGTGCACATTTCACTCAATTTCTGCCATTATCGCAGAACAAACTACCTAACGTTGATGAGAACTTGCAATACTTGTGTTAGACGAACAGTTAAAATAAACGGTTATGCTGCTGAAACGTGCTTTTGCATAAGCTGCGCCCCTAAATCGGTTAACTCGCATTCAATAAGGTTGACCTTTGAGTGACATTCACCAATTTATCGCGTGCAAAGGCACACGCACACACGCACACACACACTTTCACATGCTTCTTCACAGTCCTCATGTGGTAAAAAAATGAAAACCTTGAGTAAAGTACACTTCGACACACACACCCCCACATGCACACACACACACTCGCACACTCACATACATACCCACACAGCACAAGTGTCTTTTTATGATTTCTTCCTTTCTGACCGTTTGTCTCCCTGTGCGGTGCTGAGACTTTGAGGTCCTGCTTTCAGATGTAACGATCCTGCTCTCGCTGACCGTGTTCCTGAACACGGTCTCAGAGTCCATGCCAGCCACCTCAGACGCCGTGCCCCTGATAAGTACGTCAGATTGATACTTCAGCAGCAACGAGATGGTTATATTCTCACAGTACATACTGTAGTAGCAGCCAATAAATTTCATATATGCATACTACGTACAACAGTAGAAGAGACCACCACCATCAGTCGTGTCTATACTGTCAATCTTCACCCCTTCCACCTCGAACCCTTCCATTGCTCCCTCACTCCGCACCAACTACATACAGCTCTTCCTCCTCTCCCCCACTTTGAGACGATTGTTTCCTTTTGCTCTCTGTCTCTCATCTGATCTTTTGCTGCTGCTGCATGTACAAAGGAGAAAGTTTGGCCATGTTATGATGAAGGTGTTGCTGATGCTGCTGAGCTGGTGGTTGATGCATTTTACGTATCATAGCATAGTGCCACTGCTACACTGTATACAACGCATTTTATTAGCACAAACACACAAGAACACACACACACACACACACATGGTATGTATACGTACACACGGTCACACACGTTGACACATATTTATATAGAGAGATATAGACACACACACAAACAAACAAGCAAACACACACATTACAACTCCTACTCCTATTGCTAGAGCTTTCGCCATTTGAGAGAAACAAAAACACACGTGTATCCATATTCATCAGTGTTGGTTGAATAGACGATTTTTTACGGCTGTTGCAAAGTCTATCGTGCTACCCATACTATTACATACTTAGTACGACACGCTTAAGGCTATCTTTACCACTCGTACAATAAACATCTTTTTCTGTATTTTGTTAATCTCTACTACTTCACCTTCTTTCGCAGCTTTCCGTAGAGCTATACCACTATGTCAGCGACACAACAATCTTGTATCTATTATATGCAGAGTATTTTATTCTACTTGCGTTCTAGTATTGTACTGTTACGTCCACATCAATCGCATCTGTAATAATTCCACGATATATATTATACGTATATGATACAGTTTTTGATTTCATCACCCCTTTGATACTTGGAACTGACTTGTTCTTTCTTTCATCAAACTAATGTTTCGTCACTTATGCAGTCTTTGATGCCGACCGGTGAAAGATTTCTTCTGACATACCTACCTATTATACACACTCGTGCACTCACTGCAAAAAGAAAAGGTATGACTACTTTTCAGACATCATGAGGATATTTCTCCCAGTTGAATGGAAATCATCAGTTTGTTTTCCTCAGGTACAGAGGGAAATCAATGCTGGTGCTCGTGATCCAGTTGTGCATAAGGCGTGTGATGTCACTAAGCATTTATACACAGATCACTGAAATTCGTAGGTCTCAAGTATCATGTACAGTGTGTACACTGTGTATGTACGTATGTAGCACTTGGGTTTAGGCGGGTTTTTTTGCTGTTGCTGACTGATGGACCATGATAGATACATTGTGTACATACATACAAGATGCTTATTTTTCGTACAAAGAATGCGTGTGTATGCGTGCTGACTCTCTTTTTCCTCCCTGTTGCTTTCAGATATAACAGTCCTTCTCTCACTTACTGTATTCATGAACCTTGTGTCAGCCATTATGCCCACCACCTCCGACGCGGTACCCCTGATAGGTAGGCCTATTAATCGAGGCTGCTGCAGAATGTTCAGGTTTTCTTCCCTTTACATGATATTGCATTCATTCATTCACTGCTACAAGTACTCAAATCACAAAAACACCCAACAGAGTAAACTCCTACTCTCCTCACTGTGCTGCTGCTGCTGCCGCTGTTGCTACGACATTTTACGTACTTCTCTTACTTCCACTGCTGTTATGCCGCTCCTATTGACGTGACATTACGTACACACACTGAAAAAAAGAGAACTCCGACATCTATCCCATGCGCTCAAACCTAGAACATGCCTTAGTACACCACGTACTACTACGTACAACTGTACTTCTTTCGCCTATTGATATTACATTATCACAACATCGTCATCACCACCACCATCTTCTTGTCCTCACCAAAACTGCCCCCCCCCTTTCCTCTTTCGTTTTCCACCTGCCGATTCTTCGATATTTTCCATATATTAATTTTCCTGAAACACCAACAGCATCTGTTTTATGACAAGGTACTCGAAGACAGTTTGCAGTTTCGTTTTCAGTGTTTCGAATGCCAATGTCAGATCTGCTGCCATCGTCTACTACTTTCCACTGCTACGTGTTCACTCGCACAACACGTAATACATACTGACTGAAATATTAACCACATATTGCCGGGCCGTGTGATGGTACCATAGTCATCGCGCTTGGACTGAGGTGATTTTGCCTGACCGAGGCTTCGATAAGCATATAGTCCGAGGGCCAGAGCTCGAGAGCAATATGTATAAGGCCAAGGACAGGTCAAAGCGTCAGACAACGCGACGAAAATACCGTGCACACCACTTACGGCCACGCAATTTGTAATTTGACGCGAAATTGTCGCTTTCTATTGGCCCCAAAATTGATCAGGAAAGAAGCTACTCTTCTACAGTGCGATACAGGGCACTTCACTGAAGAAGCTGGTGTGTATGCTAGTAACCCGCGATGGGATATACGTTAGCATTGCTGTAAAATAGGACTTTACAGTGCCAGGGTTTTTTTGTCGAAACCTCGAGGTTATTTGACCTATCTGAGGTATTGTATGGCCCGGGGGGCACATTGACCCGAGGAAAAGTAAAAAAACCGAGATTCTACCAAAAAAGAGAGGATTTTAAAGTCGCTTTGGCAAGGCAACCTGGTACGTGAAATTTCCGCTTGTCCTTCACGCATTTGGCCGAGTTCGATACTTTTGGATCCAGTAGTCTTTGATCCATATACCAGTTCCCTCAGGGGGCCCACCAACTCCGGCCAGAAGATGAGCCATTCTTCTTCATCTGTCTTTGGTTTCATTGAGGCTGTTGTTTAAGAAAAGTGTCAATCCAAAGGAACACTTGAGGTCAACTTTCTTGGCACCACGATTTGGTGCTTCTGCGGCACAAGAATAGTGAAAGCAGTTATCAGTGTAGCACACTAGCTTGTCCGGTCCAGGTTTGTTGGCAACCACCTTCCCGATGCCGACAAGAGTGTGCTTTCCCGTGCCACCCTTCCAAGGCCATCCTGAGTCAAGTTGGCATACTTGAGAGATTTTAGCTCTGCACATCGGAATCCCCAAGAAAGGTAGGGGCAATGGCGCACACTTATGAGACTCCAACTCCTGCTGGCCCGAGTTGAAGAGGCTTCTGAAATCGGTCAAGGGTGAAGATGCCTTCTGGTTCTTTTTAATGCAGCTAATCTTGTCGCGCTTTTGACTTTTGGCTTTTGACTTTTGACTAAGCTACCACTTGTGTAGCTGAACTCCGTCTTCGGTGGCATTCATTGAGCCGCGAGCAGGCGGACCAGAGTGATGGGGCCTTGAATTTCTCGTCCTCGCGAGCGTAGCAAAGCAACTTCATGTAGTCTTCTTCTGAGAGCTCATCTTCAGACTGCCAGTCACTCCTTCATGAAATTGACAAACCGCTCCCAGGCCTTGTCATACTTTAGGGCACTGTTCTTGAAGCCCAAGGACCGGAGAATCTTTCCACCAACAGTGAGAGGTGGTGACAGGCACGTCCACTCCACTCACAAAATTTTTGGCGGTGCTACATGCATGACATTTCACATTTCAGCGGCTGAGAAAGGTACATATGATGAAGTGACAACAATAAGCTCTTTCGCATATTGTTCCTTTCATGAATGGCCTATCTAGCCCACTCCCCTACAGACAGAGCTTAAGCACAGGAAAATCGTGTTGGAAAGACTTCCTCGCAGGTTGTCTAGAGTGTTGGGACAGATCTAACGCGGAAAACTATTTCACACTCAGCCCAAAAGTATGACGAACGTAAAGCAGAAATATCCCGGTAAGAACTATATTTCACCACTAGTCTATACACCTTGTCATTACTGAAGCTTCACAATATTTCCCCTGTCCATATTTAAAAGGGACGCACAGCAAAGCGACAATTTGGCGTCAAGAATATCACTGTTCTCGCGCACGCACAGTTGCAAAGGCTACGTTCTCTCCATAAGATTCCTTCTATCCTACAGAAATTTTCCAAGGAAAGCATCAGGAAGTCAAATAGCATTCTGTATGGGAGGAGGGAAAAAAGTACAGTCGACGACAGTACGTGCACGACACGTACTGTACACAACGTACCTACTAGTTCACTACCGTGAGGAGTGACTGAGCTTTTTGTCGATTGCTGATCCTGCAGTCTGATTTCTGATCCTATAGTCTATCAGGTCCTGCACCACAGATTGGTATTCCATGAATCTCGCTCCTGTAGCTTGTATACTGCATACATTCTGTAGGCATTCGTCGCTGCCGGAAACTGATTTTTTTGTCTATACACTGTGCATAGTACTTGGTACAAACAACAATAGCCACAGACACACGACCACTGAGTTGCACTTGTCCAACAAGTCAACTTGACAGGGCTGGCTTACGGACTGAGCAAACCATACCTAAGTTTTTCAAACAATAAAAGAGGCATAGGTATGCGTCGAACAGTGACAAGGACCGCTCTATAAATTTACTGCTATCTTTTGACCCTGTGATGCCTTTCTTCCCCCGTCACATTACTAATCCATTTGAAGAGAAAAGGCTCAGCCCTTCTTTCTTCCCTTGGCCTTGAGAAAGTCCTGACCTTTCCGTAGCATTTCTAGGTCCCTTCACTCATGATTTAATTGCAGTGCTTTGCTCTTTTTTCATTTCCTTCTACTGCGTTTGCTTTCAGGCATAACGATCCTTCTCTCACTGACCGTGTTCCACAATATAGTCACAGAGACTCTACCCCAGGTCTCAGATGCCATGCCCCTGCTAGGTACAACACAGAACGTAACGTAGAGGTCGCAAAGAATTCCTGTCAACAATTTCGTACCTCTTAATTAAGCAGTCGTCAGTAATTGCTCCGCTGTTTCAACTACTACTACTATACTACGATGTCTCCTAATAACTTTTTGTGCAACTTGTTGTCATTACTCCCTCTCAACGTTGTTACTGTATTGAGTCATTAGCTTATTTTGTTATAGCTCAAGTCGGGCTGGAATTCTCAATCTTAAAAGCAGCATAGATGATCATGATGATATCCGTGTGCACGCAAAAAGGACACAGTTGCGTAATTGTTTGACGTGAGAGAATTCCTCCCCTCCTGACTACCCGAGGTCAAGGTCAATGCCTTTTCCTGTAAGAGATGGAGTAACTATCTTAACTCTCTGTTGGTGTTTTTCCCGCTAAACTGTGTGCCAAGATGGATCGTATTAAATGAGTGTCTTATCTTTATAGGGGACTCTGTCCCTTGGACCTCCCTTCCAAGTACATATGTCGTTCGAAGCATTTGTCAGGAAGAGAAAAGAAAGAGAAAAAAAGACGGTACCTGTGAACTTTTAAGTGACGAAGTAGTGATGATGACTGCTGATGCATCCGTGGTCTCATTTCGCTCCATTTTTAAACCTCGTCGCAAAAACATGTGCATAAGTGGTATGTAAACGAACGCTGAAGAAGGAGTAGCTGCGGTAGGAACGCGCACCAGTTGTACGTAAAGCAATAAGTTAGGATGTACGTGACAAAGGGATCGAGGTCGGCATATGGAGCAAAATCCTGTGAAAAATTGTAGGGATTAAGCGATGCAATTTGAGGTACCGTACCGTCGCATTTAAGAGCCGCGGCTCTTATATAATCTTCTGTCTTTCTATGCAGCTCTTATTTGAGGGCGGCTTTTATTCAAGGGCGGCTTTTATTCTTTTAGTTATTACTCCACTCATCTATCATGACATCATCTGTCACAAGTGCAACAGCCTCTTCAGCAT
>JAAUXU010000812.1_pt1 | contig 10374 bp, 8 predicted proteins | sample 7278151 | NCBI WGS metagenome assembly JAAUXU01 (sample SAMN14350113, study PRJNA611818) | marine sediment metagenome | isolation source: surface marine sediment (1.8m) | place: French Polynesia: Moorea | collected 2018-08 | reverse complement strand
CTTTCTCTTTCTCTTGCGCGGAGGGGCCGAAAAACGTCAGTCACGCGACATGCGAATATTTTGCAGACTCCCCCTCCCCTCCAGTCCCATCGAGAAATGCCCACAAAGCCTCCATCGGACCAGTGACACGACTGCAAAAAAAGTACTCCTCCGTACCTCAACCACCCTTCTTTTTTTGCCAAACTGTTGTCGAACTAAAAACGATTTCCCCCTTCTCCTAGCCAGATACTTCCTTTTTGATGTCCGTGAACACAAAGACCGCGATCGTAACCGAAACCCCTCTTCCCCGTCCTCTCGTATTCCCTTTTCCCCGTAGTACCAGCAGTGTAATGACGACGAGAGTGGGTTTTTTTTGCCTCATCGTCCCCTCCCTCCTCCCTCCCCCCTTTTTTGCCAATCTCGGCAGCTGCTCTAATTTTACGTGCACCGAGAGCCCTTTTCTTTTCCCCGGCCGCCCTCCCTCCCCCCAGTCCCCGGGAGGATCTCTTTATATGGTCTTATTTTTTGCCGCCCTCAAACCACTATAGCACCACATCCTGCGCGGCCGTGAGTGAAAGGGAAAGGGGGAGAGGAAACGAAAAAGAGCAAAAAAAGGGAGGGAGGAAAGAGTTTCGATCTCCCGTGTCAGATTCGATGAATGTCAAGTCTCTCCATCCTCGTCCTCCCCCTTTAAAGCATGACTTTCACTTTTGCTTGGATTTCAAGCATCCATCACGACAGCAGGAAAAAACCCTCCCTCCCCCCTCGCTCCAAGCATAAATTTCTCTTCGATTTTTTTACTCTTCACCCATATTACCCACTCCGATCGGCAGTCTTCCTCGTTCTTTGCAACATGTTACGAACGTACGTGTGCATTGAATTGGGCAAGTGTTTTCGCCTCCCGATCCGCCCCTCCCCCACCCGTTCCACTAATTAGGAAACTGCTTTGCCCGCGCGCAGGCACGCTGCTTGCACGCCGGCTCCACATGATGCATTCGGGCTGCATGGGGGGCGATCGCAGAAAACACTTGCTAGAGACTTCTTGGCTGACCCCTTACTTTAGTCCACCCTGCAACAACAAGCCCCCCCCCACTAATGCATCACCCACTCTCCTCAAAGTCAACCTCCTTGTGTCCTTCCTCCTGCCCACGCGAAGCATTTGCTCAAAGTCGAATGCGACGGCGACGACACACAAGCAAAAGTCATTCCGCCGCCACAGCCGCAGTCCTGTCCCCGCTTGCATGCAGCTTTTGTGGGGTTGCGGGAAGGGAAAGAAGGCAAATGTCGGGCGGCATTTGCACGGCGGAGGACGAGGGGATGAGGGTGTTTGTGTGCAGTGTCGGTCGGTTGAGAGGGTTAGGGTTGGGGAAAGCGGCTGCGGAAGGAGGAGGGGGAGGGTTACTAGGTCAAGCGGGCTTGTTAGTTTAACCCTCCCCCTTCCCCTTCCCCTTCCCACCCCTTCCGCGCTCTACCCCCTTCCCCTTTCCCGCCGACGCTCTTCCGTCAATATCCCTCTCCTCCTCTTCGCCGTCTCTCTAACGAAAGGGTGCTTTGAAACTGGAGGAGAGTCGTGCATGAACTAATACGTGAAGTACTAGAAGGAAGGGGGTGGGGGAAATAGAGGGGGAGTAAAGCATGACTTGGGCAAAGGAAATGAAGCCTAAGCGAATCGTGTGCCTTCCCCTCACTCAGTACTTGCCTCAACCCTCCCCCCTTTTCTTTCCGTCCTTCTTCCCTCCAGTCGTATTGACAAAACTGCTTATCTTGCAGCCCCCCCTCTCCGCCGTCTCCCCACACTGCGAGGCTCCCCCTCCCCCTCCGCCGTCTCTCTCTCTGCACAATTTCCTCCAGGCACCCTTCCTCCCCCGGCAGGGTAGTGTGGCGCACTCACATACACACACTTGCGTTTCCTGGGGGTGGGGGAAACGAAGGAGGGTTCGGGTGGGGCTCGGGCTTGGGCGAAGGAGAAGGAGGGGAAAGACGCAAAAGGGTTGAGAAAGGCTGTAGTAGTGTAGAATGCCGTACGTACTGCTATCGCTACATAAGGAAGAAGAGGGAAGAAGGGCTCTAGCTCTCGGCGACCCTAAGAGGGTCTTCCTCATTGCCCCAAAGGGGGAAAAGAAGTTGGTCGTTCGCTCGCTGGGGCGGAAGGAGGAAAAGGAGGAGACGCCCCTCCTATCCAATCTTGGAAGGCAGACGATCCTTCTTCATTTCGCACCCCTCCCTCCCCTCATTCCTCTTTTTTCGCCACGCTTATAATGGCGAAAGTAACAAACGGACGAAATGATATCGTTTGCGCAGACAAACGAGTAACGCAGATGAATTGACAATGATTTCTTTTCCGCTTAATTTGCAGAATGAGGACATGCGCGTGTCGCTGCCTCCCTCCTCCTCCTCCTCGAAGAAGGCCCGCCTCTCGTCAGACGGAGCAGACTACTATCACCACCAGCAGCAACAGCAGCACAACAGGAGTGGGTCCACACCATCCTCGTCCTCTTCGGGCGGTAACGGCCCTACTTCAGCCCCCGCGGCCGCAGCCCCCGCTCCTCCCCCTCCTCCTCCTGGGGGAGTCCCCGTACCTCCTCCCCCGCAGCCGCCGCAGCCGGGAGACCCCTACAGCATTTACCACCTGTACAACACCTGGGCGGCGGCGCAGGGCGGCAAGGGCGGCGCCAACCCTCCCATGCACCCGGCGGCCGCGGCGGCGTGGGCCGCAAACATGGCGCAGGCTGTCAAGGAAGGGAAGGCGCCAATCTTCCCTCCCGGATACCACATGCCGCCGGGTGCAGCACCTGGAGGAGGAGGACCGCCGGGGTCGTCGTACCACCGGTCTTCCTCCAGGGACAGAGAATCGGTAAGGAGGAATTAAATACTGATTCGGTTTGTTGATGTTTTTGCTCGAAGAGATAATGAGTTTTTTGTAGAGACATTATACCTTTGCATTTTTTTATCCCTTCAGGCTTACGAGTACCACCATCAGCGCCGTCGCCGTTCGAGCGGTGTCTCTCCTCCCCCTCCCCCGCCGCACCAACACCCTCCCTCATCTCACCACCCCCACTTTCCGCCATCGTCGTCCTCCTCCCACCACCGGCGCCCGCCCTCGCCCACAGCCCACGGTGCCCACCACCACCACCACCACCACCACCGAGGTCCGCCGCCGCCGGGAGCAGCAACGGCGACAGCACCAGGAGCACCAGGCGGCAACGGCACCGCTGGAGGAAGCGGTTCCTCCCTCAAGTCTAGTCCCTGTTCGTCGGAGTCGCCGCAAAATCCTTTGCCCCACCACGGTAAAACATTTATACTGTTTTGTTAAAAGTCAATAGTACTCTTATATTTCTAATTATCATCCTATTTCTAGTGCGCGACTCCCCAGACGATCACCACCACCATCCTTCTTCCTCCGTCCACCCTCACCACCGCTCCTCTTCCTCCTCTTCCTCCGCCGCATCCTCCTCAGCCGCTGCCGCCGCCAACGCCCGCACCTCTCTGGCCGACGACATCAGCGCCATCCGCCAGGCGCTGGAGGGCGCATCCTCGGTCGCCAGGGAGAGGACACTAAAGATCCTGCAGCGCCTGACCGCTCGCCTGCACCTGGCAGAGTCCGACAGGGACCTGGCGGTGGGGGAGCTCATGGCCCTGCAGAAGAGGTACAGGGCCATGGAGGGAGAGCTGCAGAAGAAGAGGGCAGAGCTGAGGGAGCTGCTGCGGCAGGAGACGGCGGCTGCAGCCACCAACGGCAACGGCGCCGCAGGCAGCGGGGGGAGCTCCTCCGCCACTCCCACTCCCACCCCGACTCACGGGGTGAGGCCTCCTTCCGGCGCTGCTGGTCCAGTGCCCTCCTCCTCCTCTGCGGCCGCCACCGCCACCAACCCAGACAACGGCATGAGCGGCTCCCAGCGATCCTCCGTCACCCTAGAAATTCTGCAGGAGTCTGCTGAGATCAGCCGCGCTGCAGCCACCAGGTCTGCAGGATCCTCGCTGTCGGCTGGAGCAGAGGCGGCGAGCGTTTCGCTGGGCAACAACGGCAACGGCGGTGGAGGCGGGTCCGAGGGTGCCGGCAGCACGAGTGGCAGCGGCAGCGCTTCCAGACTCTCGTCCTCCCTCCCCAAGATGGACCTGAAGAACCCAGCCAAGGTGCTGCAGGATCAAGAGGAAAAGGAGCTCATAAACCACCACCACCACGGAGGAGGAGGAGGGAGCAGCGAGGGTGGTTACGGGAGGAGCTCCTCCGTTCGCAGCTCGCTTAGCGACAAGGTGATCTCCGCATCCTCCTCCTCCGCCAACAACGCAGCCCTGCCCCCGGCGTCGGCGCCATCTCCGGCTCTGTCGGCTCCGTCGCCGCTGGTGGTTCCTGCATCGGTGGCGCTGTCGGTGCATCACCGGCCGGCCTCAGACTTTGTGGCGGCTGCGGGGGAGCACCCAAGGCTGAGCGCGGCAGAGTTCGCCGTGGGGAGGCAGCAGCAACAGCAGCTTCCGCAGCGGCACCGATCAGGGACGCCTACCAGCACAAGATCAAGGGTGAGAGGAAAAACATAAAAACGACTTTTAGCAACAATTTAACGTAATTGAAATAAATATATTTCAGGACTCTGAGGAGCTCCGCGACCGCGTGATATCCATGGAGGCGGAGCTCCGCGCCCTCCGCGCCGAGCTCTACCGCGCGCCCTCCTCTCGATCCCCCTCGCAGATGTCCTCCTCAGAAGTGAAGTCAGAGTCAGGGGAAGCGCCCACGCCCACACCCACTCCAACAGCAGAGGCCAACAAGACCTCCTCCTCCTCCTCGTCGGCGGTGAAGGAGAACGGAGACCGACCAACGCTGGAGGAATGGGAGGACGAGATGAGGGAGCGGAGAAGAGCGAGTCAGGACAATGTCGATGACGAAGACGCGAGGTTGGCGGAGGCAGCGGCGGAGAACCACGAAGCTGCAGATGAAGAAGACGAGAAGCCGCTGAGGATAGACGAGGATGCCAAAGACGAGGTCGAGGTCAAGGCAAAGGTCAAGGCCGCGCTGAAAAAGGAGGAGGAGCAAGAGATCCCTCCGGCCGAGCAAGGCGGGAGCCCAAGCAAGAAGGCCAAGAAGCAGCTTTGACCCCCGGTGTGGATCAGCGGAGGCCAGGAGGAGGCTAGCGTTTGAAATTAAGCTTCAAGTTTCTTTCAAAATTTCAATTTGGCAGGACAGCAAGCAAGGGTGGGGTGGTGATGCGTCCGACAAAGAAAAGAAATATCCCCCTGGCGAAAACAAAAATGCAATTTTTGTCCCCCTCCTTCTGAAGAATACAAAGGAGGACACATTTTCCCACTCTGCACATGAACCAGACATACTTGCCCTCCCACAGGATTGTAAAAATCCACAGCCTCTTGAACCCTGGCCCCTCTCATTTTCCTCCCCACCCACACAAAATCCCGCCTCATACTACTACTACACAAGAAACAGAACTGCTGAGATGAGTTACTGAAAACGAAAAGACTGCAAAAAACCCACTTCCACAAGCCCTAAAGAAAGAAAAGGGAAAATAAATAATTTTTCGAAAAAAGCGACAAAGAAAGGAGCTAGAAAGAATATCAATAACAACTCTAATACGCAAAAAAACCTATTGCTGCTACTATACAATATACGTACAAGGAAACGAACGATGCTACTACTAAAAACTCTAGTTACTCCTCTCTCCCAGCTTCTTTCTCATTGACATTGGTTCCAAAAGATGCAGATTGCAATAGGAAAGCAAAAAAAAGCAGGAGCAACGTTCATTTCCGCAAGCCTATGTGAAAAATGAATCTGTCGCTCATCTTTTTTATTTCAAGCAGCTCAAAAAGAACATTCAGGGAACAATCTTACCGCCACTGTCTGCCTGCAATAGCTATGATCCTTTCCGACAACCATGCTGCTGCTGTGTATTTCAAAACACAAGCTTCTATAATTTTACACTAACTTGCTGCTCCCTCCCTCGCCTTCTCCTTTACAAATCCCCAAACTAAGTGGACTTCCCCCATTTCCACCTTTGGAAAGGTTTCTAGGGAAAATAGAAATAACGGAAGAAGCAACTGCTGCAGCAAGGCGCAAGTGCTAAGATACGGGTAAGAAGAAGTTTAAAAACGAAAAGTATCTTCCTCTTTCCTTTTCCCTTTCACCTTCCAAAGGGGTTACCAAAACATTTTCGGCTCCAAGCAAGCAAAAAACCCTTACCACTCACCACCCAAAAGACCCTACCAAAATCTTGTACCTCTCCTTTTTGATAGCTCGAGAAAGAGATTTAAAATCTCATTAAAAGTTCGGGAAAGAAAAAAGTCCAGACAGAAAATACCTGATGAAAAAAGCGTTTTTAAAAAGGCCTTTTTCCTCGTTTCCCCCTCGTCACTCCTTTCAAAGCCGATGGATGCAAACAAGCTGAGAAAAAGACGCAATTTCCCAGAAAATGTGGAAAAACAACCCTTTATTTATTGTCTGATCTCTCCTACGGTAGTACCCCCCTGCCCCCTTAGCCATACCCTATTTCCAAAAGCACGTGTGCACAAGTCTAAAAGGGAGAGAGAGATAAGTGAAAAATTCAAATGTGGTAAATTGAGCGAGTGTGTCGTCCCTTTTCTTCCCTCTATTGTCCTTTTATTCACGCAAGCGATTCGACGAAAAATAATCTCTCTTCACCTTTCTTTTCCACGCAGACACTCTGTCTCTCACCTGATAATTATCCTTGCTGCTGTTACTTTTTGCTATAAGACTGCTGTAGCAGCCCGCAGTTTCCGACAGAAAAAAGGTGAACTGCCGTCAAAACCGCCGTTCTTTTTCCCCGGCCCTTGCCGTCTTGGCCATCTAGGGCGCCGACTTACTTATTACTACACTATATAGAAAGCCCGCGCAGAAAAGAAGAGGATATCAATTTGTAAATCTTGTGTTCGCTTTTTCGTATAAGCAGATAAAAAATGATACATACACAGAAATATATATCATGATGTTGAAAAAAATCTATCTGACAGGAGTAATGGCCTTTACTTGAGATCAGTCAATCACAATCATCCATTTTTAAACAAAAAAATCGGGAATCCTTCTTTCTACCTCTAAAAAATGCCCGCCAGCCTCGCCACCCAGCTTCGCTGGAGGGCCCGCCTCCTCTCCTCGAGTTCTTCCCCCGTCGCCTCCGCCTCCGCCTTCGCGCTGAGGGCGGCGCTGGGCATACTCTTCGTCTACCTGCTCGGCCAAAGGATAGCTCAACTGGGAGAAAAGAAAAAGTGCCTTTTCCCTTACGGATTCTTTAAAGGAAACGACACCTTATTTCTAAAGGCCCGTCGTTTCCGCCCCTCGCCCTTCTGGCCCCGGCTCTTGGCGCCAGCTTGGGTACATGGCTCAGGTGAAGCGGGCTCTCAGACAAGGGCGGGAGTGCGGGCCGGTCTGTCGCACGGGACAAAAGGAGGAGGACGTGAAGGAGACATTCGACGGCATAAAGTTGAAGGGAAATATTCACCACTTTTCCGAGCACGCGACTCTCTTTTCGAAGTAGGATCTTGAGAAAGCTTGGAGGCAAGAGCGGCCCTGGCCAGTGCGGTGTCTTCTTCCAGAGGCCAAGCGTTTTCGACGGGATCAGGGAGTCGGTGATAGTAATTTTTTTTATTTCACAGTCTCCATTGAATGCAATTTTCCCCCATCCCTCAGCTTCTGGAGGAGATCCCCTACCAGCTCATGTCCCACTTTACCTACGGCGGTAGGATGCCTATCGTCAACGTGCATCTAAGAAGGGAGCGGGAGCTGGCGCAGGGGGCAAACTCATTCCATAGTTCAGGGAGGTAAAAGTCCATCGCGATATGTTTTCGTTTTTCTTGAGGACCATCTTAAGGTATATACTTAAGAGTTTGGCCGAAATCTTTGGTGGAAAGGATTGCGGATCAGTACAGAAACGGCAGCTACCACGTCGAGGTATAGTATAGCCAACTACTAAACTTGTGTAAAGGAAAATGTTTTTTTTTTCCTTTTTCCAAGGGCAGCGTCGGTCCCGAAGTGAACTTGCAGGTGCGAGATGATTAATTTTAGCAATTTCCCCACCCTATAAAAAACCTTATTGAAGGTGATCTCCGCCCTTGAGAGCGACCACTTCAACGTGTCCGGCCTCCCCGTGCTGCTTCTTGGCGCCTCCTCTCGCCCCTGGCTGCCGGCGCTACTTCTCTCGGTCGGGAGGGCGGAACATGTCACCGTCTTAGACTACGTCTCCACAGCCACGGACCACCCGAAGATCACCGCAGTCACAATGGCACAGCTACCAGAGCTGAGGTGAATTTCCCAACTCTAGGACTTTTTTGTAGCAATAGAAATGAAGGATCATTTGCTTAAGATTCGATTTTTTTTAAATCACCAAGGTCTGGATCTCTTGCCCCTCGGTCCACCCGCCTTGGAGACGGCTCCGTGGGCTTCGGCGCGGCGGTGTCGGTCGACTGGCTAGAGCGGGCCGGGCTTGGCCGCGGTGGAGAGGCGCTGGATCCATGGGGGGACCTGGCCGCCATGGCCAGAGCCAGGTGCCTGCTGAGACCGGGCGCCAGGATGCTGGCTGCGGTGCCCGTGGCCAGGAGCGATGGAATGATATACAACGCCTTCCGCTGCTACGGCCCCCGGGTCCTGCCGCACCTGCTCGCCGACTGGAGGCCCATCTGGAGCTCGCACCCATTCCTCAGGGAAGGGGTCGCCCGCAACTGCACGGAGAAGACTTATGCCACTTTCCTGTTAGAAAAGCCGGGTTGAATGAGAAAACGTCGAATCGTTTTGTCTTGTTGTTCTCTTATATAGCTGATTAAATCAGTCCATGCAAGATTAGCCTAATTAGATCCACATGATTTTTGATTAGAATTTCCCTGACCTGTCTGAAACTGTCTTAGACTTATTTCTACGTATTAGCCGATTTCCGCAAACGCTAATTTTCTTTTTTTTTTCCATTGCATGTGCATCCCATAGTATATTTTACCGGGTTTTTTTGCTTCCCGTGGGGCTCTTCGGAACCACAGTCCTTTGGCCCCAACTTTGCCTTCTTCAGGGAAGCCCTTGCCATTCTTTGACTTTAGGAGGGGTATGGGGATGGATGGGCTCCAAACTGACCGAAAGTTGGTGGGGGCGGCACCGGGATTTGAACCCCGGACCTCCTGCATGAGAGTCAGGAGTGCTAGCCGTTACGCTACGGGGGCCGCCCCTTATATTTTACCGTTACATCTAACAAAAACTTTGAATTTGAATTTCATGTAATAAACTAATAAACTTGGAGTTGCGAAATGAAAGTGCTCAAGAAAGGATGTGTCTTAAAATTAGCTGAAAGGCGGGGTCCTTTCTACAAGTGGATTGCTGGTGGCCCAAGACCTCTGGTTACCCAAAGATGCCAGGAAAAGCGTCAAAGGCAAGAAGGCAGCACTTGCACCACTTCATCTCGCAACAACGGGCACTGAAGTCGCAAGGATGCGGCAAGTCTGGAGTCAAGTTACGACGACTGCCATGAAGAACAAATGATGTACATGTGTACTTGTGTGTTTAAACATTCGTTCTTACATGAGCCCGTATTAAACTCAAACTCAACTTGAGACAAAGCGTGACTGTTATCATATTCAAACTTGTTGAATTGATCTAACAATATATTTGGGTAAAAGCGTGACTATTATCATATTCAAACTTGTTGAATTGATTTCAAACTTTTATTTGGGAAAAAAAGCGTTAGCGCCATTTCAAAATTTGCAATCACCTGGTCCTCCGGCACCTCCGCCCTGTACACCGGCTGCGGGAAGTACGGCGGGTTGTCGTTGGTGTCGGCGATGGCGATCCTGAACGTCTGAGGGGTGACGTTGGGCCCGCCGCGGCTGCCGCCCAGCAGGGAGGAGGGGGCGCCGTCGAAGGCCTCGATGGTCAGGGCGTACACGCTCTGGGGGGAGGAGAAGAAAAAACGTTGAAATGAGTATTGATTGTTTGAGGGAAAAGAAAAAAAGTTCGTTTCAAGAACTGACAAGAGTTAAATGAAATTTTATTCTACTATATAGTTAAGTCCTAAGTGTAGCAAAGGTTTTTGAGTGAACTCTTCAGGTTTTTTTTGAAAAAAGTGATTTTTTTTATAAAAAGCAACATTTTAAGAGCAGTTTTTGGAGGGAGAAAGTTATGTTATGCTATATTTCCCACCTGCTCCTCCCTGTCGAACTCCTGCCTGGTGGTGACCACCCCCGACCTGGGGTCCACGGCGAACTTGGCCCCGACGTCCTCCCTGTTGGACTTGGCGACCCTGTACTCGACCTGGTTGTTGGGGTAGGTGCCGTCGGCGTCCACCGCCCTCACCTGCATCACGATGGTGCCGGGGGACTGGTGCTCCAGGACGGAGCCGGACTCGACCGAGGTGAAGACGGGGGGCTGGTTGTTCTCGTCCCTCACCTGGACCGTCAGCAGGG
>JAAUXU010017872.1_pt1 | contig 10376 bp, 6 predicted proteins | sample 7278151 | NCBI WGS metagenome assembly JAAUXU01 (sample SAMN14350113, study PRJNA611818) | marine sediment metagenome | isolation source: surface marine sediment (1.8m) | place: French Polynesia: Moorea | collected 2018-08 | reverse complement strand
TAGTGCCACTATGGGCACACAATGCTGTGAACCGATGTACTCAAAGTTATGGGCCACTGTCTGGAGGATTCATTTCATGCAAAAATTCCACACAAAAATGACTCCACGCAGTCTATACACTCAGTTTCACCTCACTGAAATTACTTATGCCAAGGTCTGTATTTTGCGAGCTAAACTATATTTAAGTTCAGTATAACTCTCTATACTTACTATCCATGTAGTTCATGATGAAACTAAATATGTGGCAAGGCCGTGAGAAAAAAAACAGAAGCAGAAGAAGTGCACTCTGTCCACCTGAGTTGCCGTCACTGCTGCTGCCGAGTATCTGTTGCTCGTCATTTGTCCGCAATCATACTCTTGTGCATGAATGTGATGTTTTTGGCCTGTAGCATGCGCAAGGACGGCTCAGAGAGCACCGTCTTTGGCACGTGGCACTGGAGGGCATCCACCGAAATTTTCAGCCACTTTGATCATGGAAAAGTGGTCAAAAGCATCAAAATTCGACCGTGACTGGCACGGTGCTCTTGTCAACTCATCACACTTAAAGTGCTCTGGTGCCTTGACAAACATTCATACCTGTAAACTTTTGCCGCCGCTTATACCGACATCATCGGGACTGGGCAAAATTGTCGGTATATCCGGCAGGGGCTTCTTTTGTAGAAAATGTTCTGTCCTCGGACATTTTGTCGGTATATCCGAATTGTCGGTATATCCGATGTCGGTATGAGCGGCGGCAACTGTTCTAAAAGTTGCATCGCAGTGTCTGAACCATCAATTACATGTTGAAATTCCACACAGAACCATTCCCAGTCAGCGTATGGCATCGATATATACCAAGCGACATTAGTTACGCCAAGCACTGTAGTTGTACACCCTCTTGTACAATCGTGCTTAGTCTGCCACTGGTGTAGAGCTTGAAAACAAAAGGCTCTCATGCGTCCGTGCCTCTTGACCAGCACTGAGTTGAGTAGGACATTCTTCTTCTTCATCGTCTGTCTTCTCTTCCTCTTTCTCCTGTCCATTTGCATTTGCCAAACTGTCTTGGCCGCTCTATGACGACAGCAAGGACGGACCCCGGTCCATTTTGGCAAGTCCTTCTCTCCAAATGGAGCAACCAGGATCAATGTGTCATCATATTCAGTCAGGAGAGTGAGAGCATCTTTGCTCCAGCATCTGACGGACTTTTTTTGACAGAAAGGGGACAAGATGGTAGTCGCCAAACCTCGATATCAATATACTATGTGAACCATTTTAGTGCTTATAGGAATGGGACGTGGTGATTCGTTTTCGGTTGGTGGGCTGGCAAATAAACTCATCTTGATCACCACTTTTGCCAGATGCTTGCTTAGCCTCTTTCTTATTTTAATACTTTACACATTACTGCACAGATCACGTTTGAGCACATGGAGAGGGCGGTAATTCACTGTACTCCGCTAGTCAGGACATCCTGCAAATTTTACTGCACTTGACGATCCAAAGGCCTGAAGGGAGGGGGAGGGCGGTGGTAGTGGCCCGAGGGTCGTCATGGGCCATGAGCTGCACGATCTGTGTACAGTAATGTCAGAAATGTTAAGCTACAAACGTCTGTCTGGGCAATGCCTTCACTCCCCTCTTTGGGATTTTGCTCATGCAATGACGACCCTGGGTTCAGCACCATCATCACCCTGACCCTCCCCCCTCCCCCTTGGCTCCCTGATCGTCAAGGCCCCCGAGCTGCAAAATCCAAAATCAGGCATATTCTTCTGCTAGCCCAGACGAGCCAATGTGGGTCGTTTGCTTCACTTTTTGATTGATATCAGAATTTTGCAGAGGAAATTCAGATGGTTCTAATGAGTTTCAGACAGTGCAGATGGATTTTAGGATACTGCCAGTCAATTTCAGAATGCTGCAAGACGATATCAGAATGCTGCAAGACGATTTCAGAATACTTCAACACAATTTCAGGTTATGAAAGGGAAAAGGCACCAGTGCCTCTTTTCTTTTGCATGGGAAGTTAGTTGTCTTTCCAGCACACTCGAGTGAGAAACAAGATGTCTACTTAGAAGACGACAGTGGGTATTGCCTGCAATACACCATTAGTGTTTCTTTCTTTTTTATGTGATCCAACACTATGTAAAGTTATTGCCTCAGATTGATTCAAGAGCTACATACACCACTCACAATAACATACAGCAGAACGGAACTTCCAACCATTTTTTGTAAAGTGGCATTTGCTGTATTCAAGATTCCTCATGAAAAAGGGTCGCTAAAAGGGTACAGGGAAGAGATCTTATTGATCTGGCAGCTGAAGGACTCTGAGGCTGAGGGAGTGATATCTGAGATCTGTCTGCGCAGTTTTGAAGTTGGCTTGCATTATTGTGAAATTCATTTGCACCAGCCAGATTATAAAATCCATCAAAAAGGTGTGGTCCAGCAGAAATGCCAAGTCTCTTTTGTACCCGACGAGTGCCGAAGATGACGCCATAAAGGCTGCAGACGGCTGAATTTTATCTTGTACCCCTGTTTCTTCATCGAGCTGCCAATTTTAGCGCAGAAGCTTCAATGCACCTCATTTAAGAGTGCAGCTTTGCTGCATAGCAGTTTTCTCTTTGCTCATGTGTGATAACAACTTTCAATAACGGACTACCAGTTAAGGACCCTCCTGAAGGAGCAAAACTGCCGCGTCACGCACGCCCACATTAGTGTAGCCTTGCTGTCTTGGAAAACTTTGCACGAAAAAAAAGCTGATGTCACTAGAGCCATTGGTTCCCTCTGTTGATTAGTGCGTCACCATTCACCATTGTCGTCTGGAGACAAAAGAATTAATCAAGATCCCTGGCCCCAAAGCGTATGATGCCGCAAAGATGCTAATTATGTAACGGAGCTCCAACGTCGCCATGGCCCAGAAATACCCCAAGGTGCGTGCGGAGTGCATATCTTAGTCATGTTGTCAATATTAGCTCTCCGCGAGGACGCACAGAGAGCAAAATACGTCAAGGCTTGGCACAGTTTCTGATCCCAATCCATTTTCTAAGGAAAAAACAAAGCAAATTCTATCGACCACCCAGAGGCAACAAATTTTCAGGCTTCACTGGTGTGCTGCGCACTCATTTTTGAAGTCGAGTCGCTCTAATAGTAGGTAGGGGTGACACGAACCTGAGGATTCGAAACTCCTGGGATTCGGGTTAACCATGCAGTTTCGTGCCAGAGAACTCGGGCCATTTTGAAGGATTCCAATCATAACTGAAATTCCCTAAATCTTACCTTTGTTAGATTGCATTTTTCAGCAAAGCGGTCGTTTCATTACGAATCTAATTTTCCTTGAGAAGAGTGTGGCTGAGAAAAAAAGAGAAAAAGTCAACCTGGTATGTTGAAAGCCGCTTTAGCTCAAGCCATTTGCGGAGTGATTGACTCCACCCTTCTCCCAAATCATGTTTCTTTTACCTTGGGATTCCGGTGATTGAAATCTCCGAGTCCTCTGCCAATTGGCCAGATGATTCACTCAAATGCCGGCTTCGTGACATCTCTACTTTGTGGTGATTTCCTCCTGCTTCGTTCGTTCTTCTGAATGTCTGTTCCCTTTCTTCCTTTCCTTCCTTGGTGCCTTTTGCAGGGGGAAAAAGTTTGCTTCTTGAGAGGATTCTTTCCTCTGTTTAGCATAAGTCTTAAGCAGCCTCTGCTGGGTCAACGCCAGCTGCGAGCTGAGGAGATGTAACATTTCATTTCGTAGGAGCTTGTTGGGGCCCAAGCCCAAGCAGCTAAATGCGGGGTAAGTAGACTGTGACAGTTGCTGTGGAGACGCTATTTTCATTCGTAACAAGATGCGTGTTTGCGGATGCAGGAGGGGATCAAGGAGAGAGACACTCACACCACCACTCCATTTTCCTCTCCTTACTCTTCTTGTGGTTCCTGACGTTGACTCGCTTTTGAGACTCAATCGAGCGGTTCAGACCGAAACAAGATTCTTCCATCGGGGAAGCAAAGGGAGGGAGAGAGAGAGCATTAAGCAGTCTGTCGAGCAAGCAAAACTCTTTCTCTCTTTCCCACATATGATGGAAGGAAAAGTTAGCAAATTCCTCCTAAAATCCTGCGATGAAGTCTTGCTGTGTCCTTTTCTTCCACAGTGGCGTAAGAAGTACTTCTTCACAGGTCGAGCGTCGTTAACCTCTGGGAGGTCCCACAACGTCTCTTCCTCATATTGAAACATAGTGCGGCGGCTGACGAGACATTGAGATACTCGTCTGAAGAAGAAAGGCGACCCCGAGAAGCCTTTTCAGGCCCCGATTACGCCACACGCGCACGTGCGACTGACGTCTGACTTTGGCTGAGTGCAAATTATTGGCGGGTACAAAAGTGAGGGAAAAGGGAGGGGGAGGGCGAGTTGGTGAATAAGGGGGAAAGGATTAATTATTTCATCGAGAAGCGCCCCTTTTTCACTTAGGCTGAAGAATAAGAAGACCCATTTATCTCTCAGCTGAAGGCAGAAAGGGTAGACGGGGAGAAAGAAGATTGGATCTTCCTCCATCAGACAGCCTCCTCAGACCTTATAATGTCGTGTTTCAGCGTACTCAACTAACTGAACTTAAGTGCAACACTCAGTATGCTATTCTTCATGCTTAGGGGGAAAAAACACCGTCCGAAGAAGGCGTAGAAGCTTGCACGCGCAACCAAGACCTCTTCATATTTTGTTCATGCATGACGATTTTTTTTCATCCGGTCTTGCGGAGCTTGTTTCTGTCTCCTTATATAGTAGACAGCTCGGATTACTGGTGCTGGCGTTGAAGTAGTAGGCCTTTTCTTCACCCAGGCTGTCCTCATTCCCGAGATTGGCTTTTTTGTCAACTAAGATTTTGGGGGAGACGAACAATATGCACCATCTGTGTTCTACACGAGCGAGAAGGAAAACGGCCAGCAAGTTTTGATAAGACGGACAAAGAGCGTTGTCGTTTCAGACGGCTTAAACAACTTCGCCCTGCCTGACACGTATCGATAGATCTTTATTGCTATTTCTTCAGGATCACAAATTTCGTACGCACATAGAGGGTGAACAAAAACCGGCTTGCCCACGTTTTTCAACCATATCTGCGCTTAGAAGACAAGTCTGAATTGACATGACAAAGTTTTGATGTGCAGCCAGGAATAGCTGCAATGTGTAACGTACCGAGGGTGAGGCTAATTCATATGATATGAAATGAACTCAGAGAAGGTCAGATTGAGAGTGATTTTTGTCTACTGTAATATGATCTGAGTAGGTGAGAGAGCTAAGAGAGAGAGAATGTACAGAAGTGCAAGGTAGCATATAGACACCGTATGTCTTATAGATACATGAAATATCCTATGCACTGTAAAGTACAATACATTACAAATGCGACTTTGTCTCAGTTCTAACCGATGAACCGGTGCATCGTCCAGAAGGTGCATCAAGTGGCCAAAGAGGTGTTGTTGGCCAGCACCATAGAACAAGCCGAGAACAAAAAGAGCCTGGCTGTTTGTCTCAACTCCCAAGGTATTTAGATATCACTCATTGCCTAAGGACCCAACCTTGACGGACGATCAGTGATCGATGAAACCAAGTCACAGTTGATGTACTGTATCTACAGTCCCATTTATTGACTAGCCATCAGAGATCATCTTGGCACCCATCCGGACACCCTTGAAGCTCGGACTGACTGTCCGTCCACAAGGTAGCAACGACTCAGACTCTCCGAGGAATAAAGAAGGCTGGCGAGACGAACGACGGAAGCGTGGTCACCGACCACGGACTGTTGTGACACCAGCAAACGTCTGACGCTGACCGAAGCAACTTGCCAAGAAAACTCCTCAATGATCACTCCAGGTAATGTCAAGGAAAAAGGGCATCTCTCCTGACTCCACGTGACTGACGTCAGAGGTCGCAAAACTGGAAGCCAAGCCAAATCTCATCAGGCAAAAGATCTTCGTAGGGCAGAAGGAGAGAACCTTGGCACTCCTTAAGTTTCTCATGAGAGAAGAATCAAAGGGCACATTGATTATCTGGACTGACAAAAAGTTTTTCACGATAGATCGGCATGTGAACCGCCTCAACACACGCTTCCTCACGGAAGCGTGTGAAGCCGACTGATGATCCGATCCCCACCATCAGGATCATGAAGAAGACGAAAAACTTTGCCAGAGTCAAGGTCTCAGATGGTCAAGTCATGCCTCCTGTCTCTACTACTCATGGCGTGACACTTAATTCAAAGACAGCAGGTCATCCTGGAGCCATTGTTGGCGTGGATCAAGGTGACGTGGGTGCTTGGACAGGCCGTCTGGCAGCAGAACGGTGCTCCGGTACAACAGTTGAAGACAAGAATGGCGTGCCTGAAGTCGGAGCTTGGTGAGAACCACCTCTGGCACCCCAAAATGTGACTGTCCTCGTAGTCAGAGTTCCCCTCTCTACGGTTTTCAGTGTGGGGTGCCCCGGCAGCTGCAGTCGGCAAGAAGGCCTTCCAGAATATGGATCAGTTGAACAGGAAGATTGCAGAGGAGTGGAACAGCATCATGACCACCGAATACGTAAAAAAAATAATTCGTTTGCTGCGGCCTGTGATGGGTTCATCGCCATTGGCGGTGTATTGACCTTTAAAGTAGACTATTTAAATATTGACTTTTAAAGTAACTTAATACTCCCTCCATCCGAAAATGTAAGTCCGCTTTGGCTTTGGAGCTCCGGGATGCCCTAAATGTACCGTGCAAAGTAGACTTGTGTCTTAGCAGTAGTAGCCTGACCTGAAGAAACTGACCGAAGCATTGCATGACCTAAAGAAGCCTTCTTTCAGTTCAAGCAACTGGTACTTGCTAGTAGTCATACAAGTAAAATGGCTAGTCAAGTTGCTCTGGAGATGGTGGTGACAAACTAACACTATTTCTCCTCAAACGTCAGTGTGATTGTAAGGCAAAATGTCATTTCTGAAGACAGAAGGATGGTAATCGACCATGACCTTTGGTCAGTCATATGATGGGCAGCTCTCTGACGGTTGCATCACGAAAATTCTGAAAAAACATGGCCTCTTGGAGAAGACTTTTGCATTTGGAGACATGGTCAAGAATCTGCTGCTGTCATACGGTTCTTCTTTTTGATGCACTGTTTATTACATTGTTCACTTTGTACTGTATTCCTGTATTTGGGGGGGGGGGTTGGACTTAAAGTGCCGGAGAGTTGTTGTGGCAAAAGTGGTCTTACGTCATCGGACGGAGTGCGTATTTGTAAAATATGCAATATTTGTCTTTATTTTCTCGTCAACTTTTCCACTCTACAGCGCGGTCTCGTTTCTGTTTGAAAAATAAAATGTCCATCGTCTCTGTGACAGCAACGTTTGAGAGCTGTCCATGCTTGCTTTTTGTTCACCCTGTAGTACAGCAACACGATGGGTCCGCGTAGCCCCGTACAAACACACACGCTCACACTTTATACACACTTTTCGTGCAAAAACGGCTCCAACTTCGTCTTAGGTTCCTCTTCCACAGCAGACGAGTTCATGCAAATACGGCGCCACTGACAGACGGCTTTCAATTGTCTCTCTCACTCGTTCCTTTTCTCTCTGGGATTGACAGAGAGGATCTGGCAGATGTTTCTGGTCCCCTTTCAGGCATGGTGGAAAAGAACTTCCCCACGACTATGTACCGGCGGACTTCCTCCTCCCCTAAGAAAATAATCTTGTGTCCTTCTTCACCCATTGTTTCGCCATTGAGGCTGCGCATTCTTTTTCTCCTTGCCTCCATTGCATGACTAACTTTTCTCAGACACAAGGAGGGGAGATGGGAAAAAAAGCCAGAAAATACATACACCTTTACACTGTACCATGTTGTGCCTCACTACAAGAACGATGGCGCTTGTGAGGGGACTTTTTTGTGGAGGACGCACAATAGCACCGGTCGAGCTATTTGTGGGCGGGTGGGTACCTTATCTATTTGCTTGCGTAAATTTGCACGCTACGATAATTCCAAGGGGGGTCTGGACGTGACTTTGTGTGACACTGCTTAAACCGCCGGACTACATGAGATACATTGGTCACAGAACGGGCAGGGTTTTGAGCAGCATTGGACACAATCACACAAGACCCCTCCAGAATGATACTCTTGCCTCCATCTAGCCAGGTATACACGTGACAAGTACGGGATGGGAAGACCAGAGAAGGCATGAGGCCGATAGTACTGTAGTAGTGTTGCCAGATAGCCAATAGTGACCCAAATTGCCAATTTCAGCGTCAAAACAGCCATGCGGGCGGCCAAACACTTAATAAGAGGGTTAGAAAAGAAAACACACTATAAATTCAAAAATTCTTTACAGCCACGAAGGGCCCAAACTGAGGCTTCTGACCCCAAACAGGGCCAACCTGGCAACTCGTTGGACTCGTACACGGACGGTTGCTCAGAATTCAAGCCTTCCTGCCTATCCTGAACTTGTTATAGGTCTCCCTGATGTATCTATCCATCTTGAGGCACTGCTGTGCAACCTGCAACCAACTAGAGGTACCAAGGACTCTTACCACGGTCATCAATCTTGATTTGCCGCTCCTTCACACTGTCCTCGTGGTACGGCAACGTCGTTTCTCCCTTACAATTGCTGCATTGCTAGCTCAGTACTGTATGTACTGAACACTTGTACGGCGATCCTTTAAATGTGCAGTACTTACATACCATACTTAATGGAAGAGTAGCAGTAGTAATGGAAACAACGACTTAGACGACGCCGTCGTTTTATCTGTCCTTTCAATGTTGTTATCCTCGAAACTCTAGCAATAAAAGTCCTTTGAAGACCTTCTTCCAGTGTAAAGGCCGGAAGGGCCTCTTTTCTCTTTCTTTGTTTTACTGGAACTTATACAGTACTCAGGGACAGAGGGAGTACCAAGAGAGAGAGAGAGATACATTGCCCATGCAGGAAAGGCCCATACGATTACTGGGCTTGTTTCACGCATAGCAGCTACGATATAGAAGTGTGGCAGAGCCTTGGGCCTGCATAGGTGTGCACTTTAAGCGGTTTGAGTGGATGCGCAAGTTTTTGGCACTCCTGTGATCGATTCCGTCCTGCATTATCACGAGAACATACTCAAGCCCAGACGTATTGGCACACCAATGACAACTTCAAACAAGCGGTCATAAAGGCAATGTTGCACCTTGTATGTACATATCAGTTGCATCAAAGGTTGACCCGACGTGTTCTTGATGTGTAAGCATCAATTTTTTGAGATTCTTTGTTCAAATCAGAGGCAGACGAGGCAAAAAAAATGCTGATGCAAAAGAGCATTGGCACACCTGATGTTTATGCACATGGGAGGTGCATGGAAGCACTTCACAGCTCTTGGAAGCTTCTTGCACATGCGTGCAAGGAGGCAGGTGCAAAATGCGAGGTGCACATCATGACTACTAACACCTTGGGCACATCTGTGAGAAGCTTCCATCCACACTTGCATCTCACATCTGGAGCCTCCTTTGGGTGTGTGAGAAGCTTCCACACACCCTCACCCCTCGCGTTTCGCACCTTACATCTGGCACCTCATACACATGTGCTAGAAGCTTCCAAGAGTCTTGAAATGCAAGGCAGACGAGCTCAGCTCTGAGCATCTGCTCAAAACTTAAAAATCAAAGGTTTTTAAGAGAAGAAGAGAGCAGAAAAAAGCATGTAAAAGCCTCAATAGGGGGACTATCATGGCCCGTAGTAGAAGCCAATGGTTGTTTGGCCAGTCGAAAATGAATGAAGAAAGTAAAATGCTTAAGAAGGGTAAAATGTTTCAAGAAGTAAGCTGCTGAAAAAGGTAAAATATATGAAATAAAGAAAAATGTATTAAAGAAAGTGACTATGCTTTACTCAGTCAGTCGCTTTGTCTCACACTTTTTCAGGCATTTTTGTTGGCCTTGCCTCCTAATGGCCTCCTTGCCTCTGCAGTCAGAGTAAGACTTTTTATGCACTGATTTTCATGAGATCCCTTTGAGAAGACGACCACGGTCCTTCTGTGATCCTGGAATGTTGCCTTTATGGTGAGGAGGAGAAAATAGGCCCAGATAATGCTTGCACATGCCACGCGATGGCCGGGGCTGCATTCGTGATCACAGAACCCTGCCGATTTCTCAAAGGACCTCATGAAGATCAATGCATGACAAAAGTTTTCCTGCAGTCCTTTTTTTATCAATCACGAGGTTTCTTTTGTGCATTCGCTTTTTGCACAGAGTGCACAATCAGTACTTTGAAGAAGTCAGCCCCGAATGCCTTTTTTCCGGAGCCACGACTATAGAAAGGAACGGTCAACAAATATGCGTGCAAAGGTACTTTTTTCATATTTTTTTTTTTTGGGGGGGGGGGGGGGGGCAAAATTGGCGGGAACAGAGGCCACAACGTTTTTGATGGCCTTAAATATTTTAAAGCGGTTTCCCCCGTTTGG
>JAAUXU010070785.1_pt1 | contig 10377 bp, 13 predicted proteins | sample 7278151 | NCBI WGS metagenome assembly JAAUXU01 (sample SAMN14350113, study PRJNA611818) | marine sediment metagenome | isolation source: surface marine sediment (1.8m) | place: French Polynesia: Moorea | collected 2018-08 | reverse complement strand
TCCTTCTCCCCCACGTAGCTGGTCCGATTGTGAGCTAAAAGGATGTCCAAGAGCAGAGCAGCCTTGTCCATCTCCTTCACCAGATCCGCGGGGAGCCTTGACAGAAGAGTTGTGAGTAAGACCGCTTCAAATATTTCGTTTCGGATTCAACACCTGGATTTCTCTTCCCCATAGTCGAACATTCGCTCCACCTGCTCCTCCACAAGTTGAAAGGCAAAATCGTACAGGAACTTGAGCTCATCCCTGGGACGCTGGAGGGAAGCGTTGCAGCCCTCGAGTTCCTTCGGCTTTCCGGACGGGGAGGAGCCGCAGTGATGTTTGATCGGCATCAAAACACTTGGGTCAGGACAACAAAGAAAATTAAAAAAGCGACGTCGGCTCAAATGTCTAATTTTAGAACTGTGAGGATAGATGACTAGGCCCAACTAACTGCACTTTGTACCAAATTTGTGGTAACAGCACCTTGCAATGGGTGCCATGGGATCCAACGGGGTGTCGTCATCAGCGCAAACTGTGACCGAGGGAAAGAGCAGCTCCGTGATCGGCCTGGTCATGACCTGGGAAGTGGTGATGTCCGGTCTCTCGCTCCAGTCCACCACGGCCGAGTTGAACAGGAGGACAGTCAGGGAGAAGCCGACGGTGATCACAAAGAGCTGCGGAAGAACTTACTCCCAATTATCCATTTAGGTGCGCTACGTTTTTTTACCCATAGGATCCTGGTGAACAAGGACTGGTTGCTGGTCAAATACTGCAACCCTGGTATGGAAGCCTGAGAGAAAAATGGGTCCATGGCGACTGCTCTTTGGAATGGCTTGGCGGAAACTGAAACCTGCTCGGGACAATTGTGCTGCTCGTGTGTTCATAAAGGTGATGAAAAGACAGTAATAGGGAATCATTTGTATACTCAGTTCAGACACATCGAGGATGAACAGAGGACACGCCCAAAAATATTTCCAGAACTTTCCTCTTGTCTTTCCGCTTTTAACTTATCATGGGGTGCAACCAAGTGCTTGCCAAGGGCGTGTGCAATCTAATCTAATCACAATCGACAATTGTCGAAAGTGTAGCACCTAAGCAAATACCAAGTTGTCTAGGAAAATTGTTCGGCTTAGCAGAATGTTCTGTTTGCCTTACGAACAAGCACTAGAACAAGGAAAACAAAGTTGACAGTGATGGTCGAGGCATAACACGTGACTCTTGAGTCACGAAATACTCCGCACAATACTAAAGTTAATTGCTACTTTCGCGCCTAGAGCAGAATAAATATATCGTACATTTCTTACTGTGTATAGTACTGTAGGTCCGTCATTGCCCTTCACCGCACAGAACCAAGCCCCCTCGTCCAAAAAACACCACAATTCCAACGTCCGTTTTCCCAACTTTGCCCGTCAAGGGCTAATTTAATGATCATGAATCCGGCATTAGTTCCAATCGCCCTCTAGTCCTCTTCTGTGGAACGATGAATCCATGCAGCCACCACCTACGGAGAAGGGGGAGGGATCTTTCTTCGCGTCCCTAACTCTGCAAACTTATACTCAACGACGCCCACCACCGCTTCCCCTTCTTTTTTATGCACCAAGTTTGATTGGTCACGCCTGGGAATATGATCCACTAAATTAGACCGAGCTAGGAGAGGTGGTGGGCGGCGGCTGATAGAGCCCAAGTGAGAAGAAGGGGGTGTCATGTGTTTAAAAAAGGTGTGTTGGGAGGGAGGAGAAGGGGTCTTTGTGCAATCAAAAGGAATTTGACTACAATCGGAGCCGGCGGCGACGACGTAGTATCGTGGACACAGCAGATGGCTGGAAATAGTTTCGCGGATTTGGTAAAAAAGGATGTGTGTGTGTGTGGTGTAACTTGGCCTGCGAAGAAGAAGCCCCGGAAGAGCATATGTCCACACACGCATTCATTTTTTAGGCGAATAAGTAAAGAGGAGGTGTCGAAAAAAAATGGAACTTTTGCGGCTTCTGGTTCCACCACACACAAGGAGAAAAGGGGGACAAAGACAGCGAAAAGTTGTGTCACGAATTTCAAACATGTGCAGAGATTGATTTTCGTCCGTGGCGAAAGAACAAAGGTTCCTTTTTTTTTCAGGATGTCGACACAAGTGCATTCGCTCGCGGGGGGAACTAATTTGTGCGCAAATATTCGACCGAAAAAGCATGGGAATTTGTCGCTCCCTTTAATATCTCCCCTTCTTTTGGATGGTTAGTTTTTTCTGCCGCAAATGATTTCGCAGCTGTAGCAACATTGCGTTCCCTCCTCGTTTTCGCAAAAACTGCGAACTTTAAAAAAATGGCAATAGTTGGTTCCAAGAACAGGAGATATTCACAAACTTTTAAAAATCGTTTCCAATTTATACCGAAAGGTGCAAAAAAACTGTGCACACGCATCCCTCCCAATCCAATCCACCTCATTGCCAACCAAGCTAGCTAGCTATTGGCTCAGACTTCAAGCTGGGATCAAAAAAACTTTCTCTGATTTGGAATTCAACACGAGTCCCTTCCTCCTCTTTCTCTATATCGACGATTGAACCACAGCAGTATCGGAATAGGGGATGGATGGATTGACACGCTTCCCTCGTTTTCTCCCTTCTCTCTCCATCATCACCCCATCTCTCGATCCCTTCAGCTTAGGTGCCAAAGTCTCTCATCTCGCTCTAGCTTTTCGTACTGACAAATGGCCCGTGGAAAAAAGAAGAGAGGAAGAAATCAAGTCGGAAAGCGCGAAGATGGCTCAATTTCTAAATTCAGTTTCTCCTCCTTCCCCGCAAAAAATTGTACGCAGGTGGGTGAAGATCTATACCAAGCGGACTTTTTTTTAGCTTGTACAAACCTTGCTTTGCAGCCCCCGGGATTAGAATTAGATTCGGCTTCCCCCTCTCCCCCTTTCTTCTCGCAAGCTCCGCCCACCCAGTTTGCCCACCTACGAGCGAGCCTCCGCCAGCAAACCCTCCCCCTCACAATAATTCTCTTCTTCCTTCTTTTGCGCGCATTTAGCGAGGCTGGATATATGTGGGAAGGGAGAGGAGGGAGGGCATGATTTTCAAAACAGGCAAATTGAATCGCATTCGCCACGGATTTCCCCCTTCCCCTCCTCCTCCTCCTCCTGGCTTCCAAGGAAGTAAAAGAGGATTGGACGGGGGGGCACCTTAACGCGAAGCTTTTCGCCAAAAGATGCGAACCCAATGCAATTTTTTACCACGGGCAAAAGCCGTTCTCACCCTTAATCAACAGCTAAAAAATTCTTCTCATCTGAAATATAAGTCACTCCACAGGAGACCACAGAAGTCTAGATAACGGGACCTGACCGGAGCTATCTAGTTACACAGTATGTATTCTAACCCCAGAAATGTGGGCGTGGATATCTTATCTAGCAATTTTAATATTGGATTCTGATTGCAATATAATGCCATCCCAATGTCCCATGCTCCACTTTTTCCCCGAAAAAACATTGGGCGCAACAAACGATTTTTTCCCTCCTTCCCACCTATTTCGTGCGCCTTCCTACAACGTGGGTGACGTCTGTGGCGAATCAGGCATCGGGATTGAAAGAGGGAAGGGGGAGCGGCTGCAGCAACAGCGGGAGTCGAGAAGGGGGGAGAAATGAGATCCCTGGCTCTCCCCGGTAAAATCAACGGAGTTTTAAGGCCCGTTTGAAATGTGGAATGAACTCACGATTCTTTCCACGATCCAAGAAGCCTTTTTCGCTGTGTTTTGTGCCTTTGTTCCGGGTAGGTATTTTCGTTCTAAGCACCAAACGGGGCTTTCCCCCATAAACTTGGCGAAAAAATGTCCTGTCGAGCGACGACCCCAGAGCCAGCTCCTTTGTTGTTGTTGGGTCTCTCAAAAGGGCGAGAGAAAGGAACAGAAAATCCTTGACATCACAACGTTGTGACTTTCGCTATAAACTCGGTAAAAAGAGAGCGGCGAGATTCTTGCAGCATCTCTCTCGCTTTTATGTTTCCCCCCGCAAAGCCCCCGCGAAAGAGTGGCCATGCAGGGGAAGCGGATTTGCCGATTCACGCCTATTTCCCTTGTCTGCTATTCAAATGCAGCATTTTTGGTGGTGATTTTATGTCCATGGCCTGCAAAATAGTGTACATAGGCGTTGGGTGTAGTATGTTCACTACGCGTGTGGAGACCTGAGTTTAAAGCAAAGGAATTTTCACTGCAACGACGGTGGGTGAGGGAGGGATAGTTAAGTGAGTTGTTACGGCCGAGGAGAAAAGGGGGAGGGGATGGGTCTCGTCGTGTTAAGAACGACCAAAGCCTCCGCAGTAAATCACCACAGACAAAACTGCCCATGTCAGCGGAGGGGGAGGGGGGATATGTGTTGAATGCCAAAGGGAAGGAGACTTGCTGCTGGTCAGCGGAAGAGGAAAAACACGCCCCACCCCCCACCCCCTTTTTCCCACAGTTATGTCAGTTGTTCGGTGCAACACGAACAAGGTGCCTTCAAATACGCGCGAGCAAAAAATGCCATATTATCTCCAATTTATTCGTTTTTCGGCAGAGTTTGCCTAACAAGATGTCGCCCATGACATCTCTATTTGAGAACAAGCTCAAAAGTCTGGGAGAGATTTTTCTTCTTTCTCCAGGCAACGTACTAATCCCATTATGCCCGCCTGTCCGGAGGAGAGAAGCAAAGAAAGAAAGGGGGAAGAGAAAAGATTTTTTTCCTCTCTCTCTTCTGTTGCTGGAGGCGAAAAACCCTGTTGGCAAAATATGCTAAAGAAAAACAAGATCTGAATAGTGCTCTGTACTTGAACACACACAGGATGGCCCCTTCTAAACATCGCTCGTCCTTTCATCTTTTACTTGCATTCGATCCCCCCTCCGAATTTGAATTTGCATCGCTCTCGAGTTCCCGAATAAAAAAGCTTTGTTCGTGCGGGGATAATTCTCACTCGGGAGGCTTGGGACAAACAAAAAGATGCCGCCTTTTAGCACGTGTTTTCAGTTTTGTTTCCTTTTTTTGTAGACGTCGAGACAAAAGAGGCAATCATGTCAAAGTCGCTCATGTCTCGATCGACCGACCGAAATGTTTTACCGACAAAACACTTGTCCTATACCGGTATACGGTACTTTTTCTATGTCTTATTCTCAAGTCGGTTGTGGGGAATCTGGTGTTGTCGCCCCCTGATTTATCGGGGGCGATTTTTACAACTCTTCCTCGTTTAGAGCTGACGGAATAAACATTTGCCAACGGCGGAACGACACTGTGCGTCCTTCTTCAGTAATACAGTCAAAGTAAGGCACCAACTTTTAATTTTTTGTCTGAATATACCACGGAAAGTAAAGTATGTTTGGTGAATCCGCACCCTTGTTATTTCAACATTGATCTCTTCCTTCCTCCTTGGAGTAAGGCGGGCGGAGTGTGGGGGTTGTTAGCGGAAGGAGGAGGAGAGGGTTAAATGGGGTTTCCAAATGACCGCCCCCTACCTCCCCTTCCGCTCCCGAACTTAAAAAATGAAAAAAGCGGCACATGCAAATGTCTCCGAGGAAAAAAACAACGATTGCGGGAAAACGTAATTCTCCGTGTATACTTTTGGGGGCGACTTTCGATTGAAGCCCATTAGTTCCGCAGGGGAGGAGGGCGGTCGCTGCCCCAGCTGTCGATGCTTTTGAAGCAGCCCCCGATCCGTTTTCCCACAAAACTTTTTTTTTTAAAAGGAAAATTCCCAATCCCAAGCATCCACATTCGGCAAAGAAGAGGAGAAGAAAAGTCTACTTTACGTCCGAAATCTCATTAAGCCTGACGAATCGGACCGGGATGGGGAGACGAGAATTCGCCAATAAATGACTCATTTTAGGAAAATAGATTTCCATATGGCTAATGTTTGACTGATCACGAAAAGTATTCAGAGCAATTGAAATGTGGTTTTTTTGGATTTTCCTTTTCACCCTTGCCTCCCTCCGTTTCCAAGCTGAAGTTGGAAGAGTTTGCCAAAGCCCCAGAGTTCTCTCTTTTCTCTCTCCCTGCGTTGGCCAATAAAACGAAGTCGGGGAGAAAGTTCAAAAGGAGGAAAAGGGAAAAACTAAGGAGTCAATCGAACGGACTCGAAATTCTGTCGCTGCGGGGGGCGAAAAGAGAAGGCGGCTTTTCCTCTCTTTCTCTTGATCCATGCAGGGCTTGGGTTTGCCCCAGGTGTGAATGAATATTATTATGCGTGGGTATGTCTACGGAGGAGGATCCTGTTTTCTGGGAAATCGTTTCATTTTTGTGAGACGCCGCCGACAGTAGGATTGAAAAACTCATGAATTCCGTGTCCTTGCCGAGGGCCCCCTAAAAAAAGAAACAGCCATGCATTTTCATCTCATTTTCTGAAAAAATATTAGTTTGGAGTGTTTTTGGGATTATGATGCGTGTGGGCCAATGAAGGAGGATGACTACATTTCTCTCTTTTTCTCTCTCTCACCTCGCGGGTGGGTTAATCAAATTGCCTCCCTCCTCTCTCTCGGAGCTGCTCATTAGTGGCCCATTTGTTTCACACCCATACCTTCCTTTCCCTTACTCCCGTACGAAACCCTTTGATTAAAATCTCTCATCTGTACACCCTTTTATTTCGGCGTCCGCACTGCATGCATGAGAGAAACTTCGTTAGCTAAGCCGTGCAGAGTGCGAGGGGGGGGAAACTTTTTTTGTTTTATTGTTTTAATAGCACCATCATGCTCGCAGATTTCACACCCCCTGCGGCGGCGAAAAAGGTGGTCCTGTATTTTCCAAAAGTGCGCATAACCCAGTTTCCCTTTTTTTTCTCGTTCTCTTCGTCGTCCTCTTTGACCGTGTTCGTTCACACGGCAGTAAATTCTCCCTCTTCCTTCCTTTTCTCCCGAACTATTCTTCTTTTTTTCGGGAATTGAAGCGGCGGTGGACCTTCCTAGAGGAAGAGCCGCCGCCCAAGTCAAATCAATCACCGACTGCGATCCTCGATTCTCTTTTTTTTGCCTTGTGTGTGGCATGACATCCTGATTCCTGACCGAAGCCACAGGCCGCAGCCGAGACATAATTTCCAGAAGCCAAAGCGATGGAATTTCGGGGATAAGATTCAACAGAGAAAAAACAGAGAAAAATTAACTTAAATTGCAAAAGAGTTCAGTTCTAATACATGAGACAAAATCTCAAACAACATATTGAATGAGTCAATCATCAATAAATGTCGAATTCACGCCGCTGTCGCCAAGTCCACTTTCTCTCCCTCCTCCCCCAAAAAAAACTTCTGTGGACTGTGACATGAGCCAGAAATGGATGAGGGGGCCTTCCTCCCCCGACCTCCAGAGGGCGATCACGCAAGCGGAGGAGGATATCGCAACCAGCAACCAAAAAGGAGAAAGAGTCCCCTCCACTCCATCTTGTGGAGATTGACAGGCAAATATTTTGATAACCGCCCCGCCAGCCATGGGAAGCGGGGAGGGATTCGACAAGTCTTGCTTAGTAATAGGGATCCCAACGTGGACCTTGATATTCTTTGTCGAATCTCCGCGCTCTCGCCCACGGGTTTTTCTCCCCCCTTTTCCGATTTGGGAAACTGCATTTGGATACAATGGCAGAGTGGGGGGACCGTCGACCGAGGAACCACAAATGTTGTTAGAGCGGAGCGTGCAGCAAGGCCACTTCAACTATCTTTCTCTTTCTCGGCCTCTCCCATTGGCCGATCGGGGAAAATCGCTCCATCAAGAATAACATTTTCTGGATGGAGGGGGGGATGGAACGTTTGCAAAATATTCATCTACTGGAGAAGAGGGAATCTGGATGCTCATGTTGTATTCCCCATTCCGGCATAACGGAAAAAACTCGCTTCCTTTTGTCCTCGGTCCAAAAACCCCTCCCCCCTCCCCCTTTCTATACCTGCCTGCGTTCGTGTCTGTGTGTGCAGTAGTGGACTCTGGCCTCCATCAAGTCAGTAGCTATCTTAAGTGCTTCTCTTTCACCTCTCCCTCTCTCCTTTTCTGCTTCTGGCAGCCAAATGACATGTATATAAGCTTCCACATCCTCCTCCCCATCCTCTGATGCTGTTACATCTCAGTCCTCGCTGGGGGAGTTTATGGGGCCAAGCATTCAGACTCAAAGGGGGAGAAACATTCGTTAACTATTAGGAGGGAGGGAAATCCGAATCGAACACTTGTCGTCATTTTACTTAAGTCGAACACCGTGTGCCTTTCTGATTTTTATCTTGGCGAAATATTGGCGAATCCCAGATCGTGATGTGTATATACAAAGTCCCGAGCGAATTGAATCTCCCCTCCTCCTCCCCTCTCCCATTTGCCCCCCTCCGTCCGCCCGACCCTTTTTGCCCACAATAAATACGGGAAGCAAAAGGGAGGAGGAGCGAACAACATCTCTGTTAGAAGAGGAGTCGCCACCTGCAGAATGGCCCGGCAGGGGTGAGTCCATATACTGGGCTGGCGGTGTAGTATAGTAGTTTGGTGGCAGAAATCTCACTCTGGCTCTTCCTCCAATGGCGCATCTGCTTCTGCGGAGCGAGGGAGAAAGTGAGAATCAACACTGCATGGGTGACAAAATAAAAGTGCTTGTGAAATACCAAAAAAATCTAAAAGTTTTAGGGATATTGAATCCAACGTTCTCATTTTGTAAAGTCATAGAGCATTGGTGTCGCAAGAGCTCCATTCAGCAGCTTGTCCGTTGGCCATATTTAAGTTTTAAGTGTCCCTTTTCATAGGAAGCGCGAGGGAGAAAGGGTCTCTTTCAGTCCATGTACTGAACAGAGTCGTGGTCGCCGTCGTTGTCCGCTGAGTTATCGCCCGTTGTGATCAATGTCACTTTACAAGTTGGTTTTTTGATTCATATCGTTGAGGGGAAAAGGGGGGATTAGGGGGCCAGAAATTGCGGTCGCTTCGATCCGACCCAAAAGGGTTGCTCGCCCGAAAAGAGGAGGAGAGGGTCACGCTACATAAATCAGGACACAACACACACACTCGCACATACGGCAAAAAAACGTGGAGTGTAAAAAATCTGGGGCGTAAATTCATTATTACCGCAAATACTGTACAGGGTGCGAGTCGGGTGTTGGACAACATGTGCACGCACGGCGGCGGCCGAAATCCTCTCTCTCTTTCCCTTCCGCCGCCGCCGCCGCCGCGATATCCACAAGAAAGGGGGAGGAGGGTAGTGAGGGTTGGAAGATCAAGTCACTCCTCCTTCTTCCCCTGCGCCAAGCCGTTTTGTTTCTACCTCCTCCTCCTCCTTTTCTTGCTTCGTCGTCGAATCACACACGCCTGGCTGGGTCCATCCCCCTTCCCTCCTCCTTTTCCAGCATGGCTTCCTCCTCCTCCTTGTCCTCACCTGGTAAACACGGCGGCGGCGGCGGCTTTTGGAGGAGGAGGAGGGGATTAACTCACTTCTCCTTCTCTTTTTCTTCCGCGGTTATGGGCGCAAGGATCGGAGGGGGAGAAAAACTTCCCCTTCTCTCTCTTGAAGGCTAATTCTTTCGGCCCAACATACCTACATAGAAAACCCGGCCTTCAGTAAGAGTTCAGAACCTTTTTTGTGATAGAAAGTGAGGAAATCACTTGATCAGGAACTCCTCCTGGTTTCCCCACCAGAAAAAGTTTCCGTATAAGGCGATACGCTGTTGACCGAGAGACCCAGACGAAAATGAGGACTTGCCGGAGGAGAGACCTTTTCTTTCTTTTCTCTTGGAGTTGTCAGTTCTCGTCGCCCCATCTCCTCCATCTTAAGAGGCGATGCTCGCTCTGGCGGAAGGGAAAGGGCAGCAACCGGGGAAAACAAAAAGAGAGTAGGGGAAACAGAAACCAGTGGGTTTTTCTAAATGGTACCTCAAGGTGCTGGATATTCGTGTAATTTGGCGAATTAGCAAGTGCTTAGGGAGCGAGAGGAGGCGAAACAGCTGTCCTGCTGCATGTTGAATTTTTGCCGTCTCCGTCATCCACAGCAATCGCAATCTGAATCAGGATCGAGAAAAAGGAGCTTGCATTCTTCAACCTTGTAATAACTTTTCTCCCTCTGCTCCTCCCTGAAGGAGGCGGTTCAATAGCATATCCAAGAATATTCTTTTACATATTCTCGCTGGCACAAGGGCGAGGTGTCACAATATTTCCTCCAGCTGCCCTGAATCAAGGTCCCTCCTACATCCCCACCACTAAAAATAAGGCCATCCAGGGGGCACCAGATTCGCCCAAACTGCGCCACTCTCCAAAGGCGCCCAAACTGAACTTGTCCGCCATTGGCGAAACCTTTCTGCCCCTTCGACAAACTGAAGTAGGAGACGGGAAAAGAGAACCAGATTTTTTTTCCCTTTCCGAGTTTCCGTCCGTGCGATCTCCGCGGCTGTCACTCAAGCGGCTTCCGCCGAATTACTCTTTTCTCTCTTCGCAGCGGTTTTCGGGAAAGAAGGAG
>JAAUXU010018474.1_pt1 | contig 10377 bp, 10 predicted proteins | sample 7278151 | NCBI WGS metagenome assembly JAAUXU01 (sample SAMN14350113, study PRJNA611818) | marine sediment metagenome | isolation source: surface marine sediment (1.8m) | place: French Polynesia: Moorea | collected 2018-08 | reverse complement strand
CCCCCCCCCCCCCCCCCCCCCCCCCCCCCCCCCCCCCCCCCGGGCCCCCCACCCCCCCCCCTCCCCCCCCCCATGGGCATGTATGTTCTGAAATATGAAAACATCTTCCCACTTCCAGGTACAAGCCCAAGGCCAAGTTGCTCGCCCTGCTATGCGTCCTCGGGTCCCTCTGCGGCGTGTTGGCCTTCGTTGCCGTGACCCTCGCCAGGTGCCCCCCGATAGAGGTCAGCGGTCCCATCGGCGGCGGCGGCGGCGGCGGCTTCGGCGGCTTCGGCGGCGGGGCGGAGGCCTCGTCGGTGGCCCGGGAGTGCAGCGCCGGGTGCAACTGTCAGGAGGTGAGGCGGCCGAAAAAGATAATTAAACAATAAGAGAGAAATGACGGCCTGGAAACTGGGAGTTAGCTTGGGTTTGTTGGCCCTTTTTGGTATGTTTGGTGAAAATTGGGCGCTGGTTCGATCTAGGTACCTACATACTGCTGGTGTTATTTGAGTTCTCGCTGCAGCAGCATCTGTTGCTGCTGCTGCTGCTGGCGCTGCCTCTCTTGTTCCTGATTCTGCTGAACTAGAAGTTTCTATTAGAAGCGGCATATCCAACCAAAGCATTTCCCGTTTTTCTTCCAGGTGTCCTACCACCCTGTGTGTTCCCGCGACGGGCGCTCCGTGTTCTTCTCCCCCTGCCACGCCGGTTGCAGGCTGGCCAACTCCACCGCGGACTCCTCCGGAGGGGGCAGGGACAGGAGGAACCTCTACTGGGACTGCGCATGCGTCAGGGAGCGATCGAGGCAGGAGGGCTTCCCCCGGGCGGCCAGGCCGTGGTGGACCAAGCCAGGGACGGAGGAAGAGGAGGAGGATGCTGGGAGGCCCGTTCTGGTACGTGTCGAAATAGTTCAAAAACTATGCTGGTTACTGCATGATTATTTTTGGTAACTTTGTTGCTTGCTGGTGTTTTCCCCTAACCTAGTATGGTATTTCTCAAATACAAATTATTTTTAAACTTCTTTTCCGTAATCCAGAACACAAACAAACATGCACACTCCCTCTCTTTTCTTTTACGTTGGCAATCACACTCGATCAAATGTGAACAGATGTTCCTTTATGGACAATTTTCTTAATTCCCAACGTAGCCGGACCAGACCGCGATCGACTCTGCCGTTGACGGCTACTGCCCGTTCGACTGCTCCGGCCAGTTCTACGGCCTCCTGGGGGTGCTGTTCGTCATGTCGCTGCTCGGCTCGGCCACCAGGATACCGAACATGCTCATCTCGCTCAGGATCATAGACCCGGTGGACAAGGTGAGGGGGGGAGGGGAGAGGGTTTTCCAAGCTGGTAGCTTGTGTTGACTTTGTTGTCTGCGGCGAAGCCCAGACCATGGAACTGTATGTGTTGTTGTTGTTGTTGTTGTTGTTGGGATCTCTACTTTGCCTTTGTGGATCTAAGCAGGATAGAGAGAAACTCATAAAAGCAAAAGTGTAGATATGAATGAGACAATATCCTGTGAAAAACTGTGGAAATCGAGCCTGCAACATCAGTATAGCGTTTCCCACAATCAATCGTTAAAGAAAAAAATCATTTGCACCCCGCCAATTTACCTACAGGTTGTGACCCTTGACTTGAACCTATCAATAGTACAAACAAGAAAAAAAAATAATTTTCTCACTTTCCTCCGCTTGTTTTTTTCTTCCAGGCCGCCAGCCTGACCCTGTCGGTGAGCCTCCTCTCCCTGCTGGCCTTCCTTCCCTCCCCCATCGTGTTCGGTCGCCTGGTGGACTCCTCCTGCCGCGTCTGGGGGGAGAGGTGCGGGGAGAGGACCAACTGCCTCCTGTACGACACGGACGCCCTCAGGCTCAGCATGGGCCTGATGGCGGCCGGCTGCCTCGCCATGGCCACGCTCTGCGACGCCGCGGTCTGGTGGATGGTGGGGGAGCTGGACCTCTACGACGACGACGAAGGAGGGGAAGGGAGGGAGAAGAAGGGTGAGATGCATACGTGCACAATACATATAATTTGCGTATCCTTAAAAAATAAAATTTCTCCCCTCCCTTCTGAGCTCTATTTTCATATGCCTTTCAAATGCCATTCAGATTGAGTCATAAAATTGGTAATTTGTACCTTGTTCCCAACTTACTATTCCTACCACCGGGCGAGCCAAAAAAAAATCCGGTCCCATCACGAGGACAATTAAATTAGTGCCCCTTAATTTCAACCAATTTGCGGGCGCCCGACTTTTGCACTTGCGACTCTCCCGAATTCGGTTTTTTTAAGGCTGCAAGAAGATTTATTTTCCATCGCTGAATGATGTTTTTTCCCAGCCAACGGCTCCGCGTCCGTGGACTCTGGCCTGGACTCTCTCCCCGCCGCCGCCAGGGGCAACGGCGCCTTCGTAGACATTGAGCTGGACGAGGTGGAGGATCCTCGCGCCAACGGGACGGCTGCTAAGGCCTGAAGAATCACGCGCTCACACTGATTTCCCGAGCTTTAAAAGCAGCACCGATTTCCCGAGTTTTAAAACCAGCCATATCTTGGATTCCCGAGATTTCCTTCCCTTCCCGGAACATACTTCCAGTCGCTGTGATCAAGCAAAGAAAGCAATCAGATCTTCGAATGAGAGAGAATATTGTCTTCCAAAGAATGAATAACATGTAATTTTCTTACGTACAGAATACATACGTACTCTACTACAAACTACCGTACACCGTACAAATTACGTGAAATGGAATGAATTTTCCGTTAGAGCGAAAAAAGATAGGTTAGTAGAAAACAGCAAGCCCCTCAAAACTTTGAAAGTTGCCGCAGGGGGAGAGGCATGTAAAAAGTGCATTGCTCAGAGTAGTACACGGCCAATATAACAATCCAGTCATCTTTTGCAGGAAAAAAATGTCTTGCAACGTAGTACCGCCGACTTTTCTTTATTGCAGGAAGCTTTCAATTTGCTTTGTTTGTCCGGAGCTCTGAGGGGGAAGAAACCCCGCCGCTACACTGTACAGTACATCCAGAGGTTGTTCCCCCCTCCTCCTTTTTGTCAGTTTTGCTTCGGTGTCTCTATGCGCCGTCACACACCCTTACACACACGCCGCGGTTCAAAGAGGACACAGGTAGTTTCTACACCTTTTCCTAAGCCGCCGCCGCCGCCGCTGGTTGGAGGGGGAAAAGGATTGCTCAACAATGTGCGGAGGAGGAGGAGGAGGAGGAGGCAGCAGAAATCTGCACACATATCTACTCTGAATCCCACGTCTGCAGTGTCTATCGTAGCGGGATTTTTGGTGATACCACAAGATGCGGTGGCGGTGAATCCGGAGAAAGGCAACTTGCAAGAAGAACACAATTTCCAGAAGATAAAGCAAAAAAGCCAAAAATAAAAAAAATGAAGGCTGGCCAGGTGAGGGAGATCGTGGTGTCCTCCCTGTTCTCCACCTGCGTAGTCGGCCTATTGGCGCAGTTCGTGCTCTTGGAGAGGGAGCTGGAGTTTACAGGTGGGAAGCACTTAAAACTTTTGTTTTGTTTTATTTATGTGGGAAATTTAGATGAGTTCGCTGCCGCACTGATGCGGAGGCTGAACGACGACCGTGGTGGAGGAGGGGACAGACAGGTCGAGCCTGCAATGCCAACGGAGGAGGAGGAGGAGGAGGTGAATACTATTTCGCGATTTAATCGATCTTTTTTCCCCTCTTCGATCCTCTTTTCGGTAGCAAATTTGCACCTTTTTCGCCCGACTGAACCCTGGGGGGGATCAGATTTGGGGGAGAAATTTTGTCGGGGAGCTCTGACAAACATTTGTTTTAATTGCGCCAAGCAGACAAGTGACGGGCAAGAGGAGGAGGACGGCGGCGGCGGCCTCGGCCCCCGCGGCCTCCGCTGGGTGCTCCGCGACGGCGAGGCCGCCCGTGGCCTCCGCCCGCCCACCGTCCACGTGGGCGTCATCCTCCGCAACCTCGCCAGGGCCTCCACCGCGCACAAGAGCAGGAGGCTGAGGGAGCAGTTCGTCACGATGCTGCTAAGGTACGAAGACGAAAAAAAGTGATTTTGCGCGATCGATTTAAGGGAATTAGATAGGAGCCTGACTTTTTTGTGCAAATTAAAGCAGGTGCAAAAAATTGGCCTACAAGGAGATTCGCACTTGTCAGGACTTCCCAATCAATTATATTGCGCTTTTCATTTCACTTCAGAGATGAATTTCTTCATGGGCCATCTTAATTCTCTGCTTTTGAGCAAAGGCCGGAGAACACATAGTTAAAGAGAAACATTCAGTGTATTTCGGCTCTCGAGTAACTTTGCTAATTAACAACACATATGTATGTAATATGAACGGCAGATAACTCCTTCATTATTCCTTTTCCATCTGTACTTGAATTTTTCGTACTATACACGACCCAACAACCCAGTGCCCAAAAAGTTTCTAACTGTTGCTACCAGTTGATGAAATCTTCCACTTTTTTTACAAAATTGCACAAAATTGCACAAAATTGCGCATGATTCAGCCTTCAGCCTTTTCTTTTTTAAAACAATTAATTGCGCGACACAAAACACTTCCCCAAAATCTCTCCGTTCCATCATCCTTAATGGCGAAATGGGCGGCGCAGCCTCATCCATCCTCCTCGGTCTCTCGCAGTCTTGCTCAAGGGTAAGGAGGAGTCCCTCCATGCCCTTGTTCTCTTCCTCCTCTTGAGAAGGAGCCCCCTGGCCACCTCCAGGGAGAAGCAGGCCAGGGCGACGGCGATGACTCCGAAGCACACCAGGGAAGGGTAGTAGAAGTGATCAGAGGTCATGGCCTCCTGCGAAGCAAGGGAAATAAATGTGTCCCAACGTGTGCATTGCAAATCAAGAACAAAAAGACCTGCAGTATTTGTAGCTAGCGACAATGCACAGTGCAATTCTCAAAGCTTTATGACGTGTGATCTTCTGGAAAAATTCTGGGAACTTGCCTCCGCTCTGGCCAAGGCATCAAAGTCCTCCTTCCTGTTTCTGTAGGGCATGTAGAGGTCAAAGAGGTGCTCCATGATGCCAACCTCGATGATGCGGTCGATGGCCCTACTGAAGCGGTCCGCCAGAGGGGAGCCGTATTCAAAAGCCAGGCCCTCGTACGATTTCATATTCCTAATATTAAAACAAGAACAAACTTTGTTCAATGACCTGCGGCGGAGAATTAAAAAAGTAAAAAAAGTAACTAAGATCTGATGTTCACGATTTCAGAATGGGGTGTGACCCCCCTTTCTTTACAACAAGGGGGGGTCAGACCCTATTCTGAAATCATAGTGAGAGATGATGATGATGAATCTAATTTATTTCGCATTAGTGTTCCGTACCAAGTATTACAGGTAGTTTGCGGAAACGCGAGCCAGTAATTAAATAGTGTGAAGGCCAGGATGGGCCAGTCGGATCACAGATAGGTATTTTGCACCTGTTGGCAGGTGCCAGTTTGTACAGCCGCAGTATTACAGAACTAGTCAATAAAATTTACAGTCAATTACTAGTCAAGCGTATAAGAACATGCAGTATTAGTCACTAGTCATTGTCCCATAATTAAAAGGGTGCTTCTTCAGCCAGCAACTTTGCGGCCCTTTTGGCGGCGGACATGGTGGAGGCTGACCTGAGTAGGGGCGACACATTCCAGCAGATGTGGGCCCACCAAGTAAAGGTGTCTGACTGGAGTTTGGTTGGGGGGGGGAGGCAACCACTGGCGACAGCTCTCGTACGGGCGCTGGAGTTGGAGGTAAGGGAGGGGGACAAGATGCGGCCGAGGGGGTTCAGGGGCCGTTGGGCACGTCACGAAGATTGATGGTGCGCCAGCACTCCATTGCAATCGAGTAAACGGTCATTCTGTTCAACGATTCAAAGCCAGCCTCCTTCAGCAAGTCTTGCACTTTATGTCTATCATTCTTTTTGGCACCAATTGTGGCCCTGGCCAAGTTGTTGATGCTCACTTGCAACTGGGACATGGCCGCGGAAGTGGGGTCTGAGTCTTTTAGTCGGGGTTTTAGAATGAGTGAGGCGTAGCCAATTTTACCCCTGTAGAGGGAACCCATCACCGTCTTTAATACCCCCATGGGGAGGTGGAGCGAGAGCCTCCTCGCCACCGCCGTCAGCGCCTTGGTGGACGAGAGTAGCGAGTTCACGTAGGGGAGCGGGGAGAGTGCTTTGTCAAAAGACACGCCGAGCACCTCTAACCTGTCAGCAGGTGCAACCACACTTGACCCCACTTTTAGGGGACCACCTTTTGTCGAGCACCACAACACTTGAGTTTTTTCCTCGTTCAAAGCGAGGTAGTTCTCGCTCGCGTAGGACACGATGATGTCTGACAGGTGTCCCAGTTTGTGCCCCACTTCCTCCTGCGACCTGCCAGCCACCCAGCAGAGAGCATCGTCTGCGTAGGCAGAGAACCCTACCTCCAGGTTGCTGCTGCTGTTGCTGTTGTTGCTGCCGTTACCAGCACAGGCGCCGGCGATCCTTGCCGGCAGGTCTGCCACCAGGACCAAAAACAGCAGGGGCCCGAGTATTGATCCCTGCGGGACTCCATAGTGAACGGGCCGGAAGGTGGACCTGCCGTCGTTGTATTTGACCTGTTGCTGACGATCACTGAGGTAGTTGTAGAACCACCTATTCTCCCTGCCTTCGACGCCGAACTCCTCCAACTTGCGGCAGACCATGTCGACGTCGACGGTGTCAAAGGCTGACGACAGGTCATAGCCAGCCACTGCCACCACGAGGCCCCTCGCCCTGGCTGCGGCCCACGACCCATGGGCGTAGGCAATCGCTGTCGACGTGCTCCTGCGGGGGCGGAAGCCAAACTGAGTGGGCGGGAGCAGGGGTGCCAGGTGCGGGGACACCTGCCGCAGGACAGCTCTCTCCAGAATTTTTGACATAGCTGCCAGTATTGCTACCGGCCTATAGCTGGAGGGGAGATGGGGAGGCTTGAGCTTTTTGTGGAGGGGGAGGACTGTAGCCTTCTTGAAGCCCGCAGGGACCGCTGCCTGCTCGAAGGACTTCTGGATTAAGTGGGAGATGGGGGCCGCGATGACGGGGGACAACTGCTTCAACACCGCCACCGGAATCCCGTCAACGCCCATCGCCTTCGTGTTGTTGAGGCCCATAATAATTGCAGCCACTTCTCGTTCCGATGGGGCTCTGAACTCGAACTTGGGCCGTCGCACCTGCTCCTGGGGCCCTTGATGCTCCTGCTGCTGCTGCTCCCGTTGCGTCTGCTGCTGCTGCTGCTGCTGCGATTGTCCCCCCATGTCAATCTTGGCCCTGATCTTCCTGATCTTCTCTATATAGAATTTATTGACACAGTCAGCAAGCTGGTCATCCCCCACGATCTCCCGGTCGGTGGACTCGTCGAGGAGCTTCGTGGGGAGGGTCGACGGCTGAGTCCTACCAGAGGCGCTGTTGGCCAGGTGCCATACCACTTTGGGATCAAACCCCTGGCCCTGCAGGTACTCTGTGTTGGATGCGAGCTTGTCCCTCCTAACAAGCCTGGCGGTCATGTTCCTGAGCCGGCGATACTCGCTGTGGTGCCCCATCGCGGCTGCGGTGTCCCTCTTCCCCATGAGGGTGAGGGTGTCGGCGGACAGGTAGAGTGGGGTTCGTCTCTCCTTCACCTGAACAAGTTCGAGCGGAGCGACTAGATCCAGAGCGGCGGTGATTTCGTCAACAATAATCCCGTGGATTTCTTCCACGTCCTCCAGGTTGAACACCTTGCTCAGTGCCTCAGCATTGATGGACCAGCAGATGGAGGTGGTGTTGATGGACCTGAAGTTGCGGCGTTTTATTGTCTTCAGTCCCTGACCCCTCTGCCGCAGGTCAAAACAAACCAGGGTGGGCCTGTGATCGGTCATTGCTATGGGGAGGACCTTGAAGGACGTGGGATGGGGGAGACCCACGTGGTAGACGTGGTCCAATACGCTGGTCCTCCGGTCCATGGACCCGTTGCCGTCGTTGAAGACTCCATGGGAGTAGAAAGTGGGGCTCATATCAAGCCCGTTGGCCGCGATGAGTCCACACTCCTCCAAGCAATTTAAATGGGCCAGCAGCAGCCTGCGGCGGTAATAGAGGGGGTCCCCGATCCTGGACAGGTCCAAGTTCCAGTCGCCCAGGATGATGATGCGGCTGAACCTGGACGTGAACTCCCTAATTGAGTCATGGAGCAGCAGTAGTTCGTCCTCCTCTTTGTCCCCCCATTGACGATAGATAGAAGCAAGGACCAGCGGACCAGTGGGAAGGTCCAGCTTGATCCAAATCTCCATCGACGAGGACTTGATCACCACGGGGTTGGACCTGGCAGCTAGGTCCCCCCTCACCAGCAGCAGGAGCCTGAACCGCTCAGTAGGCGCGGCAGTGGGGTAGAACACCTTATAGTCTTTGAATGCGACACTGTCGTCGTTGGCCGGCACCTCCGTTTCCGACAGGGCCACCGCCGCGGGTCTGAGGTCGTCAAGTAGCAGCTGCACCTCAAGCTCCCTACCGGCCCTGGTCAAGCTGCTCACGTTGAGACCTAAAAAAGTGGATGTTGATGCTGATCCCCTCCTGACAGCACCGCCATCACCGCCGCTACCACAGTGCTGAGCATTGTTGGGTCGGGCCGTCCGCGGTCGAAGCTTCCTGGCCCCACTTGGTTGGCTCCGAAGCCGTGGGTGGGGTTGCTGCTGTTGCCGCCGCTGCCGTTGCTGTGGGCCAACAGCCCCCGAGCCGCCACGTCGCGGTAGGAGGGGGTCTTCCCCGACTGCAGCTCCAGCTTCCTCTCCATCGCCTCGATCCTCTTCCTGAGCTGGAGGTCGGGGTGGCTGTTGCTGCTGCCACTGTTGCTGCCGCCGCCACTGGTGGGGCCGCGCCCCTTGTTGTTGGGCTTGCGGGTCCCATTGCCGCCGTTCGCTTTGGGAGCGGCGCCGCCCTTGCGCACGCTCCCCTTGTCGTTTCCCCTCTTGGGGGGTCCCTCTTCCTCTTGTTCATGGGCGGGTGAAAGGCCCTGCAGCCCGGAGCAGGGCCGGACCTGCAGCGGTCGTTGGAGCACGGGGTGGGGTGGGCAAACCTGCAGCCGCTGGACCTGTTGGGGCACTGCTTGCCCTTCCACACCTGGTTGCAGACCCGAGGACGCCACGCCGAGGTCGGTAACGAGGTGCTATTCGCATTTGAGGTTGCGTTCCCCTTCCCTTTCCCATCTGTACCCCCAGCGGCACCACCAACCCCACCAACACGAGCAACCCCAGAACCGTTTGTATCGTTGTCAACAAGCCCATCATCCCCAACTACACCCGCTTTAGCGAGCTGTTTAGGAGGAGCTGCAAGACTATTGATACTACGTGAGCTGTGGTCACTCACCTGCCCTTCGGGGATATGGCCGCCGCCGTCGCCGTCACCGCCGCCGTCACCCCCGTCGCCGTCACCGCCGCCGTCACCCCCGCCGACGCCGTCGCCACCGCCGCTAGCAGCGCCCGGAGGGGTGAGCGTGCCCAGGTTGGAGAAGATGTCCTCCTCCTCCTCCTGTTGTGGCGCCTTCTGTGATGCCGCCTGCGTGTTGGGCTCCTCCCCCCCACTTGCAGAGGCAGCTCCCCTCCTTGCAGCAGCACCAGTACCCCCGACTGGCGGACCAACCACCTCGGCGGCACCAGCACCAGAACTCAGCACGTAGCTCCAGGCAGGAGCATGACCAGGAAGTGGTGGAGGGGCCTGGGGGACCCCAGCCTGCTTGATGGAGGCGGTGTAGGAGAAGGGGGTGAGGCCCTTCTGGCCCATCAGGGCCCTCCAGGGGTGGTCCACGTACTCGTCTGTGCCAGGCTTGTCCAGCCCGTCCGTGACTCGGCCAGCCAGAGCACGCACCTCCAGGAGGAGTTCAGGTGCATTCGGGATCGTCCTGACGCACCACGCCAGTGCCGACAGCGCCCTGGCCAGCTCAGGCTTCCTCATCTTGTTTATGAGGGAATCCCCCTCCTGGACGCACTTGTAGGCCTCATTTAAGTCCCAGAAGCTCCGCATCTTGTCTCGCCAATGCCGCTGGCAGCGGTCATGAAAATGGCGGGAAGTAGGGCAGGCGGGGGAAGCAGTTAGGCGGGCTTAGGATGCGTCGGAGCAACCTGCCGCTGCAGGGGCACCTGTAGTATGCTCACCGGCGATGCCCCCACGCTCCCAACCTTGCCGCCGACGCCCCCGAAGGGCACGGCAGAAACGAACTTCACGGAGATCACTTTTGGTACGTCTGTTTTGGTTGAGGTTGCGAGAGAGAGAACCACCTTGCTTCTGAGTCATCATAACTTAGTTACTTTTTTTCTTTTTTAATTCTCCGCCTTTTATTTTTTGAAACCACCCAGTTGAAGAAAGGGGGGGGGGTCACACCCCATTCTGAAATCATATTGGGAGATGAACCACCTACATACCAATATGATTTCAGAAT
>JAAUXU010025795.1_pt1 | contig 10379 bp, 10 predicted proteins | sample 7278151 | NCBI WGS metagenome assembly JAAUXU01 (sample SAMN14350113, study PRJNA611818) | marine sediment metagenome | isolation source: surface marine sediment (1.8m) | place: French Polynesia: Moorea | collected 2018-08 | reverse complement strand
TGTAAACGTCGCCGCTCGACTGACGATGACTGCTGCCTGTCGAAAGTTCTTCCCTCTCTGTAGGGGACCGTGCCCCAAAGGGATCCGGGGAGAGAAGATACTTCGAAGAAAAAATATAGGGGAACATTTGAGTCGGTAGAGAAAAAGAACCTCTTTTCTTTCCCTTTTCTCTGGATCCTCGGCCGTTAGCCATAGGTAGGACATTTCTCTTCCACACCTTTCGGCACTTTGGTATTGGGAGGGGGAAGAGTAGGAGGGAAAACTGCCTGGAAGGGTGTTACAATCCCGAACTGCCGGCGCATTTCTCTCCACCCGTCACCCTCCGGCGGTTCCCCTTCGGACAGACACGAGATATTATGTGGTGGTGGTTATTGAGTCCGTAAAATCCGCTTGTGTGTGCACCAGTTGTGCCTCCTCCTCTGCCTATTCCTGACACATTTTTTTGGCAGGCGGGGAGGAGGGAGGGCGGCACGTGACGTGGGAGAGTTTTGGAAGTGGGAGGAGCTCCGACGTCATTATATTCTGCAGGCAGCCGGGGAGAAAGAGGGAAAAGGAGATAGGGAGTAGGGGGGGGGGGGGTAGTTAAATTTTTCAGAGCGTTTCAGTCAACCAGCCATCCTGGAAAGTTGACAGAGGGAGGAAGAGGCAGAACAAACATGCGGGCCGCCCTCCGCCACAGCTATCTGGAGTGTAGATGGCAAAAAGCGACTCCCGCCAACCAACCCAAAAAGAGCCTCCATAATGGAAGAGGCTCCGAAATACACACCGCTCCTCTCCCCGCATCCGCTACACACCACGAAACGAAATCCACTTCCCGCCCCATCGGTTTGTTTGCCGCCAAGTTTTAAAAGTGTGTGTCGAATGCTCTATTTCTCTCTCCGTGTTTCTTTGGGTGCCAATCGGTTCGGTGGCCAATCGGAAGGAGGGTGTTGCTGGTGTTGTTGTTGCTGATGGTCGTGCTGTAAATATGCAGGAGAAGAAAGGCGCGAGAGAAGGCGGACGGGTGGCAATTTTCTCCTCTCCGGGTGCGTGGAAGGAGGAGGGGGGCAAAAACCTATACACACAGTCAGTTGTTGTTTCCTCCTCCTCCTTGTATACCTACCAAGAGAGGAAAGAGGAGAAAAGTATGCCAAGAGAACGAAGAAGAAAAGGGAAGACGGGAGGAGGAGGAGAGAAACAGCTACAAACTCCGTTTGGGAACGAGGAGGAAGAAAAAGGGAGGAAGGGAGGAAAAACTTTGTCGAGCACACACACATTTTTTTGTGAGAGAATCGCCAAAAGCATAACATACTACAGTACATATGGAATGCCGACTAGGGAATGCATGTAAGAGAATGGCACCAAAGCTCGTATCGTTATTTATTTTGGAAGTATGTTGAATTCCACTTTTCCATGACCGTTGAAGCGCAGGCGACGAAGTCGACGACGACTGCTTCTATACTTTTCGTCCGGCCAAATCCGATTTTTTCTCTTTTCTCCACTGTCCGCTCTTTCTACCAACCAACTACTTCGATCAGATAAGTGCAGCAAGCACCTCTCCCCGTCTGCTTCTGTTGTTGAGGTCAGACACAAAAAAGTCTGATTTCTCTTCCTGCTCCCGGGACAGGAAAAGAGAAAACAGAGAGAAAACAGGAAAGGCTCGTTTCTAAAGGAAGCAGAAGATATGCATCTAATGTTGGGTTGAGGGGCGGTTGAGTCGGGGGGGAAGGGGGGGCGGGATTCAGCCTTTCTTAAAAGTTGTAGACGTATAGAGTGCACCCAAAGGTATATATCAACTCAACAATGAGGCAGGATGAAAAGGGTGACGGGTTGAAACGGTTCGCCCGCTTCTTCTGCTCCTCCTCCAGACTTCAATAGCAGGGAAGACAAGGAGGTGCCAAAGTTGGGAGAATAGGTCTTTGAATACCCTCCCATGGCGGCGGTGAGAGCGGGGTGGGAGATAGCGGAAACAATGCTTCCACCCATCTTCTCCATTATATTCCCAGGGAAGGGGAGAAAAATCTGAAAGCCGCTTTAAATCCCCCTTTCTTTTCTTCCCCTCTCCCCCCACCGCCACATCCTGACCCGCCAGGCAGTTCATTTCTTTCTCCTCCCGCTCCAACTGCCAACGTAGCCGATTCTTCTCAAGGCCAAGTAAGAAAAGACTCGAGAAAGAACCGGAGAGAAGATCATCGTATATACTTCGGTGTCCCCCCCGATCCTCCTTCCATCCTACCAAGCCGCCCTAATCTGCTCTCCTCCTCCCTCCTCTCTATCCTACGTAGCTTCGTTCGTATAGGGCGGCGCGATATATGAAGAGGAACCGAGTCTGTCGGGTTCAGAGAAGGGCAGCAATCGGCTTTTCTCTCTCCCTCTCCCCTTCCCTTTCCGTCCAAAAGAGGATTTTCCAAAGTTGGCAGCATCGACTTAGGTGCCTCTTAGCTCTTACCCAGTTCCCCCTCTCTCCATCTATCTATCTCCCACCCCGTGGGCTTTGGTACCAAGCACTTCCAAATCCCATCCCATCCCCCTCTTTCACCTCTCTCCCCACCTTTCCTTTTGCATGAATGTGTGTCAAATTCAAACTTTACGACCTGCGATGGAGTTGCTGCTCCCCCTCTCCCCCCTATTCGCCCGTTTCCGCCGATGCTTTGTTTCGCCTCAACTTTTTCGAGGGGCCAAAGCGGCAACAGCAGCTGCTGCTAGCGCCTAAAATGGGATGAGATGTGTTGTACGTAAGTGCTTCTCTCCTGAACCGCGTACCGTATGTGTGCCATTTCCTCCTTCTCGCCTTGTTCCTGGTTTCCCCTCTACCTACGCCTCATGCCAAAAAGCTGTACCGAGAACACACGCACACACATGAGAGAGGAGAGGAGGAAGTGGAGAGAGGTGATGCACAAAAGCTCGTGAGGCAACAACGACAACGGACGGATGGACAGGTAACAGACACCCACCAACATCATTGGACGGACTTTCAGAGCAAGCGAGAGGCAACAGATTGAGACGTGTGTTGCTACAGCTCCAGTTTCTCTTCTCCTCCCCTTGCTATCTGACCACCGTTGTTTCACTCGCAGCATTCCCCGGCCGTATGACGGCGATCGAGGGAGACTTCTTTTCCCGTCGAGAAATTGGAGGACCCGGATTTTTGATTCGATCTCTCCCGGAGGCTTCCTTTTTTTTGCTCGGGCGCTAGCGACAACGAGGGGAAGCGAACCGGGTTTCAATCCGTGTCGCCATAAAAGTTGCTGCCTCATCAGTCGAGTAGGAAAGGAGGGGGGAAGCTGCTCCAGAAATCGAACGGTGGCAGAGAGAGCTTTTTCTTGCAGGCGCCGCCGCCGCATATACTCGGATCAGGTTACAACGCTTTTGCAGCGGAACATTGCCACTCCTAATTCGCTCTAAAAGAGTTGGGAAATCTACTATTCGGTTTTTCCGGCTTTTTCATATTTCGAAATGCGTTGCTTCTTTCTGTTTTTCCTAAGTGAAAAGAAAAAGTTTGCCCTTTTTTCTTGTTCTTGCCCGCTCATTTCCTGGATTTTTTGCTCTTTGTCCCAATCCTCCTTGTTAGGACAGCGCAAGCAAGCAACCCTTTCGCTTCGTAGTAGAAGGAGGAGGAGAAGGAAAGGCATTACCCCAACCACCAAACAAGCAAGCACAGTATGTGTACACAAGACAACAGGGAAGGAGGGATGGTGGCGGCGTCGGTGCGGTGGCAGCCTGGGAGGAGGAGGGAGGAGAAAACAAAAGCTCGAGGGAGGAAGATGTCTTTCTTCTCCTTCCTCTTCCTCCTCTTCTCGAGCAAGATGACGTCTTTCCCCCTTGTCTTTCCGGGAGAGGAGGGGAGATAAGAAGAAGAAGAAGAAGGGTGAGGAGGATTCCTCCTTCCTCTTTCTCCCTACCCCAAGTCGCGATACCAAAGCCCCACTGCCACCACTCACAGCTAGAGTCGAGCTTCGCACAGTAGTACATAGTATCAGGGAAACGCAAACGTGAGCTTCCCACTCGGGGCAGATTTTCTGCTTTTCTGATCCTCCTCCTCCTGTTTCCTGCAGTGGTTACAAAACGCACCTCTTCCGATCGCACACGGGCGGCGCTGTCTCACTCCTCCGCATTACACAGATATCCCCATCCTGCGGCATCAAATATTCAGTCACGTACAAAGGAGGAAGGGGGAAGGAAGGAATCGCGAAACAGAACGCGCAAAGTATGGAGGAGGAAAACACGGGTCTTCTTCCTTCCTTCCTCGCGCTGCAGCATTTATGGGATGAGAGAGGGAGAGAGAGGGAGATAAAGGAATTGGCGCTGTCATGTGCTTCAATGAGGGGCCATCTGTATCCGCCCATTTAATTAAGGAAGTGGGGCTTTCGCAGGAGGAATGGGTGGTGTGCTGGGTTCTGTCGCTTCTCTCCCAAGTCGGTGGCTGCCGCATTCCTCATCGCAATTCGTCGCGTCTCGGTTCAAGTGCTCTTGGCGCATCTTCCGGCCCTTGCCCAACCAGACACGGAAGCCAAAGAAGCGAGGATGTTATTCAAGAAGTCAAGGGAGTTTGGCAAGAGGCAACATTGTCCCGTGGGGGAGGAGGGGGGATGGACCTTCAACCCATTTCGCGCTATCACTTCTCCCCTTTCTCTTTCTCTCGCTTCTCATTACTTCCTCTCTCGTGCCGGTGCCGGTCGCCCTATATAACTCCTCCGCAGTTCCTCCTCCCTTATCCCCCCCTCCTTCTTCCCAATCCCAGATCCCTCTCCTCTTCTTCTCATCTCCTTCTCTCGAGTGCCCTGCGGCGATATAAGGAAGGAAGGGAGGCTTCTCCCCCTCCTCCGGCTCTCCTTATACCTCCACCCCTTTCCCTTTCTCTCTTTCTCCGTAATTGGCGAAATTATATTTAAAGAGCTTCCCCCTCCCTTCCTCTTTCTCTCGAGGGCCTTGGTGGACGTTCCGACGGCGACGGCGACCATCCTTTTGTCCTCTGTCCGTCCCTTCCCCCTCCCTCCTCCAACCTTCATTAAATCTGCTCGCCTCTTTCCTTCGCGGTCCAAGGAGGAGGACCATACTCGGCGGGGGAAACTGGCATCCCTCTCTTCCCCCCGCAGCCCAGAGACCCCCTTCACCACTTCGCTCTTTTCAAGGGGCCGCCGCCACCCGCCAGTGTAGAAAGCGCCTTTCTTCAGCCCGTCTCCTTCCTTTCGTCCGGGGGCGAGGGCGGCCGCAGGGAATGCTTGCTTTGCTCGTTAATTTTGTCTTCTTCCTTCCTCCTTCTCCTTCTCCACCCTCCGGCGGCCTATTAGCTGCCATGCTCCCCCCCCCTCTCCGCCCGAGGAGGACGAGTGTGAGGCTGCGGCTGCGGAGGGGCCACAGACGGTCGCCCTCCTTCCCCGGGCGGTCTTTATTCCTCGCTGAGAGGCGGAGGCGGCGCGGGGAATGAAGGACATTATTCACGCTGCGGACTTGCCGCCCGTCGTTCCTCGCTTGCGGGTTGAGCACCGAGGGAGAGACCCTCACTCACTCATTTCTCCCTCATTAGGGAGGACAAACTGTCGCGTCCGTGCACGTGTACTACAGAAGTATGCCCAGTTGCCCACCCGCCTCCGCCCGTTTCTGCGTTCGTTGCCTCATCGGATTCTCAATGTGCGAGGGTCAACGCCGAGCCCATATTTCTCCGACGAAGTAAGAGGCGCTATACGCCACATAACTGTGTACTTCTCGTGCATTTGCGACTGTTTACCCTTGTCGCCCGCGAGGTCGTCATAACGCACTCTGCGAAGCGCGTGCTGCATCATTAAAGGAACAGCTTGAGGTCTCCTCCTCCTCTGCCTTTTGCGGTGTGGCGGCGGCGGCAACGAAAGGAGGAGGAGCCTGCGCCAAAACTTTTCTCTAATGCACGATGTCTCCCGGGGATTTCAAGCCTCCTCCCTCCGCCGGCGTCAGCGCCGGTTTTCCCAACCAAATGGGAAAAGCCTTTCGAACCTCCCGCAATTGCAACTCAGTCCACAAAAGGGGGGAGAAAACTTTTCGGCTTGAGTGAGTGAGGGGAAGGAGGGGAAGGAGGGAAAAGTTCGCAGCAATATTACAGATGGGTTTGCGCGGCGGAGTCGGAGGAGGAGCTGCAAAAGTTTTGCGGTCCTTGTTGCACGTATGCAGGGGCGGGAGCGCATTCTGGCGGCCAATAAACAGCAGGATTTCATTGGAATGCCGCCACAGGCAGAGGATACTTTTTTGGGGGGGAAGAAGGACTCCCTGCTCGCTGCAATAATTTTCATCTTCGAGCAGCGAGGATCGAGGTGGCGATGCGGTTAATTCTCGCCCATCTGGAGGAGGGATATAATACTCCCCCAAAAAACGAAGGCATATAAGTACAAGGACCTTTTTGCCTTTTTCGCCTTAGCTGCCTAAGTGGTTGAAAATGTCAAGTCAGACCCCGTCTCCCGTTTTTGTCGGGTCGAAGACAAGAAAACGAGGAATACCGCGAAGAGAGGGGGGCTCTATCAAAAGGGGAGGACGTTTCGTTCGTTACGTCGTGCCAAAAATTATTCCCCCTCCCCCTCCATCCTCTAGCAGGTATTGTTGTAACCCCCCCCCTGCTCCGCTCGCCCCGTACGTAGTGGGTATAATTGTAAGCACGAAGCCCTCATGAAATCTTTTTGCCCCGCTCGCTTTTGAGGGGGTAGTAAAACTTGGAAAACGCTTCGCTCATGAAAAATATATTTCTCTGCGTCCCCCTCCTCTTCCAATCTTTTGGGTGCTTTTGGCTCTGATCTTCTTTCTTCGCTGCGTTTATCAAGACGTCAGGCGATCCCTACGTACGTCTCCACTTCCAAAGAAAAGCGGGAAGAACACCAGATAGCCCATCGTACACTAGATACACGTACGTGGCTAGAGAATGATGCACCGCTTCATTTCCCAGTTGCTAAGAGGATGTCCGGGCTATAGCTGTTTCCTCTCTATAAACTTTGGTGCACTTTTCCCTTCCCTTCCCTTTTGGATCATTTTCTTGGCCAGAAATAACCGCACTTCTTCCCTAGAAAAAAATTCCTCAGCGTGTGGGTCTCTCTCACATCCCATCTCTTTTTTCTTGGCTTCATCAACTCCGTTAGATTTCCCTCCTCAGGCGCCGTTACCACAAAGTGCTGTCTCCTCCTCCTCCTCCTCTTCCTTCCTCCATCCCGGCGTGGGGGGGAGGGGAGAAGCAGAGGGTATCATGTGTGTGCTAGTTGCTAAAACGCCGGTTGGTGCTGATGTTGGCCACATGCCTCTCCTTTCTCCCTTTTCCTCTTTAATGTGGGTGCCAACGCCGCTTCAGGAGAAAACCCGCTGCGCTTTTGTCAAGTCATCACGAGCGCTCGAGCCCCCCCCAACCCATCCTCGGCTTTTAATCACGCTGAAAACGGCGTGTGTTTGCATGGGCGCCCATGGAAGGAGGGTAAGAGTACGTACGTACGTAGGTGCTAGCTCTGAGTGAAATATATTGCCGCGCGACTCGCACCTGTCTCCCAGAGAAAGGCAAAATTAATCCGTGACGCGTAATGTTGAAGGGGGCGAAAAAGTCAAAAGTGGGAGGGGGGGGGGGGGGGGAGAAGACCTTTTCTCTTTTCGGCACCGCCTCCGACTTCGGAGGAGGCGATATGTGAGCTGCTCTGGGGGGGAGGAAGAGCACAAGAGAGTGTTTGAGCAAAGTGCTTCTTAGGCTCGTGCCGGCGGCTGGCGGACGGAGGCGGTGTGCTCAAAAAGGGCATCTTCTTCTCCTTGCTTGTCCACTGACTCTCTCCTCTTTTCTCGGCCTGACATATTCGTCCCTCCTCTGCATGAGCAGCTTCTCTTTCCTCCTTCATCCTCACCTTTTCTCCCTCCTCCTCCTCCATCGCCAATTTTCGGTGCCCAAAATGTCAGCTTGGGTAAATAGTGAAAGATCAAGGTTGGTGGGCGAACGAACGAGGAACGGAGGGAGGGAGGAAGAAAAGCCGCTCCTCCTCCAAGTGTTCCTCTTCTTCCTCCCCATGTTCTTATACTTTCTCTCCTCTTCTTTCTTTTTCCTGTGTGTTTGGCAGATTCATTTCCTCTCTCCTCCCTCGATCCTCTTCCTGTTCCTTTTCAGAGTAGGAGAAATCCTAACTTTCCCCCGCCCTTCCTTCTTCCATCTTGCATGCCTCCAACGAAGAGGGAGGAGGAAAAGGAGGAGATTTTTTCGCAAAAAGAAGCAGAGGTAGTGGTGGGGGCCCCTGCTTTTGTATAAACACTTCCACCCAGCATGAACATGAAATGGGGGGGAGGGGATGGAGAGGAGGAGTGGGATGAGAACTTTTGAACTTCTCCCCGCCCGCCTTTTTTTCAATCCGCCCGTCCAACACACGTACGTATAGGGCAGAGCCGAAAAAGCCAGACACTCAGACATCTTCTACTACCTGCCCCCTTCCCTCCCCTTGCCCTAAAAAACTCCTCTTCTTTGGAAGAGAGCGGACGAACAAAGGGGAGCTTCTTCCTCCTCCGACATTTTCTTCTTCTTCTTTCTCCACTTCTTACCTGGCTTTCGTTGAGGCTCTCCAGCGCCTGCATCACGCTCTGCTCCGGCTTCTGAGCCTGGAATGGACAAAGGGAAAGAGAAAAGAGAATTATTAACAATATGTATGAAGACAAGAGTGTTGTTGAAGCGGCGGTGGCAACATTCGATAACACGCGAGTTTCCGATTATTACGGAGGCAAAAGGGGGAAAGAAGAGGCAGCGGTTTTTGGCAGTCGCTCTTCTGAGAGCGTCGTCGTCGTCGGGGTTTGACCTTTCGTATTTAAGCCGCAGCATCGTCCGTTCGGAGGAGGAGGGAGACACATCCAAAAAAAGCGTCGGCAACACTTCCTTTCCCGAAGCGAGAAAAAAGGGGACGGATGATGGGTCCAAGTTGGTCCGCGCCCAAAGCGCGTGTGTGTGCGGTTCTTTTAATCGCCCCCCCCCTTCGTCCCGCCTCCCCATTTTTTAGTCCCCCCCTCTTCTTGGATAGCGTCGGTCGCATTTCGGGGTCTGCAATTTCTGAATCAGCGGTGTCGGTCGTCGGTCGCCCGCGTGTCTTCTCTTTCGTTTTTGCCTCCCCCGGTCACTAATTCTCCTCCTCCTCCTCCTCTTCCCCACTCGTTCTTAAAGGTCACCCGAGGCAAAAGGAGGAGGCGGCGACGATCCCCCTCTCCTGTCTGGTTCGAGAGACGCCGCCGCGCCGCCGTGGGCGATGAGGAGAAGGAGGCGCCTCACTGCATGGGTGGATACCAAGAAGTGAGAGGAGCGAAGAGGAGGAGGGCTCCTTATGCCAAAGCCCCTTGTGGGCGACTCCTCGTTCGAAAAGGGCATTGACTTCGCGGCCCATCCCATCACCCCTCCCCTCCTTCCCGACGACGGTCAGCACGACGACAACAACAACAGCAACAGCATCATCTCATGCAACACGCGGCGGCGGCGGCATCAGATGTATCATTCAGCACCGCCGCCTGCGAATGGGTGGGATGGGGGGAGGGCGCCTTTTAAAAATCCGGGCATCTCTCGCTCTCGCGTGTGGCAGATTGGGACGATATCTTTCCTCCCCCCCGTCCCAAATTGGATTGAAACGTTCTCCCGAGCTGCCTCCGCCTCCGCTCTCTCCCCTTTCTGCTTTACAGATCTCATGTGGGGGCGCAGGCAAAAAGATGACGGCGAAAGAGGAGAGGGAGAAAGATCCTTTTTCGCTAACGCGCCGTGTCGGGATCTTTTCGAGTTTTCGAGCCCGAGAGACATTTTCGATCCCCCCAAAAGGTCCTCCTCTGTTTTTCCCTCCATCTGTAGTACAGTAGATCCTCCCCCTTTTCTTTTCTTGTTCTCTTTTCCGCTCCCACCGTTTTTTCTTTCAGCCTTCTCTTTCCTGACAACTAGGAGGAGGCGACGGACTAGGTAGGGGGTGACATTTAAGCGGGGAAAAGGCGACGAAAAAAAATGGCCGTATCCTGCTTTGCCTTTTTTTTCCACTGTCGCCGCCGCCGAATTAATCCTTATCAAAAAAGGAGGAGAAGGTTGGCAAAAAAGATCGCGAAAAACAGGAGGAGGAGCTTGTCTTTCTTCTTTCTCTTTTTTTTTCGCGGATGACGTCGGCGTGATTGGCCGTGACGAGAGACTGCACAATCACGAACCGAACGAAGCCGCCGCATAGGCGGACGCAAACAGCAGGGCGCAAAGTAGGCGCAAATTGGGAAATGGCGCTCCGAACTGTGCGCGACTATGGACTGTCAGTCTCCTCCTTCCTAATGGTGGTAAAAAACACCGCAGGCTACCGGCCGCGAATTGAGGGACGGCCCCAATTCCCGTGATGATGATACACGGTTGGGGGGGGGGGGGGGGGGGGGGGGGGGGGGGGGGGGGGGGCGGGGGGGGGGGGGGGGGGGGGGGGGGGGGG
>JAAUXU010180176.1_pt1 | contig 10382 bp, 12 predicted proteins | sample 7278151 | NCBI WGS metagenome assembly JAAUXU01 (sample SAMN14350113, study PRJNA611818) | marine sediment metagenome | isolation source: surface marine sediment (1.8m) | place: French Polynesia: Moorea | collected 2018-08 | reverse complement strand
GTCCCCCCCCCCCCCCCCGGGGAAAAATTCATCCTTCATTTTATTGCATCTTTTGTTCAATCTGCCACACTTTTTTATCATGCATAAAAAATCTTTATATATATAAAAATCCCCCCTCTCCCCTGGGTGGGATTTGCATGGGGAATAAAGCGTCTTTACGCCTCTCTGGCGCCTGCGCCGGCGCAGGCGCAATTTCGACAAAGAGAGAAAAGGATAAAAAAGGGGAAAAATCGTTACATTTTCTCCCCAAAAAGTCTGATCGAGGATCTTTTCAAATGGTTTCTCCTAGAGACGTTTTATGTACTCGCTCTTTGTCTCACACGCGGAGTTGATGTTGTCGGAGCGATTTCGCACGAGAGCAAAAAAGAGGCAGAGGAAATGGGTAATGTTATGGGGAGGCAGCAGAGTTTCTTTCATCAAAGTTTCCCACATCTTTTTTTCGCTACATTTTTTTCCTCCGCTGCACACAAGTATTGTGTACACTCAGGTACATAGGAAAGTCTATGCAGCGGAAAATTCCACCCACCCACACGCACTCACGCACTCACGCACTCACGCACGCACGTACGCACGCACGCACGCACGCACGCACATGCTGCCTTCTCCAGCCCTGAAACTTGTCTGGCAGAGTCGGGATTTAATTGAATATCGGTTTTGGCCACACCTGCAAAGTTTTTTGGGCGCTTTCTCGAAAACTCACCTAAAGTTCCGACAACATTGAAAATGTGTGAAAGTGAGTCTAGATCTGATCTGGAGCCGGAGGAATCAGAAGATCATATCGTAAACAACGCAGTAGGCGAGATGAGGGCAATTGTCTAACTTTTTGGATGAAGTTTTCCGAATATTTTTGCTGTTTTTTTTTTTGGGGGGGGGGGAGGGGGGCTTCAGAGAGAGATTGCATGGCCCAAATGTTGTTCCTGCGCCTCATTTGCCTAAAATACGAGATGCTGCCAACTTGTATGTAGTGGAAATGTCAGCTTGACATGTTCAAAGTGCCGACATCCACAGACTTCTGTCAATACTGGACTGTTAAAGTCGACTTCTACTCAAGGAGGCTTAAGTTTACTTCACCAGACTATTTATTATTGCTGTTTTTCCCCCCTATTCTCTCCACCAGCCCCAAAATTGGGCAAACAGAGCAGGATGAGCAATTCTTCATTTTTTTTGCCTTTTGCAAGCGCGCCCTTAATCCAGTCCCAACAGTATCGAGTTTTCCTTACAAATTTCTCTGTTTGCACAAGGCCTTGAAGACATTTTCTGAGGCTGCAATTTCCGGGAAAACCGACCGGGATTAAAACACTTCACATTTGCATTCTCGACGGAGGAGACATCTAATATAAACAGTAATGAGGAGACCCCCAACTTGTGCGCATGTATGAGAAACCTGCGTGAGGAAGAGAAAGACTGAGAAAGAGAGAGCAAAAGTCTAATCGAGTTACAAGACTTGATTTGTTCCTTGTTTTTTGCTGCTGCTCAAAATGAGATGGAACTTTTTTCTTATCTCTCAGCCTCAAGTCGCATCTTTGAGGCTCACACGGTTTCTGCAGCACCAGAGTAATAATTTGGCTTCTTCTTCTTTATGGCTGATTCTGCACAGAAAAAGTCCTGCGCTCACAGGGGGCACAAGCAGAGAGAAAAAAAGTCACCACTCAATTTGGCGTCCACTTGGTGCAAAGTTGGCCCGGCCTTTAAGAAAATAAGGCCAAGAAGGGGAACATAAATTGCTGATCACTCAATAATGGGTCAATATTGAGTTCTTGTGATTTAAGGCAGCTAAAGTAGAAGAAAAAAAGCTGGCAGATTTGCTTCTTTGCACTTTTTTCCTGCCCAACACATGGGGAGGGGACAATTTTGTCCCCTTCCTCTCTGTCTTGGGGTGGGTCGAGAACACCAACGAGGTCAGACCCGGTCAGATAGGACTGGACCCGGCCAACCCTACCTGACCCGGCAAGGACATGGCCAGAACCAGTAAGACTCGGCCTGACCCGGCCGGACCTGTTAGCACTTGGTCAGACCGGGGCCACACCCGGCCAGATCTCCACCTGACCCGGCCAGAGGCAGCCAGACGAGGCCAGACCAGACCCCCTCCCCCAGCCCCTGCTCCTGCCCACTCCTCCCCCCCCCTTGTTGCCAATGCATAAACATTTTTTGTAAACCGCTGTAATGTCCTCATTTGGCAATGTGTGTGCGTGTGTCTTTTGTGTGGGAGATGGTGCGACACAAATTCATTATTTATTGCTACACAGTGTGCTGCTACGGGAGAGGGAAAAATGACCCTCTTCCCTTCTCCATCTGGTTGTATTTCTGCTTCATAGTGCGCCACACTTCTTTAGACAATTGCTAAGTTAGTTGTGGGTTCAAATGTTTAATTTCTGGCTCGTACACTCTTATTCAGACAGTCAGGTTATGTTGAGATGTGTGACTCACGCTACACAACACTCTTTATCAGAGATGTTGTGTTGGCATTCCTCGCTCATGCAGCACAATGCTTTTCTTCAGAGATGTTGCGTTGTTATTTACTGCTCATGGTGCAGAATACCCTTCTATAGAGACGTGATGTCGGTAGTTTTGGTTCATACTGCACAAAGCTCTTAACTAGAGATGTTGTGCTGGCATGACTCGCTCATGCTGCTGAATACCCTTCTTCACAGATGTTGTTCTGCTAGTTTTGATTCATGCTGCATAACACTCCTTAACGGAGATGTCGTGTTGGCATTTGTGGCTCTTGCTGCAGGATACATTCTTTACAGATGTTGTGTGTTCCACATCAGATTGTGCAGTGTAGTGGTATTTTGCTTGGTTGTGAGGAGGATTTGGATGATTTCAAGTGTTGCCATTCATAGTTAAAACACTCAACCTTCACTGTTTGTTACTTGTGGTCTGTTTTCTGTACAGATTCCTGGTCTGAGTGTACAAATTCATGTGGATCCCACCCAGTGTTTGGGTCCGCCTTCCTCATGTTATCCGACTGACAGCTTTTTTTTCTGGCTCCTACTGCGCCAGCCTGTTGTTCCGAGTGTCGATCTTTGTGGCTCCCACTGCGCAAGTGTCTTCTGGAGTGGAGTCGTGTGCAAAGTGAAAAAAGGGCGAGTGTTCCTTCCATGTCTAATCCAATGCGAGGCACTTAAATGGTAATTAAATCGCCTTATCCCCCCCCCCTCCTGCTATGTTTCTATCTCTTTCTCTTCTTTTTCCTCCTACTAATTCCTAGTTTAGTCTCTTCCCATAAAATAACTTAGCCAAGTGATGGAGAAGGGGGAGGATGGAGGGGAGCAAAAGAAGCCTTCGAGTGGAGCCAGGGAAAAATGGCAAAGATCCACTGGCAAAAATTGAATCATGTGCAGCAAATGCTGTAAACAGTCGAGGTCCTGGAGACAAATTTTATGCATCCTTGGCTTTCTCTTTTTCTCTTTTTACGATGAAATTAAAATGTAGCAGAAAAGGAGGCCCCTTTTATGACGACGGTGGTGGGATGAAATCGCACTCTGGGGAGGGGTATTTCGTGAGGGGAGGGGGGAGGGGGCGGAAGAGACCAAAACCCCCATTGTTCTTCTGAAAATCCATGAATTATGGGCTTTTTTGAGCAGGCAAAAACATGCGTTTTTTTTCCTTTGATCCGTTTTCGCATGCGAAATAAGAGAACAAAAGCAACTTTTTGCGTCAAAAGACATTCGAAATTCTCAAAGGGGCCTCCTAAAACTGAATGATGGAAGTTTTCTCGAAGCAACAGCCTGCAGAAATGGCCAATGATAGACACACACACAAAGTCACAAAGTGTCTCCCCCTTGAGTTGTCTGACTTTCAATTTGCTTCTCAAGTTGGAGGTTTTCAGAATTAGGGACGTGTGTCCATACATAAGCACCGGGGTGGGGGGAGGATGTCGGGAGATGACCCCTGCCTAACCCTTCCTCTCAAACTTTGAAGAGGAAATGGAATTTCTTGGGTTTTCCCCTGGGAATTTTGGCTCACCCTTTCGGGGAAAGGAAGCATCTAATAGGCTAAAATTAGATAGACTGAATTTTTTGGACGTGTCTCACCGGTTTTTCCGAAACCGCCAAAGTCGTCATTGCTGGCCAAGTTCTTCGTCCTGTTGATGGTGGACGAGAGGTGCGCCAGCGTCGCCGTCAGCTGCACAAAGACGTCGGCAGTCAGACCCGCCACCATCTTCTTCTTGTTTTAGGTCTTGCACACCGTCGTCGTCACATAGCTTCGCAGTGTGTTTTTTGTCTCCGGGCACAAAAGGTGGCACAATAGCTCAATGACGGAGTTGTTGTTATCGTCGTCGTCGTTGCTGTTGTTCTCCTCCTCCTCCTCCTCTTCCTCCTCCTCCTCCTCCTCCCCACAAGTCGAGTTTTCATTGAAGGCTGCACCAATTAATTACAGTACTTTCTTCTCCTTCTCCCTCTTGGTCTCCTTGCACAGTTCCAGCTCATTACCACTAATTGCAGCAGCGGAGAGGTTATAATGAGGCTTAAGTGACTCGACTCTATTCAGCCCTGGCCCAGCCACACGTGAGTCAATCGGTGTGAGCACACCCACATTTTGCCTGCTCACAACTGACCTTTGGTCTTTTCCCCACCAAGAATCAGTTCGATTCACCTAAAATTACAGCCTCCACTTTGTTCATTACGCTCTCATGAGATTTTCTTCTTCTTCCCCTAAAAGACTCGACCCAACTACTGAGGAGAGAAAGGAGAGAGAGAGAGAGAGAGAGAGAGAGAGAGAAGAAGCGCTTTTCTGGCTTTCTTCTAATTTTCTTTCTCAAAAAACGCGATTTTTTGCGCCCGCTTTTGTTATAAATGCAAGAGCTTCTTTTCTATTCTCTCCTATTCCATCTGACGCTGGAAAAGAGGCCTCTTCTGCTTGTCATCTCCCATCTCTTGCCAATATTTTGGCAACAGCAGCCGCGCAAGGCACAAAACTCCCACAGTTTACACGGGCGACTACGCTTTGACCGAAAAATGGGGCGGCAAAACGACATCTTGGGGCGCCCAAAAATACAAGAATCTCCCGCCCCAAACCACCAAAAAGCGTCGACGACCCTAAAAATGCAGGCGAACGATAACAGCATTAGAGAGTTGAGAATTGGCGGACCCGCAGTGTGAACCGCAAAAAAAGGACGCTTGCGAGGACGTTTCTTGAGGCTCATCGAGCTTACGCCACGTCAGAATGGAGGCTCTCATCTCAAGGGAGGGGATTATAGGTTTGCATGAATAATTCCTATGGGAAAAGGAGAGTGGGGCAGAGAGATGACAGAGACTCCGGGTGTGGCCACTCCGGGTCGCACGGGCTGCGCAAAATGGGACCCAGCCTGCAGGCATGAAGGACAAAAAAGGGTGTTCTTTTTGACAGAGTTCGGCGGGGCCTCGGGCATGATAAGGCCTCAGGCCTCATCTTAGCTCGGAAGATGCAAACAACACTCTCCCCAGTGCCAAGTTGTGTAGGTGGTCCGTGAACACGACGGACCTGTCGGTGCCGACGTAGGCAGCTATACTTTTAGCTGCTTTTTCTCATCAAGTGAATGATCTGAAGATGCACCTTGATGTATCTGTGTCACCTCCTCCTTAATCTTTCTTCCGCGCGTCACTTCCCATCTTTTTTGTTCCTCTCGAGACAAATAAATTGCTGCTATGGCGAGGTCGACAGGGCCAACCTCGTGTCCCGCCTCCCGTCCCAGACCCAGAAGTTGTCGTTGTTCTTCTGGTGGTGGGGGGGGGAGGCGGGGGAGGACTCCTTCATGCAGCAAACCATTGGTAAGCATAAGAAAGGACACAATGGTACGTCAACATTGGGCTGCAACTGTGTATGCACACTGCGCACAGAAAATACAGGGACACCCTGGATTTGGCTTTAACTCGCTACACCTAAAGCATAATCGGAAAACATTTGGTTGAATCAAAAGCTTAGCTTAGCTGCTCTGATTCAATGAGCAAAAACTGTGCAAGTTGGACTCTGGCCTACGGTGCAAGCAAAACCTCAACTTTTGCCTATTGGTAGCTGCAACGAAGTGATCGGGACACTTATGAATTCTCAACCCTGTAGTTGGTATTTAGAGCTCAAATGTGGAGCAAGTCTTGGTCCGCGTATCGTTCATCCAAAATTTGAGCTCAATTGAACACACTTTTATAACATAGAATACAAAACTCAGTACAGTCACTACAGTAGCACAATGCAGTGATCATACTCATGAAATTAAAGCAGCGAAGCTTTTGATTCAACCAAATGCTTTGCAATTATGCATTAAGTATAACAAATTAAAGCCAAGTCCAGTCTTTTCTTGGCGCAGTTTACCGTGACATCAATAGACATAGCTGTATATTACTGCTGGTAAGAATCTGGCCTTTGTTGTTCCACATGCCTATATTAGTGAAGAAGATTGCCAAGTGGGCCTGATCAGGCATGCTGGGGTGTCTGCAGATGAGCCCATGTCGTGTCATGCAGCATTGGGAGTAAATAAAGTCAAATTTTTGCTACGTTGGAAAGTTAGTTTCATACTTTTTAGTCCGAGGCGTGTACTTTTTATATAAAATTTTGATTTTAGCCTTATCAGACTTCAGTTGCTGAAGCACTCCCCACACTACTCACTTTTGCAGGGCCGGAACTCCCATTTCTGGTTGCTCTTTACTTCACTTGGTGAGTGTCAAACTTCCACCACGTATCAATGTAGCTGGTTCATTGTCCATTGCGACCTCATATTAGGCCTTATATAATAGATATAGTCTCTATGACCATTTCGAGGTCGCTTGTGAGGCCGACACTTGAACGTCGGGGCAAAAAGTCTCAGTCAGTGGAAAGTTCATCTGAATTGCAAGGAGTGTGCGCATCTTTTGAGGCTCATTTGCCGCATTTCCTCATAGTCGCAGAGGCCCAAGTGAGGCCAAATGGGGCATGAAATTAGTTTCATGCGAGCCTTTTTTTCTCCCTCTCTCCAAAAAAAAGTTCATGCGGCAAAATGATTGAGGCCACAAAAAGAGATTGAGGTTGCTATGACAGATGTAAGAAGCACTCTCATTTGCTCACCTAAAGCAATCTCCGAAAGCTATTCTTAGGGACCCTGAAGGGGGGGGGCGGAGAGGACGACCCTGGGAGGGGGTACCCGACGCAGTCAACCCCGGGGGGTCGACTAATAAGAAATGAGCCCGTCCAATGACATTGATATTTAAGGTGGAAATGTCTTTCCAAAAATTATCTGCGTAATCAGAAACACACAGCTTTTAATGCCAGGCGGTCACTTAAAAAAACATCGTTTCGCTCTCTAAGGAACAAAAGAAAAGTCTGTCTTTCCTTCTTTAAACTTGACACTTGAGGACAGAAAAGGCTCTCCTGGTCTGCGTAGCACAGTCTAAAAAGAGAGAAGTTACTTTTAAAACAGAAAATGAATGAAATTTACATGGTTGTGAGCTGTTTCGGCCTCGCCTCCGGCTTCCAAAATAAGGACTAACAATAGCTATGGTTGAATCTGCGCCTTTTGCACTGTAGCAAGTACGAAAATTTTTCATGGCTTCAGGGTTTCACCAGCTGAAAACGCCCCAGCTGTTTCGCTGTTTGCTTTTTTCCTTCATCGATTCCTCCAGAGTTTGGGGAAAACAAGTGCAAAAAAGGCCGAATTTTGAGTCGATGAGCGCGGACGCGCCCGATGTGTCGGCCGCTAAGCTCAAGGCCATCCTCAATGGGGTCGTGGACGAGGCAGAAAAAGGTATTGGCTGATTTCAATGTAAACATGAGCAACTGTAACGAGTAGCACTCGTCCTCCGTCGGGCGCTGCTTTGGCTGTCACGGGTTGTACCGGGTGTTCCACCCTCACCCACCCCAAGAGGGGGTATGGTTCTGTGGTCTGAGCCCTATGTGAACCTTCCTTCGTGGCCCATGCGATCAAGTCCGTTCTTCTTCTTCCAGACCTCCTTCTCTCTACCGACTTTGAACCTCTTGAGGATCTTGACGATGCAGAGTTTTGTCTGCCCTCCATCGATTTCACCCCCAGTCTGGAGGAAATCCTCAAGGAAGAGGAGGACTTTGACGAGGACGACGACGAAGAAGAAGCTGATCACGGTTTGGACGTCTCGTGGGCGTCCCAACACAGGACAACAGGACTCAACTGCTCAGGTCAGTCATTTCTGAGGCTGCAATGTCCTGGTCGACGGGACGTAAACATAATCCAAGCAGTCGGAGCTAACAAGGTATAATCCACGTGTAGCCTAGGAAAGGTTTAGAAGTTTCAGATCAAGATGCTCTAGATCTGGATCTAAACCACTGTAGGACAGAAATCATCTGACGACAATTGCCCTCCCATGTCGGTCCTGGCAAGGTTCAGGGACTCCGGAATGTTGTGACAGCTTTCAGATGTCCCGGATCAAAAATCTGCATACAGAAGCATCTTTTTTTAATTGTCTCTCTTTCTAGGTCAGAGTTCCCTCTTGGAGTCCTTGTCCGTCAAGTCCGTAGGGAGCAGTGGCAGCAAGAGGAGTCAGAGATCATGGAGGCTGCGCCAGTCCAGAGGCAAAAGGGGTCAAAGGCACGGGGCCATCATGAGGTTCGTGAAGTGGCTTTCATACTCAGACTTGTCACCTCATTTTGCTAACACAAGTAGCTGAACTTCGCTCAAGCTTTATTCATCGTTTAATAATTATACCGATCTGAATTATCTCTCAGTTTCTTCCCATTTGGTGACTCGTTTGTGAATGCAGTAGGTATTGGCCAGGGTTGCCATGGTCAAATAAGAACTAAGAGTTTTGGATTTTTTCCCAGGCATGTGATCTTAAAGGGTCTCTCCGGTCAGTTGTCTTCTGCCCGCGATCGGGTGGACGCCGGGCTGCCTTCGGCCATGGCGGCCACGGGCAGCCTCATTGCGGTCGGGACCTCGCACGGATACATTCTAGTGTTTGACAGCGCACAGGTGGGTAGATGTTTTCCTCAACTACAACTGAACGAGAAAGTCACCCTGCTTTGTTGCTTCTTGTCCGTCAGGTGCTACGGTGGTCCTTGGGCGGCTCAACCTTGGGAGCGGAGTTCGGGTCTGTGAGCGCGCTTGACTTTGCCTCGGACTCGACGAGACTTTTAGCCGGATTCGCAAGGGGACAACTTGTAGAGTTCGACCTCAACACGGGGAAACTCTTACAGGTGGATGAAGTATTTTTTTTCCCGAACAACTAGACTACAGAAAGTTCATAACCCCAAATATCAAGATTTGTGGTTCAAATATTCTCCATTGCTTAATTTTTTTTTTTTACAGACGCTCCAGGACGCTCACACTCCTGGCTGCTCCATCCTGCATGCGCGCTTCACTGAGGACGCTAACTTGGCTCTGGCGGTCGACTCAGGTGGGTCCGTCTACGAGGTCACTTTCAAGAAGTCCATGGGGGTGCGAGGGTCAAACTCAAGGTAAAAAGTTCCGAAGCAAAAAAATGTGCTTTTGTAAACGTAGTCTTATTTCTCCAGGTGCATTTTCTCTGGCAGTCGCGACGAGGTCTGCGCTGTGCAACCTCTTCTTAAGAACCCTCACGATCACGTATTAGTGATGGCATTGGCCACGATGTCAAAGGTATTGGTGCTGTCGTTGCGCCCGTCGTTAAAGGTGTTGTTCTCGCACCCTTTATCCGGGAAGTCGGAGACGTTGCCCATCCTCTCGTGGCACTTGGTGACGATCCAGACCAACTCCAACCATAAGGTGGAAGAGCCCGTGTTGGCATTCGGAAGGCAGGAAACAATCTACTTCTACCAGGTGCGTTAAAGGCCCCTCTTGAGGCCAAAGGAGAGCTTTTAGCAAATCTGAGTTAAGATGTGAGTAAAGCCAAGTCAGATTGCCTCAGCTGCAAAGCAACTCTTCTAATAGGAAAGGGTGTGATGAGGCAATACAGCCCAAAGTTGTTGCTGTCCTTGTTCACCATGATGATGTTTTTCAGATGAGTGTGAAATTGAGTGGGAAGGTGTCGTTCTCGCCCCTCCAGAGGCTGCATTTGGGCTACGAAATCCTCTTCTTCAGTTGGATGAATTCGCGATGTTTGGCGATCGTCGACTGCAGCGAAATCTTCCACTTGTACGACGTGAAGAACCAGGTACAGTAGTCACTGGCAAATGTAACATCGGTTAATATAGAAACCGCTTAATGTAGCAGAAAAGCCTGGTCCCAATTTTTTGCTCCATTAAATTCATCGGATCGTGTAGCAAGTGCAGCTCATTGTAGAGTGTTTAAAATTGCCGCCAGTCTCAAATTTGAAAGTTTTTGCCATTTGACTGATTTTGCACCCTTTTGGGACCAATTTTGCTCCTAAACGTCAGATATTGATTGCATCAGAATCCAGGGAAGGCTACCTCAGGAGCCTGGTGAAACGACTCTAGAAAGGCCTTTTCTGCCATCCCTTGAGTCTGCTTGTTCATCTGGGCCT
>JAAUXU010154974.1_pt1 | contig 10391 bp, 8 predicted proteins | sample 7278151 | NCBI WGS metagenome assembly JAAUXU01 (sample SAMN14350113, study PRJNA611818) | marine sediment metagenome | isolation source: surface marine sediment (1.8m) | place: French Polynesia: Moorea | collected 2018-08 | reverse complement strand
TCTTCCTCTTTTGACCCCATGTAACAAACCCCAGCCACCGTTACTGAAGTTCCAAAGTTGACCCTTTTTCGACCTAGCCTAGTACATACATGTATGTACTGCATTTGACACAGCGGCATTCTTATGATAGTGCAGCGGACTCCGGTTCACGCGTCACTACTCATTAGATCTCGCCGCCCAATGAAGTCAAAATGGCTGAGACGACTCTTCTACTTAGGAAAATCCTCCGCCTCTCCAATGCGTCTGTGGCCGCACGTTAACAGGTCGAATTACGAAGGTGACAGCTTCAGGCACATGAATTATGCTCTGCCTGACAGCTTCGAGAGGGACTTGAGCATTGACAAGTACTTCGACGTCGCAACCTACATAGCCAGACTCTCCTGCGTTAATTTCTAACCTCTCCTATTTCAAATACACAAGGTTTTCTCTTCCTCCAGTTGTTAGTACGTCATGTTGACTTTGGCCCAGGTAAGACGCAAAAATCAGAGTTCACTGTATCCACTCGAGAACCGAGCACAGTAGTCAGGGCAGAATGAAGGGTTGGAAGTCGATAGGTGCAGAAGGGCCCTTTTGGATGAGACATTGAAGGGGTATATTGGAAATCGTTTGTACTATCTGTGCGAGATCTGAAAGCTCATTTTTAAAGTGAGGCACTTCGCACTGGTCAGTCCTACTCCCAACCGCACTCTCGTATCAAGCACCTCTCCGGCTTGACGTGTTCATTCGCTTGAAAATCTTTGGAAGAGGCCCAGATTGCTGCTGCAGTACTTGGCAAATTTAAATTCAATGGCGTCTTGGGCAAAATGTTATATTAGTGTCCTTGACGTTGAAATGCCAACAAAACTTTACCAAGTCGTGAAAGTGAAGAGTGATAGTAACGTCTGATAAGAATTTTGCTCCATCCGATCAAGTTCTTCTCCTGCGGCCTTTAGACGCGTGCACCATGATTTTGACCTCGACCAGCTTCTCGCGGTTGGTTTCGTCACTGCCTGCCTACATCCTAAGAGAGACATTGATGTCATTCGAATCAGAACAAAACCAGCTGCATCACTCAGCGCCAGCACTAGCACAAAATTTCATGTCACAAGTCTTCGTCAGTCTTCGTCGACTTCGTCGTCACTTTAAATTTTCCAAGTAATGCAGAGCCTTGGAGGTTATGTCACTTGTAACATACTTCGATATATATTGAATCCGTATCGAGTTTGACTGAATATTGCGTTAAAATCGAATTCCCCTTTGGGGACAGGACAAAGAAATCACCATCCTTCATACCGATGACTTCCTTTTCTCAATCACGGCTCCCCTCTCAAAGTCTCTAAAATCAATGGGCTCCCTTGAATTAATTTCCCCTCCATTTTGTGTCCTAATTTTATTCCGTCGTGTTTTTTTCTAGTTTCGAACTTGAAGAGCGGGAAATGAGCATGATGAATTGCACCTTGGAGGAGGAGGAAGAAGAATGTGGACGCAACGAAGACAGCGACGAGGAAGCAGAGGACTTGAGGAAAACTAAAAGCACCAAAGTTCCTTACACAAAGCGATCCCAGAGGAAGAAACACTTGGTGGACGCAGAAGAAAGCAGCGGCAACAATACAAGCAACAATATGACACCCACCAGTAACGATAAAAGTAATATCCCAACTGCAAGTGCCAAGAACTCGGGTAAATTGAGCTTGCGGCAGCGTGTGGCGCGCAGATTTGCCTCGCCCTCGTCGAAAAAGATCTCCAGGGAAGAAAATATCTCTTCAAGCTCTGCAGATATTGTCTCCCGCAAGATGTCGGCTACGCTGAAGGCCAAGGTGGCCAGCGTGCTGGGGACTAACCGGAACAAGGGGCTGTTCAACCCGCCCACGCTGGGGACTCTTGAAGATGACGTGAATATCTACAGCTGCAGCATGCAGGGACTCAGTCAAGACCATGGATGTCCAGGAGGAGGCAGGGGCAAGGGAAAGAAGAAAGGATCTGTCAATGCAGCTTCCATAGTGGACATTGGTCTCGTCAGGCGTCGGGTCATGGCGGAGATGGCCATCAACTCGGCTGGCGAGGAGGCGTCGTCTTCATCGTCGGCCTCATCTTCAGGTCAGACCACAGAGAAAATGCTTAGCTTATTAATAATTCATAGTCTGATAGAGCGCGGCGAAAAATATTGTGATTCAACTAAAAATCCGGTCCCTCGGAGAACGGTACAGCTTAGGTCAGGAACGACGGCGAATTGTAGTTGTGCCACTCATCAATGCCGTCAAAGTGATAGATGTGTTTACAACGTACTGTTAGGCCCAGTCTGTGTCTGGCGGGAAAAGGCCAGATTTTTAGGTGAGTCGCAGGTTTTTCTCGGGCTCTAGGTTCTTCATTATAGAGCAACATTAAACGATTTCATGTTTTCGTTCAATGGGATGATTGCCAAAATTGTGAGATATATATTTTTTGAGGAAGACTTGGTCATGTGACTCATTCAACAGGTCATTCATTCTTCAAAGTTATCTCCATGGTGTTCTTGAAGTGAGTTGAATGCTGGAAAAAGCAGCTAAGACTGATTTATATAACAAGTTTATACAACAACAGCTTTATATAACAAGTTATTTACAGGTTAAAATAAGGTGCTCCCATCAAGGAATTTTCCTGTTGGCTCATCATCATTGTCTGACAGGCTTAACCTAGGTTTCTTTCTAACGTTTGTAAGATCATCTGTATTCCTATAACTTTTTTGAAGCTGCAATTTGCTATATTTATTAGCAGAAAATTGTTCTAGCTTCTTGAGGCCATTTAGGTGAATCCTAAAGAAATCTTTCAAGAATTTTGCTGAGAGTATGCTTTAGACTTGCATTCAATTGTAGGTTGAGACCAATTTAGATTTTGCTTCCAACTCTCCAGGAGCCTGGAAACTGATTTTAAGTGAGTTTATAACCTATAGTAACCTAAGAAATAGTGATTTACGTACTGGGTGGGGTACATAAATCACTATTTTTGGGGGTCTGGGGTAATGTGCACCCAGACTGGCCCTGACCAAGAGAAATGACAAAACTTCGTTTTGTAGGTGCCAAGGAACTGATTTTTAAGTGAGCTTATAACCTTTGCTAACCGAAGAAATAATGATTTATTTAATGTGCACTCAAACTGGCGTTCAGCAGTATAAATGACACAACCTTGTTTTGTTTCCACCTTTCTCGATGCAGAATAACTGGCTTAAAGTGAGTTTTACGAAGCATGGAAACCCCAAAGATCATGCATTTAATTACAAGTTCCATCGTCGTAAACGGCTTTCCTTGGATTCGTCAGAGAACTCGGTGTCAACGCGGGGATTTTAAAGTCCTTTGCAAGAATACAAAATACAGAGAATATAAGTATGAAGTGGAAAATGACAAATATCAACACTTTTTGAGGGCATAAATGACTCCAATGACTGAAGAAAAAGGACCAACTACATACTGCATGGACGCACTGCAACGCGTCATTTTCCCAGTTTTGACCCAATCGATTTGACCTGTCACAGGCCTTACATTGTCCGAAAGCAGAGACAGGCCCCAGGCCAATATAAGGCCCAGGACAGGTCAAGTCGGTGTGGCACACGAAGAAAATGCAGGGCACATGACGGCAGTGCAATTTGTTATTCGACCTGACTTTCTCACTTGCCTAGATGGCGCCTCACTCGTACGTAACCTCCCTAACATTGCATGCGCAAAACTCGTACGAACCTCCTTAACATTGCATATGCACAACCTCTCACATTAGTGTGAAAGCTTCGGGCTTTTGCAATTTTTACTCGCTTTCTTTAACTTTGAGTATAATGCCACATTTAAAGTGTCGTCAACCAAAACACAAAGAAGTGTTGCACAGGCTAAATTTTCCGTCATAGCAGAAGGGGGCGCTCACTTTTGTACGGAAGTGACTTCTGTGCAGCAATGGTGCAGAGACGCAGATCCTCTTTATAGCATTGAAAAGCTTAGAGACAAAGTAGTTAATATATAATATATTAAATACGAGATTGCATTAACAGCACACTCGTTATTACTTTTCCCTACAGTGGCAGCCCAAACCCTGAGGTAAGCAGGTAACGTTAAGTTTGTGCACACATCGACCGAAAAATTGCAAAATGGGAAAGCAGAAGGTTCAAACGCATTTCCAAAGAAAAATATTTAACAATAGTTAACAATTCTTTCAATAGTTCAAGTGAAATATAAATTCTCCTTAATGTTGCGCATCTGAATAGTGTCTTAAAACAGCACATGAGTCTTTTGAGCTCCATCCAGGTCTTCTACTTTCAAGCGTCAGTTCCTTGAAAAAGACAAATAGCAGGAGTGAGATATCGCCAATGGGTACGAACTACAACGTTTGATCTCCCTCAGGAAATTCGCCACCGCCATCTTCCTCGTCCTACGGGCTTGAAAGTTCAATGGAAGAGAAGGACAAAGAAAACCCGAAAAGTAAGTTACTGACTCATTTTACGCCCCCAAAAAGTAAAAAGACACGACGCCGCAGCTCTCAGGAGTCACAGTAAGGACACAGTTAGTCGGGCTGTTGAGTCCCGATGACAAATCCCCATGCAGTCCAGTCAAAGTCAAACCTTTGATGGTCTAAAGCTTCAGGAATAACTTGTGTTCGAATATATCTGGGATTCTTGTGCAAAGAATGGGTCTGTTGCAGAGAGCACTCCGTAGATAGCATGCCAATCTGGACTCGTCACTATCTCGAATGTTGATTTCTATAAGACTAAGCTGCACCACCTCATCAGCATCCCCGTTTTCAGGCTCTTCGGAGGATGACAACCAGGAGGAGTCCCTCATCCAAGAGCTGACTAAGGCGTGGAACCAGAAAAAGTCAGAAATGGCCACCATCCTGGAGGAGAGGAGAGCCTTTGACAACCTCTCGTACGGCCAAGTGCGCCATAACAGGACAACTCAGCAACAAGACTCAGCCTTTGAATCATGCTACAGCAACTCTGCCAACGGAGCAGTGACGTACGAGAACGTCGGGCCGCCCCTCATGCCACCGCTGCAGACGACGCCGTCACCGTCAGATGAGGCCAGCTATTACGAGAATGTAGAGGTCGACGAGTGCAAGCAGAGGCTGTCGAGGCGTAGCCTCAGCCCTATCCTGGCTGGATGTGGCAGCAAAGACCGCAGTAAAACTCGGAGCAGCAGCGAATCTCGGAATTACGAGAACGTCGATTCTCCCATGCGTGAAATACAAGACGCGATCCCCAAGTACCAGAACGTCGCCAAGAGTTCCAAAACGACTCCGTCCACGTCCGCCTCCTCCTCGTCGGCCACCGCCTCCGCCTCCGCCTCCGCCGTCAAGAGAGGATCGACAAAGGCCACCAAAGGCCAAACACAAATGTCGAGGAGGAAACTTTCCCAATCAACAGCCTCCTATCAGAATGTGGAATTCGCTAACATGCGTCGAGGGCTCGTCCATGCCAATCCTTCTCATATGAAAAGGCGCACCAGGCTGCAACAGAGCAAATCATCTCCTTCCCTTGTTAGACGAAGGTCAACCAGAGAGGATGAGCGGGAGACCAAAAACCCCAAGAGGAAATCTTCATTGGCAGAAGTTTCTCCTCCAGTTTATGAGAATTGCGAGCTGTTAGGGGAGGAAACGGTTTATCAGAACGTGATCGCTCACCGCGGTAAGATCAGGCCGGCGCTGGCCATCAGGTCTCAGGGCAGCAAGGACGAGTCTTCGCTACAGAGGACTCGGAGGAGTTCAGCGCCACCCTCGACGGGCAAGAGGGCGTCATTTGCACGCCCGTGTGATCAGAGACGAGCAAGTCGAGGTGTGGCAGATGAGGAGAGCCATGAGAATGACGAAGTGTATGCACAAGTACGTTTCTTGAGAAAGACTGTGGAGGAGGTGAACGCGCTGCTGGAGGGCCACCCCCAAATGGATCACAAGAGAAATTCCCTCAGGAAGCAACCACCGCAGCAACAGCCACATCCACAGAGGCAGCAGTACAGAAGCAAGTCCGTAGGTAGCAACAGCAATAAAGTCAACGTCGAGCCCGCCGTTGCCGACGCTTCCGCTTCCACCAGCACCGCCTCCGCCGGTTCCTTCCGGCGACGCAGAGTGTCCGAGGACAGCAAGTTGGGTAGAAGCAGCGTCGTAGCTGAACGAAAGAGAACTTTGATGCTTCTCCAACGGGAAGGCGAGAGTGAGGAGGATAAAAGCAAGATCGACAGATCGTCGCCTTTGATTTCGCGCAGGAACAACGACTGTTTGCAAACTTCCGAGCGCAGAAAGGCCCACTTTAGAGCCCTCCTGTCACGCTTCGACTCGAACTGTCGAGAAGAGGTTAATGGCAAGATCGAGAGGCCTCTGCAGGCCTCCAGAAAAGTAAGTTCACCTGCGGCGGTGCAATCCACAGCGGTATGCAAGGTACCGAGGTCAACCTCAGCTCAGGTGGAGAGGCGAATGAGGTTCTCCCTCGACTCGCAACAAGCCAAACGGCAATGATACCATTGTAACGAGTACAAAAGAACTCGCTCACCCTAAAGCCTTATAACTGCAGACATTTGCATTTTGTGCAGTGCAGCACAGAAAAGATACTCCGGAGTATGTGATGTGAGTGAGCGTTCAGTGCGTACGTACACAGGGCTTTAGAGTCTCATATTCAATAACTGATTTGCTTAAAGCGAGAAAGTACGTACGTCATATACGCATGTATGCATTATATCTTTGCTGCAGTATTAATATGCCCAGTGTAAGAAGAACAATAAATGTTTGCCGCTGTTTTTGGAGCGTAGCTCATTGTGGCTCGCCTGGGATTTTCAGGCTCTCCTCAGGGTTTGCAGGAGTGGAGAGAATTCCAACTTCAGTGATGATGCCTCCAGTGATGAGTTTGGCAGGGGTCACATCGAAGGCTGGGTTCCAGACACGGATTCCTAAGGGGAAAAAAGGGGTGCGTTAACTGAGAAGAGGTGTATGTAGTGGAGTACGCCAGAGCACATAATCATTTGTTAGACGTCTTGGATGATTTTTCTCAAAAAAGGGTAAAAAAAGAGTGCAAAAAAGACTGTACTCGTACATTAGCCCTGCCGAGAGCAAAAATAGGGAAAATTTGCAAAGTACTGGGGGGGACTCATTTACAGTCATAATCCATAAATAGCACTATTTGTCTTTACCGTACTGCACTGTGCAGTGCACTGACAAAACGGTGCGCGCACGTACTCGCTTTTGAACTCCACCCAGTCACACATTTATTCAAAGAGGTTTTTAGTATCCATTGCTCACGAGTTCAGTGCTTGAAGCAGTTCTTGGCCTTTGGAACAGCCTTATCAGTAAAATTTGTGTCATGGTTGAAGTGAGGTTGCCAGATGTTGATCAGTAGGTGCAGCAGTTGTGAAGCTGCACAAGGTTTGTTCAGCGCAATATAAACATTTATAAATCCTAATAATAATTCATGGTTTTCTGTCGATCAACACCAGTATCCTCAGCTCTGCCCTATTGACGCTGTGTCCATGATGCACTCGGGTGTGCCTAGTTTGAATGTACGTAGATGTGTACCAAGTTTCAATGGATATCTGAGCGTATTTTTGGGTGGTAACACGCATACTCAAATTCGATCCTGTAGATAAGCAGCCAGACCAGTCAGTCGTGACTCTAGTGTACATAACTAGGGCTTATTGGGAATTATATGAAGCGCTGTGTCTGTCTGTTTGTCTATATCTCCCATCTCTGGAAAGATTGTCCCCAAACTTGCCATCCACACACGTGCTGACGATCGCCCCAGAAGTCGTCACTACGATTGCCTTCACCCTCACCCCCTCTCGAAGACACCCTCAAAGTATCCCTCGAAGTTGACGCTACAATCTATGACTCTTGTAATAATGTCAGTTCACATAGTCCGAGCGCTTCGAGCGGTCCACCAGTAGAATAGAACAGACGGCCCTCGCGCTTTATAGAGAGCGACTTTTTTTTTTATCAAAATGTATTATCACGCATGCTATTTCAGAAGGTAGAACTTCGAATGGCGTGGATATTCCAAGTTTCGCTCAGGCACTCAGTACTTTCACCGCAAGTTGTCTGCATTTAACTGCGGTTACTTGTTGCAAAATGAGCGGCGTTTCTGGTTCCATATCAGCCTCAGACAGGACCTTCAAAAGTGCTGGAAAATGAGACAGCGGATATCGGTTTATGTCACATATCGGTTTTATACCCAAAATCCTGTAACAGAGCAAATAGTACCTTATCCCAGCAAATAATCCGGGTTTTCATCATTCTTCGTACTGATTATTGTAACAATTTTGGGGAGGGTCCTACGAACAAAAATTGACATTTTGTGGATTTTCATCTCGACTTTATGGCAACATAATGCAACAGTTTCACTTTGTGGTATTATTTGTCCGTAATGGACGAAACGTCAACGCCGGTGAGCAGTAACGTAGGCAATCGCTTTTTCATGCACAATTGAGCCTGAAAATGTTGACACACCTCGAAATTCTGAATTTATGCGCATCATTCTGGAAATACGACCATGAAACGTTTGTTTATGGTCGTGGAACCAAAATATAGAGTAGTCTCCATTTCTCGTTGATTAAATAAGGAATATGCCTCATACTGAGTATACTTGTCTTTCATACATCTACCTCTAAATCTCATTTTCCGAAGAATTTTGTGGCCTAAGGTCAAGACTATTGGCATCCCATGAGTACAGATGGGAGATACTCTAAAATTTGGTAGCGAGTACTTCCAACATTTCTCATAATATACGGTGAGCAAATCAATGCTAGAGATACATTGAATGGAGATTCTTCTGACCCATGCACTGAAGAAAGGGCAGAGAAATCTTGAATATCACCACAGCCACTATCGCCAAAGAGCCCAACACGGACGTTGGATCGGGCCAATTTTTGTTTTTTTGGGGGCCAGTCAGGCTAGGAAGGTTCGGGTTTTGGATCGGCCCACGGGCTCCAAAGTTGACATGAACAATACAAAGTAGATGCAGCTTAAGACCCTCAAAAGGGGGAGGTGCAGACTTGGTCTTGAAAGTTCAAGCTAGCCTGAGGGCTTCAGGCTTTTCGGGCCGCCAAAAACGGCCATTGGACATCATGCTTTCGGGCTAAACCCAAATCCATCCCTAGCACGGACGTGTGAGAGTACATTGTCACTCAGGGACTCGACGTAGTTTCACGGTCATTTCTATATTTTGGTTCCACGATTCCACTACAAACAGGCAGAAACATCCTGAAGAACGTCAAGGAGCGCCCAAGATCTCCGAGCAGTTGGGCCCCAAGCTCATTCAGGATTTCCACTAAAAGCCATTTTCCCCTTCATTTTGAACATGATATTACAATTTCTCGTACCATTGGTACTAGTTGTGAAGCTTCATGAAACTGGAGCCCAAGTACGGTTACTAAAGCTATGCGAGCAAGTGAGTTAATTGACTGCTATCGGTTATTTCTAAGCAAGATTCGTAGTTGCGAGTGTCAGGGTATTTATTTCTTATAGGTTACTTCACTAGGATAAATAGCTTCTTTAGGAAATGTGCTATTTCCCAATTTTACTGAACGTAGACATAACCTTTCTCCCACTTGCTCATGCTTCGTGCAGAAATACCAGTGCTGACATGTTTAAGCTGTCCAGATCTTTCCGGTCATGTCATGAGTCACAGCGTTTCAAGATAATAGTCTTTTGGAGGCTGCACTTGAGCCTCAGGCAGAATCATGCTCATCCAGCTGGCCATGGTACACTTTGCATTTGTAACCCTGCGCCAAAGTGATGAGCAGTTAGAACGCGTCGCAAACACGTTGTTGATCTCCGATTTCACAGTGCACGAGGTCTCAGTGCTGAAAACATTGTAAATAACACTACTAAATAACAACTGTAGATAACACTCCTAAATAACAACTGCAAATAACAACACTTGTACCTACAAGGGGAAATCCAATTAAACGTGGAGACATCCATTTCTTGGAGATATCGTACTATTCGAAACTGTTCTGCTGATGCGCTGTAGGCTTCTCTAGTGAATAATTGTCTACGATTGACCCTCTGAAAAGTGAATGCAGTGGGACACGCTTATAACGATCACGCGATATAACGGTCACACGGATATGACAGTCAAGAAGTCATGTCCCAATTCCAACGAGCATTTTCATACTGAATGCCTTATGGATATAGCGATCACTTGAGTCCTGCAAAACAGATATCATGATCATCTGAGATGCAAGGAGCACTGGTGACCCTGTTCAAGGGGCAGTCGGCAATTCTCAACCCCATCATCTTGATACTTATGATGACGGCAATCTAGTCTGCCAAGCTCAGGACTGCCTTCTCTCGCTCCTGCTGACGATGATCAAAACGGCCAAGATTGGGGAGGCCAGGATCTGGACTGCCTTCTCTCGCTACAGCTGGACTGTCAAGATCTGGTACCCCAGCAGTAGTGAGAGAACACAGTCCAG
>JAAUXU010075373.1_pt1 | contig 10392 bp, 7 predicted proteins | sample 7278151 | NCBI WGS metagenome assembly JAAUXU01 (sample SAMN14350113, study PRJNA611818) | marine sediment metagenome | isolation source: surface marine sediment (1.8m) | place: French Polynesia: Moorea | collected 2018-08 | reverse complement strand
TTTAGGACACAATGTCCAATATTGACATGGCGGATGCTATCCAAGCCGACAGGATTAGTCCAAGTCTGTTAGGAGGAGGATCGCAGGAGGCTCAACTCCACCCAGGACGCGTACATGACTCCAACCCGTAGCAGCAGCAGCAGCAGCAACAACAACAACATTAAAGAAAGACAAGTATTGTAAGCAAATGGCAACTCTTTGTTCAGCACCCTGTGCGTATCTACATCGTGCGTGTGGGTGTGTATGTGAAGGGAGGGAGAGGAACATTTCATCATCAAGCCTTTCTTTCGGGAAGGAAGCACATCTCTCAGACCGTTTGAGCAGGCAAGAAGAGACACCTCGACAGAGGCCGCTTTTGGCGGCTCACACGTTGTCATCATCAGCATTGTACTGCAAAGGATATCCTCAATACTTGTTCGCCCTTGAGTGGCCAAGAGAGATTACGTAGTAGATTCCAAACTCATTAGTTATACAAACACTTCTTCTTCTTGTTCGCTCTTCTGGCGCATTCATTGCCTGGTATGAAACTGGGTCTTCCCTGAATCTCCAAGGATCACTGGAGAGGATATGATTATTAATTACTCATTCAACCTCCGGCCCTAAATGACGTCGGCAGGGTCGACACTGGCGGAGCTCGACCTGCGCAGAGCTGCTCCACATCAGTGGGGCGCACTGTGCTTTCTGACAGTTCTCACTGTGCAGAGCTTCAGTGAGTGGAACACCAGGAAGGGGGTTCCATTGTGCCATCAGTCCAGCGGTGGCTGGAGGAAAGGTTGTGCTTTCGTGGGACGGACTGAGGTAGAGCAGTGGATGAAAGATCGCATGGGCCGGGGCAACCAAAGTGGATTACGGAACATCCCGGTGGAACATCCATGTTGGTAAAGCAACTTCCCCATTCCTTTTAAAGGGAAGGATTTCTTCAGTCACAATGGACTTTTGGCCATCAATGAACAACCAGTCATATGTGGAGAGCCACGGGATGAAGTTTGACGCTGCCACAGTCACGGCCGTGACACACAATGTCATCTTCTTGAACAAGGACGTCAAGCACGTCCTGCTGCTGTTCCTCGGGAAGCAGTGGACAGTCGACAAGCTCCTCGTGGGCGCAGAGTGCATCCTGATGTGCATGCAGGACGACACCAACACTGAGCCTTTGTGACTTTGGCACAGCATTGTGGCAACCCCGGCAAAGGTGCCTGAGAGAGAGTAATTAGAGATGCTAAACTCTCAGGGGCTGTTGCATTTTACTGCCCGGAAGGGGGGGGGGCTTGAGGGGGGTCTGACAGACCTTAAATGTGTGAGCTGAGACTTGCCCAAGCCTTTCTCTCTCACACTGATTGATTAAATCGCTCTCTATGTACTGTATAAGTAATGTGGAGCACTCAGTTCGAATGCTCGAACCGTGTGAGGCAAGAAGAACGGATGTCCGGGGCTGTCTCTCTCTGCTTTAGCTCCAACATGGGTGAAGTGCTCTTCTCACCAGGACAATAATTTGATGCCATCTTCTCTGTTTTGTAGGTTTTTGTTGCCCTTGCCAGCGGTGCCAGGTTGGCTGTGGCACGAGGGGTGCCAGGTGCCAAAAACTGCTTTGCAGTGCTCATTTGGAGGGGGGCGGGATGCCAAAACAATGTGAAAAATATGCCGGAGAATGTGCGAAAAACATGTTGCAAAGCTGCGAGATATGCGGAGGAAACCCAAGGCTCAGGTGGAGTCACCTCAACACGCAGGCTGACTTGGAACGGACAGCGCAAAAAAAGCTGTCATTTTTGGCTCACGCTGTAACTCCAATGTACTTCTGACTGGAGAAGAGAGACAGGATCTCTTTGGCCAACTAAACTTTTTTTTCCTGACTGTTCCCTGATAGGATATCAGAAAATGTCATGCGACTTTTCAGCACTTCTTCAGTGTGTGAAGCTGTCGTCTAGATTGCCAAAGGCCAGAGATACCCAGGGGTTTCTTGCACAGTGCACACGGGGTGGCTGAAGGAGCATTTGCAGCCCATTGTCAAGACCCCTGCTGCACCCTGTACGGATGATGACCAGGCTGGCCAGACACAAGGGGAAGGGATGCGGAACCAGAGCTTCTCACCATTGGATTTAGTAAAGTAGAAAAATCCTGCTTTTCCTTCCACTTTTTGACACACACCAAAAAAGTCGGGCAGTGTGAAGCAAAAATGCTTGAGCAAAATGTGTCCAAAGAATTTGCTTTTCTCACGCATTCATTGGCACGATCCTTCCAGGCCGCTGAATAAAAATGATTTCTTGCCAAACAACTGTGACCGGTGCTGTATGCACCCAATGACAGGCTGACTCGACACAGTGACGAGGTCATTTAGTGCATGGAGTTGGTGGTGAGGGAGCAAAGAGGGGCCTCGTAACGGCCTCCACAACCAGGATAAGGTTGTGCAGAGGTCAAAGATTGTCCATCAGCGCTTTCTGGACTGTTCCCAGTCTGGTCCAGCCAATCGGTGAGGGCAAATGAAATCTTGGACAAGCAGCTGGTCTCACTAGGATCATTTGACTCCCAAGATGCTTGACTCAGAGAAATTTGCTCTGGAGAAGAAGTTTGCTCATTTCTCGTCGAACAAATAAGCTTTTGCTCGTTTCTGCCACCAGGTGTCAGGGGAGCCATCAATAAGATATGAGGAGGAGTCTGGAGAATGGGTTGGATGTCAAAAGTCCTGTTCAAACCAACACCACAACAAATGTACCTAACACAATTACTTGAAGTCATTTCAGCCGAGTTGGCGGTCCCAACTCTGCTGCTGCTCCTGCTCCTCCTTCACCGGGGGTTTCAACGGAAATAGAGGGGAAAAAGTTCTGCAAAAGACATCTCGACGATGACAGAGAAGAGGAGAGAGGCAAAAAAGAGGCAAAATTCCTGCATGAGGCTTGACAGAGCAAAAAAAATGAGCAGCTCTTTGATTGGCAACAATGTGAAAAGTCCTGTTTTTCCGCCTTCTCCGGCCAGAAAGACATAACTTTCCAACCGACTTTCACGCCGCCTTTCGCCGTTGCGCGTTCCAACAGGGGGGGGGGAAGGGTTGCATTCGAGCTTGCTGCATTTTTCTTGCACAAGCGGTGAAAACAGGGTGACGAAGAGGGGGAGGGTGCAAGGGGAGGGGGGGATTTCCGGGGAGGAAAACGTCGTGGCTGAGGGAGGGAAGAGAAGCCAGCTCATATCCTGCTCTTCAAGATTATTTGGGGGATTTTGAGGAGTTTTTTCTTTTTTTTTTAACTTTTGATTTTCCTTTTCAGCCGACAGCGACGCCGCCGGTCTGGCAGACAAAAAGGAGCCGTCGTCCATCTACGCCTGCAACGGGTCCAGTCTGACGCTGACGTGCCCGCTGCCGGGGGAGGTGATCAGGGTGACGAGGGCCAACTTTGGTAGGTTCTCCCTCACCTTGTGCAACGACGAGAGGGAGACCGAGTGGAGCGTCAACTGCTTCACCAGCGGCACCGAGGAGGAAGTGAAGCAGAGGCAAAGTTTTCCTTTTTATCATCATCATCTCTCTTTCTCTTCACGTTCGTCTTCTTCCTGCAGGTGCAACGGCCTCCAGATATGCAGCCTCACGGCCTCAGAGTTTGACCTCGGTCCAGAATCTTGCCCTGGGACAGAGAAATACCTGGAGGCTCACTTTATCTGCGTTCCGGCCTCGTCAGGTGAGGAATGACTGCTCGATAACAACATTCCCCATGAGTCTGGCTGAAGCGAGCAGGACCTTTCAGTCCCGTCGGACGTTCTTGTTGTTTGTAGTCTGGAAAGTCATGCCCACAGTCAGAGTTGAGTCTTCACTGGAGAAGTTCTGACGCTGCATGTCTCAATTGGGCTGTTACACTTGCACAAATGATCTGGCCTCGATTGCGATGACTTTCCTTGGAAAGTCATACATGTGTCCCGATGCATCCGCCAGCAGCAGCGTATTTGACAGTGCTTTAAAATGGCGAGCAAATTGGTGCCTATGTTGCAAGCAGAACTTCCAGAGCCTTTACTTGCTACCCACATTGCTCTTGATGAAGCTGAACATGTCTCACTGCTGCCAGAGGCCCTGAACGGCGACTAAATATTAGGTTAGTATGTACGTGTGCTACATACAAGGCTGCCATGTGCATGATTTATTCCCGAATGCTTCCGACTGTTTTTTCGAGCAGTGTGGTAAAGGCCTTGCTTTGTCCTTTATGGCCTTGGCTCCCCAAGGCTGCGCCGGAGCAGTCGAGACTCACGGATGTGACTTTGAGTGTGTTGTTGAGTGGCATCGTGGACCATCTCTCACCAACCGTAAAATCGAGTGCTTTCATACAAACTTTCCTCTTTTTCCTGTTGATAGAAAAGCCTCCAACACCCTTCATGCGAGTGGTCGAGTCCGACCGGAGGACAAACAGGCGAAAGCCGCCGTGGAGAGTGCCGATCACGGCGCCTCCGACGACGTCAACGACGACGACGACGACAACGACAACGACTGCCAAAAAAATACACGTGGTGACGACGAGGACGAGAAGAAAGTGGGCAGCGACCATGGCGACTACAACAGCTGCCACCTCCACGGCAAAGGCCACCCCGCAGGAGAAAATGGTGTCGGCCGCCCCGGTCTACAAACAGCAGGACCTGGGGAGGCCACACTGCCCGCGCACGAGGGCACGCGGCATCACCTGGCCACCGACGCCCGCCGGCACCGTGGCGAGCGCCCCGTGTCCCAACAACCTGTCCTCCTTGGGCACGTGGGCGTGTCAAGAAGATACCAAAAGATGGGCGCCGGGGGGGGCGGATCTCTCCACCTGCCGCTCCTCGTGGGTGTCCAACCTGCAACTGCCGCCGTCGCGCACAGCGGAGGAGCTGGACCAGCAGCTTGCCATGTACCCGTTGTTCGGTGGCGACGTCCTAGGCGTCCTCGACGCCGCAGAGGCCGCCATCCGGAGGATGCGGCCTCGCGGTGTCGGACACGGCGGCCTCTTCGTCATGGAGATGGCTGGCAAGCTAGCGCGGAGCCTGTCCTCGTTGTTGCTACCCAGAGCAAAGCCTGCGTGGAAGGACCTGCCCCTCACCACGAGGGCGGCGGCCGCGCAGAGGCTGCTGAAGGCCGCAGAGGACCTCGGTGGGGCCATCCCCGCTCTGCTCAGGCTGCCCGACGGCGCCACCATCGCCACCGAGAACGTCTGTGAGTAGCTCATTTGCTTTTCTTCCACATTTTTTCCCATCCAAGGGTAACTTTCCGTCGTCTTCGACTACTTTCCGCATTCCTGAGGGCACTCAAGTAACCAATAAGGGAGAAAACTGTCGGCGCCTTCGCTTACCTTACGGTGTGACAATTTGCAGTGCAGCGACTTTCCTGAGTTCCGTCACACACTGGAGTACTAGAGTGAAGTACTTTCCGTCGCTACTTTCCATCCTGCCGCTCGTACGCACGCATGCATGAGACAACTTTACCGTGGTGTGGCAAAGTTGAGCCGGCCCGCAAAGTGCCTTCAAGGCCTCGTTCATCTTCAAGAAATAAAGATACAATAAAAAATGGAAAAAATGGTACTATCGGCAAAAGACTTTCCGAACTTTCCGTCTCCGTGCAGCGACGTAAATCTCTATTTTGTACCGTCACAGTGTGCATCACCAAAAAGTGTAACTTTGCGTAGGAAAGTCACGATCCGGACCCCCTCCCATTTGGCAGATCACCCTGTATCCAGAGGAGAGGATAGATATTCCACCCCACCCCTCCTTCTCCTCCTCCTCATCGATAGCTGCCTCCAACAGCATAAAAAAGCCATGAATACCTTCATGCTTCCCCTTTTTTTCTCTGTTGCATGTGCTAAAGTCTGTCTATCCATCCATTGATGAAGGCTTCAACATCAGCCCTGACTCTTGAGAAATGTAATCTTTCTGCTGCGGTCTTTTCTTGTCCTTCTCCTTTCGGCGGGAGGTCTTAGACGACGCTATTTCTCTTTTCTTTCTCTCTAAAGCCAAATTTAGTAGAAAGTGGCACAAGCTGATAAAAATTGTCTATGTTCTTACCCCTTACCCCCCCCCCTTCCCTCAAGATAGGGGGCAGTGGTGAAAAGGGCACACCCGTTCAGTAGGAAAAATGGGCGTGCAGAAGGAGGGATTGGGTCGAGACAGCTGCGTCATATTTTACCTGTCTATTTCTCCATCCTCCCCAACCAACCCTTTTCTATTGCGGGGGAGGGAGGCCAAGATGTCCCTTCTCTTCCTGTGGCCATTCCTGACGACAGAAGGGAGGGGGGGGGAGAGCGTGGGTAAACTTACCCAGTGAAAGGTTAAAAAAAACGTGCAAAATCGCGTTGTAGAGCACATGTCTATAGGTTTACAAAGCAGCTGAAGAGAGGAAAAGAGCAATAAATTTTCTGCAGGTTTTTTTTTTCCTCCTTCTTCCTCCTCACAAACCAGCATTGTACTTTACCACGTTTGGGAGTTCCTGGAGGGGAAAATTCGCCATCTACCCCCGTATGGGAGACGTCTCTTGCTGCCCAACTCCACCAAACAGAAATGAGGCCTCCACTTGCATCTTGGCAGTTGTCAGGCAGGAGAAGACTCGACCGCAGTTTCGCCTGAGGAAATGACCCAGTCGAAGACAAAGAGTCCTTTTGGCTCGTCAGCTGACAAATGAGCAGCTGACGGCGGTCTTTTCATTTCTTCCTCCTACTCAGCTACCACGTCTATGCTCTGTGGGACCACAAGATTGATCAGGGTTGTCAATTGATCATGAAGTAAAACTGCTGCCCCTCACACCTCACCTGACACAAGTTAGGCTAACCTAATCTCAGCTGACCTACAATAAGCTGAGATGTCATAAATTCAGCTAATCCGGCCTGGATTACGCCAACCTGAATTAAATTCAGTTCAGCTGACCTAAGGTAAGCCACCTTACCTGACCTGATATCACTTCTCTTTCCATAAGTTATTCCCTGTGGCTCTACTTGACTCGGTCTTTTCCCCAAGGAGAGTGAGTCGAGGTTTCTCCCACACAAACAGTCACATGAACCTGCTTCGTACTCATCCAATGTCTGGCTATGGTAGAGCAATGCCTGCCTGTCCAAGCAGCTCAGGCTGAGCTCCATCCTGGTGAAGTTCAGCAAGTTCCTTGTGTCTGACCGAGGTGCGGTAGAGACAATGGATTCTCCTTCATGGCAGAGAAGGAAAAAAGCGAATTGAAAAGGCTGAGAAGAAAAAAAAGGAAAGATCAGACACCAGCCTCAAATAGAGGCCACAGTGACAATTTTTACTGCCCCGGGAACATAAAACGGAATTGTTGGCGGCCAAATTGCCTCCAGCAGGAAGTTTTTTCTCACTGACAACTTCCCATGTATGTAGGCGAGCAGGGAATCCTTATGGAGCAGTAACAACACCTGCCTTTAAAGGCCAGCCAAGGCCAGCCAAGGCCACTTCTTAAGCACGTAAGAGCTCCTTGCACCTTTTTTTTCTCCTCTCCTCTGAGGAAAGTTTTTTTTTTCTTCTTCTTCTACCCAGAATTGCTGGCCAACTTCTCTGTATAAGTTCATTTGCTCAAGCCCTGGATCAGGTCACGTTGTCCACGTGGTCCACGTGGTCGTCTCTGTTGGGGTTGGGTCAGTCACAACATTAGAGCGTCGCTGCCTCCACCTGCACGACCGAGAACAAACATTTTGGATTCTTCTCACTTTCTGGGAGTCTTCCTTTTCTTGTGGAATTGTACGGAACAGAAATTGGAGCTTTCCAACTCCCTCTTGGGCCAGGAGAAAGTGAAAGATGCATTACTATAGGTTGAGGAGGGAAAACTTTGGTGAAAATGAGGACAAAGATGATTTTTAGCCCACCCCCAGTACTTTGCCCAGTGAACACGCGGCTTTGTAAGGCCGATTTGGCCTTTTTGTGACAAAGATTTTTCTGCCATTGCAATCGCGCATTAACTGCAGGAAGGAAGTCAGGAAAGAAGTCATCCCTTAAGGCTGGATAATCCTTTGGCTCTGTCACTGCACCTACAGCACAGGGTGGGTAGACTATGTAAAAGACTCACCTTTTTGGCAAGTGATTCCGCACAAAACTGTCTTTTACTTCATAAGTGATTTATTCAGAGCCCGTGACGAAAGCAAGAAAACTCAGGGTTGCCACATTGGCAGGATCTCCGACAGGTCTCTCTGTTATTGTTCGTGCCAAAGCTGACCTGACCACTTTGCTCTCCGTGTGGCTCACACGATCTTCCTGCTTTCCCGCACTGTAGGGTTCATGGTGTCCCTTAGGAATGACTTGGTGGACTCCGTCTCTGTACGGCTCACACGGTCTTCCTTCTCTCTGGTCATCCCATCATTCCTGTGAGACTCATATAATCTCAATCATCCTTACAAGGATCTTGGTATCTCCATCCTTTCTGCATGGCTCACACCTCCTCCTCTGTGTATCCTTTCTGGACTGCTCCCATGCCTGTCAGTCTGTCTGTCGGTCGGTCTGTCGGGCTCACACGATGTCCGTTCTCAGCTTTGCGGCTCACACGGTCTGCGCATGAGTCTGCATTGCAGCCTCTCCAAGGGGACGAGGACGAAATAAGAGTGGGTCTAAGAAGAAAACGTGTCTAAATGGATTAGGATTCTCTTCTTGTCGCTCTTTTCTCCATGCGATACGAACGTAGCTTTGCTGTCCAATGTTTTAGACTTTTTTATCTCAAGGCTTTTGAGACTGCGAGCAGAAAAGCGTGAGATTTACTCACAGCAAGGGAGAGATAGATTTCCCCTAAGCAAGAGGAGAGGCCTTAAACTCATTGGTCTTCAACTTCTTTCTCTCCATGAAAAGATGGACGCGCGTGCGCGCACGGAAAGTTTCTCTCTCTTTCCAGCATCTTTTTGCGCTATTTTTTTTTAAAAAAAACTTTCTTAGATTTGCTGCAGCGCCGACACAGATGCGACGGGTGCAGCAGAGCGAGAAAAGTCCTTTCATATTTCCTCCCCCCCCTGAATTCGCCGAATCAAATGGGAACTTTCCTCTTAAATATAGTGCACAAAACTCAATAACTCCCGCCAAAACTTTTTTCCTCCTTCTTCTTATTCTTCTCCCTCTTCCATAGACATCACGGTTCGAACGTTGCCGCAGCAGCAGCCGCAGCAGCAGCAACAACAACAACAACAACAACAGCCTGGAGGCCAACACCTGCTCTACTCGCTGCAGCAGCCGCGCAACGTCGTCATGAAGTTCCCGGGCGAGTTGTCCGACTCAGAGTTCAGGCTGCATCTTGAGCACGGAGGTCTGGATTTCAGCTCCAAGGGTAAGAATGAGAAGGGGAGGGAAAAAAATGTTTTGATATTCGTTCTTTCTCTACCCTCATCCATCAACTTGGTCGATATAGAGAGAAAAAAAGTAGAGAAGAAGCCAGAGCAGCCGCATATCGTGCCACTGATTGATGGACACCAAACTTATTTCCCTCCCACAGCAGCAGATCTGGAGCCGGAGTCCGCCGGAGAGCTGCTGTTGACGTCCCAGAGCCTCCGCCACGTGAGGGACGACCTCGCCTACGTCGTCTTTGTCAGCGTCAAGCATCTGCCTCTTGCTGATCACATCGGGGCCGAAGAGAAGGAGGAGGACGAACTGCAACAGCACCAACAGCAGGCCATGGTCGTGTCCGCCGCTCTGGGAGTCCGGGGCGGCGGCGGCGACCTCGTCTTGCGCCGCGGAGTTGAACTCCGCGGTGAGGCAGTTCTGGTGGACCTCGAACGGCCGCGCCGCAGTGACGTCTTCGCTCGCTGTCTAGCCTGGGACGGCAGCCAGTGGATCCCCGATGCCTGCCTCACCCTTGAGTCCAACGACACGCACACCAGCTGCAGCTGCTCCGTGCTGTCGAGATTCACCCTGGGCACTGCCAGCAAGACGAGCACAAAGTTTGACAGCAGCAGCAAGAGACCAATCCTCAAGGCTCCTGCGGGAACCACAGAGTCGACCGACGTGATGGCCAGCGACAATTCAGACTTTGTCGCGTCAGCGACCGAGGCGGCGGTGGCAGCCGCGGCGGCCGCGGTGGCCGCGCTCGCCGTCACCACGGCCATCGTGGCCCTGGGCGTCGCCTACTGCAAGCGAGTCAAGGTGGGCATCGTGCTTTCTCCATTTCGTCCATGTCCCCCACCCCATTTACCCCCTCTCTTATCCCCCCCCCATTGTTGCTACTGTTTTCCTTTCAAGAGGCCAGGGAAAAGAAGGCCTCGTTCTTCTCATGCGACCTCGTAGAAAGTAGCAGCCTTTCTTCTATCTGAGCAAATGAACCTCTTTTTCTCTCTCGCTTTTTCCCATTTGTGTACACAGAGCTGCTGTAGCTTTTGGGCGAGAAACACCAGTTCGTTCCCCCCCCGGTGGGGGCGGCGCGGGGCGGCGCGGGGGCGCGGGGGGGGCGGGCGGGCGGGGGGGCGGGGGGGGGGGCGGGTGGGCGGC
>JAAUXU010157003.1_pt1 | contig 10393 bp, 8 predicted proteins | sample 7278151 | NCBI WGS metagenome assembly JAAUXU01 (sample SAMN14350113, study PRJNA611818) | marine sediment metagenome | isolation source: surface marine sediment (1.8m) | place: French Polynesia: Moorea | collected 2018-08 | reverse complement strand
AGACACTACTAGTTGTAGTTAACTTGTTAGCACAGAAGAAAAAATTTCATTGCGCTAAAAAATTAGGCAATCCTCCTTTAACAGAAAACTTTACTGCTCTTAGTAGGATATTTGTGTTAAAACCTTGTTTGTATGACAAGGATCAGCCAACCTTGCTGATATGCAAATACAACCTGCTATGCTAATACCAGAGAAAGTTTTCGTTAAAGTTGCTACTTTAATGTTTGTATAAAAATAGAAGGGTTGGCTCCAAAACAGTATGGAAATGGAAGACTCCACCGTATGGAAATAGAAGCGTTCAAAATTTTTGTATGGAAACTAACAATATGGAATAAGAAGGGTCCCTGAGTATGGAAATCGAAGGGACACCGCGCGCACTTGCGTTCTTCCTTTTTGTCGATCTTGCAAAGGTGGGAGGACTGCGAAAATCCATGAATCTCCGCGGACAGCGTAAAGGAGGAAAGAAGGAGAAGAGATCTTGCCGTTTGAAGCACAGTTTTAGCACACCCCTGGAAACAAGAAACTCATGTTTTTCGTCCTCGTGAAAATTAAATTACCCAGAAGGGTGATTGAGAAGGCATAATTATATTTCCGTCAGAGCAGCACAATAGATAATAATAATAGATAATAATTATTAATGCTTCTCTGTGCTCGTGCTTTTGGAGTAGAGGTATTTGACAGCTAGAACTTTGATTTTCTTTAGAAATGTCCCTCTCATCACACATATATATATCTTAAAGTTTTTTTGCCATTGTGACGGTCAATTTTTCGCCATTATGACAGACCTGGTATCTTTTCGCCAGTATGTCAGTTTGCCATTATGACGCCTACTAGATTCGATAGTGTGACGCGGCCCCTTTCTACCTTTGTTTCTATCGTTTAACGATAGAAAACAAAAATGAGTATTGAGTAGTAGACAAAGCTGAAACCCAAAATGGACGTATGAAAGAGCCTTGGCAATTTTTTGATGATTTTTTGGCCAACCAAAATGGGCACCCTGGACTTGATCCGCGCACTTATGTACTGGCTGAAGTCGGTGCGGTTATAAGGGAGAGAGTGGGGGAAAGGAATAAAAAGAGAGATAGAGACACAGAGCAAGCTCTTGCTGGCTTAAATAGGGGCACAAATTATGGGCCGACTTTGCCTGTGTCTATCTCTATGCTTTTGGAGCATGTGGCGCAAGCGTGGCTGGCATAATGGCGCATTTAAGATTATTTGGCGCCTTTTTACTGTAACAGCTTTTTTTGTACTGTTTGGTGATGTTAGGCTGTCAAATCAAGCTCGAAGTAGGTCAAAGGCAGGCTCAAAATATTCGTATCTATTGGTGCATACCCAAAAATGCGCCGTTATAGCGTAATTTATATTTTTTGAAATGGGTAGAAATTCGTGACGCACACATCATAACTGGCACGCAGCAATGGGAGTGACAATAAAGTTCCGGGGAACAGAGAGAGAAAACTACAGCAGTGCCTCTTTCAGTACAGTATCAGAACAAAAAAAGTACCGATGAGTTAATAATGGCTTCAGAAGTACAAACATCAATAGAAATTGCAAAACTAGCAGAAACTGCAACAATTCAATGAGGTATTTTCGACTTCGGTAGCAGCAGCATTAACTACAGTACAGTAGTAGAAAAAAATCTAGAAAAAATGCATAGCCTGGAAAAAGTTTGGCACCGTGTATAAAAATATGGTAAATTAAAGTTGCTCTTATATAATTAATTTTAATATATCTAGTCGCTATCAAGGATGTAGTTGTTTTCTCTGACAATCGTAATTTCCCCGTGAGTTTCGGCGTTCTTCACAGTTTCACTCTGTTTTAGCACACCAAGCATTTGGTGCAATCTTCCTTTCACCCAAAACAACTTTGTCCATTGGAAGCAATTCTTGTGAGGGAACAGTGTGCTATTTTCGCTCAGGGGAATATGAACATGCACCAAGTCGGAAGGCTTCAACGTATTCAAATTATTGAAATACCGTGGCACTAAATGCCCGTTATATTTCTTCTGGGCAAACAGCAGGGCGTCTTCCTTCAGGCCAATGGACTTGATAGTCACTGCCAAAGACGGCGAGTTCTCAGGATAGCGCGAAGGACTGTGGCACTCTACCAGCTGGCACCTGCCGAAAACCTCGCCCTTTTTGAGGACGGAGAGGAGATCGTCCGAAGACAGCCTCGGACCCCATTGACCGACCTTCCCCGCGGCGAAAAAGCGGTTCTCCCCTCGTTCCAGCTTCCACAGGCAGCCGGGGAAGAGGTGGGCGTCGCATTGGTCGTCCGCCGCGCCCCCGTAGGACTGGGGGTTCACCAGGATCCTATCCGTGTCGATGCCTTCAATGTTAAGAGGGGAGTCGCTGTTGCCCCGCACGCTCAGCTCGAACACAACCGGCTTGTACTTAGATCCCGTGCTGGCAATGACGCTCTGCTGGGAGGGATTCAACACCTTCATTTTGTAGGAGGGACATTCCGGACAGAGCTTGCCGGGAATGACAAGGTCGCAAGTGCACAGATTTAGTTCCTCTTTGCCCTTTTCTTTGCCCTGTCCCTGCTTCGACTTCGAAGCGCATTCGTCTGTCTGTTCCGTCGAAGACTCACACATTTGTCGAGATGAGGTGCTTGACAAATCCTCTGTTTTCTCGGCCTCTTCGGGATCGACTACAGACGTTTCCAGGTCTTCCCCGTTGCTTTCTTCTTGGGTTGGATGGTCGGAGGAAAATTCTCTCTCATTTTGTAATGGTAGGGAAGTTGTTTGGATGGAAGATGCTCCAAACGATTTTGGAGCCTCCGCCTTTTCTCCAACAACCTTTACAATTGGCGCCTGGTTGCCTTCTACAAGGAATTTCTTTGTTGCAGTCTTTGGTTTTGCCACCACAATGGCAGTGCCAATCACACTTCCGGATTCCAAGACGACGTGCTCGAAGGCGTTGCAAGGATTTCGTATCTTCACAGACAATGAAAAGGCACCGCTACCTGCGTGAGATGAAAAGCTCTGTAAGACGGTGTGGAAGGGCTCTTGCACCACGAGTGGCGGGGAGAGCCTGACGGCCACGACCGACAGCATGTGGGCGCCGACGTTCTCCTCCATGACGAGACGCCTATGCACCATTGTGCCAGGTGGGACGGAGACTTCCTTCGTCAGAATCAGGTTGGTGCTGCTGCTGGTAGCCCTGCATGAAAAAAAGAAGAAAAAGTACTGATATGGTGGTATCTTTTGCAGTACTTAGGAAATGCCTCACCTTAGCAACTGGCATTTAGCAACGGGCTGGCCTTTCGCAATCGTAATGATGGCTTCTTCCCCTATGCCGATTTTGCCTTTTGCCAGGAGCACCTCCGCCGCACCGTCTGGCCCCAGGATCCCCAGTCCTGTCCTCACCTCTGCCGATCCAACCTGACGCATATCTGAGGCAGAGAGAATCAGGGGCCCTTCGTGGGCTCGGGAGAGCACCTTGAAAATCGTGTCCTCAGGAGGACAATGGTGCGGGGTCCCCGTATTGTCGGGATCCTCTATTGAAACGGAAACAGTGTAGTAGCCAGCCCCCGACGAGGAAACATTGATGTTTTCTGTCGTCTTTGCACAGAGGTTGTACACCTTGCAAGAATTGCAGCGGACCACGGCGCCGAGGTCGCAGCAGCAAAATTCAAACTGTTCATCGGCATTGTTCTCGGAAGCCGACTTGTCACCTTCTTGGATAGAAGACGGAGAATTCTCAACCGCCAAATCGATGAACTCTCCATTTGATGCCGGTGGCGCTGGCTTTCTTGAAAAAGTTGTGCATAAAACCCTTTCTCCTCCATCGGGAATACCATTATTGAGCTGAGTTTCTGCACGTGAAGAATCGGCAGAAGCTCCTTTCTTGACGAGGAAGAAGGTCCCCACCACTCTGTTCGGGGGGAGGTTCACCATCATTTCCGAACTCTTAGGATTGACAAATGTAACAAGCGCAAACGTGCCATGTATCCACTTCTGCAGCGTTTGGAACTTTTCCTTGATGAAGAGAGATTCGGCTCCACCAATTATGTCCAACCACACCTGATCAGAGGCCGCCAGCGATCCCGACGAGCTTATGCCATTGCGCAGGTAGATTTTGCACTCATGTTCACCTCCCGGCAAAATACGTGTCCATTCCTTTACTAAAGCAGGGGACCGAGTCTCACCGCAGCAGCCTCCCATCAACTGACATCTTCCCAGGATGTCCGATGGGTCAAAAAGCACATTTTCCTCTCCAATGTTGGCCTCCTCCCACTCCAGCGCCAGGGAGAGGGTCCCGTCAGATTCAACCTTCTCAAAACCACATCTAGGCTTGAACCGAAAGGGTAGCTGGCGATCTCCTTGCCCCTCGATCGGTACCACCTTGGCCAAGATGAAATTCCGCTGCAGCCGCTGCCGTGGCATTTGGATGGCGTTTTCCCCATTGGTTATTACCGTCCTCACTCTGACGGTTTCGCCAGGCCTCTGCTCGACCATGACCTCCTCGCAAGGCCTCAGCTGGAAAGTTGGGCAGGACTGGCAGAGGAAATCCAGGGGAACTTCGTCGCATATGCAGAATTTTACGTTTGAGGAAGCAGGAACCTCTGACAGTTGGAAAGGAGCTGCTGATCCGTTTCTGTCCAAGGGCAATTTGTCAGGACTTTGCGTGCAAATTCGTACGGAATTCTCGTTTATAGAACTGCTGCTTGCCGAATCGGAGGGTCCTGTTTCCGTCGCTTCCGATACCTTGGCATTGTCTTCAGATGATGAATAGGTACCTTGCTTTCCTTCTTCTTCAGCAGCAGCATTTTTAGAATTTCGTTGTTCATCTTCAAGTTGCGAACCTTCTTTTTGATTGGACTGTAAGGAGTCGTCTCCCCTTTCGTTGAAATTACTGGCGGCGTTTTGCTGAGACGTTGCTTTTCCGGTTTTATTTTCCCGACCTGAATCACTCGACTGCTTTTCTGATGAGGTCTTGATCGATGTCTTCCCTTCAGTCATGCCATCTTGAGGTTCTTCAGGGGACAACCTAATTATTTTTAAAGGTTTTTCCTCTGTATGTTCAGTGGATCTTTTCCTTGCAAAAGATTCCACGTTGCTTTTTGGCGTTGGCAAAACTTTTAATGTTGGTTTTGCTGCTTTGTTTTTTGGCGGAGAGCCAGAAAAAATACCAGCTGCTTTGCAAGGACGATATGCTCTATTAGAATTTACACCACCTGATACTAATCGGTCATCTTGGGAACTATCACTTGGATCTGTCAGGCTTGCTGGAAAAAGGCAGGGTTTGCTTCGTTTGCTTGACAAGAAGTCTAGCAAAGAATTGTCAAGCTCTTGGCTATATGTTCGATTTCCTAGGAAGTGCGATTTCAATCTGTCAAAGTTCTTCTGCAGTTCTCCCAAACGCTCCTTGAGCTCACTGATCTCTCTTTCCTTCTCCTGAAGAGATGCCGCGGTCTCTGGCCCTTCGAGCGGTCGGCCAAAATCTGTCTCTCTCTTTGATTCCTTTTGCTTTTCTGCTCCTGCTTCTGTTGTTGATGGCGAACCTGAGAAAATAGAAGCCACTTCGCACGGACTGTATGCTTTACCCGAACTGGCACATGGTTCTTCAGTCTCGTGAAGACTGTCAGTAGATTCAGTCAGATTTGCTGGCTGAACAACGGATCTGGCTCTTTTGCTCAACCATAAGTTAGTGTCTTCCTTGCGTATGCGCTTTCGTTGGATGTGTGCATTTAGGCCTTCAAAATGGTTCTGAAGCTCTCCCAAACGCTCCTTCAACGCGTCGACCTCTCTCTGCTTCTCCCGAAGACATGACCGTGACTCCTCAACGGATTGCCTCCGACCATTTTCATTCCCTGATTTGTCGGCAGAATTCTTTTCGCTTTTCGATGGAGCGTCTCCGCCTTTTTCTGTCCCACTTGGAATCGCCACAGTTGGCGGGGGATGAGGTGGCTGATTGTTTCTGCTTTCACCTTTTGATTCTGCCTCTGTACTTTCATGTACGACTAGCGGATCTTGGGGCTTTTTTCTCTTGTTCCTCTTTTTGTTTGGGCACTTGATCCTTATGTGTCCAAACTCTTCACACTTTTTGCATTGAACGTTTGGACAATTTTTGGTGTCATGATCGGTACGACGACAAATGAAGCAATTGCTTGATGTTGAAGCTGCAACGTTAGTTGCTCTTTCTCCTCCTGGTAGAAGGGACTCTTTATTTCCCCTTGTTAATGATGTTGCAACAGCTGCTGATGTGGTTGCTGCAGTTGCATTTACTGTTGCTGTTGCTGTTGTTGCTGCAGTTAAAGATGATGGTGTTGCTACACTTGCTGATGCAGTTGCTGCAGTTGCTGTTGTTGCTGAAGAAATTAATGTTGTTACAGAAGATGTTGCTGTTGTTGCTGAAGAAATTGATGTTGTTACAGAAGATGTTGCTGTTGTTGCTGAAGAAATTGATGCTGATGTGTTTGCTTCCGTCGAGGAGGATCCAGCGGACGTTGTGGAGGGAGGAAGAATTTCTTTCTTCACGGAGAAGGACGGTGCTGGTTCTTTAGGACAAGAGCCAGCTTGAGAAGGAGCACAAAGAGCTGGGGTCTTGTTTGTTGCAGGACCACTTCCGTTACTTTTTGAACTATCATCTTCCACCTTAATCTCTCTTTTGGGTTTGATATCAGGTTTTTCCTCTTTCACATCTTCTTGCGCGGAGAGTAGGAGGAGCATGTCGCCTTTCACATCATCACTGTCCATCGTGGCAGGAGAGCCACAATTCCTCTCAAGGAACTCGATCGCCCTCCTCCTGGTAACGAGGTCCGGCCTCACGTTCACTCCGCGCTGCCCCTCGCGGCCTCCGTTGCATTCAGGCGCCCAGCAGGCGTGCTCCGGGAACGCGGCAGCCTCCCCAGAGGCGCACCCCGCGCAGGCCAGCGCGCCGCAGCATGACGTGGACACCGCTTTTAGTAGGAGGGAGCCGCATATTGGGCACTCCAAGTGGGGAGGGGGAGGCCTGTCCTTGTTCGATTTTGACATATCTAAAAGGTTTTCGTATGCCATTAATTAGGTATTACGTTTCTCTTTTTTTGTCCAGCTTCATGCTACTTACTGCTTGCCTCGCTTGGAGAGCATCACCACAGGGGCGAATGTACAATTTCACTCTCGTTCTCCGTAGCTTCAAACTAGAGTGCTCTTTCATCCCTCATAAGCGAAGTGAAGCACAATTGTTTGGCAACAGGTAGTGGTGGAAGCTACACGTATATTCTCTTTCTGACTGCACCATCTGCTTCTGCTAGCAAAAGCGAAGCAGGAAGACGTTTCCCCCTTACCACCTACACAGTACCTGATTTCTTCTTTTCAGCTAAGCCCTCCAGTGAGGGACATCAGGTTTTGGCAGCAACAAGTGATTCTGCGGGGGTATCCTTTTTCTTCTCGGGTAGACGGCAGTCTCAGCAGCCAGAGCAGCAGGCCAGCAGCATACTAGAAGGAAAAGTAGGCAATAATCTGCGCACATTTACCTCTTCTACGTTATGCCCATCTTGTACACTTCCCTTGTATCGGTAAACTCTATGACAATTCTTTAAAACAGGTTTTCCTATATGTTCAGTACGTACAGTAGTTGCCGTAACAGAAATTATTTGGACTTTCTTTCAAAATCATATCTTTTTATTATTTTTTTATTTTAAAAAAAGTATATTTTCTAAATGCGTTTGTAGCACAATTTCCGCTGTATGCAGACAAAAACTCGTTGGGTAACAAGGTACTTTGGTAAATCTCTCAGATAATTCCAAACGCTCTGCCAATGACTTCGCCTTCTTGAAATTCACAGTCTTTCCCGAATTCGTCGGATTCCTCAGACTCACAAATAACGTTTGCTGGGTAACAGTTTTATGCAAAGATTCTCTTGGTGGGAGCAATTCACTCTCGCTAGGAGTTTCTTTGCAACTGATACGATAAAGGCCCTCTAGGGTAATGAAGGGGGGGACCAGCTTGACGGCTACAACAGTGTGGGGGTTGAAGATATTCGTGGTAGCTTTGTCTGTTCTTAATGTCAACTGTCTTGAGGTGGACCCCCCAGGATAAAGGGTTGTTTTCTCATGTAGCACCAAATCCGTAGAATACCGTAAGGGCCTGTAACAAAAAAGACAACTTTTAAGTCAAAACAAAACAAGTGGTACTTAAAACATTCATAATTTGTTGGAAAAGTACTTAAATAGCTGAAATTCGCAGAGGCTTCTCACCGAAGCATTTGACATCTGGCGATCGGGGAATCTGGAAGTATTTTTGTGGGTGCTGCTTGGGTTCCTGCTACCGCCAGGTGCTGCTTGTGTAAAACCAACTCCACATCCCCTCCTTTTTCGAAAATTCCCAGTCTTGGTATTATATCCTCTGTGCAGCCTGCCATTGCAAGCAGTCTCGTCACAGTTCCCTCAGGAGGATCTTTCGCTCTTGCTCGGTCCCCTTGATCTCCCATAAATTTGGCAGGTATAGTGTAGAAACCCTTGCTCCAAAGGAACTTTCTCACTGGACTCGTCACTTTGGCACGCAAGACGTAGGCGGGGCAAGAGCAGCACAAGACCAAGGTTTTAAGATTGCAGCAACAGTACTTGACCTGTAGTTCGGCAACTTTGGGCGAATTTTCGTTGGTCTTTTTCATTCCAACGCTAGTAATTTATCGTTCCCCTCTTCCAGGCGAATTATAGAACTTGTTTCTTTTTCGAGCTTCTCATTTGTTCTGTTTCCCCCGCATCCTGACTCCACATAATTGCAACATGTTTCCTCCCCTCTTTTTGCTACCGATTTTTCAGGGTCTTCTTATGCTATCCTGGGGTCGCATGATGACTTGTTCGGTTCAGTGCCGCTTCCTTTCACGGCGAATTTCTCTTGGGCTATATAGGGCGCTTCCTCCGATGGGAGTGTTTTTTCTATCTCTTCGTGGAAGGAAAGATTTGTGTGCATACGCGGAATGAGGAGGACTTTTTTCTTTGATTTTAACCGCTCCGCTTTTCTTTTGTGTAGGAGTACCAGTCGTTAAAGCTCTCTCGGATTTGCCAAAGTTTTTTCGCTCCCTTGATGATGAAGAAATATTTTTTTTAATTTTCTCCCTCAAGTCCCCTTTTCTAGGAGTGGAACCTTTGGACAGATAATCCGAGTCAAACTTTCTGCTCTTCACCAGGTAGAATTTCCCAATCTTTGTTGGGGCCTTTATGCTCACCGACTTTTTCGCGTTGCTGGGATTGATCAAGGTGACGTAGGCGCACAGGGGCCCACGCTTGTTCTCGCGGAGAGTGACCTGCCTCTCCTTGACGACAAGGGACCTGGCCTCGCCTTCCAAGTCCAACCACACGTCGTCCGATTTCCAAAAGGGCCTCGGGCGGTTACTCCTCGGACTCAGGGTGACCTTGCACTGGAGCTCAGAACCGGCCTTGAAGCGGAAGACTGATGACTCCCCCTGGTAGCACTGAACCCCATGTACCACGGCGGGAGTATTGTCCCTGGCGAAGAGGTTGCCTTGGCAGCAGCTCACGAACTGGCATTTTCCAAGGACGTCAGAAGCCGTCAACCAGACTTCCCTCCGCTGCTTCTCGTCCCAATGGAGAGCGAGGGAAAAGGTCCCGTCCGATTCCGTTCTTACAAGACTGGCGCGAGGAACGAGGTGAAGATACCTGGCCTCCGCCGACCTGAACACTTTGGCGAAGAATAAGAGTTCGTCCCCATTTGCAGCCGCCGTCAGCTTCACCTTCTTACCCCGCCCGACGAAGAAGGCCTTAGCGACCAGGACCACGGTTGATCCAGCCAGGAGCCTCACGAAGGTCTCCTTCCCCTCAGCGAGTCTCAGCTCAAAGACCGGACACCGGCGGCAGCGGGAGAGCAGCCCGACATTACGGCACTTGCACACTTCGGGAATTGAAGAATATTTATCCTCGACCGGCGAGGAAGACGTGGGCGAAACTAAATTCATTTCGGAGGAAGAAGCTTCTTTCTTCCCCAGTGCCCCGGATGTCTTTGGAGAGGTTTTTCCTGCTATTGTTGAAAGAGTTGAGGTCTTAGGTTCTGAAGCTAAACTTTCTTTCGAAAGCTGCCTGGAGGGAATTTTAGCTCTCTTTGGAGAAGTTGAAGCCTCTTGTGAGGGAGAGTCGCTTTTTCTCTTGCTTCCGTGGCACGTGTGTGTTGATATACTTGATAATGAAAATTCTCTGTGCTCTGGAGAACTCTTTCGTTTCTTCGGCAAGCCAGAGTCCTTGGAAGACGTAGTATTCTGTGCACTTGCTCCTTTCAAAGAGATCAATTTTTTGTGAAGATCTTGCAAGCGCTTTTTCAACTCTTGAACTTCATGTCCCTCCGCTTGATAATCGTCCTGGTCAGCAGTTCTTTTACTTGGTTCTTCTGGATCCTGAAGCTTTGCATCCGATGTTGAACCGCACTCCTTCTGAACGGAGCGTTCGT
>JAAUXU010052544.1_pt1 | contig 10395 bp, 9 predicted proteins | sample 7278151 | NCBI WGS metagenome assembly JAAUXU01 (sample SAMN14350113, study PRJNA611818) | marine sediment metagenome | isolation source: surface marine sediment (1.8m) | place: French Polynesia: Moorea | collected 2018-08 | reverse complement strand
CCCCCCCCCCCCCCCCCCCCCCCCCCCCCCCCCCCCCCCCCCCCCCCCCCCCCCCCCCCCCCCCCCCCCCCCCCCCCCCCCCCCCCCCCCCCCCCCCCCCCGCCCCCCCCCAACTCCCCCCCCTGCCCCGCCCCCCCCCGCCCCGGCGCCCCCCCCCCCCCCGGGGCCCCCCCCCGCGTCGTTTGTGTGCGCGTGCATGGATGAGTGCTGGCAATGACTTTCCAACAACAGCTATATGACTATCAGACGCTTTCTAAACTCGTCACACACATTCCACCTTGGGGATGATGTGATTTCGGTCTCACTCCTCCAAAATGCTGCTTTGAGAATGGAGAGTTTTTGAAAGCCATCAGCCAGATTGGATCATTGGATACCTACGTAGAGTCGTTGTCATTCCTTGAAAAACAGAGTCCAGGTCAAGAAAGCTCAATCTATAAATATCCCTCTTGCCAAGAGGCCAGAGGGGAAAAGAAGTGCAACTTTCTCGGCAGACGATGTCGTCCATAAGCAAGTGGAAGTATGAAGAATCCTGACGCTCCCCAGTCTTGTTGGCCCTGCTAAATAGCAGAAAAAGCCTTTGTTAATACAGGCCAGCAGATTTTCCTGACTCTTATCTCGGCCAAGCTTGGCCTTTCCTCCCTGAGGGTGGCCAAAGGGCAGATTCCCATTTTGGCCTTTTTCTCTCCTCCCCCATTTTTGTCACCATCGATGAAGAAAGAGGTTAAGAAAAGATAAAAATGAGGTGAAAAAAAGAGACTCGACCCAACCATCAATCTGATGATGATTTCTTGCCCCAGCAGCCACAACTGCAGACTCTCCAACTGCATACAAAGATGCAGTCGAGCTCTGAGAAATGAGAGCACACATTGAACAATCCGATAAGAAAATCCAATCCATGAACTTTTTCTCCCAGCTGAAAAACGTCTCATCCCTCTCCATTTTGACCGTCCGACCCCTTTTGTTCTTCGCTCGCCCACCCAACCACTTTTCCCTCTTCTCTCCCAAGGAAATGATGTCACTGACAGCAACGAAAGGGGGAAAAGCGTGCGCGCCCAGAAAGCCTAAGTGGGGCAATTTTTCGAAGCCTTTTCCACAGGAAGAAAAGAATTCATTTTCTTACACCTTCGTGGCCGATATCTTTGATGGGGGAAGGAAATAAATCTCCTCCACCTTGGACCCTTCTACAGATTTGTCCTCAAAAGAAAAGTGCCAAAGTTCTTTGTTGCCTAAAATGGGTTGATGCTTTCACACTTTAATTTGAAGCTTCCACAATGAAAAACTTCTGCCTGCCTTTTCTTCTTATCATGAGACGCTCTTCTCAATCCTCGTGCGTACCCAGGTTAAGCCAAGATTGGTCCTCTCTCCATATTTCCTATGATCCCTCCACTCTTTGTTTACCTACACCAGAGTAGGGCTCGTTTGCCCAGAGTCCATTTAGGACCAGGGGAGCCTTTGCAACATAGTCATCAACAAATGGACTGGGTGCTCCTGGACGGACTTACATAGGGAGCGGGAGGCACAGTACATAAGTGACGTTCAACTTTGGCTCCCTCTCCGCTGAACAAATGCAGTCAGTGCAGTTACAAAGAGAACAAGTGTTGCACTCCATGACAACAGCGCACTCAGAGATGCCTACGCACAAAACGCTTACCTATTATTGATGTGCTCACACTCTGTTTGGAGAACACTTGTGCTGAAAAATGTATTGGGTAACTTTTTTTCGCTTCGTTGTTTTGTCTCGTGGAGTTCTAGGTCTCCTGAGCAAACCTCCATCCAACCTCTACAAGATTGTCGGATCGAGGATTTAATTATTTAAGCTTTGCTCTGGCGCAGTCAAATTGGATGGAAGGGATTCCCATCAGCCTCGGTCTCGCACACGCACGCACGCACGCACGCACGCACTGAGCACGCGACAGCAGCCATGGGCAGGCAGGCGGGCAGGCACGTCACCATCGCCACAGACGATACAGTGACAAGAGTAGACGCAGCAAGAAGATGGTGCAAGCCTTGCTTTGGATGGAGGATGAGTGCATAGAAATGCCTCGCCTCCATATGGCAGCCGTGCATTCTTGCCCATATGCGGGACATGAACCTTGAGGGATTTCCTGCGTGCTTGCCTCAATTTGGCGCACCAGCAGAGCGAAAATGCTGCGCCTCTCCTCTTTTTTTGGGGGGAGGGGGGGCTTAACAGTCATCTGGACGAAGATGTTCGCCTTCCTGCACTGTCATGGCTTGCGGCGATTACACAGGTCAAATTTGTGGCAGAAATAACCCTTCCTTTAAGCGGGCAAGAGCTGCAAACACGAGTTTGCTTTCTCTCCAAGTAGCTATTTCATCTTTGACAACACTTGATTTCATTACTGCCCATCTCTTCATTTACAATTCCCGACCTTGGGCAGAAGCAACGAGCCAGGAAGAAGATTTCTCTCGATGCCAGTGAGCAAATGGTTCAATTGAGCAGGAGAAACAAAAAAAAAGGACAACTTGACTTCTGCTGCACCCAGACAGAGGGATAAAAAGGGCTGAAGAAGCGTTCTGTCGTCTTGGGTCCAGCTTCTTCCCATCATATTTGCTCAGATCACATTTCTGGGGCCGACCACGAGTGCAGCTTGCCAAAGGTCATTTGGGTTCGTAACAATACATTTGGGCAGCTCGTATGACATCACTCAGGTCCTTGGAGCAGAGTGCAGTCAAACTCCTTCAGACATTGTTCATTGCGCTGGATCTGGCTCTTCACCATGAGCCAAAGTGTCAATTCCATAAGCCAGGTGGATGCAAAATTTGCCACAGTTGCACACTCAGTTCCGGCTGGTGCGATTGGGCCAATGTGCACTTGGGAAAAGCCATGTTTCAAAAATACTCATTTCGATATCCACCCAGGATGCTTTGAACAACAGTTCGAGGTCAGTGACCGCAGGCAACGTTTTTCAAAGAATCATTCTTCGTTTACTCGATCCACTTCTTCTGTCATCTGTTTTTTGTCAAATCGAGCCTTGAACTTGCCTCCATATTCAACTCTTCACTGAGAAACACGTGAAGGAAAGTAACTTCGGTCACGATTTCCACCATTCTCATTTTTTTCACGCTCTTTGTTCATTGGACAATGAACGCATGGCTACAGCAGTGTCCGGACATAAATACTGACTGTTGCCCCAGCACTGACATCACAGCGCCATTTTCATATATGCTCGGGTTATTATAAGACTGGCAATCTTGCCCACCAGCCGACTCCACCCTTGCTGGGTGTCCTCCCACTTCTGGACTGCTCAAATCACGCTTGGCGCTCAACCCTCCACACACGAAGCTGATCTCGCACTTCACACTCACCATGCAATCCGTGTCGTCCATCCGCACCCGGATCGCAGCCATTTTGTCTCTACTTTTGAAATTGGCTGCTCCGGACTCTTCTCTCCAGCGTAGTGATGGCAGCGGGCCATGAGTCGACGGATCGAGCCGCAGTTGGGCTTGCCTGGTTTTCCTGGCTCAAGTCCACCCCTACTGACCTTCTTCTCTCGCCTGAGATATACAGTACATATGTAGCTACTGAGTCATACTGATAGTGCGTGGACCACGATTTCGGCCTCAAAGCGGCCTCAGATCACAAGAGCTTTGGGATCACTTCCAAGCTCTTTGTTGACGATCAGTGCGACGGTTGGGGCGCGCATGGCCTGACTGACAGACAGACAGACAGACAGACGGACGGACAGAGATATTGTCATCATGTATGCATGTACATAAGCGGTGTGTGTGTCCGTCTGTGCGTACATATGGCCCTTGCGCTCGCCACTGGCACAAAAGTTGGACACGCGCACACACAGACGTCAGTAGGGGTTGCCATCTGGTCGAATGTAGTGAGGATGGACGGACAAAGGTCCTACAGCTCTGTGTCAGCTTTGAACATTGGTCTGGAAAAGGCATGGCAAAGTCTTGAGTCAGCTCAATTGATCCGCACAGGTTGTGCTTGGATCAAGAAAACATTTCCAAGTATCATTAAAAATGAATGGAGCGGCTATTGTATGTGCCGGAAAAGCTTTTAGTGATCATTGTTCACTATCGCTGCAATACACACGAAAAATCATGTGTAGTGTTAATTTATTTCAAACTAGACAGTGGAGAGAATATTCAGAACATCAGCTGTCATCATCACTCAGCAACCAATTTTAATCTCACTTTTCAATGAAAACACGAGAAAAGCTGAATAAAAGAGAAAGTAGAAACTTCGCTTACTCCGTCGCTGTAAAAGTAAAAAGTGTATCTTATAGTTGTATACGTTCGTCTGGGCCAGAAGCACTTGACAACTGAGTTTGCATTTCAGACAAAAATGTGACACTATCATTATTTACTTTCATCTGGACTGGACACTCTCGTGGGCATTCTAAACCTCTTGGGCCGTGATGACCCGAGTGAGGGTGGGGGAGGGGGAGAGGTTCGCACTTCAAAATCCGAACTCAGGTGTCAATTGCTACATTGCGGACTGCGGGTGCTTCGAGAGCCCCATGAACTTGACGGACGGGGCCACGTCGTCTTCCAACGCCACGTGGCGGTCGGTCCTGCTGTTGCGGACGGGGTCGACGGTGAACGTCCTTTCGTCGCTGAAGAAGATCACACGACCCGGGGGGGGGGCGCTCTTGATGTTGCTGAGGAGCTTTGCGGCTCGAATGATGCGATGATGCCTCACTTTTACAGTCAACCGAGGTTTTGCCTGCCTGACGAGGGCCTCCTTCACCTTCCTCCGGATGGTGCGCTCATCCACGCCCAGGTCCTTTGCAATCAACCTCATTGACATCGTCGGGGACTCCACCAGCAAGTCCTTCACCTCCTGCACTGTTGTAGTGACCGGACAACCTGCCTCCAGGGCGTGCCCGCGCCCCTTCCCTTCCTTGACCCTCTTCGTGATGTTGAAGACGGTCTTTTTGCACGCGCCAGTCTGCTTGATGATGCTCGAGGTCGACAAACTCGCGCGGAGGAAATGTCGCAACCTCCCGTCTTTTGGCCTCCATGACGTTGTCATTTCAGCTATCGACTTGTATTTTTTTATAAACCCTGTTAGCATGATAAACTTGCAGGAAAAGGTGGAAAGTTTGATTTTGGGCAGCCCCGAGTTCCTGAAAAACCGGCACGAAAACAGCCCAAAGGATTCTGCCGCAATCGGTACAGTCTGCTCACAGTAAATAAGACACGCACATTAACAAAAAAAACCCCACATTATACTACAAGCTTGCGTCTGGCTGAGTAAGTGGCATCGTGCGAGCTCTTTTTGCATTTTGAGGCCTTGACGACCCTCGGATTGTCAAGGCTCTAGCATCACTTATTTATCCACGATGTGGCATCAAAGTTATGTACTGGAGCAGAGTTTTCAACAAAAAAGTTTGGCTGCATTGTAAAGAAATGAGTCGTCCTAGAGCAAAAGTGCACATCAGTTCCGTTTTGGAGGAGCTTCTCAGCTTTCCATAGCTTTCAGCCTCCAGCTTTCTGTAGCTCAATCTAGTCAAAAGTTGTGGCTGAAAAAATGGACTGTTTACTACACTTATTCCCTGCAGAATGTCATAAAAGTTGGCGTTGAAGGTGCACATAGCAAATGGTCCCGCGGTTTTTGTTAAACCCTATTGTCTAACGTTCGGGTTAAGCTAATAGCCCAGGCGATATAAAGGCCATTTTGAAAAAAAAAGTACCCTCTCCAGCTGGGCAAATGTACGTGGTCAGGCCTCTGCAGGTACTCAAAGCAGATGACGAGAGGTAGATGGAGTGAAATAAAATACCACCTGAAAAAATAAGCCGCGAACATTTTTTCACAGTTTTTTTTAAGGCACACTAGTTCAGTATGAGCTACTAGTAGGGGGTGCCCCTCCTAGTGCCCCTCACCCCTCCTGTCAATCTATCCCCTCATCCTTGAAACCTACCTACATTGGTGTTCCTTGGCAAGGGGGGAAAAAAGGCGACTCATTTTTCATAAGAAATTTGTTATTCTGCGGTGCGGAAGGAAGGCCCACCCGTCAGGCATCAGTGCCGCAGCTGTTGCAATCAGTCTGGCCTAACTCCTGGCCGGGACAAGCTCGGTACCGGACTCAATGGCAACTCTTAGTCCAGGCTGAGTGCGCAGCCTGGCGCAGGATATATACGTATGCGCAGGATATCGATGACGTCTCCGTATCTTTAAATTACTCAGCAAATGATGGGACAGTTCTGCAATTGCTCGATACTGATGCCGATATCGATGCGTGGCACGAGAGGGAAGAGTGACAGCAGATTTCTGTGCGTCCAGTGTTGCTCTGGCTGGCAAGTACAGTAAGTGTAGTAAGCCAATGACCATGGAAATGGAGTAATCGACGCTTTTTGGGTTGGTCAAGCTGCTACGTCAAGAATGTCTGCCCGAGTCTGTCATCTCGTTGCAAAGAGCAGTTGCCTCTGCTGGTCTCTCTGCTTAGTCTCCAGCAACATCTTACGTAGGCAGGCTGTCCAAACACCCTGAGTCTTTTTATTTCTCACCTCAATGTTTTCTGCAATATTGCCCCGTTTAGGCCCGCTTCGCAGGCTCACTGAACCTGAGCAGGCCTATCCAGATGCGTCCAGACTCCACGGAAGATTAACCCTACGTAGGCGCCGGACCAGACTGGAGCCAAGATCATTCTGGGGACGCGACGTCAATCAGAGCATTGACGGGTAGCGAGGCTAATTCCGCTTCCTCCCCAAGGTGACCGTGTCCAGTTTCAGGACTTTTGGCACGTCTTTTTGCTAACTTCTGCCTCCCCACAAAGATGAGGAGCGAGCAAAACTACATCAGACGGTTGCAAACTTAATTGAGCAAAATGTACGAGCTCAACTACCCAGACCGCTATTAACTGAGGCAGATTAGGTATGTAAATTGCTGCCATGGCACTTGACCCCCACCCCCTGCAGGTACTTGACCTCCTGATCTCGCGCTGAAGGCTCTTTTCTGGCCAGTGCAGTGCCAAGGCCTTGTCTTCCTCATGTCAGTGCTGCTACTGCTGACATCAAACATCTCTCAGCTCCTTGGCAAAAGCCACGACCTGTCTCAGCTCAAGGAGTGGAGACTTTCTGGAGTTGATGACTCCATACAAGTTGGGAGGTTCCTTTCTTCTTCTTTTTTTTTGTAAAATGTCAATTTTGCCAGTGCCAAGTTAGTTTGAAGAGAAATGCGGGCATCTGGCAAGAAAAGCGCCGGTTGGGTTGTCCGCGGTGGCAAAATTGTCGTAGCCATAACTTGTCCAATACCATTGTGAAATGCCCTCAGCTGCTAACCATTCCACAAGGCCCACGGAGGGAGGCCTTTGGGTACGTCTCTTTCCGGGGGAGGACGTTCATTGGGCCAATTTATTTGACGCTGGATTGAGAATTGCGGCCTTCTACTCAGAGGGAAGAATCTCTCCAGGCATTTTGTGTTCTCCCTCCTACATTTTGCACTGCGAGAAAAGAAAGGAAGTTCTTTCACTCGCCAAAAAAATGACATGACCGAGGAAATTAGAAAAAAGATTGGAGGTGTCGTAGCTGCTTGGGCCTATTCACGTGGTGGCGGGAGGAAGAGTCATATTTAAACGCACTTGCCTGAGGCAGTTAAGTTTGGGCTGCACCGGCCACACACGCGTTTGTGTCACCCAAAAGAGATAGCTCAAAAAGTACCTCATCATCTGGGCAGAAAATGCCTCCATCCAGTGTGTTTTAGTGCAGATAAAACGGGTGGACGAAAAAAAAATTCGTGATTTCCCTCCGTCCCGGCGGGAGAGTGCGGGAAAGCAGCGGGTGGGATTTATGCGCCAATATTCTTGGTAACGTTGCTACGTTCTTTTTGGTACAGGGTGAGGCGGATTCGACGCTCATCACCCTGTGCGTATGTATGAGACGAGAACAAGAAATGGATTCGCTCGGCCGAGTGCAACGTGAAGAATAAGGCGCACACGTTCGTTCCCTCTTTCTCACACAGCGAGGGTCCGAGTGAATAAGAATGGGTGTGAGAAATCAGGAGTCATTCCACGTGTGATTGGACGAGCCAAAAAAGAAAAGAAAAGAAAAGAAAAAGAAATTGTCTGGCGTATGCAGATGGGGCTTCTCCTAATGGCAGTGATGATCACTGGGATCAAGTGTGTGTGTGCGTGTGTGTGAGAGGGTGCGTGCCCACACACACACACGCACACACACACGCACACCGTGACCACCACCAGTGTGAGCCAACAAGAGGGCGCGAGGTGCGAGTGGAGAGGCCAACCCGATACCGCTCAAGTGGTCAATGCTCTAGCTTAATGAACACTTGTTGGATGACTGCAGCTCCATCTCTCTCTCTGCTGTCTGCACCAGCTGGTGGAGGGTCAGACGCACTGCACACACTTTATGCAGCGCTGAACATAGCTGTCATTGACGCATATGGCACGAAATGCTCGTGGCTCTTGCACTTTCTCCTTTTTACTGCCATCCTCGCAGTCACAGCAAGGTAATAGAATGAATTGCTTTTGGGTGGCCACATGCGGATTAAAGGGATTTTCGTGAGTATCGAATCAAGAGAGAGACCATTTGTTTCATCCTATGAGTGGGGCCTGGATCATGACGGCAGCTATGAGAAAGAGAAAACTCCGCCAAAGTCCGACGACAACAACTCGTTCACACGTGGAAACGGGGTATTCTGACTGCACCCAGGGTGGGTGTGCGAATCAATCAATGGGGGTCTCAATGGAAGCGCTTCTAAGGGACGTCTCAATGCACGCAGCGAACACGCGCGTGACACAATAAAATCCCCCGCGGCGTCGGCGATGGCGATGGCGATGGCGATGGCGACGGCGACGGCGTCCAAAGGCATTGTTTTCCGGTCTGTGTCCGTTTCTTTTTTTGGGGGGGGGGTGACTGTAATTGTTGGGTCGCGACATGGAACAACGAACAACTGTGACCACGGCCATATTTTCTCTCCAATGAGCGTCCGGAGCTCGTAGCTTCTGCTTCATACGACCCTGGAAGAGGTGTCGTCGTGAGGGACGTTTGAACAAGTGCCAACATTTGTTCTGGCATCTTTTTGGCTCACACTGCAACAGCTGCCCGAGAGCGATAATTGGTGGGAGGCGAATGAGAAAAGCTTCTCCTCCCCCCTGGATGTTTAGTGCGGTTCTGACAAAGATGCCGAATGAAGAAATTATCTTGATTGAGAGGACCAAATGTTCTTCTGCCAGGTTCGCATATTATTGTGGGTTGTTTTTTGCTCGTCAAGGGTGTTTCGTTGGTCGTTGTTTTTTCTTCCCGTGCCAAAAAGAGATCGCGCTGAATGGAGACATGATTGCAATGAAGAAGAATCCTCTGGGGAGAAAGAAATAACTTTGGCGCCGGAGAAATAAACATCGAGCAAAAAAACTCTTCCCCCTTTTTTGAAAAAGAAAAAAAAACTTCTTGAAAGGTGTGTTTCCCTTGTCAGTCTCTTGACTCAATTTGCAAGATTTCCTGGAGACAAATTGAGAGGAGGGGAGAAAAATCTGGTCGAGTTGTAGAGTGGAAAATTGAGAAATCTTCACCAATTTGCTGCTGCTGCTGTTGCTGCTGTTGCTCCTGCTGCCCTTGACAAAAGTCCCTCCACCATCGTGTGCAAGCAGAACTTTGTTCGATGACGCAAGCAAAAACCCTTCCTGCAAGTAAAACTCGTTCAGACTAAGCGATCCTTAATGAGCCCCTTAATTTCTCGCTCGTGAATTCGGTTTCTTGCCTGCTTTTAGCAGCGTGACCATAAAAAAGCCTTTTGGCATCACTGCCTATCATTGCCCATAAAAAGCCCGTTCATCCGAGGCTATTTATTAGCCAAGGTGACTGAGATGATGATAGCCTCTTACTTAATAAGGTCGTGCTTTGCTCGATCGCTGCGTTCTGGCTGGAAATGAGTGCAAAAAAAGAAGAAATTGCAAGTGGTGGCAGGCCCAGAACTGCAGTGCTCGTGTGTGGCTCTCCAGCGTCTTCTCGTGATCAAGTCGTTGTTCCAAGTCAGTGTAATTATTAAAGCGATCGCTTCCGAGGCTTCCCAAGCCGTAGGTGAAATTGCGTCCGGGATTTTCTTAATTGTCGCCCAATGCAAATGAGGATTTGGCTCTAATCTTTCATTCGGGGGTCTAAAAGCTTCCTGGCAATTGGGGGCGGTGCAAAAGGCGCGGTTGCCTCAGCACAATCCGGAACAAGGGAGTCAAGACGGCCAGAGTAGAATTCAGTTTGGCGCTGTCGTCCTTGCTGTCCTCGTCCCTCTCCTCGGAGGGATTTTCTGCCCTGTAGACGCTTCCCAACTGTGGACTTTGTGCCAGCAGCTGGAATGACTCATTATGCATGCTTCTGTTGGCCTTGCCGGAGGAGACGCCGGCGGCGTGGTTGGCGTGGTTGGCGTGGTTGGCGTGGTTGGCGTGGTTGGCGTGGTTGGCGTGG
>JAAUXU010042407.1_pt1 | contig 10396 bp, 12 predicted proteins | sample 7278151 | NCBI WGS metagenome assembly JAAUXU01 (sample SAMN14350113, study PRJNA611818) | marine sediment metagenome | isolation source: surface marine sediment (1.8m) | place: French Polynesia: Moorea | collected 2018-08 | reverse complement strand
TCCTCCCCCCCCCCCCCCCCCCAGGGTCAAACGTCACATATTGGGTTTCTTTTAGATGACCACAGACGCGCCTCGAGTGCAACGCGTGTGCCGTCAAAAGCCCGCTGCCGTCCGCTGGTGGCCCCTTTCATGACTCACACGTCGTCGGCCGACATGGGAGTGGCGGAGTTGAGATAAATCATGGATTAAGCAGCGTAATTGAAGTCAATTAAGTGAATTCGAGGCATGAGGTCAGGAGAAGGGGAGGGGGCATCATTAGTACTTGCCAGCGGCGGCGGCTTGGGCGGCTTGGGCGACGGCGGCGGCTGCGGCCAGAAGTGTTTAATGATTTCTCTCTCTCTCTCTCTCCCTCACCATAACCGGGCAGGAATGGGAGGAAAGGTTCTTTTATTCTCTCGCCCTCTCTCATCTTTATGGCTTGGTTGGGCGCGCGCCTCCTCCTCCTCGTCGTCGTCGTCGTCGTCGTCGTCGTCGTCGTCCTCCTCCTCCTCCTCCTTCTTAATGATTCGCCCCTTTTTGTGGTGCCCGAGGTGGGTTAGGTACATTAGGTACATACGAGGACGAGGAGAATTGGTTCGTAATTAAGGTTAGAGACTCGTGGGCTTCGCCACATTAATGAAGAAATAATAGTCCTGAGAGATTATTATCGTGAGCTCCACGTGGGCGAGGCTCCAAGGCAGACAGGCCAGGGAATTTATGATTTGGTCTTGATCATCTCTGTTAATTGGGACGATGGGAAGCGAAGCAAGGAGAGAAAGTTGGTTCTATGATGAGTCACATGCCAAGAGGATTTCTTGTGGGGAGGAAGAAAAAAAAGGTAGGCGAGAAGAAGAGAGATGTCTCTTGTGGCCCAACAGTTGGCCTTCCCCGAAGATCGATCTGGCAGAAGTGCCTCATTGGCAGGTGTTTGTCGATGATCCCCGTATGAGAGTGGCTCTCGGCAGGCGATCCCCAAGGAGGGGACCCGATGTCGTCTTCTTCTGGGGTGCCCAAGGCAATCCTCGGCATTGCCAGGAATCCCGACCTCAGAGTGATTGACTTGTTCATTACTCACTGATTGAATCTTGTGTTGATTGCATTAGCTCCGGTCTCCAGCCAGAGGCCCTCCTGCGGGCACTTGGTGGGTGGGCATAAGAACAAGTATTTTTCCCCGGAAAGTTTAGTAGAAAAATGCCAAAAATTTCCTCAACTTTTCCCAAGAGGGTACCGAAGTCCACCCAAACCAAAGTCTGCCTTGATCAGCTGCAAAATGATCATGTGTGGGTGTGTCAAGTAGCTCTTTGTGTTTGCTCATCCATTCCTGAATGGCGTCGCCATCAGCACCTCCTCCTCCTGAAGTAAATGAGTCCCTCGACGAGTGATCGACCATCAATGAATGCCACAATCCTCCTCCCAACCTCCTGGCGAGAGACACCCAAGACGCAGCAATGCAGAGATTTTTTTTTTTCCCATGAGGTCTGTCTCTTCACCCCGAATGCTTTTGTGTGGATTCATGGCATTTTCCTGCCCATCACGACTGACCCTGACCGCGGTTTGCAGTGATGTTTTGGCAAGGCCTGCATATTGTTGAATTCTTTAAGAAAAACCAGTAGGAGATTGTTTGCACGATGACGAAATTTATTATCTCTCCCCTCATCAATCTCCGCAGGTTGCTCGAGCCCCCTTTTCATCGAGCTCGGTAAACGTTGCTGTTGATTGAACCGGGCTTTTCTGCTCAGATGCCGGGAGATTAGATTCGTGGCACTCTGGGAAAGAATTCATTGTCTGCGTCAGGTAATTAACATGGCCGAAGCCAGGCCAGAGGCCTGAAGAGCCAGGCAATCTCACGTCCTGGCTGGACGTGTCCCCGTCGCACGAGGTGCGGGGCAGCGCCGACGGCCACCACGCACTCAGCAGTATTAAGCTTTCTCACGCCCACTTGTTTGTGACAATCGTGCACCTTTTCTTACTGGTTGGAGCACGACGCATTCGTGCACAAGCTTGAGAGAGTCATGGTGCTCGGCGGCAAAAAAATCCCCCGTGAATTCGATCCCGGCGCAATCATCTGTCTCTGTCACCCAATTTACATAACGGCCCTCCCATCTGTGGCCTGACACTGTCGCCAAAAGGCCACCCAGCTCCGCTCAGTTTGAGCCAAAGCCATGTGCGCACGACTAAGGATTTTTCACCGGCGATAACTCTCCAGTGATTCACGACGATGCCACCATTGAAAATGGTCTTCTGGTTGGATAAGAGAGATATTCATTGGATTTAAAGTTCCTGCTCCTCTCTCTCTCTCTGTCCTCATTTTTGGCTGGGGTTAAGCAAGTTTACATGAAGGATACAGGGTGACTACGGTCATGGGTGCGAGGCTAAGTCCTCTTCCAACCCTCAATCGACCAGTCTGGGGGAGAGATTACTTTGGCCTATCCACGGAGCACCAGGCGAGGATAGGATTTTTGACTCTGCGAAGAGTTTTGTGGCTCATACGACTCAGTGCCAAGTTATGCAGCACGTTGTGCATTGCGCCACCTCATATATAGCACGGAGGGAGGGAGGGGGCTGAAATACCTGACTTGTGGACTTTTTTGCCCTACAAAGCAGGTACAACGCCAATCATTGTAATAAGCCAGTCCATGATCTCCACTTAGTCGATTGTTCCAGCTAACAGGGTGACCCAGCTTTGAAGGCCATCGGGGATCCTCGGTGAAGTTCTCTTGAGCACGCCCCAATTTAGGCACTTTGCAGGTCTCGTCATTTGGATTCCGCACGTCAAGAAACGGTAACAAAGTTCACCCAGAGATCATTAACACCAATTGCCCTCGGAGAAATTCCTCTCTTTTCCTGCAAAAGACTTCTCCATCATCTCTTAATTAAGTTGATGCATGACCCCCCCTTTTAGAAATGACCCCCTCATAGAGTCGTTTTCGCCCCCTGGGCAGAGTGATGATGAACAGCGCGGCCTCCATTTAATCTGGAATTGCTTCCAGCTCATAAAAGTGTTCTGCTAATCACGGTGTCACCGTTCCATTGACAAGAAAGGGTTTACAATGCAAAAAAAGCGCAGAGCTTTATTGTTTCTGGCTGCTGCCTCAGCCTCAACGACGAGAAGTCGGTTACGCTTTGTCTGCGTTCAACTGCGCTCATGCACACACACTTTCGCCGGCTGAAATAATTTATTGCACTCACGCACGCATGAAATGGCTGGAGAATTATTCTACCAGACAAACCTCGAGAGAGAGAACTTGATGATGTCTGGGTCGGTCAATGAATAATAGCAATAATTCCTTAAGTCACCTCTATGCTAATTCTCTCTCTGTCTCACACTCTCTCTCTTTCGCCTGAGGCTGCCAAGGTTTCGTCCTCGCAACAAAATGCTCACGAGAAGCGAGCGCGGTCTTCTTTTGAGTCCGTCAGTCATTCTGGCCTCGGGCCACTTGGCGGGCACAAAAGCCGGCGAAAATTAGGCAGATTAATTCTCAGCCTAACGATTCCAGACATACTCTGAGTAGAAGATAGTTGAGAGACCCTGATCTTACACTGACCCAAAAATTCCTCTGGGGTGTGAACGAAGATCGTCAATCAGGAGTCGAGTGGCCAGGCTTATTTCGCAATTAATACATCACGGAGCGTTGGGAGCAACCAGTGAACACTTCCAAGTTGTCTTTCCTGCTACTAAAGGAAAGTTTTTGCTAGGCCAAAGTGGGTGATTGCGTGTCAAATGTACGTGCTCGATAAACGCCAGATGAAACGTGCTCGGACCCATGGCACATTACCCACTTACTTTAGGGATCTCTTAGCCCAAAGATACTCTGAGCCGTGAAAATGCACTCGGAGGAGGGAAAATTGAAGCTCTCGGTTTCACCACTGGGGCGACCGGCTTCTAATTCACGGGCCAGCAATTACCCCGAAATTAGTCTGCCCCGTGAAGAAAGACTCGGGCAGGCAGGCAGGCAGGCAGACGCACGGCAAAAGCAGCTCTATATGGGCGCGCAGCGAGACCGCCTCAACCAACCTGTATAATTTAAACGCGAGGTGTCGGAAAATGACTCAATTTGGAATTGCAGCCAGCTCTTTTAGTCGTATGAATAAGCCGGGGAGGATTTCTTAGCTTGGAAAACCTACGTAAGCACTGGGTGCGCCATATTTGGCTCTTAACTTTTAGGAACAATAACTCGCACTGACTCTGGAGGATTCAGCATCGCTCGATCGCTGCATGCAGCTCTGGACAAGGTTTCGCCAACAATTGTGTCAAAATAGTGCATCAAGATTGCACAACTCTGCACTCCACTTGGCAGAGGTTGCATGATAAGAAGATGAATCAGTTGTCGTGCACGAGCTGATGGACTGATCAATAGGCTGATCTGAATTTTTGGCAATTTTGGAAAATGCACCTGCAACATCGATGTCAAGGTGTTACTTGATATACAATGGAGCCCCCAGCCAAATGCTGTTTTTTTTCATGGCCCAAGCGAATAAGGCCTACGGCCCAGTAAAGAGTCCCTGAGACAGTGCATCATAAAGTGCTTAGAAATATTGCCAAGACACTAGTACGTTGCCAGCAAAACTTCATATGTGGTCAGCTCCTTGCTGGCCCCCTTGCACCCGATGGAGCGGTAGCAGGGCTGCGAGAGGCTCTCCCGGGCGTGCTCCAAGCTCACGGCGGCGCACCCGGCGCATGTCCATCTGTTGGTCCGTACACAAAGTGCTTCCTGCAATAAAGATGGAGCCGCTCTCTCGGTAAATGTCTCTTGCCGTAGTCATGTCTTTGTGTCACGTGTATGTTTTGCCAGTCAAGTGCTTCCGCCTATTACCAGGCATTTAAAGCGAGTCTGGTCCCAAGAGAGGGCAGAGAACACATGCACGGAGCACGCGTGCCTGAAAGAATTCCACGCGCGTTGGACATGAAAATGGACGCAATCCATTGCCAAGAAGTCGGCGATTGCGCCGATCACGGTGATCGGAGCAGTTGCTTCTCCTCTAATTGCATCGCCATTACTTTCGTGGCTTCTCCGTCCTCGTTGCTTCTGGCAGCTCAATTGTCTTTTCGTCTCTCTCGGCTGCGTTTCTGTAGCTGTCACAACAAGGCAGAGTGGACATTGCTCGGACGTCTGCCAGAAGTAGACGGGGCAGGCATGCACTCACGCAACCCGGGGGGGGGGGGTTGAGGGTTGGGGGGTCGCGCCACTCAATAAGGCACGTGCTCATGTTCAGACACACACACATGAGCGTGTTCCGGAAGTAGTCGGAGATGCTGGAATTCGCCAGCGATGACAGCAGAAGCATCGAGACACGCCAATTAGGAGAAATTTTGCAGACAGCTTTTGTTGCTCTCTGGCGTCCGAGAGTCTCTGCGCAGAGTCCATTACTTGAAGTCACCCAGTCAATCAGCCAGAGCATCTTGGGGTCTCACTCGTCAGAAGTCTGCATTCTCGGCTCTTGCACGAGCGCAGTGCACGTGATGCAGGGGGGGAAGTCCGAGAGGCTCTGCCAAAAGATCTGTGTTCCAGGCCGAGCAGTTAAGGAAATTGCTCCTTTCTGTGCCCCATCATATTCGTCTTTTTAGGCATGAGCAATAGCGAAGACGTCATTTTCCCTGGACGCGTCAACTCGCGTGCGCGGATCCGGTTCCACATACGCGCGCCAGAGAGATGCAATCATGCAGAAACACCTGCTCAGAGAGGTTCCCCATACGCACGACGCATATGCGAACTTCTGTCAGGACGATGCAATAAAGTGTCTCTTCGTTGCCGCGATAAAACTCGATAATGAAACTCCTCGTTACAGGGGGAGAAAAATTGGCTGATACTCGGTACACTTCATCATCCCACCTCGTTAAGGCCGACGCCTTATTACGGCACGTGGTGCACACGTTGCCGGCCGCGCACCTGTACCACACGCCAAGGTCCTGTCCAGACGGAAGAAATGCTGCAAGCAGTCCTGGGACACCCTTACATCTCAATTCTCTACCCCGTCTCCTGACCAGAATTTCTAAAGGCGTCGCTCCGGAGATGCTATCACTTGAACCACGTAGACTCGGCTAGCAGCAATATGATTATCATAAAATGAGGCCACTTTTTTTTACAAGCCGCCAGTTTTACGTGCAACCAGGGAAAGGACCGAGGGGCAAAAAAAAGCAGGCGAAAAAATAGAGGGGTACGTAAGTTCTTGGCAGAAGGACGAAGAAGAAGATCTCTCATATTTTGAACTCTCCAAGTGCTGATGTCGCAATATAGTCACACAAAGTGGGAATATCTTTCTTTCAGTCATTTTTCCACGTGAGCTGCAGCCAATGCAAGACTCGGTCTTTTGTCGGACTGAGGGGGGTTTCTTATCCACTGTGGGGAGAATAAGGGAGCTGAGATAACGCTACTTGGAGGTGAATAGGGGAGGGGAGGGTGTATCAAAAAAAGATGCTTACATCGATCGCAGCAGAGCTCCTCAAGTCAGGCAAGTTTGTCGTAGCATCAGCTCAGAAGAAGTATTATTTAGTCTGAATGACTAATTCTTTCTCTCTTGTGCACGTCACTAGTGGCTGTCACTGACTCACTCACGTACTGCCAACGGTTGCTAACGAGAGAGTAGCAGCGGTAACGATATCCGGTGATGCAAATATACAATCTAACCCTTTACTGCCAACATATCTGACGCAATCGACACTTTACGTCCTCATGAGACGACTCGGGACATTTCTCTCCCTCTGTTTTGGCAGCTGCCAATTGATTACTGCACAGGTCTTTGTCAGAGCGAATGCGAATCCTGACATTTCGGGCAGAGAAACGCCCGTGTTTAGCTAGGAAATGGGTTATGTGAGACATCGACACGAGCAAAGCCGATGTAGACAAGTCTGGCACATGCCTTAAGGTCAGAAACAAGAGACTTTGAAGTGTTAGCAACCAACTTGGCCCAACTTGACTAAGCAGCAGCACATTTATGGATGTAGTGAAACCCGAGACGCAAAGAGGTCCATGGGGAGAAAAGTGGGTAGTAAAACACGACGACTACGTCGTCAGGACGTGCAATGTCAATGGGTGCGACGTCCTCGACGTGTGTGACATCGTCAACGCCAACAACGTCAACGTCACTTGCGTCACGAGATATCTCCAGCCAAGGAAGTTGGAACCCAGCATCATCCAGTCAAGGCGTCCCACGAGACCAACGCATCATTAAGTTGCTTTAATAACGGTCATTCAAACGCTTCCTTTTTCCTGTCACACCCCGTAGTGGGGAGGGAGGTGTTCGGAATACATTTTGTCTTGAGTCTCGATTGTCTCCGTGAGTCTGACTCAAGTCCTCGAGTCAATTTCCATCAGCCTTAGGGATGCGTCGGGCTACCTTTTCTTCCAGCTCGGGTCGGACTGACTAAGAATAGCTCCAAGCCTGCGACCTTTCGAGCTCGGGCAATGGATCGAAGCATCTCTAATCAGCCGCCGTTCTCAGTTACCGTTCCGGCATCCCAATCTCAACGTTACACACAACTTAATACTCTCGAGATGAAGGAAGAACATCGTGGAATCCTCCGGTCCGTCCGACCTCCGGGATACCACCCCGTCGGCGGAGGTGCAGGACTTGGTCCAAGCAACTCCACCCGGACCGTTCGTTCCCGAGGACCTGGCGGACTTGGTGAGCCACGAAGTGCGAGAGGGCCATCTGGCGGGGGCCGCGCTCCATACCCCCACTACCAAGTCGACGACGTCCCCGTGACCGCGCTACTGGAAGTAAGTCTTGACTAAATGCGTGTGCAAGTGAGAAGCTGAGGACACTCCGGAGAGGCTGAATTTTCACCTATGAGTGGGAAGGAAGCTTCCTGACTGCTTCACTTAAGGCAAGGGGAGTATCCAAAAATTGATGACTTGGGTAATGAGTAATGACCCTGCTCTGTTATAGACACTCCCGACAATAGAGATGGTTTGGCGGTCGAAGCTGGAGTCGACCCGGCGAATCGCATGGCTCAGAAGTGGTCCCACACGTCCCACCTCAGGAGATTTGGGCTAGAGCTGTTGACGCTGGATCAAGAGGCCGAACGAGCTTCCCGACCCAAACGCTTTGTCTAAGCATGGCCAAGCTTCCGAGCTCCTCGAGGCGCTGAGAAAGCAAACGCGAAGTATTCTAGCAGGCTTATTTGTTGTTCAGTGACGCCTGCATGGATGCGTAGTATGTACACATGGACCACTTCACGCCGATGCTCATGCTCAATGAATGCGTTACGTATACGGTAGTGCTGGCTTTGTTTCATTCAGTCGCTTAGTTAGCTTATTCTTTTTGTGTATTCAGCGCTGTATGGTGTAGGTGTTCGAGTTTTTTTTTAAGAAAAAATACGAGTGCATAAGCGCGTATCTTTAAATGTATGACGTAACGGTTCTTGTCCCCCCCCCCTCCCCCAATACAGTCCGTACTCGTCCTCTACGAGATTTTTTTCTATAACCTAACTTGAGCTTTTCGGACGTTTCATGGTCAAAGAGACCTAAACAAGGAATGGCTTCTATAAGAACTCATTGCAGCCCAGGATTCGCCATCACGTTAATAAGCAAGAAATATTCTCTGCTTTGCATCATAGGTGCTGCTGCTTCTGATGTTTTGATGAGTGATCATATTTCTTCTCTGAAGGACCGTTTTTCAAGCATACAATTGGGATTTAATGAAGCCTGGCTCACTTTCCCAGACTTTATTCATGCGTGAAGCCCCCCTCTCGCTCTCTCCGGGCCAACATCAGTACGTTGTAACAGATCAGATATCATAACTGCGGCTGCTGCTTCAAGGGGTTGGTGAGGTCTGAGTCAAAATTAGGTCAGCGTATGAACTTGGAACGAAACGACGACGTCATTTCGTCATCCGCTCGACCCAATGAGATCGTAGGAACGAACGCGGCGGGTTGAGTAGCGACGACGAAGGGGGAAAAGTCTCTCTGCTGGTGGTGGTGACCCACTTGTGTGGGTGTCGGGGCCTCCCACGAGATCGACGCGGCCGCTGCGTCATGCGACCCCTTCGCGGCACCCACCAGGACGGCCCACGAGCACCACGCGATCCTGAGGCGAACATGCGCGCACGGTGACGTCGCGGAGTTTATCGCCAGTGACGAGATGGCGTCTCACAGAAGTCACCTGGTCGGGATGGAGGAACCACCATCACTATGGGCTAGAAGACGTGGTCACCGCACTCGAGGTAACTATGCACTCGTCCTTCCGTACAGTACTGTTCTTATCAGACATCAAAACATTCATGACACATAACAGTATCAAAAACATGAATGACTAATGCGGAATAACCCTGAATCCCTTTTACCAAAGTACGAAGAAGACGACGAACACGAGGTTTGTTCGTGCCCGGGTGGGCCCACCGACCCGACGGAGTTCGTCATGTTTGCACTTCCCCTTCCGACGTTCAACCGAAAGGACCGAGTGGCTTTCAAGTTCATGGACAGAGAACATCAAAAATTCGTAATCGATTAATTTTTGTCAAATGACGAAGGTCAATGAGGACTTTTGTTCGATTAAACTTGATTGTTTTTAAGAAGCTGTAACTTATTCGTGATCTGCCAATCTCCGTGCTTTCCCCATAGCAAATTCCCTCAGCTTCTGTGGTGCTGGGTTCTCCACCAGCAAGAAGAGGCCGTCACTCACAGGCAAAATCGCTGAAATCGCTGAATACTTTTCCCTGATCTTGCTTGAATCAAGAGTGTTGTGCTCTGTAATACAGTTGCTCGTGCTTGTACCTGTGTATTCGGAGCCCTTACTTCTGTTCTAATGCCGCTAATGGAACTTTTTTAGACTCTTTGTAAGGGAAAACCGTAATCGAACGGCTTTGAAAAATGACAACTTTTACAGGACAAATCTATTTATTTTCTATTAGCACTTACGTGCTACCTGCCCACTTCGTTGGGTAGGAAAAATGTACAGCAACAACGGACTGTACTCACTCAACACGAAGCTGATCTCACCCTCGAAGCTGATGTCGCACTTCACACTCACCATGCACTCGGGACGCCAATCAGATCCATTTTGTTCTTACCTTTAAAACTGGCTGATCTGGACACTATTCTTCTCTGCCTAGTGATGGCAGCGGGCCACCAGTCTCCGGGTCGAGCCGCAGTTTGGCTCGCTGGGTTGCCCGGCTCAATGTCCACCCCTATTGACTTCTCCTCTCCCTTCCTCTCGCCATACGTACCTACTGATACTGCTTGCCGTAAATGAACGTTTGCCCTCGATTTCGGCCTCAAAGCGGCCTCAGACCCGAGGTGTGATGCGACGGTGACACGGCTTGCCATGTGTGGCGTCTGCCGACAGACTTTGGTACCGATTGGTGCGGCGGCGGGGGCGCCCAGGGTCGGATGTACGGACACACACACACAGACGTACACAGGGCGACTTTGCTTTGTATATATAGACAGATAGTAGGCTAGTTCGAAAATTTCAACCTC